>Ga0180007_10001075_pt1 | contig 39190 bp, 37 predicted proteins | sample MM_PC_MetaG_FD_121122 | JGI IMG/M metagenome (GOLD analysis project Ga0180007, IMG submission 121122) | Groundwater microbial communities from the Aspo Hard Rock Laboratory (HRL) deep subsurface site, Sweden - MM_PC_MetaG | ecosystem: Environmental > Aquatic > Deep subsurface > Groundwater... | reverse complement strand
CAGTACCGGTCTCATGTGGGCGGCAACGGATAATGGTGAGGATATCACCTGGGAGCAGGCGAAGTTCTACTGTGAAAAATTTACGGGCGGCAACCATACTGACTGGCGGCTGCCGACCTTGGCCGAACTGGATACCATTTTTGATCAAAACTCTGCAAGTCGCTTTAAAACCTTCAAGGCCATCACTCTCACCGGCTGCTGTCCCTGGACCTCGGACAGCCGGCGCAACCGGGCGCGGACCATCTTTTTCATGACCGGTGAGATCAATACATTTGATCAAGGGACTTCGAGCAGCATGCGTGCCCTGCCGGTGCGCACCGCCCGTTGAAACCCTGATCTCCTTATTCGGGAATTTTTACCAGGTCATCCTCATACACACCTTGTTCGGCGCTGGAATGGCAGGCGGGACAATTGGCGCGGGAGCCGATTGACTGTCTGCTGAAGATATCCTGCTGCAGCTCGTGGTGTTTTTTCCGGATGTATGGGATCTCGGTAATGCGCAATGGTTTCTGGCCGGAAAATAATTTTTACCCTGCTCAGTCAAATCAACTTAGCGTCAAACGGTAAAAACGCCAATATTTTTATGTCACTTTGTGGTTATTTTGTGTATTTTGCAGAATACGTGAAACATGCAAGTCTGGAAAATCGGCGTAACATGTCTTCGCCCATTTAAAAGGGGGAGCAAACTTCGTTTTCGGCGTGGCTGAATTCAGAGTTTTGAGAAGGCCGATCCGTTATGGTGATAAGCGACAGACTGCGCTAACAAATTGATAAGTCAATAAATGAGAGGAGTTGGGAGTATGAAATGTCCAGTATGCACTTCTGTTGACCTGCTGATGTCTGATCGGCAGGGTGTGGAAATTGATTATTGTCCCCAGTGCCGTGGCGTATGGCTCGACCGGGGAGAACTCGATAAAATTATCGAACGTTCCGCCCCGGCGCAGATGCCTCCTGTGCCGGAAGAGCGGAACCGCAGGCCCGAAACCATGAAATACGGCGACAGCCATCACCTTGGCGATAAGCATGACAAATATCATGACGGTAAACAGTATAAGAAAAAGTCATTGCTGAAAGATCTTTTTGATTTTTGAGTTTTTTGGCCCATGATACAGATGGTATGTGCCCCCTGTTACGGAGATAGGGGGCTTTCTCCCCGTCAGCGCCGGACCATTACCGCGGGAAGAAATTGCCTTAAAGGAGCAGGAGTCCTGTTAGGCCAGCAGCAGGTAAAGGATGCCGTTTAATGAGGCCCAGGCGAGTATCACCACAGTGAGCGCCGCGCAGCCGATGGCAAGGTATTTGTGGCTGATATTTTCCCTTTTCCGCTCCTGGTAGCCTAAAAGATAGGCGAGTAGAGCTCCCGCCGCCATGCCGCCGCCATGTCCCCAGTTATTGATACCCGGTACGATCATCCCGAAAACAAAGATACTGACCGCCCAGACCCCGATCTGGCTGTAGATATTGCCGCCATATGTTCCGCCCCGGCTTTTGCCGTAAAAGAGCATGGCGCCGATCAGGCTGCACACCGAGGCGGATGCGCCGATGGTAAAGTGAATGCCGGCCAGATAAGAGAGAAAAAAGCCGGCAACACCTCCCAGGGTATAGATGATAAACATGCGGTAGCCGCCGTATTCATTGATGACCAGCGGGGCTATCTGCCGCAGGGCGATGAGGTTGAAGGCGATATGCATGAGACTGCCGTGCAGATAATTTGCCGCCACAAGGGTCCACCAGCGATGCATCTGGTCAATGGCAACGGTGCCGGTGGAGCCGAGGATGAGCAGGCTGCGGTTGCTGGGCGACAGAAAGTCGAAGGGGTTGACGGCAAGCCCTGCGCTGCGCGGATTGAGCAGCAGGGAAAGAATATACATGCCGATATTGGTGTAGGTGATCAGGCTGATGATCCGGTTCCCATCGGTAAAGCCTGTGGTGAAACGATTGTTTTTCCACCAGGAACCGGGCCTGCTCGTACCGCAATAGGGGCAAACCTTTTCATCACGGCTGATGAGGCGGCGGCAGTTGGGGCAGAGCATGGAATTTTTGGGGTGCAGCGTTGTCATGCGATATCTCTCTGGTGGTTGTGATAGATTATTGGCCATCGGCAAATGGAGGCATAAAAAAACGATGCCCTGGCTCCAGGCAACTTTAACAGTTCTTGGCGCGAAAGGAAATTGTAACCGGACTAAAAATGTGCAATGCACGTCCTGCCGGCTGAACCGGTTAAATGATCAGACAGCGGAAAGCATTTTTTGTTTCAGGCTTGAGACTAATGATCGAAGTTTCGGCCCGGATGTGTTATTTTTATAAAAACCTGCAGGTTGATACGGCTCTGTCCGTTATCTCGCCTCGTTTGCCCAAAGCTATCCATTTTACTGCGCTTTCCCAGGGATTTGTTTGCCCCTGGACGCAAAGCTCTTTCCCGGTCAGTGCCCTCCTGTCATAGCGGATCTGCGGGAAAAGGACCATTTCCACCATGCAAGGCCATTTGCTCGGCACCCTTCTTTTATCGGTATTTATTGCTTTGCTCGGCATCGGCATCATCGTACCGGTCATGCCGGTCTTTGCCGCCAGTCTCGGGGCAGGAGGGCTGGCCCTCGGTCTGATCATCGCCGCCTTTTCCATCACCCGGGGCATTTTCCAGCCCATTGTCGGCAATTTGTCCGACCGCTGGGGCAGGAAGATGTTTCTGGTCTGCGGTCTGCTGGTTTATGCCCTGGTGGGTCTGGCCATGCCCGAGGCCACCTCGGTGATTAATCTGATAGTCATCCGGGCCTTTCATGGCGTTGGTTCGGCCATGATCGTGCCGGTTGCCATGGCCTGTGTCAGCGACATGGCGCCGGTGGGCCAGGAAGGACGCTACATGGGGATGCTGAATATCGCCATTTTTACCGGCATCGGCAGCGGACCGCTGCTGGGCGGTTTTTTCACCGATCTGTGGGGAATGGCAGCCGCCTTTTACGCCATGGCCGGTCTGAGCTGCCTTGCCCTGCTGCTGGTGGTTTTCCAAATGCCGGTGATGGAGCGCAAGGATCGCGGCATCCGCCGCATGGGCATCATCGAGGCGCTGCGCAGCATGCTCACCCGGCGCAGAACAGGCGGGATTCTTTTGGCCAGGATGGCCACCATGATCATCATGGTGCCCACCATGGCCTTTCTGCCCTTGCTCATGCACCAGTGGTTCCAGTCAAGCGGCATGGAGATCGGCCTGGTCATCGCCTGCCGGACCCTGGTCAATGCCCTGCTGCAGACCCCCTTCGGCAGAATGGCCGACCGCCGCGATAAGAGCGGACTCTTGCTGATCGGCTGCCTGATCATCAGTGCGGTGATGTGTCTGGTGCCTCTGGCGAACAGTTTCTGGTTTCTGCTGGGGCTGTTTATTCTGCTCGGCATGGGCGAGGCGATGATTTGGCCGACACTGGGCGCCTATGCCACGGAGGAGGGGCGGCAGTATGGCCAGGGCACCATGATGGGTGTTTTCAGCCTGGCCATGAGTGTCGGGGTATTCTGCGGCTCACTGGGCGCCGGGTTCACCATGGATCTCCTCGGCCTGCACTGGTCTTTTTTCATCATCGGCATCCTGGTACTGGGGCTGACCATGATTGCCGTCGGCCTGATCAGAGGCTCTTCCGCCTTTGTGGTTCCTGTGGCAGATTAAAAATTTGTCCGTAAATTAGCTTGTAGAGATAAATATCCGGGGAACCAGGCAAAACGGCAAAAAAAATAAATAAAAAAGCAAGTTAGTGCCTCCAACAGGAAATAAATCAGCCCCATGGTTGCATATTTTCTTTGAGATTTCCGGCCCAACCTGCTATTGATTTATTCCTGATTTTGTCGCATCATCATCTATATATTATGATCAAGTCCTGTGGGGGCTTACGCATAAACACTTTCACTACTTCAGGCGGGGATCGTTTCAAGGGACATGGCTAGTTCAGTTTTCAGGAGTGCGCATACATTTCACATCCCGGTGATGGGTACGGGGTTTACCATTGATACGGCATTACGCGTGGCAAAATTCGGCATCAGCGCGGTCATCTCCCTGGTCGATGATCTGCTGATTGAACAGATGCGGAAATACCATTGCGAGAAGGCAGGAGAACCCTATGAGGAAATTTCCAGCCGGCAGGAAGATGCCCGAGCCCTGCGTATCACCGCCTTTCTCAATCTGCTGGACCGCTTAATCGAGCGCCAGGTGCGTGAGCTGCAGGCCGCACCTTTCTCGCCGGGCAGCGACATCACCCGCTATTACGAAATGTTGCCCGAGGAAGCGCCGATCAAAAAGGACTACCTGGCCATGCTTGCCACGGGTGACGCCGAGGAAAAGGCCAGGCTGCAGCAGGTACTGCGGCAGCATGCCGTGCCCGGCACCATTGACGTCAATATCATGACCAAGCTCGACCGGGTCAATTACCGCCACGGCAAGGCGCTGGGGGTGGAATTCTCTGATGCCATGGCGGCCCTGCGCGGCTATGCCCTGAGCACGGTCCGCTCCTCCATTATCTTTTCGGCCGGCATTAATAAACACCTCTACAGTTACCTCGCCTCTTTTGATGATTTTTTCCCGGACAAAAACGGTATCAGCAAAAAAAGGATCGTTCTGAAGGTCAGCGATTACCGCTCGGCGGAAATCCAGGGGAAATTCCTGGCAAAGCATGGGATGTGGGTATCTGAATTCCGCATTGAGTCCGGTCTGAACTGCGGCGGCCATGCCTTTGCATCAAAAGGTTTTCTGCTCGGACCAATCCTCGAGGAGTTTAAACTTAAAAAACAGGAACTTATCGAAAAATTGCACACTGTTTATGTCAAGGCTATTGCCGCGCTGGGCCGGCCGGCCGGCAGCAATCCGCAGGATGTGCGCATTACGGTGCAGGGCGGCATCGGCACCGCGGCCGAAGATCAGCTGCTGCTTAACCATTATGGGGTCGACGGCACAGGCTGGGGTACGCCTTTTCTGCTCGTTCCCGAGATCGTTAATATTGATGATGCCCATCTACAGAAACTGCTCAGGGCCACCAGTGAGGATGTCTATCTCAGCGACAGCTCCCCACTGGGCGTGCCGTTCTGGAACCTGCGCACCTCGGCCAGTGAGGAGGCGCGGCGCAGGCGGATCAGCGAAGGCAAGCCCGGTTCCGCCTGCCCCAAAGGCCATATCTCCATCAATACGGAATTCACTGAACGGCCCATCTGTCTTGCTTCCCGCGCCTACCAGAAAAAGAAGCTGGCCGTGCTGCCGGAGGAAGGGCATCCAATGCCGCTGCTTGAAAAGCTTCGTGAAGGGCTGATGGTCAAATCCTGTATCTGTCATGATCTTGCCGGCTGCATTACCCTGCCCACCGGCATCGATCCCACTGCCACCCCCGCTATATGCTGCGGCCCCAACATTGTCAATTTCAGTAAGGTTGTCACCCTGGAAGAGATGGTGGGGCATATTTACGGAAGAATCTCCCTGTTGACCAGAGCGGAACGGCCGCACATGTTTATCCGGGAGATCGGTATTTTTATCGATTATATCCGTGGTGAAATGGACAAAATCGCCTCGGGACTTGTCTTCCGCGCCCCGGCAAACCTGCAGGAGATTAAGGAAAATCTTCTCAAGGGTATTGAATATTACCAGAGCTTTCCCCGGCAGATGATCGCGGATAAAAGCGACCAGTTTTTCTCTGACCTGCTGAGCATGCGGGAGACCATCGAGTCGCTGCCATTGGGAGATGCCGCTGGAGCGGGCGGTAAGGTTTGACCAGGCCGTCCGCAATAGAAGTGCCGAGATAAATCGGTTTTTCAGTTAGTCAGCCGGCTGGTATTTCCGGGCATCAATACGAAGCTATCAAAATTCATAAAATAGCGTTTTATCACTAACCGCGTCATGGTCCAGGGGAACACTTCCGGTCGGGCGCATCCATTGATAAAACGCTATTGTTGTCTCTGTCGGTTGTATTCCGCATTGGGGTTTTGTTGGGGTTTTGCCTTGGGCATTGCCGGTTATTTGAACAGTGAGGAGGATACTGCTGTCGGATCTTTATTTTCACGGGCCAGCCGGAGAAGGAAACATCTCGGCCGGAGCTGGGCGGCCGGGCTGATGATTTTTGTCGGCCGCCTGTTACTGGTCGCCGTTGTTCTGTCAGTTGCCCTGGTCCTTATTCTGCGCTGGGTTGCACCGCCGACCAGCGCCTTCATGGTGGGGGGACACCTGGCGCAGCTCTTCAGCAGTGACTCACGCAGCCGGATCCACTATCACTGGGTTGACTGGGAATCGATTTCTCCTAATCTGCCGCTTGCCGTGGTAGCGGCGGAGGATCAGAAGTTTTCCCGCCATGCCGGTTTCGATTTTGACTCCATCGGCAAGGCCTTGGAAAAAAACAGGAAGGGAGGCCGTCTGCGGGGGGCGAGCACCATCACCCAGCAGGTGGCCAAGAATCTCTTTCTGTGGCCGGGAAAAAGCTACCTGCGCAAGGGGCTGGAGGCCTACTTTACCGTTTTGTTGGAATGTCTGTGGCCGAAAAAGAGGATTCTTGAGGTTTATGTCAATATCGCGGAATTCGGTGACGGGATCTATGGTGTGTATGCCGCGGCAGAAAGCGTCTTCGGCAAGAAGCCCGCTGAGCTGACCAAGTGGGATGCGGCCCTGCTTGCTGCCGTGCTTCCCAACCCCAAGGTGCTGCAGGCGAGAAAGCCGTCGTCCTATGTCATGGAGAGAAGGCGGTGGATCACCACGCAGATGAGACAGCTGAACGGCACCGAATATCTGCAGGACCTGTGACGGCATGTCTCAGCCGCTCAGGATTATGGTGTGTGGAGTATGACCAGGAATAATCTGAAACAGGGTGATGGCCATGATTGAAGAGTACTCGTTTGGCAGGATCGTTATCTCCGGTAACAGTTTACAGCGCCGATCTGAAAATCATCAACAACAGGGTGGTGGCGGACTGGTGGCGCAAGGCAGGACATGTGGTGGACGTGGATGATGTGGCGGACATCCTTGCCGCCCAACCCAAGTATCTGGTCATCGGCAAAGGAAAACCGGGTCTCATGCGGGTCAGCGGCGAACTGGCTGCGGAGCTGCAGGGGCGGGGGATTGAACTGCTGGCGGAACCCACTGCCGGTGCAGTGGAGACATTCAACCGCCTGGTTGCCGCAGGATACCAGGTGGCAGCCGGTTTCCATCTCACCTGCTGATCGGCCGGCCTATCATGATGGGGAAATACCTGCAGCTTACCCTGCTCTGCTGTCTCTGCCTGCTTGGTCTGGCTGGTTGCGAGGATACCGATGTCAGGATGGCGGCCGAGGCGGGCCTCGATGCCGCCAGGGCGGTCACCCTGTCGGATGAGACCGTACGGGAACTGGCACTGCAGTCGGCGCAGTTTGCCGACGGAAAACAGAGACTCGCTGCACCCGGCGACCCTTACGCCAAAAGGCTGCAGCGTCTTGTCGGCGAACATCAGCAGGAAGGCGCCCTCCGTTTCAATTATAAGGTGTATCTTGCCGATGAGGTCAACGCTTTTGCCCTGGCCGACGGTACCATCCGCATCTACAGCGGACTGATGGATATGCTTGACGACGGCGAGCTGCATTTTGTCATCGGCCATGAGATGGGGCATGTGGCCGGCAACCATATTCGCAAAAAAATCCAGCTGGCCTATGCGGCCAGTGCAATGCGCAAGGGGATCGCCTCCCTGAACAGCGCGGTGGGCGAGCTGGCCCGTTCGCAGCTGGGCGCTTTTTCCGAACTGCTCATGAGCGCCCAGTTCTCCCAGCTGGAGGAGAAAGAGGCGGACGATTACGGTCTGGCATTTCTCAAAAAGAATGGCTATGAGACAAGGGACGGGGTGACCGCTTTGCGAAAACTTGCCGGCCTGGGTAATGATCATTCTTTCCTGTCAAGCCATCCGGCACCGGACAAGCGGGCGGACAGACTGGAACTGCAGCTGGCAGGAAAGGCCGTGCCCATTGAGGAGAGCCGGAGAAATCTTTCCGACCGGCTGACCGGCTGGTTCGCCGGACAATTTCCCGGCCTTTATGAACGGTTGAACGATTTTTTCCCCTGGCTGGAAAGGAAGGAGGAGCGGTCGGCCATTTGATCGCCGCCTGGGCGTCAGACTCCCTAAAAGATGGGAATCGTTTGCCGGTAAGCATCACTGCTGAGCAATGATGCCATCCGCCGAGATACCTTTGATCACATAGTCCTCGCTGTTGATGAAGTTGGCAAAAATAATCAGGAAGGTGACTGCCACGAGCGCCATCAGTCTTTTGTCATGGTAGAGGTCATCCAGACCTTTCCTTTTCATCTCCTTATTGTCATAGACAAAATGTCTGCGGAAAAGGCCGTCAAGCACGGACGGCCCTTTATCCCTGATGCTGTCGCAGCCGCCGCTATGGGAATACTCCATGGCCTCGAGCAGCAAGGCGCGTTGATCAGCAGGCGACGTCAGGTGGTAGGCGAAGATATGCAGCATGATGGTCTGGGCCTCCCTGATGCTTGCCACGGCCAGGGAATAGAAAAGTTTCTGCGCCGCCTCTCCCAGGGGAAGTTTTTCCGCCCGCAGCATGCTTAAGAAAACCACGTTTTTATAGAGCTGGAAAAGCCGCCTGGCGCCATTGATTCTGCTGGCAGAGGGATGGGCCTGGCTGAGATGCAGCCCTTTGTAAGAATTGACAAACAGGATATCAAAAATGACCTGAAAGCAGCGGGCGCGGTCAGTGAAATCCTGCAGGTCTATGCGCAGATCCAGAGTATTGTCCAGGCGGTCCGCCAGCTTGATGACCGCAAGTTCAGGGGTTATCCTCGCTTGGGTGAGCAGACGGCCGAGATATTCCGTGTACTTCTGGCCCTTGGGTTTGGTGAGAAAGGCGATGCGTTCATTGAGAAACCAATTGGCCTGGGAGTCGATCTTCTCCAGGAGCTGGCGGTATCTGTTATCGAGCCTGCGCCAGGTCTCGGGGCTGTATCTGCCCGGGGTCAGATCCTCTTCCTTGTCGTGCAGCAGGGCGGTGAGTAGATCCAGGGTGCTGGGTCGGTCATGGGCTCTGGCCAGCAGGGCGGAGGCCCGGATGGGATGGAGGATGGCAAGGGGGCCCAACCAGCGTTTCTGGTTGCCGTATGCCTCGCCGAGATACTCCAGCGCCTCCATGAGAAATCCCTGGGAGACCTTGTCCAGGACCAGATGATCTCTCGTCACCAGGTTTAATATCCCCCGCCAGTTGACGGGTTCCCCGGCAAGCTGATAGTTAAGAAAGGATGAAAGGGAAAGAAACTCCTGGGTGTCGATGAGCGGTTTCATGCCTCACCCCGTGGATCAATTCTTGATTTGCAGGAAAAACGCAGATGTCCCACGTTTGCTCTCAATTTTTTCATTATCTTCAGATACACCATGGCGGTCCCGGAGCACAAGTTTTTTTCGCTGCATGTTCAGATGGTTGAGAGATTCGGGCCGCAAGGGTTTATTGGCGTTTGCCGCTAACTTGAGGCACTTTAAGTACTTCAAGTATTTTAGGCATTTAACCTGTTTACAGGACAGAATTTGGTGTGGTGCATAACTTATTGAAATTAGGCTGCGACATCAGGAGTTCTGACTTTAGGCCTGCAACTTAACATCCAGGGCCTGGCGCATTGCATGGGACATATCCCTTTTCATCACGGGCTTCATGAGAAATTCCCTGATGCCCTGGGCCTTGGCCTGCTCTTCATTGACCAGCTCACTGAAGCCGGTGCACATGACAATGGGGATATCCGGTCTGATCGCCAGAATTTCCCTGGTTAATTCCAGACCGGTCAGGCGGGGCATGGTCATGTCGGTGATGATGAGATCGAAATCGTGTGGCCGGGCCTTGAAAGTTTGCAGGGCCTTCTCACTGTCCATCATAGCTGTAACCGCATAGCCGAGATCGGTCAGCATCAACTCCTCCATCCGCGTAATGACCTCTTCATCATCCACCAACAGAACCCTTTCATTGCCTGTGGGCAGGATTTCCATTGCCTGGTCAACCGGAGCCTCGCCTTGCGGGAGACGAGGCAGATAAACATGAAAGGTTGCCCCCTTGCCGAGTTCACTTGTTGCCGTGATATGGCCGCCATGGCTTTTGACGATATTGTGAACCACGGAAAGTCCCAGCCCGGTGCCCTCTCCCTCCTTTTTGGTGGTGAAGTAAGGTTCGAATATCCGCTCCAGGGTCATATGATCCATACCATGCCCGGTGTCGCTTATTTCCAGATGCACATAAGGGCCGGGGAGCAGTTCGGGTGAAATATTTTTTGTCTCCTCCGGCTTGATATCCATCGGTGCCAGTCCGATCGCCAGCGCTCCTCCTGTGGCACGCATGGCATGGTAGGAATTGGTGCAGAGATTCATGATAATCTGGTGGATCTGGCTGGGGTCGGCCATCACCTGGCAACAGTCCGGGGCGATGTCGGTCTTGATGTCAATGGTGGTGGGGATGCTGGCCCGCAAAAGTTTCAAGGCCTCCTTGACAATCAGGTGAATAGGGACAGCCTGACGGACCTGCTCCTTTTGACGGCTGAAGGCGAGAATCTGACTGACAAGATCCTTGGCCCGGTTGCCGGCATTGAGCACTGCGTTCAGATAGGCGCAAACATGGCTTTCCACCGGGGTTTCATTTTTGATCATATCCGCATAGCCGAGTATGGGGGTGAGGATGTTGTTGAAATCATGGGCAATGCCGCTGGCCAGGGTGCCGATGGCCTCCATTTTCTGGGAGTGCTGGAGCTGGGTCAAAAGGTTGGTTTTCTCCATCTCGGCAAAAACCTGTTCGGTTACGTCATCAATACGGATGACCGCTCCGGCGACTGCCTCACCGAAGAGCGGATAGACGACGATATCGGCATAGTGGGGCTTGCCGTCCCGCAGGTCAAAAACCCTTGTCGGATTTTTCGGCTGCCGTTTCTCAAGGGCTTTGCGGATATTTTCCTTTTGTCCCGCCAGCTGGGGCAAGACTTCGCTCAGCATGCAGCCCAGTGCCGCAGATGATGCGATTCCTGTCTGTTTTTCCGCCTCACGGTTCCATTGGATGACCTTGCCGTCCTGGTCGACACCGACAAGAATCGAAGGCATGGAATTGATAATGCTGCTGAGCATGGCGCGCAGCCGCAGCATCTCCTCTTCATTTTTTCGGCGGTCACGGATCATCCGGTTGGCCGATTCGGCAAGATTTCTGAATTCCCGGATGGTCAGACTTTTCCTGTCAATCTCCCGGTAACCGGAGGCTGCATCTTGAAAAAAGGCGGTGAATGCCTGAAATTCCTTATCAAGCCTGCCGGCAAGGTAGTGGGACAGGAAAATGACAAAGCCAACAAAGAAGACCAGGAGAATGAGGACCTTGATGATGTAATCGTTGATCTGATGTTTTAATTGTTTCTTCTTTTGCTGGAGAGAACCCAGGATGTCATTGGTATTGGTATCAATGGCAACAATCCACTGCCAGTCCGGATAAGAACGGGCATAGGCGATTTTCGGCACCACGTCTCCTTTTGCATCATCTTCCCAGGCAGATGAGACAAAGCCACCCTCGGCACTCAGCGCAACATGGAGGAGTTGCCGGTAAATCTCCATTCCTTTGTCGTCCGTGAAGGAAAACATGTTACGGCCGATTTTTTCCTTGCTGGAATGGAAGAGGGCGATTCCATCTTGGCGAAAGAGAGAGATGGTGCCGATACCCTGTTGCATGCTGTACAGATAATCCAGGATCTTCTTCTGCACATCGCGGGTGATATCGTCCTTGTAGGCAGCCGTGCCGATATACCAGCCGAATGGTTCGAAATACTTGATAAAGGCCAGCTTGGTCCGGGGCTGCTTTTCATCATGGGAGCCGGGGGCCAGATACTGGTAAAATGCCTCCTCGTTGCCGGTCACCATGGCCACCATGTTACGCACCCCGTCAGCGCTGGAACTGTCGGTCACATTGGTCAGCTTTCGGCCGACCAGTTCCGGGCTATCGGCAATAAGCTCCTCTCCCCCATCGCCTGCGGTGGCGAAATAATAGCCCAGACCGTTATCAAAACGGCCGGCCCGCAGATCGGTTATAATATGCTGCTTGATCTCAGCTTCCGGCAGTCTGCCATGGTCTTCCTGATAGATATGCAGGGCTGTGGTATAGGCCTGCAGGACCCGCTCACGCAGGGTGTCCCGGACTTCTTTCTCACGCTGCTTGCTCTCGAAGTCAATGAGCTGGATAATTTTTTCCACCTCATTGCGTATCAACCATTGTCGGTCCCGGAGATACTCATTTTCATAATTATCGACGTCTGTGGCGGAATGGCGGTATGTTTCGTAAAGCCAGCCACCGCTCAGACAGATGGTGAAAACGAAAATGATCACCAGAAAGCTGAGAAAGGTAATTTTTTGGATGCTCGTTTTACGAAACATAATGAACTCGTAATAAATCCCGGCAGCGTATTCTCGTGACGATAAATCAAGAAGTTATCATCACTGTACGGCTGTCGAGTGGTTGTTGGAGACAGTCAAACAGGTATCCCCGACTGATTGTAGTTGTCTGTCCGCTGTCCGTCAGCTGCGGTAGATGCGGGCCAGCCTTTTTTCCGCCGCCAGCATGGCGGTTTTGGGTGACTTGTTGCCGGTGCAGACGTCGGCGAACATATCCACGATGATATATTCGTTCATCGACGCTGCGGAGGCCGCACCCAGAGGGCCTGCATACCCATTCCACAGCATGCGGCCCGTACATTCCCGGTAAGGAGTGATGCGCGGGTCCTTGTGCCAGGCCGCCAGATCATAATATGCTTTCAAGGTCGGCGTAACAAACCCCCAGGTCCCGCTTTCCCATGCTCCGTAGCTCGGTTCCTCGAAGAGGAACTGCAGGTAATGTTTTGCGGCGTTGGGAACCGGGGTATGTTTAAAGATAAAGCCCAGACTGAACAGGGAGAGTTCGGTGGGAAATCCCACCGGACCCACCGGAAAATTCATGGTCATCAGGTCCCTGTTGATATCCGGGAAATTCTGCATGGAGGCATAAAAGATGCTGTTGCCGTTGGCGGTCAGCGAGATCTGCCCGGCCAGAAAGGCCTGGTTGTTGTGGGGATCAAGCCAGTTTTCCACCCCGGGGATCATGGTGTCATGGAACTCGCGTGCCGTTTCCAGGGCTTGCAGGGTTTCACTGCTGTTGATGGCAATGGTTTTGCCGTCCGCTTCAACCGCCTTGCCGCCAAAGGACCACAACCACCAATGGGTCCAGGAGTTGGCGTCACCCACGGCATGGCCCAGGGCGAAGCCGGTGGGATGGCCCTGGGCCTTCAGCGCCTTGCAGCATTTGAGGAATCCGGCAATATCATCGGGTACCTTGGCAAAGCCGGCCTCCTGCACCTGGCTTACCCGGTAGTTCAGACAGATGCCGGCGCTGCCCAGGGGCAGGGCGATCCACTGTTTGTTTTTGGCATTCCGGCCATAGACCTCGCATACCGGATACCAGCCGCCGTATTTTTTGCCGAGATAGTCCGCCACATCGCTGACATCAAGCAGTCGGTCCGGGTAGAGGTGGGGGTCGTCGAACCAGCCGAAGACAATATCATGGCCCGAACCCAGCAGCGATTCCATGGCGGCAGTGGAACGAACATCTCCCCATTGCAGGAAATCGGTGATCACCCTGCCGCCGGTGGCGATTTCCCATTTTTTCGTGTTGATCCGCCAGATTTCCTCATCACTCTTGACAAACCCCATCCAGCGCAGAACCTTGAGCACCGGGCGCGATTCCAGTTCAAAGCGGGGAGGCGGGATTTCCGCCGCCAGGAGCGGATTGAACTGGAACAGGGCGGAGGACCCGCAGGTCAGTCCGATGCCGGCAAGGCCCGCAACCGATGTCTTGAGAAAATCCCGGCGGGAAAGCGAAAGTTTTTTATCTCGGGTCATCCGCTCCTCTCCATTATCGTAATTCCCCCTAGACATACAACCGGCTGAGCCGTTTTTCCGCCCGCAGGGCAGCGGCTCGGGGTGTCTTGTTGCCGGTGCAGACATCAGCGATCATGTCAACGATGACGAATTCACTCATGGCGGCGGCTGATGCTGTGCCCAGAGGGCCGGCGTGGCCGTTGGAGCGCATGCGTTTGATGCATTCCCGATAGGGCGTGATTTTCGGATTCTGCACCCAGTCGGGCGTATCATAGAACTTTTTCAGGCTCTGGCAGATATACCCCGACGAACCGCTGATCCAGCGGCCATATTGCTCTTCCTCAAACATGAACCTGAGATAGTGTCTGGCCGCGTTGGGCATGGGGGAGTGTTTGAAAATAAAGGCCTGGCTCAGGGCGGAAAGTTCGGCCGGTCTGCCCACCGGGCCGATGGGGAAATTGATGACAGCCAGATCGGCGTCAATGCCCGGATTTTTTTCCCGGGCGGCATAGGCTATGCTGCTGCCGTTGCTGGTGACCGAAATATTGCCGGCCAGAAATGCCTTGTTGTTATGGGGATCAAGCCAGGTATCCACGCCGGTGATCATGGTATCAAAGAGTTCGTGGGCAGTTTCCAGGGCCAGCAGGGTTTCCTGGTTGTTGATGGCGATGGTCCGGCCATCGGCTTCAACAGCCTTGCCGCCGAAGGACCACAGCCACCAGTGACACCAGGCATTGGCGTCCGCCACGGCGTGGCCCAGGGCAAAGCCGGTTGGATGACCTTTGGCCTTGAGCGCCTTGCAGCATCTGAGAAAACCGCTGATATCGCTGGGCATTGTCTCAAACCCGGCATCGCGGACCCAGCTTATCCGATAATTGATACACTGGCCGGAACACCCAATGGGCAGGGCGATCCACTGACTGGTGCGTGAAGAGCGACCGTAGGTTTCACATATCGGATACCAGCCCCCGTATCTACTGCCCAGGTATTCGGCCAGATCGGTCAGTTCCAGGAGCTTATCCGGATAGAGATGGGGGTCGTCAAACCAGCCGACCACGATATCGTGACCGGTGCCGAGAGTTGCCTCCATGGCGGATTTGGGCCGCACGTCATTGAAGGGGACGATGTCGGTAATGACCCGGCCTCCTGTCAATTTTTCCCAGCGCCGCGTGTTCGCCAGCCAGATATCCTCGTCACTTTTCAGAAAGCCCCCCCAGCGGAGCACCTTGATCAGCGGCTTCTGTTCAATGGTGATCAGCGGTGCAGGGGTATCAGCCGCGGCAGCTGAGGACGTTGCCAGGGGCAAGCCGGGGACATGTGCTGCTGCCGCTAATCCTGACAGGGTGAGCGCGGTATTTTTTAGAAAGTCCCGGCGCGATATGCCGTCTGTGTCATGCCTTCCCATCTATTGTGTCTCCTCACCGGTTTTCCCTGTGGCGAAAAAAAGTCTGAAATGCTGCGCATATTACGACACTGCAAACTGAATGCTCATACCAAAACAGATCTAAAAAAATCCGACTGGTCAGGATGGTAAAATACCGGAAGTGTGTTTTCACCGGCAGGTAGCTGCGGGGTATGCAAGTAGAACTGAGGCGAGAAAAGATACGGATGATCATGTCCATCGTCCCCGTGGCAGCCTGCGCAAAAGCTGTCATAATTGAGCGGTGGAGTTATCAGCTCAAGGATTATATGCCCGGAATTTTCTTTTAATCCAGCTGGTTCCGGGATAGGCATCCCGGGAAGCGGGGGGATTTGTCAAGTCATAGGGGCATGGTATATGTTCAGATGATCTCGTTCATTTGTCAAATGCAAAGATGATAAATAGTATTTTTTTTATCTGTCGGGAAAAGGGGGAATCTTAAGCCTAGCAAGGTTCTTGGGTGTAAATGGACCATGGCGGAAAGGCTTTCACTGTAGCTTTGGGAGACGGCGATAGAGGCGATTGCCTGCCTCAGGGTGGGGTTTCAGCGGATATGCGACCCCTTTACTTTTCGGCCAGCCAGGCCGTCAGGGTGGGGGGCGAGGCGATATATCTGGCCACCGGTTTCAACTGGCATTGGGCACTCACCTCAACGCCTTCCTTGATGATGGAAACCGGTCGGTCGGACGATACCACGACCACGATGATATCACTGTGTTCCGAGCTGAAACGCAGGGCCGAGTTGTAGCGTGCCCCCCGGGAACGGTCTTCGCCGGGCACGGTACGACCGTCAAGTAGACAGGCAAAGGAGTGCAGATGCATATCCGTGCCGATGTGCAGGGCGCCGTCAACCTTGGCCAGGGATTTGGCCAGTTCCAGAATAGAGGGCTGGCGCAGGTCCAGGGGGTGCTCCAGGCGCTGGCCGGAAATCTCGATGGGCTGGGGATTGAGGTCAAGTACCAGGGTGCAGCCGTGTTTTTCGGTTTCTGCGCTGTGGACCAGGGCGGCGATGATTTGAAACAGGTGATGGGTGCAGGTCAGTTCCAAAGAGGTTTCCAGCAGCAGCTCCTCCAGTTGCACCAGTTTGGCTTTGTGGGTCGTTGAATGGAAGCTGCCGTTGAAAAAACTGCACACTGGCTTGTCGTTTAAGCTGAGAAAGCCGTAGCCTCGGCGAAAGTCGGCGATGATATGGAAAGGGGGCAGGGCGGCGGTGGTAATGCCGACGATATGTTGGCCGTTGGAAACCAGGCGGCGGTCGGAATTTTCCACGGCCTGCAGAATCTTGCGCACATGCTTGAAATTACTGAGCTGGGGCCGGCCTTCGTGGGGAAACTGAACCATGAAGTCCATTTGCTCGACGGCATGTGGTTCGACAAAAACCAGTTCACCCTTGGGCCAGGCCCCTTCTTCCCTGGTTTCGGAGATACCCAGCACGGCATCGAGAATGGGGTAGATGCGGATGTAGGTATCCCAGCCGAGAAAAACATTCATCTCATCCACCATGAAATCCCGTACGGCATGGGTGCCGTAGCCGCGCAGCACATAGCCGGTTGTGCGGGTATAGAGATCACTGTCCGTGCCCAGGTCATGGGCCAGCAGCCAGGCTGCATGTTCCAGCCAGCATTCGGTGGGACCGATGGAGCACATGTCCGGATGGTGCTCGGTGAACCATATCTGGTAAAAGATGATATTGGAACGGGCTCCGTAGGAAATAAGGCCGGCCAGATCGAGATTTTTTACCGGATGAAACTGTTTAAAGCCATCTATTCTGGAGGGATTGGCCGGCCCGGAGCGCCAATCGTCCGAGTCCAGAAAGAGTTCTTTCAGTTTGGGCTCATGTCCCTGCAGTAAGTTCTGAGGATCGACAACATGGATCTGGTCCGCCGCACCTATGGCATAGAGCAGGGCGACCCGGCTGGGGCCTGAAAAACGGGAAAGACCGTCCTGCACCCCGTCAAGGGCGTTGAATATGCACTGATGTATGAACGCTTTATCCTGCATGGTTGCCGATACGCAAAGGTTTGTGCGGCCACAATTTTCCTTACGATGGAAAAGGCCCTTGATGAAAAATTTCGCTAGGCCAGACTATAGCCAAAACATCAAGGCAATTCAACCACTTTGCATATTTGCCCCAAGGCGGCTGTGGCTGAGTCAGAAAAAACTTGATTAAAGCGTGGGTGAGCAATAGGATTGATGGCTGATGGCTGATGGCTGATGGCTGATGGCTGATGGCTGATGGCTGATGGCTGAAAAACTAAAAAACTGCCGGGCCGATCACCCTTGGCGGGCATTGCCTATGACTCTGAGCGATTATTTTTCCACCGTTACCCTGCCGCAAAGGGCGGAACCTTATCCTTCCCTGCTGGATTTTCTGCAGCTGCGGTTTCCAGGTGTGCCCAGGGGAAGCTGGGAGAAGCGCATTGCCGGAGGCAAAGTTCTCGAAGGTGACGGTCGGCCTGTAACCTTTGCGACCTTGTATGTGCCCGGCAAAAAAATTCACTACTTTCGGGAGGTGGCCAGGGAGCCGGTCATCCCCTTTGTGGAAAAGATTGTCTTTCAAAATGACGAGCTGCTGGTGGCCTGCAAGCCGCATTTCCTGCCCGTCGTTCCAGCAGGCCCCTATGTGAACGAATGTCTGCTGCACCGGCTGAAAAAGAAAACGGGCAATAGCGATCTTGTGCCGCTGCACAGAATCGACCGGGAAACCGCGGGAATTGTCCTGTTTTCCGCCAACCGGGAAAGCAGGGGGCTTTACCATGACCTTTTCATGCACGGTCAGGTGGAAAAAACCTATCAGGCGGTGGCCGACTGCCATGTCCAGCCGCGGCAGACGGAATGGCTGGTAGCAAACCGGCTGAAGGAGGGCCAGCCCTGGTTTAGAATGCAAACCGTCCCGGGTCCGGTGAACAGCTGCTCCAGGATCAGGCTTCTGGAAAGGAAAGAAAATCGGGGACGCTTTCTCCTGCAGCCGGAAACAGGCAAGAAACATCAGCTGCGGGTGCATATGAGCGGTCTGGGTTTTGGCATCATCAACGACAGATATTATCCTGAGCTGCTGCCGGAGGTTGAAGACGATTTTGACCGGCCTCTGCAGCTTCTGGCCGAGACGGTGCGTTTCCGTGATCCGGTCACCGCAAAAACCATGGAGTTCAGCTCAGAACGTCGGCTGCTGTGGTAAGTGCCGGAGAATGTGCTTCCCGGACGCCTCCTCCATTTCTTCACTTGTCCCGGGATTGCGGCCCTGCCTCGGGCAATTTTTAAAATTATTGTTTTCTATCGGAATATTACCCATTATGGTGGGAAAAAACATTACAAGGTGGATTGCTGGCCGGCATCTGCCACAAAAATGAGTGAAACGGCTGACATAAAGGTGAGGCATGTTTGATCTGATAAAAAAAATTATCAGCGGCGGACCGGCTGAGAAAGAGCGGGGCAAAGGGGTGGCAGACAAAACCCACCTCGCCGCTGGTGTCCTGCTGCTGGAAACCGCCCATATTGACGATGAGTGTACCGCGGAGGAAATGGCCCATGTGATTGATACCTTGAGGTCTGAATTCAATTTTCCCCAGGAATATGTTGAGGAACTGATCGAGCTTGCCGGGGCGGAACGGGACAAGGCCTTTGATCTCTGGCAATTCACCAACCAGATGAATCAGCATTACTCCATGGAGGAAAAGACGGCGTTGATGGAGGCTGTCTGGCGCATCATTTTTGCCGATGGGCGGCTTGAGGCCCATGAAGATCATTTTGCCCATAAACTGGCAAACCTCCTGCGTTTAACCCATAAGCAGCTGATTGATGCCAAAATGCAGGCCAAGGCGCAACTGGCCGATTGAGCGGGGAGCATGCCTGTCGGCTGCCTCGGCCGGCAAAGGATTTTATCGGTGAAAAAAGTTTACAGCGCGCCCAATATTACCATGGTCGGCCTGGTAAAGGATGTGCTTGACAGCCACGGCATCCGAACCGTGATCAGGAATCAGTTTCTCTCCGCCGCCACCGGCGAGCTGCCGCCCATTGAATGCTGGCCTGAGTTGTGGCTGATCGATGACGGCAGATATGAAGAGTGCCGGCAAGTGGTTGAGGAGATTCTGCGCACCGACAACATCCCAACAGACCCCTGGCAATGTCCTGACTGCCATGAAGAGATCGAAGGACAATTCAGCCAGTGCTGGCGCTGCGGGGCCAGCCGGCCGGAGCCGGGGGGAAAGTGAACAGGAAAGCCATGGTGCTTCTGGTCGCGGTCATGGTGGTGGTCGCCCTCGGCCTCATTCTGTTATGGGTCGGCCTCTGTCCGTTCTTGTGATGATGGAAAAAGAAGAAAACAGCTGGCAGGTCTATATCGTCTGTTGCCGAGACGGCACGTATTACACCGGGATTACCCGTAACCTTTCCAGGCGCATCAGTGAGCATAATTCCACCAAAGGCGGGGCAAGATATACCCGATCCCGCCGGCCGGTTGAGCTGGTTTACGCGGAGCCGGCTGCCTCGCGGTCAGCTGCGGCAAAACGGGAATATCAGTTAAAGAAGATGCCGCTGACCAGAAAGAAGGAGCTGATCAATACGGCACAGCTCCCCCTTATCTGACAAGGCCTTTCCTGGGTCGAGGCGTGGAGGATGGGCTGGGGTTGTTCTCAATTTCGTTCAGGGTCTTCTGAAATTTTTCCTGCAGCGGTCCGCCAAGGGCCACCGCCTGTCGGGCCAGCTTCAGGGCCTCATTGCGCCGGCCCAGTTTCCACAAGACATAGGCCAGATTATTTAAGGCAGGGCCTGACTTGGGATCGAGCCGGATGGCCCGGCCAAAGGACTTGGCTGCTGCCTCCAGATCATCCAGCCGGTATTGGCAGTTGCCGAGCCCGATCCAGGCGGAGAAATTTTCCGGCCACCTGTCGAGGGCGGTCTTGTAGGCGCGGATAGCGGCCTTATTCTGGCCCGCCCGTTCCAGGCCGAGAACCGCCTCGATCCAAGCCTCCTCGCGGGCGGTGGCAGGCAGCTCTTCCGGTGGCAGGACCAGCAGGCCCCAATAGTCGCTGCGTTCAAAGATATTGTTGAAAATCCGCAGGGAGAGCCGCTCATTGGCAATGGTGCCGGAATGTAAAATAATTTCTGAGGCCGGCTGGTCGTAGCCCACGGCCACGGCGTAATGCCATTTGGGGTAAAAGTCCAGACTCAGGTTGACCAGCACGATGGCCGGATGGTTGGCGGCAAGCTCCGTTGCCAGCACATCCATGCCGGAGATGGGATAGGCTACCCGGCCATGGCGGCGCGCCGCGCTGACCAGGGCGGACTGCAGGCTGCCTTCCCGGCCCGGAGTATACACCTCGGAAACAAGTTCCTCCGGAGTAAGCTTCAGACCGCTCCAGTTCAGGACCATGGCCAGGGCCGCCGGGCCGCACTGATACTCCTTCTGGGCAAAGAAGGGTACCGCGGCAATGGTCACCCGCTCCGGCGCGTCATCCTGCCAGGGCGAGGGTTGCTGGGTTAGCATGCCGCAGCCGGAAAGAGCCAGCAGGCACATGAGAAGCATCAGGCCGGCAGCCTTTCTGCCGCCGGCGTGGAGAATGGCGCCCATGGTTGTTATCTGCGGTGATTGACAAAGGAGAAGACGTGGGTCAGCCCGGCAATATCGGTGATGAGCAGGACGATAAAGATCAGGAGCGCGGCGCCGATAATCGCGCCTAAGCCGTCACCGCCGGCGGGCAGTTGATCCATGGCCTGGGCGATCTGCATCAACTCGGCATCGGACAGGGCGGCAACCCGCTGCCTGGCTTCCTCAGCGGCAACACCCTGCAGTTCCATGGCCTGCTGCACATCCTGCCTCTCCAGAAAGGATATGACCCGGGCCCGGGTGTTTTCCTGCTTAGCCATGGTGACGATGCTGCCGGTGTCGATCATTTCGGCTTTGGCCTTCTGTACGGTAAAATCAAGTAACATGAAGGAAAAGATGAGAAAAAAACTGATGGATTTCATGAACCGTCGCTGCATACTCTTACTCCTTTAGTTGGGATTTTTGAAGGGGGCGTATGTTCATGGTTTATAATATGTCGGCAGGGTCGGTGCAAGTGCATTTAACAGGAAAACGGCAATACTATTTTCCCCTGCCTGCCCTTTTGCAGCAAGGTGTTGGTAAAAGCAGACAGGTTGCTTCCTCCGCTGTTTCCCCAAGGCGACAGCTGTCGAGGTTTGGCTTTATTCGTGGTATGGTATTTGGATGATCGCATCTTGTTTCAGGCAGACTGCCGGGTACGGTGAAATTGCCTGATTGGGCGGAGTAAAAAAGTGAACGGCATTGACGAGATACTATGACCAGTGAAAACGTAAAAGAAAAAAATCGAATTCCTCATCGGAGCGAGATAGAAAATGGACTCAGGGTAATGATCGTCTTGAAGCAGGATCAGCGTTCAGGCCGACTGACCGAAGGGATTGTGCAGGATATTCTAACGAAATCAGCCACCCATCCCCATGGCATCAAGGTCCGGCTGGAAAGCGGTGAAGTCGGGCGCGTCAAGGAAGTCAAAAAGTGAAAATCGGCTGTCCTGCTGGCCGCGCTGAGTGGTGAAAATCCATGGAAAGGCAAAATGAATTGATCGTGCTGGTGCATGGTTTTTTTCGCACCAGGCGGGATATGGCATATCTTGCCGCATATTTTCAAAAAAACGGCTACCCTACCTTCCGGCCCACCCTGCCCACCATCTTCAGCTCCCTTGACCAATGCACCGCCCGGTTGGCGGAAAAACTGCAGCAGCAACCCCGGCACCGGGACCGCATTCATTTTGTCGGCCACAGCATGGGCGGCCTGATTATCCGGCAGTATCTGGCCCGTAACATGGTTGCCGGCCTGGGTCGTTGCGTGTTGATCGGCACCCCGAACAACGGCAGCTACCTTGCCGGGATCGCGCAGCGGTATTTCAGGTTCTCCCTGCAGGTCTTTAAGCCCATTCAATCCTTCCTGCCCGGTGGCATGGTCATAGCCCCGCCCCAGAACAACCCGCCGCCGGAGATAGGGGTGATCGCCGGCAATCGGGACAATATCCTGTTCGGCAGATTTTTTAAGCACGCAAACGACGGCAGGGTGGCTGTGGATTCCGTTCCTTTTGCCGGGCAGAAGGAGTTTATTACTCTTCCTTACAACCATCTGGACATCCACCATAACCAACGGGTGGCGGACCTGGTGCTGCAGTTCATCCGCACCGGCGGTTTCTGATATTGTGGATTGTGTTTACGTCGTGGGGGAGCACCCCTTGTATCTCCAGGGTTGTATCGGATGTCGGGGAAGTTTTGGAGCGGTTCGCGAACCGCCCCTACGGCACTGGGGTTTTCCCAGGCTTGTCGTTCAGGGTTCGGATGACTCGTCGGTAAGCGTTGCCGGTTTGATGGTATGGGAGCCGAAGCGGGTATTGATCCGGTCAAGGGCTTTATTTAATTCCTGGCGGTCTGTTTTTTTACTATTGAACAGATCAAGCTGCCGGGGCAGGGAATCTTCCTGCAGCTTGTCCACGGCAATACCCACCAGGCGCACCGGTTTGGCCCCGGCCAGGGTTTTGGGCAGGAGGCTGAGCACGGCCTGGTAAAGCTCGCGGGAGTCGTTGGTCGGCTGGTTCAGGGTCATGGAGCGGCTGATCGAGATGAAATCATGGTATTTTATTTTCAGGGTGATGGCCCGGCCGCTGAAGTGGTGACGGCGCAGTCGTTCTCCCACCTTGGTTGCCAGGCGCAGCAGTTCTTTGCGGATTTCCTGCAGATCGGTCACGTCCCGATCAAAGGTTTCCTCGTTGCCGATGGACTTGGTGCAGTGGTCGCATTCCACCTGGCGCTCATCAATGCCCCTGGCGCAGAAATACATGTGACGGCCGTGTTTGCCGAATTTTTTCTCCAGAAAATCAAGGGTAAAACGGGTAAGATCGCCGATGGTCTGCACGCCGAGCAGGTGGAGGTCAGGCAGGGTTTTTTTACCCACCCCCCACATGCACTTGATGGGCAGGGGCGCGAGGAATTCTGCTTCCCGTCCGTGGGGAACAATAGTCAGGCCGTCCGGTTTGTTGACATCCGAGGCGATTTTGGCCACCAGCTTGCAGCCGGCCACCCCGGCTGAAACCGTCAGGCCGATTTCCTCTCTGACCCGTTTGCGGATCATCTCGGCAATCTCCTGCGCGGACCCGAAAAGCCCCTGGCAGCCGGTGACATCAAGGAAGGCCTCATCCACCGAGATCTGCTCCACTCTGGGCGTATAATGGCGGAAGATGGCCATGACCTGCTCTGATACCTCATGGTAGCGGGACATGCGCACCGGCCGGAAAATCCCCTGGGGGCAGCGCCTGCGGGCAACCACGATGGCCAGGGCGGAATGCACGCCGTAAGCCCTGGCCTCATAGGAGGCGGCGGACACCACCCCCCGGTCGGAACTGCCGCCGACAATCACCGGCAGGCCTTTCAACTCCGGGTTGTCCAGTACCTCAACCGAGGCATAAAAGGCGTCCATGTCCAGATGGATGATATCACGGGTCATAAACAGAGGCCAGAAGCCAGAAGTTAGGAGTCAGGAGACAGAATTAGGGCAACCTATGATCATAATATAAATATTCAGCCAGATGATGCCGGAGCAATTCGTTCCACCGTCCATGGCAGAGCAAACTCCTTTACCCCGTGGCCGCAACAGATGGCATGCGGGTCAACAGCCCTCATGGCCTGCCGCATCTTTTGATAGGATGAGGCAGGATCGATTACCTGCGGACGCAGGCGGCTCGTTTTTTGAGGCTGCTCAAGATGCAACGCCACCCGAATCCTGCTGCCATGCATGGCAAGGTCGGCAAATTCGCATTCATCGGTATCATTGGCTCGGACCCTCGCCGTGGCAAGCCCGGCCAGTGTTGCGCGCACCTTGGCCGCGACCTCGTCAAAAACGGAAACAGACTTTGCCCTCGGTTGCTGCCGGTAATCCTTTACCTCAATCAGCCATACCTCTTTGTCGTCAGCCGATACAGCTACAAAATCAACAGCCTTTGATCCACCGGCAAATGCCTGAAATTGATTGCGGTGGAAAGACGAATCATCATATTTCAAGACTCGCCATCCTTCCTGAAAGAGGAAGCGCAGACTTTTTTCATCAAGAATGGTGGTCATTCAAGGGTCTCCATGTACCGGTCTGACTGAGCCAGATCCTCATCAAGCAGAGGAAGAGGGTCAACCTGTTCAATGGTTTTCCCCTGACTGACAACCACGCCCTTTTCGCCGGGAGATAAGGCGAAATAACGTTGCGGAACATCAAGGTACTCTGGCTTGCGGCAGACTACCTCAATTTCCCGCAGCAGAAAGAGGTTATGGGTGGCGATCACCACCTGCAGCCCGTCTTTGGCCAGCCAGACCAGCGCAGAGGCCACCATGCGGATATATGTCGGGTTGAGATTGGCTTCCGGTTCGTCCCAGAAGAGTGTCTCTCCCTTCTCGGAAAGCACACCGCGCTGGAAGAGAAAAAGGAGGGTGGCGAGTTTCGCAAAACCCTCGGCCATCAGGGGGCCTTCAGTCCGCGTTCCATCGCTGCCGACAAAAATCAGCCTGCCCTTGGCAAGCTCCAGTCTGCCGCCGAGTTCCTTTTCTAGTTTCTCCAGCACACCCACCAGAAGCCGGGGAGGTTGAGAAAGTTCCGGCAACCACATGGAAGCAAGCAAATCTTTATAGGTGTCGTCCAACTTGATTTCATATTTTAAAGTCAAGGCAAGCAACCCTTCGAACATGGAGACGATTTCCTTGGTGGGCAGAAACAATGACTTCGGCACATAAGTATTGATAGCCGCTGTGTCGGGGATCTCTGCCGCATCAAGTTTGACGTTGGTGTCAGTTAAGGTCACATCCTGTTCAGGTTGAATTGTAAGATTCCAGTAAAGTGGCTCGGTGAGGCAGCCAAAGGGAAACTGGGCCAGAAGTTCTTTTAGTTCTGCTGCGGAAAATCCTGATGAAACAACTGTTGGCAATAAGCCATCAACTCTGCCAGCAATCCGACATGGCCCTGGACTGCCATGCCGGATCAGGTTGGCCAAGGTGATGGGTTGAAAAAGGTTCATGATACGTCCGGCAAAATATTCCTCGGCGCGTTTCCTGGTGAGCGGGCGCTGGGGTAGCATCAGATCGGGCCAGGCGCGGTTTAGCAGATAAGCTGCCTTCAGGAGTTTTGTCTTGCCTGTCCCGTTTTGGCCGACTACCACATTGAGGCCTGGGCAGAACTCTAATTCCGCTTCCGCAAAGGCGGTGAAGTCTTTCAGGGTGAGAGTCTTAAGCATGAAGCACCTCGGAGGAAAAGTGTCTTGAGATTCAACTATATCGTCTTGTGATCCCGTCACGGCCAACTTCCGCAAACTCGAATTCAGCGAAGTCATCGAACATTTCCGGATGGCTGACCAGCCCATTTCCCATCATGTAAAGCCCAGCACTGAGATAAGGGAAAATGGCCGTGGGTAACTGATCAAAGGTTGGCAGGGCTGCAATATGTGTCCGGCAGCTAGTGTGTTTCATCTTACCGGAAACCCGCTCACCGCGCTACAACAAAGGCGTCGGGATAGCCGTTGCCGTTGAACTCTTTTTCCATATTCTTGGCCACAGTCAGCGTTGAGCCGGCATGGACCTGGATCCGGTAAAAGCGGCTGTCGCCGCGGCCGAACTGGGTCATGACGACAGTGTTGCCCTGCTTTTTCATTTTGTCCTGCAGGCGCATGGCATTATTCTTGTTGGTGAAAGAGCCTATCTGCACATAGAAATCGCCATGCTGGAAATCCTGGTGGGGCAGAAAGCGGGCGACCTCCCGGTTGCCCTGCCGGTACGTCCTTGCTTCTCCAAGCGCTGTCACTTTGACCTTTGCCGTGCCCCGGTCGACAATGCCCAGTTTACGGGCCGCTGTCAGGCTGAGATCAATGATCCTGTCTTTGACAAAGGGGCCCCGGTCATTGATCCTGACCGCCATCTCTCTGCCGTTCTCCAGATTTTGCACCAGCACCTGGGTATTCATGGGCAGGGTCTTGTGGGCCGCTGTCTCTTCATACATGTCGTATACCTCGCCGTTGGAGGTCTTACGGCCATGGAACTGGCTGCCGTACCAGGAGGCAATGCCCTTTTCCTCATAGCCTTCGGAGCTCGGGAGGGGGTAGTAGGTCTTGCCCATGATCTTGTATGGCCGCTGAGTGGGCGGGATGGCGCCGGGCAGGCCGGGAGGCGGCGGCGGGGGTGCCGTTTTGGTGGCGCAGCCGTGGAGCAGCAGCAGGACAAAAAGGAGAGGAAGGAGATAAAGCTTCATGGTTTCGGATTTGGTTGTTGATTTTTTTTCATATTGAGCGGTTCCTTGAGCAGCTCAAGGTTCTCTTTGAGTCTGTCCTTGAAAAAGGCGCCGGCCTTGCCGATGGTATGCGGGGTGTAAGGCATGAGTCCCATGGCAGGGCCGCTGTCCGGGGCAAGGGCATCAAAGACCAGTTCCTCGTTTTCGTTGACAAAGGTGAGATGCAGGTTGAGCAGGGGACGGCAGATGCGCAGCATGCCCTGTTCATCCCTGCAGATAATGGGAAATTCCCAGCGCCTCATTTCATAGCCTTTCATCCAGATGCCTGAATAGAGTTCACCGGTGATCTTGTCGCTCATGAATACATACTCATAGGTGTCATTGCCGTACAGCGAGGTGGTCACCTGGTCTTCCACCTCGGAACTTTCCTGGACATACAGGGCGGCCCAGGGGGTGAACTCATCGGTGTCAATCCGGAAGAGGTGGGTGCCCTCATCGGTGAAGGTCCATTGGGCATGGCAGACCGCGCAGTCAGCCTTGTTGCGGTACGTTGCATGGGCCGGGTGACGCAGCGGCGGCACTTTGAGCCTCTTGCCGCTCAGGCGGCAGGTCAGCATGAGAGAGCCGCCTTCGTCCTTGAGGTTGTCCAGCGGGATTTTGTCACCCTGCTGCCAAAGGTGGCAGGCTGCGCAGGTGATGCTTTCCTTGCTATCCCCCATCAGCTCCGTTCCACTATGACAGTCAATACAGGCAAGCCCGGCCTGGTTGTGCACGTCCAGGGAGAGTTGGTGATATTCCACCCCGTAGGGCCGCGTCGGTTCGCCCAGCTTGGTGTAAGGGGTGCGGTAATCCCAGTGAAAGTCGTGCTCAAAGCGGCCGGCATAATCTGCGCCGACAAAGTTGCCGTAATGGCAATGCAGGCACTGGCTATCAGGCGGAGATTTGATGAAGGCATGGGAAACCGGTTTGCCCTGGGCAAACTCCATGTGACATGCCGCGCACCCGGTAGCGTGCCGGGTTTCCGGATAGTTATCGCCGCTGTAATAGAGGTGGCAGCGCAGGCAGCGGCGCCTGAGCATGTCATCCACCAGGTCCATTGGGCTGCCTATTTCCTCCTGCTGGGCAATGTCCACCAGTGATGCCAGGTCCTCTCCGGCACCGAAGGCACGCCGCACGGCATTGATCTCCTTTTTCAGGGTGAAGTGGAGGGACTTGGCGGCCCGGTCAAGCTGCTCCTTGTGGCAGGTGCCGCAGGTTCGGTCAAGATGCAGGGGATGGGCCGGCTGGCTGTCCAGTTTCTGGTGAGCCGCTTCCTTTGAGGAGGCACTGGCGCTGCCGTTATGGCAGTCAATGCAGGCTATGTCAATATGCCGGCTGTCCAGCTCAACCTGATGGCAGTCCGGGCAGGAATAGTCGTGGGCAGCGGCGGCCGCCGCAGGAGGCTGATTTTCCTCTTTGGGCTCATCCTTGCTGCAACCGGTGCAGATGATGAGTATGCAGAATAGGAGACGTAGGATCATGACAACAGATAACCCGAAATTGCTGAAGAGTGCAAAAAAAATCCTGATCTTCAACATTTTTCAGTTAAGCAGTGAAGGATAAAAAAATGTAGCATGGGGACGATTTGTTCCGGGCCGGCGGGATGAATAGGCCAGGTAAAAACAAGGTCTGGGGCAGTTGCAATGGGCATGGGGAGGGGGTTTCGTAATTTCGACCGCTGAAATTGCCTGGTAATCAGGGAAAAACTACTGATTTTTCCTACAAAATTGTTGTCTGTTTTCTTGATTTTTAACAGCTTTTTTTATTGGAAAATAGCCGGCAGTTGCTATATAGTGAGCTTCATGAAGACAACAAAATTACCCCCCAAAACGAAATTTATTTTTATTACCGGCGGTGTTCTTTCCTCACTGGGAAAAGGCCTTGCCGCTGCATCCATCGGCGCCTTGCTGGAGAGCCGTGGGCTTACCATCACCATGCAGAAGCTCGATCCCTATATCAATGTGGACCCGGGCACCATGAATCCGTTCCAGCACGGCGAGGTGTATGTCACAGATGACGGTGCCGAGACCGATCTCGATCTGGGCCATTATGAACGCTATACCTCGGCCAAGCTGGGGCAGCGGCATAATTACACCTCCGGCCGCATCTATCACTCGGTGATCACCAAGGAGCGCCAGGGCAAGTATCTTGGCGGCACCGTGCAGGTCATCCCCCATATCACCGATGAGATCAAGCATGCCATCAATCAGCTGGACGGCGACGCCGATGTGGCCATTGTCGAGATCGGCGGCACCATCGGCGACATTGAGGGCCTGCCCTTCCTGGAGGCGATCCGTCAGTTCCGCCTGGATGTGGGACGGGAAAACTCCCTCTTCATTCATGTCACCTGGGTGCCGTATCTCAAGGCCGCGGGCGAGGTGAAAACAAAACCCACCCAGCACAGCGTCAAGGAGCTGCGGGCCATCGGTATCCAGCCGGATATCCTGCTCTGCCGCACGGAAGCACTGCTTTCCCCGGAGTTGAAAGGGAAAATTTCCCTGTTCTGCAATGTGCCCACCGATGCGGTTATCACCGCCCAGGATGTGGAGAGCATCTACGAGGTTCCCCTCTGTTTCCACCGGGAAGGTCTGGATAACAAGATCCTTGAACTGCTGAATGTGTGGACCGGTGCGCCGCGTATTGAGCCGTGGGAGGAACTGATCCGCAAAATCAAGAATCCGGCCCACCGGGTCTTGATCGGCATTATCGGCAAGTATGTTGATCTGAAGGAGTCCTACAAGAGTCTGCATGAGGCGCTGGTGCATGGCGGGGTGGCGAACGACACCCAAGTGGAGCTGCGTTACATCAATGCAGAGGATCTGGAAACTAAATCCGCCAAAGAGCTGCTCGCCGGCTGTCACGGTATTCTCGTACCCGGCGGCTTCGGCCGGCGCGGGGTGGCCGGCAAGATCCGGGGTATCACCTATGCCCGGGAAAACAAGATCCCTTATTTCGGCATCTGTCTGGGCATGCAGCTGGCGGTTATCGAATTTGCCAGGCTTTCCGGCATGAAAGACGCCAACAGCAATGAATTCACCGCAGACACCCAGCACCCTGTGATCTATCTGATGAAGGAGTGGTTTGATCACCGTACCAACCAGCAACAGGTGCGGGATGAATCCTCCGACATGGGCGGCACCCTGCGGCTCGGCAGCTATCCCTGCGATCTGAAGAAGGATACCCTGGCCTTCGCCGCCTATCAGGAGGAAAATATCAATGAGCGGCACCGCCACCGTTATGAATTCAACTGTGCGTTCAGGGAAGAACTGGAGGGAAAAGGTCTGATCATCAGCGGCACATCCCCGGATAATACCCTGGTTGAAATTGTGGAGCTTGCCGATCATCCCTGGTTTCTCGGCTGTCAGTTCCATCCCGAGTTTCAGTCCAAGCCCATGGCCCCCCATCCGTTATTCCGTGATTTTATCAAGGCGGCGCTGGAGTTTTCCCGAAAAATCTGATGTTCTGCTGATTCGGGGTTACTGCTGATTAATTGTGTCATATCGAGAGTTGAGGAGTGTCTATGGTTGAAAAGCTCTTTAAAGTAGCCATAAGCCATAATGCCAATGATATTCATCTGTCCGAGGGTATTCCACCCACTCTCAGGATCGGCGGCAGAATGGTGCGCATGCAGGCAGACCCGCTGACCGCCGATGATATCGAACGGGTCATGCGGGCCCTGACTCCACCCCGTTGCATGGTGGAGCTTTCTAAAAACGGCTATACTGATTTTGGGTATGATTTCGGGGATAATCGTTTCCGCATCGCCGTATTCCGGCAGAGAGGCGGCATCGGCATAGTCATGCGCAATTTCCGCAATGTCATGTTCAGCCTTGATGAGCTGCAGATCCCCCAGGAGGTGCGCGCGGCCATGGTGCATGACCGCGGTCTGTTTATCATCACCGGTCCCACGGGCAGCGGCAAGACCACCACCATGGCCACCCTTATCGACCACATCAATTCCAACTGCAACAAGCATATCATTACCATTGAAGATCCCATCGAAATTATTCACCAACATAAACTCTGCAACGTTTCCCAGCGGGAGATCGGCGTTGATGTCTTTACCTTTGCCGATGGGGTGCGCTGCTCCATGCGCCATGATCCCGATGTCATTGTCGTGGGGGAAATGCGTGACGTGGAAACCATCAGGATTGCCCTGAAGGCGGCTGAAACAGGACATCTGGTGCTGGGCACCCTGCATGCCAGAACCGCCTCGGCGGTTGTTACCAGAATTATTGCCGAGTTTGCCTCGGATGAGCAGGATTTTATCCGCATGCAGCTTTCAAGTTCTCTGCTGGGGGTGATCAATCAGGTGCTGATTCCCACCACGGATGGCAAAGGGGTGGCCTCGGTGATGGAGATACTGATGAATTCCCCGTCCGTGGCCAGTCTGATCAGACAGGGAAAGGAGAACCAGATCATTGATGAGATCCGCAAGGGAAAAAGTCTGGGTATGGTAAGTTTTGAGGAATCCCTCAGGCAGCGCTGTGTTAACAAGGATGTTGACTGGCGGGAGGCCACCCGCTATTCCCGTGAGCCGGAGACCTTCAAGACCAGGATGGAGAAAAAATGATTGACAGCGTAGTGGTTAAGGATTTTTTCCGCATCGGTCCCGGCCACCCGTTGCTGCTGATTGCCGGACCCTGCGTGCTCGAGTCCGAGGAGATCGCCCGCTGCATTGCATCCCATGTCAAGGAGGTTGCCGGCCGGCTGGGCATCTCTTTTGTTTTCAAGGCCTCCTTTGACAAGGCCAACCGTACCTCGCTTGCCTCCTATCGCGGACCGGGACTGACCGAAGGGTTGCGTATGCTGGCAGCCATCCGCCGGGAGTTTCAGGTCCCGGTTATTTCCGATGTTCATGATGTGACCCAGGTTGAGCAGGCGTCCCAGGTGCTTGATATCCTGCAGATCCCGGCCTTTTTGTGCCGGCAGACCGATCTGCTGGTGGCCGCGGCCCGCACCGGCAAGGTGGTGAATGTCAAAAAAGGGCAGTTCATGGCCCCTTGGGATATGGAGCATGCGGTGGGCAAGATCAGGGAAAGCGGCAACCGCAATATTCTGCTGACGGAAAGGGGGACAACCCTGGGCTATAATAATCTGGTTGTGGATATGCGCTCCCTGCCCATTATGCGTTCCCTTGGCTGTCCGGTCATTTATGACGCCACCCACAGTGTACAGCTGCCGGGCGGCGCCGGCGGCAGCTCAAGCGGACAGCGCCAGTTCATCTCCCCGCTGACCCGCGCCGCGGTGGCGGCCGGAGTGGACGGAATTTTCATGGAGGTCCATCCCGAGCCGGAAAAGGCATTATGCGACGGACCGAATTCTCTGCCCCTTGACCAGCTTGAATCATTGCTCACCACCATTGTGGCGATCCATAAGATGACCGGCAGCCTATAACTCATGGCTGATAAGCTGTTGCCGGCAGCTTTGCCCTCCGCGAATCCCACTGTCTAGACCGAAAAGAAAAGAGCATAACCCATGCATGAAAACGACGAATCCTGTCCTTCTTCCAACAAAATTGGCGTTTATCCAGGCGACTGCGAGTTCACTCGGGCTCTTTTGCAAAAGGCCGCCAGCCGCAAGGAAAATCAGGAAAAAGGCTATGCCTGGCGCAGGTGTCTGCCCAAGGCCAAAGAGGTGAAGCTGCTGCTGCTTGATGTGGATGGTGTGCTGACCAACGGCTCTATTTCCTACACCGATGAGGGAAGCGAGATAAAGACCTTTAATTCCCGGGACGGTTTCGGCATGAATTTGCTGCGTAAGGCTGAGGTGGAAATCGGACTGATTACGGCGCGCAGCTCCAAGGCCCTGAACCGCCGAGCCCAGGACCTGAATCTCACCCGGGTTTACCAGGGGAAACGCAATAAGGTCTCGGTATTTGAAGAGATTATCGCCGAGATGAAGCTTGCCCCCCAGCAGGTGGCCTACATGGGTGACGACTGGCTCGATCTGGCCCTGCTGACCAGGGTGGGGTTTTCCGCCACCGTGGCGGATGCTGTGCCTGAGGTCATCGAGGCGGTGGATTATGTTGCCAGGCGTCCCGGCGGCAACGGCGCAGTCCGCGAGGTATGTGACCTGATCCTTGATGCCAAAGGGCTCTATGACGAACTGCTTGGTCAGTATCTGGGCTCATGATGCTTTCCGGTCCCCGAAATCTGCTGTGGATAGTTCCTTTGGCGCTGCTGCTTGCCAGTCCAGCCTGGAAGCCGGCGCTGGAAGAATTTCTTTCACCCCATGGTAATCTCAAGGTGAAAACCGATAACCCTGCCCCGGATAACAGTTTTGTCCTGACCGATGTGCGGCTGAGCCGCTATGAAAACGGTCAGGCCGATCTGGTGCTGAATGCCGCCAAGGTGCAGAGCGGCCGCCGGGGCATGGATTCGTTTATGATGCAGAAGGTTGATGCCCTGCTCTTTGATAAAGGCAAGGAGAGCGCACATATCACCGGGGGCGAGGGCTTTTATGACGGTGACAAGCAGATCCTGACTTTGGTTGACGATGCCTCTGTTGTGGTTAAAAACAGCTATGACCTGCGGGCCGATGTGCTGCGTTATCTGATTTCGTACAAAACGGTAAAAACCGCTGCCGAGATCTTTTTTAAGAGCAGGGATTTCACGGTGCGAGGCACCGGTATGAGCTATAACCTCGAAAACGGCGCCTATCGTGTCGGCGGCCGGGTGGTCTGCGATGTGAAATAAGAGCCGGCCATGATTTCCCCTTTTGCAGGCCGGGGAAATCCTGCTGCCGGAAAAGCTCCATCACCATTTTTCCTCTTTTGTTTTTCCGCCTGATTTTTCTCCCCAGTTTCTGATTTTCTGTTCACCAGTTCCTGTTGGGTTTTTATCCCTGTTCTTGCCGGCTCATAATTGCGCATCAGTTGCAGCATATGCCGGGAAAGGAATCAGCAGATGGGTGAGCCATGGAGGTTACATTTGCCACTCCGACGATAACTCTAAAAAATTACTGGAGCAGTTTTTCCGCGTTTCCGCCCAGGATCTGTTGTTCTCTTTCCTGACCCAGTTCAAGATTCTGCAGGAGCTGGATGGTGTTCTGCTGGGCCGCCCACGGGGAATCAGAGCCGAAAAGGACCCTGTCCGGGGCATGGGAAAGGATAATTTTTCGGGCCATCTCTTTTGGCAAATACTCCAGGGAAAAGGCGATGTCGAAATAGACATCGGTGCCGACCAGTTCCTCATGCACCTCCTGCCATTGCTGCCAGGAGCCGAGATGGGTGGCGATGAATTTCAGGTTGGGAAACTGTCGCATGAGTGAGGCGATTTTTGCCGGGTCAGCCCGCAGCTCCCTGGGAAAACCAATGTCAAAACCGGTATGCATGACCAGGATCAGGCCGAGATCCGCTATCCGAGCAAAAGACGGCAACAGCCTTTTTTCGTCAAGAAAAAAATCCTGATAGTAGGGGTGCAGCTTGATCCCTTTAAAGCCTTCCCGGTGGATTTCGGTAATCTCATCCAGGGCCTGGGGTGACTCAGGATGAAAGGACGGGAAGGGGATGATCCGGTCACTGCGTATGGAGCCCGACCAGTCGAGAATGGAGCGGAACTGTTTCGGCCGGGTGGCGATGGAGCAGACGACGCTTTTGGCAATGCCGGCGTTGTCCATGGAGGCAAGCAGGGAACTCACCCTGCCGTCAAGTGCTGCGCGCACGGAGCCCTTCTGTTCAAGGAGCGGGACGGTAGTTGCCGCCAAGGCATCCGGAAAGGCGTGGGCATGGAAATCGACACAGTACATGATTTTACCTGATGGGATATTTCTGTCTTTTGACTTCCTGGAGGATTTTGATGCCGATGTCCAGATGCTGTTCCGTGTAGGTTTCAAAGATTTCCGAGGCGCTGTCCTTGCTTTTGATGCCCCCTTTTTTCAGGGGGAGATCCGAGACGAGCATGAGGGCTGCGGTGGGGACATTTAAGGCGTAGCCGACGGAGAAAATAGTGGCGATCTCCATATCAATGGCAATGATGCGATGTTTAAGGATATAGTCGATGAATTCCCTGTCAAATTCCCACATGCGGTAGTCCGTGGTATGCATAATACCGGATTTCGGCACCTTATTGACCTCCTGCATGATGACTTCTTCCGCCACACGGTTCATGCCGAAGGTGGGCAGGGCGGGAACGTCCTTGGGGAGATAGTGGGCGCTGGTGCCTTCGTCCCGGATGCTGGCGGTGGGCAGCAGCAGGTCGCCGACCTCAAGGGAGTCATCGATGCCGCCGCACATGCCCAGCATGAGCACGCATTTCAGTTCATCAAGAAAGGAGAGGCAATGCATGACAATGCCGGCGGAGGGTGATCCTACTCCGTAGTTTATAATGGAGATGTCGGCGTCATGGTCATGGACAACGCTCCAGTTGTTGGAGAGAATCTGTTTCCCGGAAATTTTGGCAAAGGATCTGATGTAACGGTGAAAATTGCAGATTAGAATGTGGGAGCAGAATTCCTTGATCGGAGAACCTGTGTAGCGTTCCAGGGTGTGGCGGGCATAGTTGTCCGGGCGCAGCGGTGAGCTCATGAAGTCATATCCCTTTTGTTGTGAGTAATGTGGATGTATTTATTTTAATTTTGACTGTCGCGTAAAAAAACCTCTCGACAGCCGTACAGTGCTTGATAACTTGTTGATTTAACGTCACGGAAGTTCAATGCCGCGGCTTTTTACCCAAGGGCTATAAATACGAAGCCTTCAATTTTCAATTTCCGGCATGGACGATTTTCGGTTATTATAACGGTCAAACCTCATTTATCAATTTTTAATTTTAGCCGGGTGCAAAATGAAGAATAAAAATATCCCTTTGAACGAGCGGATCATTCTGGCCCTTGATGTGCCGGATCCTTTGGTGGCAAAGGAATGGGTCAGGAAAACCGAGGGGAAAATAAAGTTTTACAAGGTGGGGCTGCAGCTGTTTCTGGCCGGCTGGTTTGATATGGTGGACTGGATTATCGACCGGGGCCACAAGGTGATGGTTGATCTCAAATTCTTTGATATTCCGGAGACCGTGAAGCTTGCCATGATACAGCTGCAGGACCGGGGCGTGACCTTTGCCACCGTGCATGGTAATGACCCGATTATCCGTGCCTCCCTTGCCGCCAAAAGCGACAATGATAGCGCTCTGAAAATTTTGGCGGTGACGGTGCTGACCAGTTTCGGCGAAGAGGACATGCGGGCCATGGGCATGACCGGCAGCATCGAGGATCTGGTGTACTTTCGAGCCAAGCGGGCATTGGAACTGGGCTGCGACGGGGTGGTTTCCTCCGGTCTGGAGGCGGCCAGGCTGCGCCAGGGGCTCGGCGATAAACTGCTGATCGTCACCCCTGGTATCCGTCCAGGCGCCAATATTGATGATAACGGCGATGATCAGACCCGCATCATGACAGCCCACAAGGCCATTGCCAATGGGGCTGATTATGTGGTGGTGGGCAGGCCCATCACCCGCGCCGCTGATCCCCTGGGGGTTATTGCCGGCCTGCAGGAGGAGATCGGCGCGGCGCTGAAGCAATAAAAAACCTTCCAGCCCCTAATCAGGCCGGTATTCCGGCAATTGCCAGGCAGGATTATTGGTGTTTCCGTATCCTGTCAAACAGTGTTAGTAGAATGATTTCCCGAGAGGAAAAGTCCCGGCCCTAATTCCCTGTTGTTCCTTGCTTTCTTCTTCGTGATAAAAAAAAAATTTCTTTCGCCATTTATTTCTATATAATTTGGATTGTCATTTCTATTCGCAGAGAGAAAGGGACAATTTGTCTCGCCTGTCATTAACTAGCGGTTTATTTTGGGTAAAGAGGCGAGAATATTATGGGAACAATTTTTGCACTGAATATCCTTAACATGGCTGTTGAAATTGCCATATGTGTCGACCGGGTTGTGGGGGCTGTCAGGGCTGTTGGCCTGGTCCTGCGGATTCCGGGGTGGTTGCTGCCATTTCGTGATGGCCTGATGAATATGTGTGGCAATCATTGCGGTCATTAATCGCATAAAGGGGCTGGCTATGGCAGACTATGATAAGGGCCTGGATCTGAAGATAGGTGGGCTGGTTTTCATTGCCGGCCGGCAGGGTGAGATTGCCGCAGCGCAGCAAGTTCTATGGAAGTCATTTTTTGCTGCTGGTTCATGATTGAGAATGTCGATTGAGGGAATATGAAAGGGTTACTGGGCGCTTTTTACATCTTGCTGATCGGGCTGTTATCTCTGGCCGCGATTCCTCCCTGCCAAGCTTTTGATCTCGATGAACATCTCAGTATCAATGGTTTTTTGTCCCAAGGCTACATAAAAAGTTCCGGCAACAACTATCTCGGCGATTCTCTGGATGGTTCTTTCCAATTGAACGAATTCGCCCTGACGCTCAACTCGGCGGTGACTGACAATTTGCGTCTCGGCCTGCAACTGCTTTCCCGGGATGTCGGCGAAGAGGGAAACAATGACGTCCTGATCGACTGGGCCATGGCGGATTATCGCTGGCATGACTGGCTTGGTGTGCGGTTAGGTAAGGTTAAGCTGCCCATCGGGTTATACAATCAGGGGCGCGACTCCGACTTTTTGCGGCCCATGGTTTTTTTGCCGCAAAGTATCTACGATGAAAACAAGCGGACCCTTGTTGTCGCTGCCGTGGGCGGCAGCCTTTATGGTAATTTTTCCTTAGGCGCAAGTGGCGATCTCGAATATCAGGCCTATTATGGCCGGGTTGATTTCCGCGAGGATTCAGGGCAGGCGCGCGGGATGGAACAACTGGCAACCCGAATCGCCCAGATGAAACATCTCGGTGCGGTTTCCGATTTTGAGGCCGACAACAGGTACGTTTACGGCGGCTCCCTGGTTTACACTCCACCGCTTGATGGGTTACGGCTCGGCGTGTCGTATTTTACCGGGCAAACCGATTTTGATTTTGATGTCGGTGCGGCTCCGGGCGATGCGCAAGGCACCATGAAAGATTTTGTTGTCCTGTCCATTGAATATTCCACGCAAAAATGGACTGTGGCTGCCGAGTACACAGAGCAAACCGGCGACCGTGAGATTTTGGGGACTGATATCCCCGACGGTCGTTCCCAAGGGGGGTATGTTCAGCTGTGCTATCACTTTTTGGACCGGTTTGGGGCATCGCTGCTTTACGATGTCTTTTATGCGGACAAGGATGATCGCGACGGCAGCAGTTTTGTCGCCCAGGGCCAGCCGGATTTTCTCGGTTGGCGTAAAGACCTGGGGGTGGGGCTGCACTGGGAGATCAGCAGTCAGTGGTTGATTAAGGCCGAGTACCACATGGTCGACGGGGCCGCGCTGCAACTTCCTGTTTTCAATCCTGAGGGGGTCGAGAGGGACTGGACTTATTTTGTCCTCAAGACTTCATTCAACTTTTAGGAAGGGGAATGGTGATGCTGCCATGCCGCTTTGTCTTGATATGCCTTCTGGTGCTGCTGCCCACTGCGGTTGCGGCCGCAGACTTCGCGGTGGTGGTTAACAAGGAAAATCCGGTTGAAATCCTGGACAGGGATGAAGTCAAAAAGATTTTTCTGGGCAGGAAAACATTCTGGCCCAATGGGCAGGGAATTGACGTGGTGCTGCAGGAAGAGGGTGAAGTTCACCAGAGTTTTGTTCTTGAAATTCTGCACAAATCACCGCGGCAGTTTCAAATGTACTGGAAGCTGGCGCTTTTTTCCGGTACAGGCATCCCGCCGAAGCAACAATCTGACGATCAGGCGGTGAAAGCGGCGGTCTCTGCTGACCCGAAGATGATTGGCTATATCGATATTCGCCAGCTTGATGATACAATAAAAAAAATTCTGTTAAAATAAAGAGATGAATATTCCGTGCGGCTGACCAACACCATACGAAAAAAAATCTGGCTCTGTGTCAACGTGGCCTTTGTCGGGTTTATCGTGGCAACTGGTTTTACCCTGTACTCCAATGATCAGCTCAAAATCCACCTCATCCATATCAGAGATCTTGATTTCTGCCAGGCAATGCACAGTAACGAACTGCTGAACCAGTTTGTCGTACAGAAGAATTTATACAAAGACAGTTTCCTGTTCGGTCTGACTGAAGCCGCGGATAAGGCCAATGCGCTCGCGCCGAAAATTTTCGCCAGCATCGAGGCAATTACCGAGACGAACCGTATCAGGCGCAATTTGTCTCCTGACAGGAATGAAGCCCTCATGGAATTGGAAAAGAACTACCGTCTATATTCCCGGCAGGCCATGCAGCTTTATCCTGTCCTGGCCCGGGGCGATGAGCCTGACGGGCACGTCTTAACACTGCAGCAACTGGCCGCGTCCCAGAACGACATTCAGAATAACCTGGAATATTTTGCCGGCTTCTACCGTGAATCCTTCAGGCGCAATGTGACCACCCTGATGGATATGACCAGCCGGAGCAACCGTCTGCTTACCGGTTTTTTTATCGGACTGCTGGTATTTATGTCACTGGTGGTCAACTGGGCAGCCAAGCGGACCCTGATCAATCCCCTGGCCCATATTAAGGAGGCAGTGCGGGCCTTCGGTCGGGGGCAGCGCAGTTTCCCCGCTCTGGAGGTTATGGATGCCGACGATGATATCGGCGAACTGGGAGTGGCTATTATCACGATGACAAAAGACCTGGTAAACACCACGGTCTCGAAAGCCTATGTT
>Ga0180007_10001074_pt1 | contig 39261 bp, 35 predicted proteins | sample MM_PC_MetaG_FD_121122 | JGI IMG/M metagenome (GOLD analysis project Ga0180007, IMG submission 121122) | Groundwater microbial communities from the Aspo Hard Rock Laboratory (HRL) deep subsurface site, Sweden - MM_PC_MetaG | ecosystem: Environmental > Aquatic > Deep subsurface > Groundwater... | reverse complement strand
GCAAAAAGTCGCGAAAGAGCCTGAGTGTCATTCCCGCGAAGGCGGGAATCCATTCTTTTCAAATAGTTAAAAAGGCATGGATCCCCTTTTTCAAGGGGATGACGACTTTTTGCAGTGATATCATACCACGCTTATGCCTGCCTTGGCGCGGACTGTCCAGACAAAGTGTCCGGAAAAGCATACATAACTGTCCAGGCACTGTAGGAGAATCTGGACACTTTCCAGACATTCCATTGAAATACGGCCTCATCCGGCCCCGTTACGGTTTGTGAAAAAAAGAATTTAATCTTGGCCCCGCCTTGCTTCCGGCTTTTCCGGCTCCCCTCGCCCCCGAACTTGGCCCGCGCATTGCTCATAAGAACTCACTTGTCGTTAACAATATTCAAAATCTACATGCAAAGGAGAATTATCTCATGCCTAAAATGACACCCAGCGAAGCAATGGCGGAAGTTCTGGTCCAAGAAGGCGTCAATCATGTCAGCGGCATCCTCGGATCCGCCTTCATGGATATTCTGGATCTCTTCCCGGCCGCGGGAATCGACTTCATCTCCGTGCGCCACGAGCAGACCGCCGGGCACATGGCCGACGCCTACTGCCGCCTGACCGGCAAGGCCGGCGTCGTGATCGGACAGAACGGTCCCGGCGTCACGAACTTTGTCACGGCAGTGGCCACCGCGAACATGGCGCACACGCCCATGATCGTCCTTTCGCCCAGTGCAGGCACCATCTCAGTCGGCTGGGACGGCTTTCAGGAATGCGACACATGGAATCTCTTCAAACCCATCACCAAGGCCTCCCTGCGCGTGACCCACCCCAAGCGCGCCGCAGACATCCTGCGCACGGCCTTCCGCATCGCCTACGCCGAACGCGGACCGGTTCTGGTCGATATTCCCCGCGACTATTTTTACGGTGAAATCGATGAAGATATCCTGCATCCCTCCCAGTACCGCGTGGCCCCCGGCGGCATCGGCAACCCCGAACACTTCGCCGCCGCGGTGGAAGTGCTGAAGAACGCCAAAAATCCGGTCATCGTTTCCGGCCGCGGCGTGGTGGATGCAGGCTGCATCGACACCATCAAGGCCCTGGCCGAACATCTCGGCGCGCCCGTTGCCACGACGTACATGCATAACGACGCCTTCCCCTACGAGCATCCGTTGTGGACCGGTCCCATCGGCTACATGGGCTCCAAGGCGGCCATGCGCATCATGCAGAAGGCAGACGTCATCCTGGCCGTTGGCACCCGGCTGTCCTACTTCGGCACTCTCCCCCAGTACGACATCAACTATTTTCCCAAGACGGCCAAGATCGTTCAGATCGACATCAATCCCCGCCACATTGCCAAGACGCATCCTGTGGCGGTGGGTCTGTGCGCCGACGCCAAGGACGCCTCCGAGGAACTCTTCGCCCGCCTGCGCGCCGCCGTCCCCGCCAAGAAGGACTTAAGCTCGACGTACACCATGGTGAAGGCCGAGTTGGCGGACTGGTACACCGAGATCGCCGCCATTGCGGACGAGCCGACTTTCGAAGGCCAGATGCATCCCCGCAAGGCTCTGGAAGTCGTGGGCAAGTTCATTACCGACACCAACGCCATTGCCACCACGGACATCGGCAACACGTCATCCACGGCCAACAGCTATCTGCGCTTCAATCAGCCCAAGCGCCATGTGGCCACGCTGACCTTCGGCAACACGGGCTTCGCCTACCAGGCAGCCCTCGGCGCGCAGCTGGCCTGCCCGGAAGACACGGTCGTATCCATTGCCGGCGACGGCGCATGGGGCATGAGCCTGTTCGAGGTGCCGACCGCTGTTCAGTATAATCTCCCCGTCATCGCCACTGTGTACAACAACGGCGCCTGGTGTGCGGAGAAGAAGAATCAGATTGACTTCTACAACAACCGCTTCGTCGGCGCAGACATCTGGTCCAATTCCTACGCCAAGATCGGCGAGGCCATGGGTGCCGACGGATACAGGGTCAACACCCAGAAGGATCTGGCCGAGGCGCTGGACGCGGCCAAAAAGAACCGCCGCCCCGCAGTCATCGAAGTCATGACCGACGGCACCCGACTGGCCCCGCCATTCCGGCGTGACGCCCTGTCCCTGCCCGTCCGGCACCTGCCGAAGTACGAGCATCTGGACAAGAAGCACTTCCCCGGAGCCTAGAAAATCAGTCACAGGCTTGCTTCCCGCCGGGACGGTTCCGCAGCGAGGTCCGTCCCGGTGGAGGAGTTAAACGATAAAACAGAGGGAGAAAAACATGAGCAGAGTGGATGAACTCGTTCAGGCTGGCCGCAGAGCACAGGAGCAGGTGGCCGCATATACTCAGGAACAGATAGATGACGTTTGCCTCGCCGCAGGTTGGGCCCTTTACAACGACGAGAACGCGCAGGCCATGTCCGCCCTGGCCGTCGAGGAAACGGGCTACGGCAACTACGAAAGCAAGGTCGTCAAGCACAAGCGCAAGGTCGGCGGAGCCGTCGAGGGAATTCTCGGCAAGGTTTCCGTAGGTCTCATTGAACGTGACGAGGAGACAGGCATTTCCAAGTACGCCAAGCCCGTTGGACTGGTCTGTGCCATCCTGCCCGCTACCAACCCCACCGCCACGGCGGGTACAAAGGCCGTGGCCATCCTCAAGGGCCGCAACGCAGTCATTTTCCGGCCCAGCAGCCGGGCCCGCAAGTCCAGCACCCTCGCAGTGGAGTACATGCGCGCCGCCCTGCGCCGGATCGGAGCCCCCGAAGACCTGGTGCAGATCTATGACGACGCGGACATTCCCTCCACGGCCGAACTCATGCAGAAGTGCGACCTGGTCGTGGCCACTGGCGGCGGCCCCATGGTCCGCGCGGCCTACTCCAGCGGCACCCCCTCCTACGGCGTGGGCGCGGGCAACGCCGTCTGCATCGTCGCCGAGGATGCCAATGCACAGGAAGCCGTGTCCATGATCACGGCCAGCAAGACTTTCGACTACGCCACGTCATGCTCCTCGGAAAATTCCATCATCGTTCAGCAGGGCATCCTGGAGGATGTGCTTTCGGAAATCAGGGCAAACAAGGGCTACATCTGCTCCCCCGAGGAGAAGGCGAAGCTGCGCGAGTGGATGTGGCAGGCGAACGACAAGGGACAACTCAAGATCAACGGCAAGATCGTGGCCCAGTCCGCCGTCCGCATCGCGGCCGATGCAGGCATCGAAGTCCCCGCCGACACCAGCATGCTGGTCGTCATGGGCGAAGAACCGGCGGTCAAGGACAAGTTTGCCGACGAGAAGATGAGCCCTGTGCTGACGGTTTTCACCTACGACACCTTTGACGAGGCTCTGGAAAAGATCGCGTCCATCACGAACCGCTACGGTCGCGGACACTCCATGGGCATCCACACCTACAGGACCGACTACATCGAACGCATGGGCCAGACCATGCTCACCAGCCGCATCACGGTCCGTCAGCCCATGGCCGCGGCCAACGGCGGGCACGCAATGAACTACATGCCACCCACCGCAACCCTGGGGTGCGGCACCTGGGGCAAGAACAGCACCACGGAGAATATCCACTACAAGCATTTCCTGAACATCACCTGGGTCAACGAACCCCGCCCGGCCAGGGTCTTCTCCGAAGAAGTTGTCTGGGGCGAATTCCACGCCAGGTTCAGAATGCAGCACGCGAGCAGGAGGTAGCCATGAAACTTTTTGAATTCCAGGCCAAGGACGCCTTCCGGCAATGCGGCATCCCCGTGCCCCAGAGCGTGCTCGCCAGCAGTCCCGGAGAAGTGTCCAGCGCCATCAGCGACTTCAGCATGCCATGTGTCATCAAGGCCCAGGTGCTCCAGGGCGGTCGCGGCAAGGCCGGACTCGTCAAGCTCGTCCGCAGCGAGGAGGAGGCTCTGGAGTACGCCCGCACCCTTTTCGAGGAACGCGGCGTGCGCAGTGTCCTGATCGAGGACGCCATCAATTTCAAGGGAGAAATCTATCTGGCCATCACCGTGGACGCAGCCAAGGCCAAGGCAGTTATTCTGGCCTGCGCCGAAGGCGGCGTGGACATAGAGCATCTTGCGGCCACGGCCCCGGAAAAGATCGTCACCCAGATGGTCGACCTGGATCAGGGCCTGTCCGGGTTCCACATGCGCAATATCGCCTTCGGACTCGGCCTGACCGGTGACAAGGCCAAGGCCTTCAACAAGATCCTGTCCGCCCTGTATCAGGCCTTCCGCAAGTACGATGCGGAGCTCATCGAGATCAATCCGCTCTTCCTGATGGAGGATGAGTCCTTCGTGGCCGGTGACGGCAAGCTGATCATCGACGACAACTCCATGTCCCGGCAGCCACGCTACGAGATCACCCGCGACCATTACGACCACGACGTGGAGTACGAAGCCGCCCTGGCCGGCATCCCCTACCTGCAGTTCGACGGCGACATCAGTCTCATGTGCGCAGGCGCCGGACTGACCACAACCGTCTTCGACCTCATCAATTATGCCGGCGGCTCCGTGGCCAACTACCTCGAATTTGGTGGGCCAAACTACACCAGAGCCGTCGATGCCATGGAGCTTTGTCTCAGAAACGAGAAAGCCAAGGTCATCCTCATCGTCACCTTCGGCACCGTGGCCAGGGCCGACGTCATCGCCAAGGGTCTGGCCGACGCCGTAGCCAGATTCAAGCCGTCCATTCCCATCGTGACCTGCATCCGCGGGACCAACGAGGAAGAGGCGTTCGAGATCATCCGGGGTCTGGGCCTCACGCCCTTGTCCGAAACCGAGGAAGCAGTGCAGCAGGCCGTGGACATCGCCGCAGGGAGGGCTTCATGAGCATTTTCATCGATCAGAGCAACAAGGTTGTAGTCCAGGGCGCAACCGGCAAGGAAGGCAGCTACTGGACCAAGCACATGCAGGACATGGGCACGAACGTGGTCTTCGGCGTCACTCCTGGCAAGGAGGGACAGCAGGTCGAGGGCATCCCGATCTATCACACCATCCGCCGAGGAATGCGTGATCATGAAGCCGACACGGCCATGCTCTTCGTGCCTCCGGCCTTCACCAAGGACGCCATCTTCGAAGCTCTGGACGCGGGCATCCGCAAGATCGTGACCATCGCCGACGGCATCCCGCTGCACGAACTGCTCCAGATCCGTAGCGCGGCCATGTCCTGCGGGGCCATGGTGGTCGGCGGTAACACCTCGGGCGTCATCTCCCCCGGCAAGGCCATGATGGGCGTGCTGCCCTACTGGATCGAGCGCGTCTACAAGCCGGGCCGCATCGGCGTCATGACCCGCAGCGGCTCCCTGACCAACGAAGTCACGGCCGAAGTGGTCAAGGCCGGATTCGGCGTCTCCACTCTCATGGGAGTGGGCGGTGACGCGGTGCCTCTGACCCGCTTCGCCGAAATCCTGCCCCTCTACCAGGCTGACCCCGAGACCGACGCGGTGGTCATCATCGGCGAACTCGGGGGGACGATGGAAGAAGAGGTGGCCCAGGCCATGGAAAGCGGCGTATTCACCAAGCCTCTTGTGGCCTTCATCGGCGGGCGCACTGCCCCCAAGGGCAAACGCATGGGGCACGCCGGCGCCATCGTCACCGGCAGCAAGGGAACGGTTGAAGCGAAAATCGACGCCCTGACCATCGCCGGGGGGCTGGTCGCCAAGAAGCCTAGCCTGATCGGGCCGATGCTGCATGAACTCATGACGTAAGAACAGTGGTCAGGGCGGGGCATTTCACGCCTCGCCCTGATACGAAGACAACTCCAGTCGGAGGCATTTCATATGGATTTCATGACATATTTCCTAGCATGCTTAACGCCGTTTAATATGATGCTCATGGTCGGCGGTGCCATCGGCGGCATTCTTCTGGGCGCGGCCCCTGGCCTGAGTCCGACCATGGCGGTCGCTCTCCTTGTGCCCTTCACCTTTCACATGCAGCCCGCGGAAGGGCTCATCCTGCTCGGCGCAGTGTACACTGCGGCAGTGGCCGGCGGCTCCATCACCGCCATCCTCATTAACATCCCCGGCGCACCGGCAAACATCGCCACCATGTTCGATGGTCATCCCATGGCCAAGAAGGGCAAGGCGGAGAAGGCTCTCTACCTGTCTTTCCTGAGTTCCGGGGTGGGCGGGTTGTTCGGGGTCGCCGTACTGATTTTCTTTACCCCGCCCATAGCCCGCATGGCCATGGAATTCGGCCCGGCGGAGCTCTTCTGGCTGGCTGTCTTCGGCGTCACGGTTATCGCCGGCCTCTCTTCGGGTACCGTGGTCAAGGGCCTCTATGCCGGCGCATTCGGCCTGCTCCTGAGCTGCATCGGTGAAAATCCTGTCTACGGGGTGGAGCGCTTCGTATTCTCGGACATGCTCACCGGCGGTATTTCCATCATTCCGGCCCTCATCGGCCTCTTCGCCATTCCGCAGATTTTCACCCTGGTGGAAAGCATTGGCCAGATCCTCGAGAAGAAAAGTTTCACGGCACAGAAGGGTGTGCTCCGTGAAGCGCTGGGAGATCTTATGCGCCATCCGAAGCAATGGCTGATGGGTTCCGTTATCGGTTCCTTCATCGGGGCCATTCCCGGTGCGGGCGGCCAGGTGGCGGGACTTATCGCCTACGACCAGTCCAAGAAGATGTCCAAGACGCCTGAGCTTTACGGTACGGGCATCCCCGAGGGGGTCATCTCCGTCGAGTCCTCGAACAACGCAACGGTCGGCCCGGCACTCATCCCGCTTCTGACCATGGGCATTCCGGGCAGCCCCACTGCGGCGGTTTTGCTGGGAGGTCTATTGATCCACGGTCTTTTCCCCGGCCCGGAACTGTTCACCAAGCATGCGGACGTGGCCTACACCTTTATCGCCAGCATGGTCATCTCCCAGTTCGCCATGGCCATCTTCGGGATCATGATCGCCCGTTATTCGCGCATCGTCATGAACATTCCAAACATATTCATGGTTGCCGCCGTGACAGTACTTTGCGTGTACGGATCATACAGCGTTCAGAATAGCATGGATGACGTGATTATCATGTTCTGTCTTGGACTTGGAATGTATTTATGTAGCAGAAATGCATTCTCTCCTGCTCCTGTAGTTCTCGGTCTTATACTCGGTCCTCTCGCAGAAGATAACTTCAGTCGTGGAAAAATTATAGCTCAAACAGGTGATGGGCTGATGAGTTACTTTCTCACTGGTGGAGTAAATTTGATAGTTATTTCTCTCTGCGTGATTTCAATTGGATGGAGCATATACAGCGAGTACAAGTTGTCAAAAAACAACAGACATGCAATGTCACAGGCATAAGGAGCTGATTTTATGATAAACGCACGGAAAAGAATTGTTGAAACGACAGTAATGTTTGCAATTCCTATCATTTGTCTCAATATGTTGAGCGACATATCAGTCAATGATGCCAAGGTTTTTCCAAAATACATCTGCTACTTGATGATTGGTCTCGCGATCATCAACGCTTTCCAGCTTTGGATCTATCTGAACAAGATCAGACCTATCCACTGGCCCACCTTTCTGCGCTGGTCCATACCGCTCAAGGGCGGTGCTGTGCCGTTCCCCATGATTCGGGTTGGCATGGCCCTGGCGCTCATGACCGTCTACGTTTTCTGCATGGAGACGGTCGGATTCTATCTGTCAGGTTTTTTGTTCTTTCTTGCGACGTTGCTCATTCTTGATCCCGACAGGCCGACCCCGGCCAGCGCAGGTCGAAAAGCCCTGTACGCGTTGAGCTTCATGGCCGTGGTCTATTTTCTCTTCAGCGTCATGCTCGGAGTGATGATTCCGGGTGGTATAGCACTGTGATAAAACTGTTATCTGGAGGAATTATGAAAAAGATGTTGTTCCCGCTGTGTCTTCTGGCCCTGATGTTGCTTGGATTCGCAGGCTCTGTACAGGCGGCGTATCCGGACAAGCCCATCTCCATGGTCGTGACCTACCCTCCGGGAGGCGCCACCGACTTTCAGGCCCGCATCGTTACAACCATGTCATCCGACGAAAAATTCTTCGGACAGCCCATTGTGATCATCAACAAGCCCGGCGCGGGCGGCAGGGTCGGCTGGAACTGGTTTGCCGAGAAAGCTGCCAACGACGGTTATTGGATCAGCACCTACAACGCACCGCACTTCATTGCGCAGAGTCTCGTATTCAAGGATTCCAAGTTTTTTGTGGACAGCTTTGAACCAGTCGCCACCTGGGGCGCTGACCCTGCAGTGCTCATCGTTCCCAAGGACAGTCCCTTCAAGACGGTCAAGGACCTGGTGGCTTTCGCCAAGGCCAACCCCGGCAAGGTCACAGTCAATGGGGCAGGACTTTACGTCGGTCATCACATCGCCATGCTGCAGCTCGCCAAGGCTGCGGGCATCGAGCTGACATATGTGCCCGAACAGGGCGGCACTCCGGCCATGCAGAGCGTCATGGGCGGGAAGGTCATGGCCGGTTTCAACAATCTTGCCGATGCGTACCGGAATCGGGAAACGGTGAATATTCTGGCTATCGCCGACCTGCAGCGTCATCCTTTTATCAACGATGTTCCCACGTTTCTGGAAGAAGGGATCGATGTCGACAACTCGAGCGTGAACTATCGCGGCATCTTTCTGCCCAAGGGCACGGATCCGGCGGTCATTGCCACATGCGAAAAGGCTTTTGTGGACATGTTCAATTCCGCGAAGGTCAAGGAATTGATGGAACAGAGCGGCAGCCCCATGCATGTCCTCAACCGCGCCCAGACAGCGGAGCTGTTTGCCAAGGTGAAGAAGAATCTTCAGGATCTCCTGAAGGACATCAAGCAATAACGTAACCTCCTCCCGGGGATGCGGCGGCGGAATTACCCTTGCCACTGTCCGCCGTCGCATCCCCAACTTCAACATCAAGCCAGACACGACTTTGTGGAGAAGCCTCATGAACACACGCAAAGACGCCTTTTATTCTGGCCCGCTCAAAGCAGTGGTACTGGACTGGGCAGGCACGGTCGTTGACTATGGCTGTTTCGGGCCGGTCATGGCATTTCAGGAGGTCTACCGTGCCCGTTTCATCGAACCCACGGTGGCAGAGGTCCGTGCCCACATGGGCATGGACAAGATAGATCACCTCCGGGCCATCAGCGCCATGCCGCGCATCCGAAAGCTGTGGACTGCGATTTACGGCAAGGAACCCGTTGATGTCGATTTTTTGGAGATGCACAGGGATTTCGAAGAATTCAGAATGAGGACCCTACATAAGCACTCGGAACTCGTTCCCGGACTGCTGACGACCATATCCACCCTGCGGGGCATGGGCATGCGCATCGGATCGACCACCGGGTACAACAGCCTCGGAGCGAAACTCATGTGCGAAGAGGCCGCCAGACACGGCTTCTGGCCGGACAGTGTGATCAACGCTTCGGACGTACCCGCCGGTCGCCCACACCCTTGGATGTGCTTCCGCAACGCCATGGAACTCGGAACCTACCCCATGTCGGCCATGGTCAAAGTCGGGGACACTCCCCTTGATGTACTGGAGGGGCTCAACGCGGGCATGTGGACCGTGGCTGTGACGACCTCAGGCAACGAGATGGGACTGACGTATGATGACGTGCAGGGCATGGACGCAACAGAGCTTGCCAACCGCGTGCGTTTCATACGCAAGCGCATGGAGGCTGTCGGTGCACATTTCGTCATCGACGACATCCGCGGACTGGCACCAGTGGTCGAGGAAATTAATCAACTCCTGGCCGAGGGGCTCCGCCCGGACGATTACGCTGGCTCGTCCCAGGTCCTGTGAATCCGTACTGAACCCACTGAACCGGAAAAGCTTAGCCATCATCTGCGCAAATCAAAGGAGAGCTGCAGATAGGACCGCGAACCAAAAGTCATGTCAGAACATGCCCGAACAGAATCATCACGTCCGTGCCAGAAATTTTAAAGAAGCTTTGTATCGGCAATGATGCATTGGTGATGAATGGTTTTACATCAATGCGGCGACGTTGCGCGTGAAAAGAAAACCTCCGACAGCCAGACAGACCAAGGCCACCATGCAGCGCAAATGTGCCGTTTTGAGACGATGAGCGGTGTGCACTCCAAGGGCCAGTCCGAAAAGCTGAACCACTGTAAGCCAAGCCGCCGTTGGAAAATGAATGGAGCCGTTGGCCACGTTGCCGAGGGTGCCGGAACTGGCGGCGGCAACCTGAATCACCTGTCCGGTTGCTACAGCCACCAGCGGAGAAAAGCCCAGCGCAATCATGACCGGAACCGACAGCACGGGACCGCCCACGCCCGTAAGCCCTGATATGAAGCCAACCCCAGCCCCTATGCCAGCCATAAGAGCCAGATGCAGATGACTGCGCCGGTTGAAAACAAATCCCTCTGCGCTGCCGGAAGGCATGAGCACGTAGGCTCCGGCAAAAACGATGATCAACGAGAGCAGCATATTGAGCCACAGAGGATCGGCGATGGCATTGACCTGCGCGCCCACGTATCCAAAAATTGCGGCTCCCAGACAGATCGGAATTGAGACGGCCCAGTCGATTGCCCCTCTGCGATAAAACAAAAAGGTGCCGTATAGGGCCGTAAACAGAAAACTCAGCAGGGCAGTACCCATGGCAAGACGCGTCTCCATCCCAGTGAAGACGGAGATGGCAGGGATAAGAAGAATCCCCCCGATGCCCACGCAACCGATGAGTACGCCCACAAGAAACGCAATCGCCGCCAGTGCCAGCATGGTATGAACTCCCTGACTATCTTGGACCACCAGAAAAATTGAGGGGGGGACTGCGCAGTCTCCTGCGGCAGTCCCCTTTATAATCATCGCACTTTAAGGCCAGGCCGGAATCGATCAAGCTGCGCCACCGTCGAGAAAAACCTTACTCCCGCAGTCGCGCCGCTCAAGATTTTACATCGCTATTCAGCGAATACGACATGCTTCAAGCTTTGAGCCGCGCCATAACCTCGCGGACAATGTCGGCGACCACGTCATGTGTCGCACCCTGCGCCAAGCTTTTGGGCGCTGTTTCCACCTTTATCCCCAACAGCTTGGCAGCATTTTCATACATTATCTTGTTGCGGACTTCGGGCTTGAAATCGAGCCGCTTGTAAGTCTCGAGCGCCTCCCTGAAGTCAACAAAGGGGTGTGCGCTGGCGTACAGGATCTTGTCCGCGATCATGGTGTTGGCAGCCTGAACGTAGGCCTCGGACATGGGAGAAAACTCGTATTCCGAGAGCTCTATGTACACGTTGCGGTTGCGCTGGGCCACGATGATGGCTTCGTTGACCCACGGGTAGCCGCCGTGGCTGATGACGATCTTCAACTCAGGGAAGTCCCGGGCCACGAAGTCAATATAGCGCGGCGCCACATGGTCGATGATGGCACCGGGCACCAGGGTGGCGGGTCCGGTGGTGAAGACGATGGGCACATCGAGTTCGCAGCACTTGGCATAGAGCGGGTAGTACTTGGCGTCATTGGCGTAGATCTGCGCCAGGTAAGGGTCCACGGCCGCACCATGCATGCCGAGGTCCTGCACGGCCGATTTGAGTTCATACACGGCCTTCATGCCCTTGTGCGGGTCGAGGCCCACAAAGCCGAAAAACTTGTTCGGGAATTTTTTGACGAACTCGAGCACGCTCTCGTTGTTGGATTTGGCACCGTAGGTGGTCTCGCAGTCGCGGCCGGTGATCACTGCCCTTTCCACGCCGTGCTGGTCAAGGTCGGCCACGACCTCCTCGACGGTCTGGGGCTTCATTCTGGAGAAGTCGATGGATTCGCACAATCCCTTGAACATCTTGCTGTTCTGGATTCCGGATATGGTCTGCTGCGTATTCGGTCTGAAGCGGAAGTCGATGACTTTCATGATAACTGCCTCGCGTTTATGATTTTGCCTGTGAAAATTGTTGTCTGGTGGGCGCCGTGGCCTGGGACTTGGCCAGCGCCGCGATGGCCAGCGGTGTGAGCAGGAGCGGCTGCGAGGGCAGCGAAACGGGCAGTCCAAGCTCCCCGGCGAGCACGTCCGCCACTCCGGCCAGACAGCAGGTGCCGCCCGAAAGGATGATGCGTTCCACATCATGGCTGCCGATGTGAACGCTCACGATATCCGCGATCCGCTGAATCGTCGGGCGGACCAGGCTTATGATGTCGTGATTCCCGGGGTTTCGTTTGAGTTCCTCGGCCTCTTCGAAGGAGATGCCATAGTGTCCGGCCAGGACCAGGCTGACATGCCTACCGCCTGAGGGTTCGTCCGCGCTGAAGATCACCTTGCCGTCCCGCACGATGGCGGTCCCCGTCGTTCCGCCACCGATGTCGACCACTGCGGTCTTGTGTAACTGGAGCAGATTGGCAACGCACGAGGGCTCGTCCATGAAACCGGCGACCTCAAGCCACGCGGCTTCGAGAATATTGGTCGAGAGACGCGGGTCCGTACCTGGGGGATAGGACGTGGCGGCGTGGGTGATCTCCATGCCGATGCGTTTGCGCGCCTTGTTGATAAGGGCGCGGGTGATGTCGATGGCTCCGGGGTAATCGACCACCACGCCGTCGCGCACGACCTCGGCCCACTCCAGGAAGGCCGCGACAGGCTCACCCGCCGCGTCGAGGACCATGAGAACCACATCGGCGGTACCCAGGTCGATCCCGACGCTGATGGGACCCTGCACCGTGATCGGCTCTTCACGGTTCAGGATGCGGGCGGCCTCTTCCAGCCGCCGCTGGCAGTCTTCCCAGGTGAGGATCATCACACGATCCTGAAACTGCCCACCAAAGTGCAGCGCCGCAAGCGCACGAAAGTGCGAGCATTGGTCACGCCTTCGCCCGTGGGGGTGGAGATGGTCATGGAGGTCCAGCCTTCGCCGCCGGCCCCGAGACCCGCTACGTGTGGGCCGTTCTTGACAAACAGACTTGTGTTGGCGCGTTTGGCCATCATGTGCATGTTGTCGATGTTGCGGGAGTACATGCCGGCCGTGTGCCTCAGGTTGCGTTCGAGCAGCATGGCCCAGTCAATGGCCTCGTTTACGTCACGCGCCCGCAGCAACGGCAGGACCGGCATCATCTGCTCAAGCCTGGCAAAGATGTGGTCCACATCCCGGTCCACGTCCACAAAAAGCAGGCGGCACGACTCGGGCACGCTGAAACCGCCGGCCTTGGCCAACTCAAACGCGTCGCGACCGACCCACTTGGGGTTGGGCCTGCTCTTTGGACCGGGATAGTCGAGCAGCACGGCCTTGGCCAGGCTCTCGGCCTGCGACCGGGTAATCTCCACCGCGCCCACGGCCGCGAGTTCTCTTTTCAGACCATCGGCAATGGAGTCCACAGCGATGATCTCTTTCTCGTCGGCGCAGACGATGTTGTTGTCGAAAGACGCGCCTTCGTAGATGCCGCGCGCCGCCAGAGCAAGGTCCGCCGTATCGTCAACGACCACGGGCGGGTTACCGGCACCGGCCGCGATGAGACGTTTGTTGGTGGTTTTGCGAGCCGCATGGACCACACCTTCGCCTCCGGTCACGACCAGAAGATCAATACCGGGGAAAGTGAAAAGCTGCTGAGCATTGTCGATGCTCGGCTCTTTGACGCAGGTCATGATGTTATTGATCCCTGCTTCCTCGTAAACGGCCTTGTTCAGGATCTTGATGGCCTCCTGGGTTGTCCGTTTGGCATTGGGATGCGGGGCGAAGACCACGGCGTTGCCGCCGCTGATCATGCTGATGGAGTTGTTGATAACCGTTGCCGCCGGGTTGGTCGATGGAGTGACTGAAGCAATGACGCCCCAGGCCGCGTTCTCGACCAGGGTCAGGCCCATGTCGCCGGAGATGGCGCTGGGGGAGAGGATCTCAGGACCCGGGGTGCGATCCGCGACCAGCAGGTTCTTTTTTACCTTGTCCTCAATGCGACCCATGCCGGTCTCGTCCACGGCCATTTCCGCCAACCGTCTGGCGTTGGCTCTGGCCGCCCGTCTGATGATCGACACCACACACTCGCGCATGGCCAGGGTCTCAAGCTTTGAGTGAGCCTCGTGGGCTGCGCTCACAGCGTCTTCAAGACGCTCGAACACACCCCAGTCACCACCTGTTGACAGGCCCGAGTGAGCCGTCTGCGGCACGGTGCCGAGTTGCCTGATCACCTCATCCACAATCCTTTCTATGTCTTCGCTTCGCATGGGCGTCGCCTCTTAGCTCTTTTTATTGTTGTAAAAAACTTCTTTTCTGGAGGTCACTTGATCGACGATGCCGACCACGCTCAAATCCAGTGGAGTTTTGGCGTTAAGCAGCATCCGGGCCGAACTGCCCCGGACCAGCAGCACCAGTTCGCCTTCTCCCGCCCCGAGGATGTCCGCGGCAACCTGTCCCGAATAGGTGACGTTGCCCCTGGGATCCACGAGATCCACCAGCAACAGCGTCAGGTTGGGCAAGCCCGGGTCACGCACTGTCGAAACCACCTGTCCGACCACTCTGCCAAGTTCCATGATCCGTCTCCTCTCGCGTTATGCGCAGCGCGGATTGCCGCGCTCCGCCTACTTTCTGGAAATGGGGAAGATCGCCTCAAGATCCGCATGGGGACGCGGAATGACGTGCACGGCGACCACCTCTCCGACCCTGGCCGCAGCTGCGGCACCGGCATCGACAGCGGCTTTGCAGGCGGCGACATCACCCCGGACCAAGGCGGTGACCAGGCCGCCGCCGACGCGCTCAAATCCGACCAGTTCCACCCGCGCGGCCTTGGTCATGGCATCAGTTGCCTCGATCAGCGCGGTCATTCCCTTGGTTTCAATTATGCCCAGTGCGTCCATGATGAATCTCCGTAAAATTTTATTGGTGATGTACGATGACAGCGGGACTCGGCCCGCACTATTTCTTTCTGCCCTTGGCCGGCTTTGCGACCGGGGCCATGGCTGACTTAGCGGCCGGAGCCTTGGCAACCATGAAAATGGAACCCGCGTGATCGGAGATAAGGGTGGCGGTGTCCGTAAACGGCCGTCCGATAAGGGTGCTGCCGAGCAGCCCGCCCATCCGTGTAGCCTCCGCCTTGCCCGCGTCCACAGCGGCCTTGCAGGCGGCGAGGTCACCTTCGCAGATCACGCTGATGATCCCTGCATCGGCGTTGCAGAAGCTTTTGACGATGATGTTGGCCGTCTTGAGCATGACGTCGGCCACTTCGACGGCCGCGACGAGTCCAAAGACCTCTACGGAGCCGATGGCGTCGCGTTGCATTGTGTACGTGTCGGTTGAAGCCATGTGTCCTCTCCTCACATGATAAAAGGCAAAAGTTCGGGAGAAATGCCGGGGATGACCACCTTGCGCACCAACAGACCCGCTTCCCCAACTGCCGACGATCCGGCATCCACGGCGGCCTGTACCGCCGCCACATCGCCCGAGAGCAGGCAAATGGCTTTGCCGCCCAGGCCCATGGCCAAACGAACCTCGATAAGGCTCACCTGGGATGTCTTCACCGCCGTGTCGGCGGCAACAACGGCCGAGGCCGCGGAGAAGGTCTCGATTATCCCGACGGCGCTACCCGGGACATGCTCACAGGCGCATGACAGGGCTGAAATGACCTCGGGGCTGATGTTCGGGATCAAAAAATGGTCCACCACCGTGCTTGCGCCCGTGGCGAGTCCGGCATTCAACGCGGCCCGGGCCGAGGCCACGTCCGCATGCACCGCGGCCACAAACTTGCCCGGACAGATGGTCTTGATGATAAGCGGCGCGACCTGCGCCGCCTTAAGCATGGCGTCGGCCGCTTCGATGCCGACCGCGATGCTGTTGAATTCGATCATGCCTACGGCTTGGAGTCTGGCGATCACCTTGCGGCTCCTTTGATGACTACTGCTGAATCTACTCGAATGACCTGCCCCGCGATGGATGCATGCACACGCGCACCCAGGGCCTTTTCCGGAATTTCCCCAATCAGGTCCCCGGGAGAGACCGTATCTCCGGGCTTGACCATGGCCATCGCCGGAGCTCCGATATGCTGACTCAAGGGAATACGCACCTCGTCGGCACCGAACTCGCCCAGGTATTCAGGATGGATGTCCATGTAACCGGCAATACCGATCTTGAGCGCCAGGCGGGAGGTCGGCACTTTGCGATAAGGCCGCAGGGCCGACTGATCAGGCCTGATTTCTCGTGGCCCGTCATAGCGCAGGCCCTGCTCCCTGAATTTGGCCTTGAACATGGCGTTGATGCGGCGCGGAGAGAGTCCCATGGGGCAACTGAACAGCTCGCAGACACCACATTCGCAGCACAGCATGGCCTGCAGCGCCCCTTCGGCCGCCCCGATGCCCGCCCCGAAGGCCTTCATGACCCGGTGCGTCTCGAAATTCTGCCCCACCAGATAGCGGGGGCAGAGGTCTGTGCAATAGCGGCACTGGATGCAGGCCGTGGCCGCACGCTTTTGCATGGTTTCCGGAGTGAGTGTCCCGGCATCATGCAGATAATGCCCGCGCGGCAGGACAATGAGTCCTCCCGTAGTCTTGGTGACCACCGCCTGATCAAGATCCTGCCGATTCTCCACAAAGGTCCCCATCATGGGACCGCCCTTTATGAAGACCGGGTCCCCGACCGTCGGCCCGCCGCAGAGATCAAGACAGCGGCCGAGGCTCGTACCGATGGGCACGTCGATGATGCCCGGATTTGCGACATCGCCGGTAACGGTCAGCACTTTGCGAAAGACCGGCTCATCCTTCATGGCCTTGCTGACACGCACCAGGGTTCCGACGTTGGCCACCAGGGCATCCACGTCCTTGGGCAAGCCCAGGGGGGGGATGGAACGGCCGGTGACTTCGTGCACCAGGATCTGCTCGTCCCCGGCCGGGTAGAAGTTATCCAGCAAGGCCAGTTCCACCCCGGCCGCTTTCGCATGGTCCTTGATGGCGGCAATGGCTGAGGCATACTTGCTCTTCAATGCCACTACGGCCCTGGTCGCGCCCATCGCCGTCCTGAGCGCGGCGACGGCCTCGACGAGTTCCGAGGGACAGGTTTGGATGAGGTGCTGATCAGTGTACAGCAGCGGCTCGCACTCACAGCCGTTGGCGATGAGAGTCCCGGCCTGCGTGTCGTACTTGACGTGTGCGGGAAATCCTGCCCCGCCCTCGCCGACAACGCCGGCCTTACGAACCGCCTGGACCAGTGTGGATGCGTTCATGGTTATGTTCCTGGTTTTGGTCAAAGCTCGCGGTTGCTACTTCTTTTTGATGGGGAAGATGTCTTCCAGATCGCCGTGGGGACGGGGAATGACATGCACGGCCACGACTTCGCCCACGCGCTTTGCTGCTGCGGCCCCGGCGTCGACTGCGGCCTTGCATGCAGCGACGTCACCGCGCACCAGCGCGGTCACGAGTCCGCCTCCGATCTGGTGAAATCCGACCAGCTGAACGCGCGCGGCCTTGGACATGGCGTCGGCAGCCTCTATCAGCGCGGTAAGTCCCTTGGTCTCGATCATGCCTAAAGCGTCATAAGAATCCATAAGAAGCCTCCTTGATGTTACAAACTGAAGATGTCCACGTTATTGGGGCATCTGGCCACGCCGCAGGCACAGGCCGATTACGGCGACATTGTAAATATCCTGGGCGCTGCAGCCACGCGAAAGGTCGTGCCAGCCACCGTCGAATCCCTGCAGAAACGGACCAATGGCTCTGAACCCGGCCAGCCGCTCCACCAGCTTGTAGCCGATGTTTCCGGCCTCCAGCGAAGGGAACACGAAGACATTGGCCTGCCCCATGAGCACGCTGCCCGGAGCCTTGAGCGCTGCCACTTCCGGCAGGGACGCCGCATCGAATTGCAGCTCGCCGTCAATGACGATGTCCGGGGCACGCTGAGTGACAAGCTCTACAGCCTCGCGGACCATGGCGGTTCGAGGATGCTTGGCGCTGCCCTTGGTCGAAAAGGAGAGCAGGGCCACTCTCGGCTCCTCGGCCAGCAGAGTACGGGCCATTCCGGCCGAGGCGATGGCAATATCGGCCAAAATCTCGGCGCTGGGCTCAGGCACCACTGCGCAATCGGCAAAAATGAATTGGCGCTCGCCATCGGGAGAGATCATGAGGAAAAAACTGGAAATGGTCTTTATGCCCTGCTTTCTGGGCAGAACGGCCAGTCCTGCGCGCAGCACGTCAGCCGTGGATGAAAGGTTGCCGCAAACCCCGACCTCGACCTCACCCCTGCGCACCATCATGGCCGAGGCGGCCAAAGGACAGGCCATGGACCTTTCGGCGTCCTCCATGGACACGGGTTTGCCCTTTTCCTGGCGCAATGCGAAATAGGTCTGGGCGTTCTTCCGGTGCAAGGCGGGATTGGTGTGATCGACCACGGCCATGCCCATGGAAGGCAGGCTGGAGCGTCGTATCTTGTCACGGATGGCGAAAGGAGATTGAACAAGCACCGGCTCGGCCAGCCCTTCTTCTTTCAGACGCGCCGCGGCCGTGAGAACGCGACAGTCCAGGCTGTCGGGAAAGACGACCACACCGGGATTTTCACGACAGTCTTGTGCGCAACGTTCCAGGATGTTCATGTTTCGCGTATCCTAGGCCAGCGTGTTTATGCAGGCCAGTTTGACCCGTGCCGGAGCATCCAGGACGACGTGCACGCCTTGGGGCAGGTAGGCCATGTCGCCTGGCTTGGCGATGGTGTTACGGCCGTCGAACTTGAGATGCAGCTCACCTTCGAGAACAATGATTATTTCCGGGGCTTCCACGGAACGCTCAAAAGACATGCCCTCCCAAACAAGATACCCGGCCGAAAGCTTTGATTCTCCTGGACGGCCGATGGCTTCGGCCAGCAGGGCCTGTTCCTTGATGGCCGGAGTGCCCATAGTATCCAGCACCTTCGCTCCATCGACAAAGATTATACCCGAAGCCGCGGTCACGGCCCCGCCAACTGACGTATCCGCCTCACTTCCGGCCATCCTGGCGGCAACGGCGTCACGGACAAGACGGGCGACGTGGGCGCTGTCCATTCCACTGGGCAATACATCTTTCATGCGCTCAACTACCGTGAGCACGAGCTTGTCCATGTTCACGGAGTTCAAGGCGGGTCGGGACGCGCTTGTGGCGGGCACTGCGCCTGTACGAGCGGCGCAAGAAGCCTGGTTTTCGGTTAGAGTCACCCCAAGTTCGAGTGCCTTGTCCTGTGCCTGAGCCGTGACAATACATTCGGACAGCGAACAGGACAGGATTTTATCCCCCTTCGCTACGACGTCGAGTATGTCTGTTTCAGTTATTATTCGTTTTGCCATCTATGCCTCCAGGGCATCCTTTTGGGCTTTGGCTCGCCCGAGGCGAACCGTTTTCCACGCGTTGAGGAAGATCAAAGGGCGCACTTCCCGATACCGACACGCTTTGGCAACAAGCGTGTCGGTTTTTTCATGTCTCACTGACGGATTATGACCAGATTACTTTAATAAAAACTCAGGAAGCCATGTAATAAATTCTGGGACGAAGAACAAAAGAGCAATTACCAACAGCTGGCAACATACAAACTGAAGCATTCCCTTGTATATATCCCATAATGGCCAGTCTGGCTGACAGCCTTTTATGAAGTAACATGACAGCGCAACAGGAGGAGTTAGCCATGATGTCTGCAAAGTAACGGCAAACATGACCGCATACCAGAGTGGATCGATACCAAGGTTCTTGATGATGGGCATTGTCAGTGGCATCAGAACAAGCACGATAGGCACCCACTCCATGGCCCAGCCCAACAGGAAGACCACGGTGAGAATGATCAGAACCATGACCATGGGCGGAAAGTTCATGCTGAGCAGCGTGTTGGAGGTCCACGTGGCGCCGCCGAGACGGGCAAAGACCGAGCCGTAAAAGTTGCAGGCGGCGATCATGACCAGAATCATGGCCGAGAGCTTCGCCGTGTTGAACATGGCTCGTTTGAGATTTTCCACGTTGAATTTTCGGTATGCCAGCACCAGCAGGAAAGCACCCACGGAGCCGCATGCCGCAGCTTCGGTCGGCGTGGCCAAACCGGCCAGAATGGCACCAAGAGTCGCCATGATGAGCATAAGCAGAGGAAAGGCGCCTTTCAGCAAATCCACAACAAGTTGGCCTACTGATTGCGCCCGCATCTCCATGGGCAAAGGCGGACCGAGCTTCGGATTGATAAAGCAGCGGATCAGCGCGTAGGCCAGATATGAACCGGACAGCAACAGGCCGGGGATGATGGCGGCCGCGAAAAGATTGGTTACGGGGACACCGATGAGTGGCCCCATGATGACCAGCATGATACTCGGAGGAATGAGAATCCCGAGGGTTCCGCCGGCAGCGATGGCTCCGGCTCCAAGGACTCTGTCATAGCCGCTACGCGCCATTGCCGGACCTGCCATGAAACACAGCAGCGTGATGGAAGAACCCACGATGCCCGTGGCCGCAGCAAAAATTGTGGCGGTGATAATGATGGCGACGTAGAGCGACCCAGGTATGGGAGCCATGAGCTTTTGGAGTGAAGTGAAGAGACCATCCATTAGCCCCGCTCGTTCCAATATGAACCCCATAAACAGGAAGAATGGAATGGCACCGAGCACCGGGTCGGTCATGACCTGATAGAATTGGATGTTCATCAAATGGAAGACGACCTTTCCAAATCCCAGATATCCCATCACCAGACCGATGAACATGAACGTAAACGTTATCGGAAAGCCACTGAAAATTGAAATAAGAAGTATAAGAAGGGACAGGATCCCGAGCATCTCGGTGTAGCTCATATTCTATCCTTGCATTTTTTTTACGTGAATTTAGCTCTATTCAACATAACCAATAGAATAATATTTCAATACTATGTATTGTGTGTGGTGCATTCCAATATTTCTTCATCGGCGCCATGTCCTGTTTTCAGCCAGTAATACTCTCCATGTCTCCACATGTAGTAACTTTTAATAGTTTCCGAGATCCCTTGCAGGAGCATAAGAAATATTCCAAGCGGGAGGGCAAACTTTAAAGGCCATATGACAGGCATCCATGGACTCGTGACGATGCGTTCGCCTTGGCCAAAGGATTTGTAAAAGAAATGCCAGCTGATATTCAAAAATACCAAATGCACAGGAAGGTATACAATTACGTAAATAAATAAATCGACAAATCCTTTCGTCTTCGTACTCCATCTATTATAGAGAAAATCAGTCCTAATATGTATTCCATCTCTTAGACATAATGGAGATGCCAACATAAAAAACGTTCCGTATAATATGACCGAAATATCTCCGGCCCAAATAGTTGGTGCATGAAAAAAATACCTACTTATAACTTCATGAACGAGAACGTACGACATAGGGAAAATAAGTAGCGCCACCGATTTTCCAAAAAAACCGCTTGTTTTGTCGATCAAAGAAACTATCTTGTTTGCGAGTGCGGGCGGTCCTGATTTATGAGTATCCTGATGCACGGAGCCCCTCCGAAATGAATTGACATTTGTATGTAATGCTGGAGACATGCTCCAGCATTACATACCTATTCAAAGATTTATTTCTTGTAATCAACCATTGCGCCACTATCGAGGGCATTCTGACCCATCTTGTAGTAAACTGCATTGGCTCTGGTCTGGTAAGGTACGGTCAGCTTGGCCCAATCCATAAGAGAGTCGAGAACTTCCTTGAAGAAGGGGTCGGAACTGGAGTACTTTTCCAAAATCGCGGGAACAGCGGCCATATACTGAGCCACATAGTCGTCAGGGGTGCTCTTGAGCACAGTACCCTTTTCGACCACGAGCTTCTTCAGAGCCTGGCTGTTGACACTCACGTTGGTAAAGATCTGGTCGGCGACACTGGCGCGCATGGATTCTTCGATAACGGCCTGCAGATGAGGAGGAAGCTTGTCGTACCAGGTCTTGTTGATGTAGACGTCGCCCACGGACAGTGCCTGATGCAATCCTTCAAGATAGTAGAACTTCCACACGTCGGCCAGACCCAGGTTGATGTCGTCGCCGGGGCTGATCCATTCGGCTGCATCGATGACTCCACGCTGGGCCGAAGGGACGATCTCTCCGCCGGGCATGGAGACAACAGGCATGCCGATGGCCTTAAAAGTTTCAGCGGGGATACCGGGAGGGGAGCGAAACTTCATCTTGCGCAACTGATCGACGGACGTGAATTCTTCCTTGAACCAGCCAAAAGGCTCCGGACCCATGGGCATGGTCAACCAACCCTTGACGTCAAGCTTGAGCTGCTCCTGGAAGTACCTATTCAGAAGCTTGTGACCATCGCCTTCCCATGCCCAGGCAATGAGACCGGTCTGATCGAGACCAACGCCCAATCCGGCAGTAGGAGCGGAAAAAAGCAAACCGGCGGGGTGTTTGCCGGACCAGTAATGTGTCCATGCCTGGCCGCCTTCCACGATGCCGTCACTGACCGCATCCAGAATTTCAAATGCGCCTACAATTGCTCCAGCTGCAAATACTTCAACCTTTATTTCTCCACCAGACAAGAGCTCTATTCTCTTTCCGAGCCGCTGCATTGTTTCAAAATACATACTCGCACTAGGAACAGCAGTTTGTATCCTTAAGTTATACTTTTCCGCATTCGACACTTGTGCATAGCTTAGCATTAAAACTAATGCCAACAAAATTGAAAGATGCCTCATCATTTACCCCCAAAAAAATTAAAGGTTAAGAAGATCAGTCTGGCTTACCTAAATCTAAAATTTTCCTTTATCATTCTAAATTAAAGCACTATTAATAATACATCCCAACAGAATAGACACTATGAGAAGCAAGTTTTATAATGATTTCAAAAAGCAAATTTAATACCAAAATAAATTTTCCGAGATTTCATTTTTGTAGGGCGTATTTCCAGGGTTTTGGAGGGTAAATTTTTGATTAAACACTATCGTTATTGATAACCATAACCATATGGTGCATATTTGCACAATCCAAAGGTCAAGTTTTACATGTTGGGATAAAATTCACATGTCATGTCAGCACGTACGAACGCCCATTGCATTTTTGCAACAACGATGCAATTATGCAGCACCGCATGGCGTGAATCCTCAATCACAAGCGGATCGACGTGGACCGCGCCAATGGATGCAGATTCAACCTACTGAAATTTTGATCTTTATTTAAATGACAGAAATAAAAAATGCCCTGAATTGACAAAATGCTTGTTTTTTATGGCATACTTCGAGCACGGATAAGCATCATCTCTTCAACAACCTACCCCTGGTGCTCAGATGACTGACAACGAAGATCGGCACGATGAGATTCTCTCCTTTTATCTCAAGAGCCTGCTGGATACGCTTTCGGACGGAGTCTATATCACGGACCAGAAGGGTATGACCTTACATGTCAATACCATGTACGAGAATCTGACCGGCCTGAAGCGAGAGGATATCGTTGGACACAATGTCCGCGATCTGAAGAATCAGGGAGTATTCAATATCATATTGAATCCAGAGGTTGTCAAAACGGGAAAACCGGTCACTCAGGTTCAGACTAACATGCATGATCGACGGCTTGTGCTCAGCGGCTACCCGATCTTTGATTCAACAGGAAAAGTGGCGATGGTCGTTACTTATGCGCGTGACATTACTATTATTTCAAACATGAAGGACCAGATAGAGCAGCAACAGGAACTCATTGAGAAATACCACACAAACCTGGATTATCTCAACAGGCAAAAAATCAAAAAAGCTCCTCTGGTCATTATCAGTAAAGAAATGAGCCAAGTGCTCGCGACGCTACGACTCGTAGCCTCGACGGACATAACTGTCCTTTTGCTCGGAGAAACCGGGGTTGGAAAAGATGTGCTGGCCAGACACATTCACGAACGGAGCACCCGAAGCACTCAGCCGTTTTTCAAGGTGGATTGTTCGTCCATCCCGGAAAGCCTCATTGAATCCGAATTGTTTGGCTATGCGCCGGGAGCCTTCTCGGGTGCATTGACCAAAGGAAAGCTCGGCTTTTTCGAAATGGCCGACAAGGGCACCCTTTTTCTGGATGAAATCGGCGAATTGCCATACAATATGCAGTCGCGTCTGTTACGCGTGCTGCAGGATCAGGAAATAGTACGACTGGGGTCCACTCAGCCCCGCAAAGTCGATGTGCGCATTGTCGCCGCCACCAATCGCGACCTGACTGAAGAGGTTAAAAGCGGCAGGTTTCGCAGCGACTTATACTATCGTCTACGTGTCAGCGTCGTCACAATTCCCCCGCTGCGGGAAAGAATGGAGGACATCCTGCCTCTTGCACGACACTTCCTTGAAAAATTCTCCAATAGGTACAGGAAAATCAAGAGTTTTTCCCCGATGGTCGAAAAGACCATGCTGGAGTATCATTGGCCCGGCAACATTAGAGAACTGGAAAACCTCGTGCTCAGTCTTGTCATTACTTGCGAACGTAACCTCATAGAACGCAATGATTTGCCCACAAGCATGGTTAACGAATGCAGCGAAGACAAGGTGCCAAGTGTTGAATACGAAAGGCTGGTCACATCGCCTGGAAAATCCCTCAAAGAGATCATGTCCGAAATTGAGCGTGACATCATCCACGAAGCTTTGAACTCACAAGGTTCTGTCAGCAAAGTCGCAAAAATGTTCAAAGTGAACAGAACGACCATTTTTCGCAAATTGCAGCTCACGGAAATCACGCCACCTCAAGGCAAGGATAAACGAAAAAAGTAGTCCACGCCCCGCTTTGGCCCATCCGCTCTATCACCTTGATTTCAAGGAACTTCAGCCATCCTTTGCAACCTTTAAAGGTCAAAATCAACAAGTTGGCGTGCGAAACAACTGTCTGATAATTGCAACATGTTGCAAAAATGCATCTTACAGAAAAGTCCATAAAAATAGCGAGTTACAACACATTTTCCCGGATTGTTGGTGCGCATCTGCAAGCATTGCGCTTAGCGCTTGTTCCCATTTTTTTTTCGCTACCCGCCTTAGAGACCTACCATTGCTGATTCCTGCCATTCAAATTTTATTTTGTTCCACTCATTTCTTTTCTCTTCCAATAATCACAGCTCATAACAGACCTTTATATATGTTTTTTTCTGAAATCCTTTGATATTTCGGATGTGCTCAGAAGCGTCATCCGGCACGATGTGGGGCCTTAATATAAATTTCGGCATATGCCTTGCTACCTTCATATCAAAACAAAGTGCCTGGCGTCCGATCGAAGGTGTCGGGTTTGAAATCGTCCAATTTCTAAAAAATATGAGGTATGCCATGCTTATTTCAGACTGCTGCGAAGTTTACAGCTCGCATGAAAAACGGCTTCAGGACAAGATCGACGGAAAGGAAGATGTTTTCAGAGCGACTCACCAGCGAGTCTTCACCATCCTTGAGGGCTTTGACGGCTTGAAGCCTCGCATCGACGTGGAACGCGCCCTCTATTTTACACAGTCGATGCAGCAAACCGAAGGTGAACTGCTGACCCTGCGCTGGGCAAAGGCTCTCAAGCACATCGCCGAAAATATCACGGTATACATCGACGATCATCAGCTTTTGGCCGGCCGCGCCGGTTGCCAGGGGCGTTATGGAATCCTGTATCCGGAACTCGACGGTGATTTCCTCGGTCTGGCCATCGAAGAACTGCCGACCCGTCAGTCATCCCCGGCAACCATCACTCCTGAAGACGCGCGCATCGTCATCGAAGAAATTGCCCCATACTGGGTTGGCAAGACCTACCACGAATCGCTGAACAAGGGACTTCCGCCGGAAGTGCACAAGCTGACCTACGATGATCCTGATGGACTGATCTCCCGCTTCATCGTCAACGAGACATCCTCTTTCCGATCCTCTATCCAGTGGGTGCACGACTACGAAAAAGTCCTGAAGCGTGGTTTCAAGAGCCTGAAAGAAGAAGCCCAGGCAAAGCTCGATGCCCTCGATCCCCTGAGCCCGGTGGACAACTGTGAAAAGAAGCCGTTCCTGGAAGCAATGATCATTGTGGCCGACGCCATTGTCATCTGGGCCAAGCGTCACGCCGCACTGGCACGTGAAATGGCCGCCAGCGAAACCGACCCGGTTCGCAAGCAAGAACTTGTGACCATGGCCGACATCTGCCAGCGCATGCCGGAATACCCCGCCGGCAATTTTCGCGAAGCCGTGCAGTCCCAGTGGTTCACCCAGATGTTCTCCCGTCTGGAGCAGAAGACCGGTACCATTATCTCCAACGGCCGCATGGATCAGTATTTCTATCCTTACTACATGAAAGACATCGAGGAAGGGCGTCTGAACGACGAACAGGCCATCGAACTGCTGGAGTGCATGTGGGTCGGCATGGCCCAGTTTATCGACATGTACATCTCCCCCACCGGTGGCGCCTTCAACGAAGGGTATGCGCACTGGGAGGCGGTGACCATCGGCGGCCAGACTCCTGACGGACGCGACGCCACCAACGAGCTGACCTACCTCTTCATGAAATCCAAACGCGAGTTTCCGCTGCACTACCCGGACCTGGCAGCCCGCATCCACGCCCGCTCGCCCGAACGCTACCTGTGGGACGTTGCAGAGACCATCAAGGACGGCGCGGGCTTCCCCAAGCTGATCAATGACGAGGAAATTGTGCCGATTTACGTCTCCAAAGGCGCGACCTTCGAAGAGGCCCTCGACTACGCCGTCTCGGGCTGCACCGAGGCACGCATGCCCAACCGCGACACCTACACCAGTGGCGGCGCGTACATCAACTTCGCCGCTGCGGTGGAGATGATCCTCTTTAACGGCCGCATGAAGAAATACGGCGACAGAGTCCTGGGCCTGGAAACCGGTGACCCGCGCGAATTCAAAACCTGGGACGAATTCTGGGACGCCTACGTCAAGCAGCACATGCTGTTCTTGAAGACGGCCTTCCATCAGCAGCACGCCATCATCAACCTGCGCGCCCAGCATTTCGCACAGCCCATGGGCTCCCTGCTGCATGACCTGTGCATGAAGCACTGCCTTGACCTGCACACCCCGCAGATCCCCGAAGGCATTAACCTCGGCTACTTTGAATACATGGGCTTCGGAACCGTGGTCGACTCCCTCGCCGCCGTGAAAAAGCTCGTCTTCGAGGACAAAAAGCTGACCATGTCCGAACTGATCGAGGCCGTGGACTGCAACTTCGAAGGCAAGGAAGACGTTCGCCAGCTGCTCATGAGCGCCCCCTGCTACGGCAACAACGATCCTTACGTGGACAGCATTGCCCGCGAAATCGACCGCCTGTCCGTAGAATACGGCAAGAAGTATTCCCCTGAACTCGGGATGCACAATGACGTGCGCTACGTACCCTTCACCTCGCACGTTCCCTTCGGCAAGGTGGTCAGCGCAACTCCCAATGGCCGCTACGCCTGGACCGCGCTCTCCGACGGCTCGTCAGCGTCACATGGAGCTGACGTCAACGGCCCGACTTCAGTGCTGATGTCCAACTACACATCCAAAAACTACGGCTACCGCGACCGCGCAGCCCGCATGCTGAACATCAAGTTCACGCCCAAATGCCTGGCCGGTGAAGACGGCACCCGCAAGATGGTCTCCTTCATCCGGACCTTCTGCGACTTGAAGCTCTGGCATGTGCAGTTCAACGTCATCAACAAGGACACGCTCATCGCGGCCCAGAAGAACCCCGAAAAATACCGCAACCTGATTGTGCGCATCGCCGGTTACAGCGCCTACTTTGTGGACCTGACCCCGGACCTGCAGAACGATCTCATCCGCCGCACTGCACACGAGTCGTGCTAACTTCTTCCAATGCTTGAAAAATGACTACCCCAGGAGGCGTCTGCGCATGCAGGCGCCTCCCTCTTGTTCTAAAGCTCGTGCTCACATTTCATGATCACCCAACCCCGAAAATCGGGCATAACGGGATACGCAAATGACCTCGCTTGAAGACAGAAAAAAAACAGGTCTTGTTTTTAACGTCCAGAAATACTCGGTTCATGATGGGCCCGGCATTCGTACCATCGTTTTTTTCAAAAGCTGCCCCTTGCGCTGCCGCTGGTGCAGCAATCCTGAATCGCAAGCATTCAAGACGGAGCTTGCCTTTAACGAAAACCGGTGTCTTGGCCTCTCCCAATGCACGCGCTGCATCAAGGCGTGTCCGCATGACGCCATATCCCAAGCGGATGGCAAACCCGTATTCAATCGCGAAATCTGCGCAAATTGCGAACGGTTTTGTGTCAGCGCCTGCCCGTGCTCCGGGGTCATCGATTACGGCAAAACACGAACCGTGGACGAGGTGCTGGCCATCGTGGAACAGGACAGCATGTTTTATTCGAGGTCGGGCGGAGGAATCACCTTGTCCGGTGGCGAACCGCTCGCTCAATCCGATTTTGCCCTGGCGCTCCTGCGCGAGGCCAGACGCAGAAGACTCAATACGGCCATAGAGACCTGCGGACATGCACCTTGGGAAGTACTCAAAGCCGTGGCCGAACAGCTTGATTTCATTCTCTTCGACATAAAGAGCCTGGACAGTGCAAAGCACAAGGAATTCACCGGCGTGTCCACGGAACTCATTACGACCAATCTGCTACGGCTGATCGAAACCTTTCCATCTCTGCCAATCCATGTGCGGACTCCCGTCATCCCGGGTTTCAATGACACGCCCGAGGACATAGAAGCAATTAGCAGCTTCATATCCGGTCACCCCAACGTCGATTACGAACTCTTACCCTACCACCGTCTCGGCACCCAGAAGTATGTGTTTCTCGACAGGGAAGCCCCCATGGGGGATGTGACACTGTCAAACGACCTCTTTCACCAGCTCTTGGACGTAGCCAAAACAAGCTTCAAGGGTCGGCTGGACAACTCGGCACAAAATGAAAGTGACCAATGAAAGCCATTGTTACAGGCGGTAATCGAGGGATTGGCCTTGAAATAACAAAGGGCCTGCTGGAAAAAGGATTCGAGGTCCATGTCCTGTCACGATCCGGAATCGAATTTTCCGACACAAAAGTCGTTTCATGGAAAGTGGATGTTTCGGATTACACGCAGACCTTGGCAATCGTGGACCAAATCGGAGTTCCTGAAGTGTTGGTCAACAACGCAGGAATGATGAACAGCAAAACTTCCAGCGACTACGACGAGATACTCCAAATACTGAACGTGAATCTGATTAACGCCGTGCTTCTGAGCCTGTATCTGGCGGAAAAAATGGCAAATGGAAGCGGCGGGCGGATTGTCAGCATGAGTTCTCTTTCTGGCGCGATCGGCCACCCTGACATCTGGTACGGCGTTTCCAAAGCGGGCATCGCAAATGCCATGCGCTCGCTTGCAAGGACATTCGGTCCAAGGGGTGTTGTCGCCAACTCCGTAGCGCCGGGCCCCGTTGAAACCGAGATGATGAAAAGCCTTCCTCAGGATCGAAAAGACCGCGTGAAAGCCACCACAATCAATCAAAGATTCTGTTACGCGGAAGAAGTCGCCAAAGTCGTCTGCTGGCTTGCAACTGACGCACCGAAGTACATGAATGGTGAAATCATAGATATAAACAATGGGGTTAACTATCGTTAGGCCGGGAATTAACCCCGTTTCGCAAACCGTGCAGTGATGCCGCCCAAGCTACTGACACTTGTCATTTACGGGAGGGAATCCCGCCTCCCGTGCGGCTCACTGCGACCAATCTTTACGTGCGCGGCGGTCAGCAAAAGATACGCCCCAGATTCTTGTTCGTAATCGGCCGCTGGCCAGCAGAAACGAACTTGGGTACGTGCCTGACATGAACGACGCACCCGGTTCACCCCCCAGCCCATCCCCCGCCCTCACCGAGGCCGACCTGCCCATCGACGCTGGCGGGCGCATCTATCATCTTCAGATCACGCCCGAACAGCTCGCGCCGGACATTCTGCTCGTCGGCGATCCGGGCCGGGCCGAATTCATCGGCCGGACTTTTCTGCGCGACCTGGAAGTCGAGCAGGAGCACCGAGGGCTGGTCACGGCCACGGGCACATCCTGCGCGACCGGGGGCCGAACCACGATCATTTCACCCTTGCGAACCACCGTGGCGACCTCGGGCATGGGCACCCCGTCCCTGGAGATCGTGCTCAACGAACTGGTCGCCCTGGCCGAGATCGATTTCGCCACAAGGAAGCCTAAACCCCTCTTTCCCAGGCTGCACATCATCCGGGTCGGAACTTCCGGAGGGCTGCAAGCATCGACACGGCTCGGCACATCCATCATCACCACCTATGCGTTAGGCATGGACAATACCGGCCTTTTCTACGAAACGCCCTGCCCGGACCAGACCTGCGCGCGCCTGGAAAAGGAGCTGACGGAAGTGATTGAAAAGGCGTACAGGCTGGACTCAAGGTTTCGGGGAAAAATCCATCCCTATGTCTCCCGCGCAGAACCGGCAGTGGTCCAGGCGCTGACACAAGCCGCCAAGGACCTGGGAGTAGCCGCCAAGGCAGGCCTCACGGTCTCAAACAGCGGCTTTTTTGCCTCCCAGGGCCGCGACATCTCCCGGCTGCGGCCGAGCATCCCGGATCTGGACAGGGTTTTCAGCGAATTCGATCCTGGAATTGAAGGGCAGCGGTTAGAGAACATGGAGATGGAGGCGAGCTTCCTGCTGCATTTCCTCGGCGGCCTCGGGCACTGGGCCGGAGCCATCTGCCCGGCCATTGCCAACAGGCATGACAACACCTTCGATCACGAGTATCTGGCCGCCATCGAAGGCGCGACCAGAACGGCGCTTGCGGCCCTGGCCGCGCTGACGGCGTGCCGGGACTTTGCTTTGAGACACGGAAAAGATGGATCCCCGCCTGCGCGGGGATGACTTCGTGGCAGGTGGGACGTGCGAATCGGCAGCAGTCGTTGTCTGAACCGACTCGGGCCGAGCTGGAATGTTAAAAACAGCCTGCTAAGGCTGATGCGGACAGGCGGTGATGGATTTGGCGCCTGCGTCGACGCAAATTTTCAGGATGTCGTGCAAGGCGGAATCATCTTTCATGGGTGAAGGGAAAAGGGCCAAAATATCCTGCGCGCAAAGGGCGCCGGCCTCCTCCACGGTCTTTTGCAGCACCTCGTCGCAATAGGCCGAGGCGCAGACGAGACCGTCGCCGGGGATGTTGGTCAGAAAACCCACGTCAATAATCCTGCCGTTGCGCACGGCCACGAAAATCTCCACAAAGCGTCCCTCTTCCTCCCCGCGACCCGCCTGACAGGGCCAGCCGGGCATGCCCAGGTGCGGCGGATCGAAGGCGCACAGTTCAAGCTCCTCAAGGCTCAGGCTCATCGTCTTCTCTCGGAATGTTTGCGGTCTACAAAATCGAAATTATCCGGCAACGAACGTTTCGTAACGTGTTTTCGCCGGCCAAGCATAACCAGCGACAACGCCAAGCCAAGCACTCCGGCCAACAGCAACAAAAAACCTATCTCTTCCATGAAGTATCCTTTTGCCCAGCCATAGTCTCTGACGCTTCGGACGCAATCTTGTCGGATTTTTCCGACACCGTTACATATCGGCCAGACCGCGTTCGAGCAGGAAACGGATCAGGCCGGAGGTGGTGCCGATACCGAGTTTGCGCATGGCGCGGGTGCGGTACGTGCTGGCGGTCTTGACGCTGACGCCCATGGCCAAGGCGATGGCGGTCATGGTCTCGCCTTTTGCCAGCCTGCGCGCCACATCGCGTTCCTGGCGGGACAGTGCGTCCATGGCCGAAGACGACCTGCGCGAGTCCAGCAGCGAAGGGTTGACGTAGATGCCTCCGTCCAGAATGGAAATCATGGCCTCTTCAAGCTCTTCAGGAGCCGAATTCTTGCTTAAGTAACCGCGTGCGCCGAGGCTCAGGCAGCGCTGGGCGTATTCGATCTCGTGGTGCATGCTGAGCATGATGACGGGCAGGCCCGGAGAGTGTTCCTGCGCGTACTCCAGAAAATCAAGCCCGCTCCCGTCGGGCAGGGAAATATCGAGGATCACCAGGTCGAACCGCGCATCCTCCAGCACCAGCCGCGCCTCGTGCAACGTTCCCGCCTCGGAGAATTCGCACTCCGGGAAGCGGTCGATGATGATGTTCATGGTGCCTCGCCGCACCACCGCGTGATCGTCCACAATCAAGATACGCATGAGCCATTCTCCCCGGCCAGGGGCACCCTGACCACAACTTCGGTTCCGCCCTTGGGCAGACGGTCCACTGTAAGCGTTCCTCCGGCCAGACGGACCCGCTCGCGCATTCCGAGCAAACCCAGCGAGCCCGAGGCCTCGGCCTGGGCCTTCGTGATGCCCCGGCCATTGTCGGCCACGCGCATGACAAGCTCCCCTTTTGCGGCCTGCACGGCCACGTGCAGGCGGTTGCCTCCGGAATGGCGAGCCGCATTGGTCAGGCATTCCTGCAAGACCCGGTACATGGATGTGGCCAGGGCCGCAGGCAGGTCGGGAATGCCCTCGATATGCTGTTCCACGCGCAGCCCCGAGGCCTGGACAAAAGTGCGGATCTGCCAGGCCACGGCCTCGGCGAACCCCAGTTCGTCAAGCATGGGCGGACGCAGTTCCCGCGAGATGCGGCGCACCGTCTGCAGAGTGCCGGACACAAGGGCGCGCAACTCCACGACCTGCGCCAGGCGGGCATCGCCCGTGTCCTGGAACGAGCGTTCCAAACGGTGCAGACCCATGTTCATGGCGGTCATGTCCTGTCCCAGAACGTCGTGGATCTCACGCGAAATATGGGCCCGCTCCTTCTCGATACGGTCCTGCAGATATCCGGACAGGGCCCGGTAGCGCTCGCGGGACAGTTCCAGCTCCGCCGTGCGCTCCCGCACCCGCTCTTCGAGGTTCTGCCGGGCCTGATCGAGGAACATGCGGGCCTGCACCCGTTCCGTCACATCGCGCAGGGACAGGCGCCAGCCCTGGAACCTGCCGCGCGGATCGAAGACGCGGGTGGTCTCCTGGGACAGCCATATCTGCGAGCCGTCCAGGCGGCGAATGCGAAAGTCCATGGCGGCGATATCTTCCCGGTGTCCGCAGTCCATGGTCCGCCGCCATTGCGGAAAATCCTCGGGAACGATGATTCGCACAAAAAAATCCCTGTCGCGCCGTGCATCCTGGGCCGCATACCCCGTCATGCGCAGACAGGAGGGAGAAACGTAGCGCAGCGAGCCGTCGGCCTTCATCCAGATCTCCAGATCATAGGTGAAGTCGGCCACCGTGCGATACATGTGCAGCAGGGCCCGCTGACGGGAACGCAGTCGAGGAATGGCGAATCGAGGCTTCATGGCCGCCATATGAAACAGAAGCGGCCGGGAGGCAACCCCGGCCGCTTCCGCCGGAAAATGGCGGCGCAGATGCGCGCAGGAAAAATGGCTGCTGCGGAGGATCAAAGCTCGTACTCTCCAGCGCGTTCGGGCTGATAGACGATCTCGTCGATGCGCACCTGCAGCATTCCGCCGCCGGGCCGGGGCCACTGGATCTCATCGCCGAGGGAAAGCCCGAGCAGGGCGCTGCCCACCGGGGCCAGGATGGAAATCGTCGTGCCCTGGTCGTCAACCCTGCCCGGATAGACAAGAGTCAGACAGAATTCCTCGCCTGCGGGCATGAGTTTGAATTTGACCGTGGAATTCATGGTCACCACGGTGGGCGGAACGTTTTTGGGCTCCACGATGCGAGCACGGTCCAGCTCATCCTCCAGATCGGCTTTGCCTGGAAATCCGCCCTTGGGCAGGGAATCGAGAAGTATCTCAAGACGCTCGGCGTCAAGAGACGTTATGGTGATGTTTGGTTTTTTGTTCATGCTTGTCCTCGTAGGCTCTTCCTTTCGATTTTGCGCGCCTGCAGCCCAAACCAACATAAAAACATGTCCATGCTGCGACAAAAGCGCGAAAGCACATAATCTTACGGAAAAACAAAAATGGTCAAGCTTGACAGAATATTCTTACAAAACATTTCTCATTTTCCTGGAAAGAGAATTTTTTAACACAAAATATAAAGCACATCATACTCCATGATGAAATTGTTTTTTCGATAACTCTTTTATCGAGTTTTTTTTGCAATGCGCTAAAAAGAGAATTTTTTCGTACAAAGAGCTGAAAAAGCGCTCAATAAAAATAATTTCTCAAAAAAAGATTGACAGGCTTGCATGAATGGAAAAATGCGTATAGCAGTTCGACGTCATTTCGAGTCCGGAATTGTCAGGGGGAGGCTTTCGCAAGCCTCCCCCTTGCTTGTTACCGTCTTGCCCGGACCGTGCCGAGGAGGAAAAAACATGGCCTTTCGAATCGTAAACAGCCCCACTGCCGAAACCCGGCAGTTTAAACAGCGTATGAACGCCTGAACACCTCAAAATATAAATTCTTTCTGGGGGATGCGTCGCGCCATGAAAGCGCACAGTTCCCTGCGCCCGGACTGCGCATCATGACAACGTCGACAAGAACCCCTGGCTGGTGTCCCCCTGGCTTGCAGGGATCTCTCTGGGTGCACGTCCCTGAGCGGCGTAATCTGTACGCATGCCCATGATCGAATGCGTGCCGCCGATTTCCATGTTTCCTCCTTGCTTGCAGGAAAATCCTGCCATATTGATAACCAAATCATTCCATCCAGCAAAAATCGTACACAATTTTCGCCATTCGGCGTTAAATTCAAATGATGCCGATAGCGAGGCAACATCATGAAATGGTTTTTCAAAAAGAAAAAACGTGAAACCGGCCCCCTCGTCGAACGGATTCTCAAGCACATCGCTGACGAGAACGCCTTTGATATCGAGGATGATACCGAATGCGCCGAAACGCTGGTCACTTCTGTAGAAAGAGCCTGTGCTTACGCCGAGACCCTGATCGAGGAGTTGGGGGAGCCGTTCGTTCTGGACCGCAACGCACCCAGCGAAAGAGCCATTGGCCCGGTGCTTTTCGATACCACCAAAGACGCAGTGGATGCCCTGCGCCATTCAGTAAAGATCAAAGAAGTCTTCACCAGCACTCAAAGCCGGGATTGCTTCTTTCTACTGACAATGCATCGCCACGAGTACATGATTCTTGGTAACGAGATTGAAGGGGAAGTGATCAAGCGGGATGTGCTGCAAAACGCAGTGGAATTCCTGGATCACGAATTTTCCAACGCGGCCCCGACGCTGCTTGAGTTACGCGAAAAGCTTACGGAAAACGTGATGCGTTATCTCATTGGTCTGGCCCCTGCGCGCATCCGCCAGGACAAGAATTTAAGGACCGAGATGCAACGATCCGAAGCTGTGCTCAAGGCGCAAATGAAAACCCTGGATTATGCGCTCAAGGAAAATAGGCCCATATCTGCGCCCACCTCGTTGCAGGCCAAGCTCTCGCAGGGGAAGCGGGAGATGACCGGTCTGAAGGAGAAACTTGCTTCGCTTACAACTCAATCGGAACCGGCCCCGTGCCTTCGGGAAATAAGGGAAATACTCGATGCGCCGCACGAGCACATCCGACTTGAGCGCGTGGTAATGCGCGTGGGGGATTTCGGGGTGAAATCCCCCACGGGAAAACTGATCCGTTTCCACGAGTGCCATTTCGGAGAAGATGAGCATCTGGCTGTCTTTCTCGCCTCGATCAACCGCGACAACGCCCAGTACCTTTGGCCGGAACTGGCGGAAGATCCGCAGGGCTGATCCAGCTAAGCCTCCTCCCGTCGGAAAATCAAAGAAATCAGCGCCAAGCGATTCAAATCTACGAGACCGGCTAATACGTTTCTGCGGCTCCGAAGGCCGTGATGGCAGCCATCCACTTTTCGGCAGGCCGCTAACCTTCGTGTTGATAGTTAGCGTTAAAAAAAGATATAATTTTAGATAATTAAGTTATTCACTGATTGCTGTTGGTGATTCGAGAACACTCCATCCTTCGCAAGCCGAAGATTTTGGGACACTTACGAGCTTTCCTTAGCGACCTTTGGGGGCGGGGCGGCAAACCCAAGCTCCAGCCATCCCTAAAGCGGCAAAAAAAACGGCAATCATTTTAGTCTTGATGTTAACAACCTACTGATATAAAGACAATATAATTAAAAAACAATCCGGCATTTTTTAGGTTTAAAAATGATTAAAACAGAAAGTGTTGACTCTATGGAACCGATGCTTCCGCCAGACGGAAGCCGCAAGCTGGAAAACCTTGCCTTTGATCTTGCAACGAAGGCTTCCGGCTTGGCAAGCCAGGTGCAGCCAACAGTCCGCGAGAGCGTCGGAAACCTCGTGCGCTCAATGAACTGCTACTATTCCAATCTAATCGAGGGTCACGACACACATCCGCGTGACATCGACCGCGCTCTTGCTCATGCTGACTATTCAAGCGACCCGCGAAGGCGAAGTCTGCAAAAAGAAGCAGTCGCCCATATTGAGGTCCAACAAATGATCGACAGCGGCGAGGATTTGCGCATTGAACCGACAAGTGCTGAATATATCGCATGGCTGCACAATGAGTTTTGCAAACGACTGCCGGAAGAAATGCTCTGGATCGAGAATCCAGACACAAGAGAATCTATTCAGATTAAAGGTGGAATCTTACGGGACGGATGGGTTCAGGTTGGAAAGCATATTCCGCCTAGCGCTGAGGCTTTGCCGCGCTTTCTCAACCGCTTTGCACAGGCTTACAACAGCAATAAACTTTCCCGCCAAAGTCAGATTATTGCTGTCGGTGCTGCTCATCATCGTTTGCTGTGGATTCATCCTTTCTTTGATGGAAACGGGCGCGTGACGCGCCTCATGTCTCATGCTTCGCTTCAACGGTACGGGGTTGGAAGCAGTCTTTGGTCTGTGGCGCGAGGGCTTGCCCGCAACGTGCATGACTACAAAGCTTTGCTCATGTCTGCCGATAGCCAGCGTCGAGGCGACTTTGACGGGAGAGGAGCATTATCCACCAAAACTCTAACCGAGTTTTGCGAATTTTTTTTGTCGATCTGCATAGACCAAGTAGATTACATGGCCTCGCTCTTGGAACCAAACGATTTCCTTCGCAGAATGCGCTTGCATATCGAAGACGAAATAGCTGTCGGATCTTTGCCCAAGGGTTCTTTTCATCTGCTGCGGGAGGCGTGGCTTACCGGAGGGGTGCAGAGAGGACGCGCCTCTGAGATCACGAACTATGGGGAGCGCATGGCCCGCAGTGTCGTCTCATCCCTCATCAAGAAGGGTTATCTTAAATCGGAGACTCCCCGATCTCCCCTATTCCTCGCTTTTCCTCTGGATGCCGTCGAAAGGTGGTTCCCAAGATTGTATCCGCAAAACAAGGTTTGAAGCCGAAACTATATGATATTCTTTAAAGAAATCTTCAAAAGTAGCCTAGAAAAAATATTTTTTCTAGCTCTCGGCATCTTTCTTATATCAACATGCCTATATTAAAAAGAAAAATCCCGATTAATGCGGGTTTTTATCAACATGAACGTTAGCGGCTTGACTTTTCGGCAGGAGTTTTTTTTTCTCCATGCCGCTAAACGAACACTACCTCGGGTCGCGGCTCACCATCTCTGCCCGGCATAGGCTGCATACCCGGTCTCCTGTCTTTTGCCTGAGCCGCGTTAAGTTTTCGAACTCTCCCCAAAAAACTGCTGCACCACCCTGCCAAGGGATGGGCCTTCCTCCTACGACGGGAATTTCCACAAGAATCTGGTTGACTTTGAAATACGGCTTCACTAAGAACGTCTCCTCACGCCGGAGTGGTGGAATGGTAGACGCAGTGGACTCAAAATCCACCGGGGGCAACCCCTTGCGAGTTCGAGTCTCGCCTCCGGTACCATCAAAATCAAGGGTTTGCGCACTTAACAGGTCGCAGGCCCTTTTTTTTGTCACCTTGGAAGTCACCTCTCTCCAAACGCCCCAAGATCTCGATCACTTTCGATACTCACTGTGACCATCGTAAAAAGTACCTATCTGTCTGGCAGTTCCGTGCCCAGGCTCATGATCTCGATATAGCCCGCATAGCTGAATAGCCGGTTGCGCTTCCGGTCGGTCAGCTCCTTGACGATGCCGAGCTGTTCCAGGTGAGCGAGGGACTTGTTGACGGTTGCCGGGGTGAGGCCGGTCTTCTCTACCAGAGACCTGGAAGTGGCGATGGGGTGTTCCATGAGCGCCCGGTGAATTTGCAAAGTGGATGCCGACGCTCGACCGAGGTCCATGATCCTGTCACGGTCACGGTTTGTGAGGTCGAGGAGCTGCTGCGCTGTTTCCACCGCCTGGGTGGCGGTGACGATGACCGCTTCGGCGAAAAAGTCGAGCCAGGCTTCCCAGTCGCCGGTCAGTCGCACAGTGTTCAGCAACTCGTAGTAGTACTGACGGTGAGTTTTGAAGTAGAGGCTGAGATAGAGCATCGGCTGTCGAAGTACGCGCTGCTCGCACAGCAGCAGGGTGATGAGCAACCGCCCCAGACGGCCGTTGCCATCAAGGAACGGATGGATAGTCTCGAACTGCACATGAGCCAACGCCGCCTTAAGCAGCACCGGGGTCGGCTCGGGCTGGTCGTGGAGGAAAAGCTCGAGCCTGCTCATGCACTCAAGCACATATTCGGCGGGGGGCGGGACGAAAGCCGCATTGCCCGGACGGGTGCCGCCGATCCAGTTCTGGCTGCGCCGGAACTCGCCCGGCGTCAGGCCGCTGCCGCGACCCTTGGTCAGAAGCACACCGTGGATCTCGCGGAACAACCGTAGCGACAGCGCCAGCCCTCCCTCCAGCAGGCGAAGGCCGTGGTCGAGAGCCGCGACGTAATTGCTGACTTCCCTCACGTCATCCAAAGGCACGCCGGGTTCCTGGTCCAATTCGTAGAGCAGCAGATCGGACAGTGAGGACTGCGTTCCCTCGATCATGGAAGAGAGCACCGCTTCTTTTCGGACGTACATGTAGAGGAAGAGCGAAGTATCCGGCAGTAGGGTCGAAACGCTGTCCAGCCGCCCAAGTGCCAGCAGCGCTTGGTCGAACTTGTTCCGCAACTCAGGCGTCCAGTCGATGGGCGGACGCGGAGGCAGATTGGCCGGTACGAAGGCTTGAGCCTTCTCCCCCACCGTCGAAATGATCACATATCTGCCTTGGAGTTCCCGTTTCATCCTGCCTTCCACGAACCTAAAATAAGGCTCTTGCTTATTTTACCTTATCAAGACATCCTAAATTAACGAACAGCAATAGAAAAATCAATCGGATTTCCTGAAGGGACGGTTCGATTTCCCAAGATGAACGCGGAGAGGTTACACACATGAAAATGCAAAGCTCAAAAATGGCTTTCGATGTCACCTTTTATTATGAAATGGAGCTTTTCTCAAGCTATTGCATGACAGAAAATCCAGCATTTTCGGCAGCATGCGACTAGTGAGAGGCCCTGTCCTGGCCTCAAAATCCACCGGGGACAACCCCTTGCGAGTTCGAGTCTCGCCTCCACCATTAAAATAGGGTTCTTCGACGTTTAATGTGGAATTCATGAAGCCACCACGACCTGAATCGGGGCCGCGATCAGGTAGACCATGGTGATGAAGTTCTCCACATTTCGGTATCCTCGGGCTCTGGCT
>Ga0180007_10001073_pt1 | contig 39334 bp, 31 predicted proteins | sample MM_PC_MetaG_FD_121122 | JGI IMG/M metagenome (GOLD analysis project Ga0180007, IMG submission 121122) | Groundwater microbial communities from the Aspo Hard Rock Laboratory (HRL) deep subsurface site, Sweden - MM_PC_MetaG | ecosystem: Environmental > Aquatic > Deep subsurface > Groundwater... | reverse complement strand
CGATCCTGACAGGGAACCACAGATTGAAATTATCCTGATTATCAAGTAACACTTGTGTGTGACCATCCTTTATTGATGCGACAAGCTTTAATATCTCAAGTGTAATTTTTTCATTATCCCAAAGATTTAAGTTTAATTTTAAATTTTCTGCTTTATCTTCAAACTGTTTTTGAGAGATTTTAGTCCAGGGCATGGGATGATATTGTTCAATTTTACTAACCAATAAATCAATATCCTGCTTCCACTCCCCTTCTGTTTGGCTTAATATATTGTTGGCAAAAAATATACATACAAACCAAAGCAGTAACATATTTTTCATGACTTATATTTTATATTATACCATTACTTTTTTAATACGACGTTATTATGAATATATAAGTTACCATGATATCAGCTAATTATACCAGGCAAATAATACATCGACAAGAGGTAATATGTAGCGACAAATCTTATTTCAATTTTTTTGACAATAAATCAGATCGATTTGAAATTTGATCTGTAAAAAGGTTATTTGAGTTAAAATCGGCAAAAATTAGCAATTGTGATAAAATCGCTCTTATAATTGGCAAGCAAATACAACTACTCAATCATCATTTTTTGACCATTTTAAATTCAATCGTATGCCCCGGCCTCCATGGTCCGAAAGCATTTTGGAACCACTTATCTATCAATTTTCCTTCTTCAGTAAACTCAAAAGTGTTTTTAAAATCAAAAGATTGCTTAACCTGAGGGTTGGTCTGGGACGGCCATGTCATCTTGCCTTCAATTGTAATTACATCCTTCTCAACAGAAACAAAGCCTGTATTGAAAACCCCATTCGTTTCGATAAAAAAGAAAGCTATTTTCTTTTCAAGATCGTCCCAATAAAAGTAACCTTCACCATATCCACCAAGATCGGCATTCTTTTTAGTACATTTTATAATCGTGCCCTTATCCATTAATTCATAGGTTCTTACAACGGTAAATTCGGCAGAGCCATCCGGTGCTTTTAGTTTACCTTCCCAGGTCTTATTCAGTAATGGTTTGAGAACCTCCAAATTCTTGTTAAGTTCCTGAGCGGAAATGATTGGATTTGCAAATATTGTCATGACAATAACAAGCAAAATTTTTGCTAATAATGATTTCATAGATTAAAAATTAAATGATTAATAATTTATTGAAACAAAGAATGAAGTAAATGATATCTACAAGTAATTTATTCTGGCATTCTTATAATAGGTTCTTGACAAAGTAATGGGGTTGGTAAAATTTTTAAGAAAGACCCTTCCTGTTGAAGAAGAAGTACGTTCGATACTGATAATATTGTTGATGTTGACGATATAGGACCTGTGAATCCTGATAAAATGTTCAGACGGCAAAGATTCTTCCCACTCCCTCATTGACCTCAGTATCAGATGACTTTTACCTTCACTGGTTTTGATGGTAGTATAATCTCTGGAAGCTTCGATTATTTCTATAGAGCTTACCAACACAAATTTCATATTGTGACGTTCTAATATGAGTATTCTATCCGTTATTTTGTACCTTATGCCTTGTTTATTGTTATCGATATTTTTATCGCTTAACTTTTCAAGGGCAGATTTAAGTCGTTCATTCGAAACCGGTTTAAGAATATAATCGAGCGCATTTATTTCGAAAGCCCGGAAAGCGTATTCATCAAATGCAGTTACAAAAATGACCTGGCCCGCAAAATTTATCTGATTCAAAAGATCGAATCCCGTTCCTTCCATGAGTTGAATATCGAGGAAAAGAATATCCGGCTTGAAGGTTTCGATTTCAACAATGGCTTTTGGCATTCTGGTTGACTGCCCAACTAACTCAATTTCAGGAAAATCTTCCAGTTTTTTGGTTAGTGATCGGATTGCCAGTGGCTCATCATCCACGATATAGGCTGTACACTTTTTCATCTTTAGTACATTAATTATTTAAAAATAACTGATGCATGATCAGGGAAAATCTGTGATAAAAAATACCAGTCGTCATTCACTGCTCAAAATAGCCATTTTTCATCATTTAATTGAAATTTCGATACTCACGATAACAGAATCAATGCCTTTATCAATAAAAATTTTAAACTTATCAGTATAAGCATTCTGAAGCCGTTCGATCACATTTCTGATGCCGGTACCTTCATTTGATCCTTGCTCTATCCATTTACCGCTGTTCATGATTTCCAGCACTAATTTTTTGTCATGAATAAATCCTTTTATATCGATTAACAATTTTTCGGGCGAGGTTCTCATCCCATATTTAACTGCATTTTCAACAAATGGCTGAAGAATGAAAGCAACCACCTCTTGCTTAGCTGCCTCTTCGGTAAAAGTCACAGAATAATTAAGCCGATCAGGGAATCGCCTTTTTTCCATTGATAAATACTTTTGGATGATGACCACCTCATCCCTGAGAGGAATATAAAGTTTTTCTTTATCATGAAGCGTAAAACGCAAAAAATCAGATAGTTCGGTAAGCATTAAATCGGCATGCTTAGGATCATCATAAATCAGTGCCTGGATGGAGCTAAGGGAATTGAACAAAAAATGTGGATTTAATTGATAGCGTAGCATTCTGAGCTGGGCAGTTTGAGCCAGTAATAATGCTTTTTCGCCACGCTCTCTTTCATCATCCAAATCCTGCCAGAGCTTAATGCCGAAGTATAATGTACTCCACACCAGCAAGGGCCAAAATTTATCCGCAACCCAAAAAATAATTTTATATGATAAATTATCTGCATAAATATCAACATCAGAGCCTATTCCGTTATTGAAATATTTTTCAATTTGCGTTAATATTCCAGCCCGGATGATTACCCATATAACAGCCACTGTCAATGAACTTAAAGTAACAAGTATTGTGATATAGTATATATTCAGGCGTTGTTTGTAAAATATTCTGTACCATTTTCGCAATAGTAATGAAAAGAAAAAACCAATTAGTGCAGCTAAAACCCAAAAGTAAGGCACTTTATACAGATACATATACGGACGATAAGATGTATCATAATATATGATCAACAGTGACCAACCGATGATTTGAAAAAACCAAAAGCCGGGTCGCTTTGATAATATATTTTTAATTAATCGGTTAAATCCTGACATTTGGCCCATGTATTAAAAAGGGTTTTGTTTAATCGACTACAAAATGAACATCAGATAAATTTACAAATTTTGATGGATTAGAGCTGCAAATTTCAAATGAAACCTTCAACCGCTTTTAACGTGGAATAAAACTATGCTAAGAAGGTAGGGGGAACGCTTCGCCCTGTGAGTCCCATAATTTTGTATTCATTTGTTAATAAGACCACTATGTTTATCAAATGCTAAATACATTTCAATATTAACCAATAAAAATAAGGGTGGAAAAACTATTCGACCAGATGTATCGGGTTTCGACAAGTTCATTTATAGATCGATTAAATGCATTTAAGGAAAAACTATTTCAGCTAGCAAAATTCCAGATCTGTGATAAGGTAACCTCAAACAATAAATTTTACTAGTAAAACCAAGAAAGATGCTGAAATTTATTGATTGTCTTCCAAGTGAAGATAAACTTTGATCCGGTCATATTTTTCGGTAGAATTAGCAAAATTAACTGCTATTTCATAAGTATGATTCGATTTTGAAACAATCGAGGCGTTTTCAATTCCTGTAACCTTAAAATCACTGTAAAATTGAATATTTGCTTTTGAATTAGCCGGAGCTTCGAGCAGGATTTCATATATATTATCTTTTAAGGTGGCTGATATAATCCTTGTTCCTGCTGCATTATCTCCCGGCTGAGGGTTTTGAATTAAAGGTAAAACCGAAATACCGCCATCATAAGTAATGGTAAGTTTTGAAGGTTTTTTTAATTTAAGTTCAACCATTCCATTCTCCTTTGGCCAGGATAAAGGTTGATCATTAAAGGTGCATTCATTGATAATGGCTCCATCCAAATACATTGGCTCGAAATAAATTTTTAATTCATCAGATCCCGAATAATTAAAGGTGTAAGTGACTTTATTTTCATTTCGCTGCATTTCATAATGCAATGTATTCTTCCCAATATTGATGTTTTCAATTTTATAATAATCCCAATTTGCAGGAACGGACGGACCCAACTTTAAAGTATTCAGATTTGCATCCACTTCAAGTCCCAACATCCCCTCAATCAAAGGTTGCACCGCCATGGTTTCCGACCAACATTGATGGGCACAAACCCCGATGGGCCTGTATTCTGTACCATGCAACACTTCCTCAATAAAACCCTTTGCCCAGAATTTATAAACATTGATATTATTCATTAAATGAGAATAAGCCTGCACATGATTCCCGTATTTAAACTCTGCTAAAGACACCCAACCTGTATATAAGGGCCACACACTTCCGGTGTGATATCCTCCCGGATTGAAATGTTTGCTGTCCTCTCCTACAATTCGGCTACCCCAATTCGCAGTGAAGTTATTTGATGCAAACTCATTCAACATATTTCCTGTCTTTTCAGTTTTCAACTGACCGAAATACATTGGGATGGCCGGCATCACCGTTTTTTCCTCAATAAAACTGCCATCTGTATTCAGGCTGTGATTATAAAATGAGGTTTTTTCATTCCAGAAAAGTTCCTGTACTAAATCTGTTACTTTAGAGGCTTCATCCGTGTATTTTTTGTTTTCATCCTTCATTCCCATAATACCGGTCATGTAAGATGCTTCGCTCAATGCTTCGGCCCAGCATGCGGCTAAGTAGAGGGTCGTTTTTCCGCCAAACAAAAACCCACCTTCTACCCAACCATGCCCAACATTTGTATTGTTGATCAGAAAATCTTTGTCCGGGTCGGTAGAATAGCAGTAATTGATTGCTTTTAAAATAGCATTCCAGTTTTTCTTTATAAAATCCTGATCACCGGAAGCCCGCATATATTTACCTGCAAGTATTACAAATAAAGGAGTTGCATCTGCCGCATCATAATGAACTGCCCCTGAAGTGGTCAGCTCATGAAATATCTTTCCATTCATGTGCTGATAACTGATCAGCATTTTTAGTACATCCTTTACTTTTTCATAATCACCATAAGCATTGATGGCAAAGGAGCTCCACTCACTGTCGCGGCCAAAATACCATGCATAACCCGGACGGCCATTCACCGCATGACCACCCCACCATCCTCTGACCGTATTTCCAATTCCTGCCACTAATGATTTTCCAATACCCGGGGTATTCGTAAAATGCCGATCTGTTCCAATGATGGCCCAACGGTAACCAATATTCAAATCCGTATCAGGTGAAGTGATCATCAGTTTGTTTTTAAGCAAATTAGAATAATAATTATGGGAATTTTCATAAATCGAAGCAGGACTTTCCAGTCCGGTTTTGAGATATTCAATAGCGTTGGGATCAGCAAAATGAGAAGCGGCAATCACAACATCCAAAGATTGATCAGCTTTGAATACAGCAAGAGCGCCACATTGCAATTTTTCTGTTTCGGTGAATTGGAAATCCTCATTTTTGTATAATATACTGTCATATTTCCCGATCATCTGCCTTTCCGGCTTTCGGTTCATTCCAACCAATGCATTAAAATTATCCGCCATATCCTTAATGATGAAAGCATTCACCGAATCGTTCCAGGCATAATTAATTCCCCCGATAACCTTTTCAGAATAGGGCCACATTAATCTTAAATTGCTGTTAAAACCAATAAATATTTCAGCCTTAGCATCTCCTTCAAATTCATAATGAATGAGTGTTTGTGGCTTTTCATGATGCACTGAAATAAGTTCAGTTAGCTGAAATTCCCCCAAATTGTATTTTCTGACTAAAGATGCAGGGGTAATTGTAATTTTTGGATTGACGTCGGATAACCAAATCACATCTTTTTTATCCGGAAATTTAATACCGACCCGATAATCTTTAATGGCCATGAATGGATGTGCCCAAATTTCATCAATCCCGCTTTTTTCATGCCCCATCACCATCATTCGCTCACCCGTCAAATCCCAGAATTCATTGGTTTTATTATCAAAATTAAATTGAAGATCGGATGATTTTATCTCTAATTTGTTTGGTTTCGGATAAATAAATGCTTTCTGTTCAGAATCATAGGATTCAACAATACCGCGGTCCTTTGTCCAGTAAAATTCTTGAAGTGCCTCCGTTCCTTTCAGATAAAAAAATGTATTGTTCATGAGTTGACCGAATTCGTCCCAATTATGATTTTGGATATTAAATAAAGCATAGGCCCCAATCGCCAATACTTTGCCCTTTCCTTTTTCGTATTCCAGGATTAACTTTTTTTTCTCATTGAAAGTAATGTACGACCAGTCGATTCCGATGACTTTCCCATTTAATTTTTCATCACCAAAATATCCCCTTACCCTTGTTTTCTGATCTAAGAAAGGATTAAAAACATAGGCTCCTCCATGAAGATTTTTGAATAAAGGGTGATCGATATATGCATGATATCCCAGTTTACGGCCATAACCATCATCAACAGCATTTGCATATTCAAGTTGCGCAATTGATGTTTCAAGACCCAAAGTATGCAGATAGGTGAAAGCTTCCTGCGTGAGTAATAAATTTCCACCTGCTTCCACATATTCGTTAATAAATCCAATTAATTCAGGTGAATTAAAGGCCATAGGGATGCCTAAGGAGTCAGCATAATGAAACCAAATGATATCAAAATCTTCCAGCTTTGTATTGCCACTGATAATTTCATTCAAAAATATTTTTTGAGGATCGTACACATCACCCCTGTCAAGAAATTGAAAAGCAGCCTGAACTTCCGGATCTGAATTCATTTCTTCAGTCACTAAAATCCCGATACTAATTCCACCATTTTGAAAAGGACCAAACAAATAAATCAGGATCATACCAAGGATCAAACCGACCAAAAATAATTCGGAACGAAACCAGGATTTTTTACCTTCTGTAGTTTCCATTTTTTATTTTTTTGAAACATCCATTACGCACCTAAAACCAACCGTTGCATTTCGATTTAATCCCGATCCGACAAGCAGCAACATTTGTCTCTTATCCAGTCGCTGCGGACCACCCTTCACATACCACCAGCTTGATGTGGGATTGTAATAACTACCCCCTCGAATCATGACAAAATAATAACTTCCATTATCATACAAATCGGAAGTCATTTGCCAGACATTCCCGACCATATCCTCAATATTAAAAGGGGATTTACCTTTCGGGAAATCATTAACGTTGGTAAGATATCCTAAATTATTATTGCATAAGGTGGAATCAAATTCTGATCCCCAGGGCCACATATTAGCATTTTTACCTTGTGCAGCATATTGCCATTCAGCCTCTGTCGGGAGACGCTTTCCAATCCATTTCGAATAAGCTTTTGCATCTTCAAAACTGATATAAACGACTGGCTTATCAGCATCTGCCTCATTATATTTATTACCAATCCAGTGTTTTAAATAATTCGTGACATCATCAGGAATATAATTGCTCCCTTTTATGAATTCATGATATTCTTTATTGGTAACAGGATAGGTATCCATATAAAACGGTCCGATTTCTATTAACGTGGAGTCTGCATTTTCAGGATACGGAATAAACTGATCATCGTTTGTAGCATAAAAGGCAAATTTTCCGGTAGGGATGTATTTCATTTTATCTGCAAGCTTCTTACTAAATACTGTTTGCTCTATGACTGATATCAATACCGCTTTTCCTATTTTCCTCTCAATAATTCTTTCATCAAGAAGCAAATTCTCCTTAAAAAGTTGAATTACAATTTTGCCTTCGTATCGCCCGATGATTTTGGACAATTCCAAGGTATCGTTCAATTGATCAATAATTACAGCTTCGTTTTCATATTCCGGATTATTTTTCCAGATTTTATAATGATCTCCGGTTTTTGCATTTAAATACAGAATATCCGCATTATATATTAGGTCAATCTCTTTTGGAAATCCGGCAATACAAGCTACTTCTCCTTCTGAGCGGGTTCCGATGAGTTTTGCCAGATAAGGTTGAATTTCTGCAGGAATCATGATCTTACCATCAATTCGAACAGGTTCAATTTCCCGATGATTCCAAAGATCGATATAATGAACATGATCCACTGCTCCGATTTCAAACAATGGCCCGTCGTGACCACGATAATTAAAACTTAAAATGGTATAAAGGCTTTTTTGATCTGTTTTCCATTCGTTCACCCAAACACTGTCTTTTAAAGATGTAATCAGTGGGGTATAATTATACGAAGTGAAAACATCCGTGTTTTCCCTTAAGATTTTTGTGGTTCTTCCCAGAAATTTATATTCTTCGTCCATCCATTCGGGTCGGCCGGGTGCAAAAGTATTGATCTCGGTGCCATAACCATTAAAAAATGAAACCGCCGTTTCACGATGTATTCGCCCTTGCGATAGCTGGCACACCCTGAAAATAGCGAAATCCGGTTTAATCAGTTTATTCAGGTTAAGCGGGGGCTGATAAAAAATAGCATCATGAACCCTTCCGCTAACAATCCCCGGCATATCTTTTGGAATTGCCATGCCTTCACTGTACATGATCACCCCATTTTTTACCCCATCAGCAGCAGCCTGAAGTTTATAGCTGCTATTCCCCTGACAATCCAAAACCACACCATCTGCATCAACATCTTTGATTATACTTGCCATTCCTACGTAAGGATCTTCAGCTCTGGTACTTTCATCCCATGGATTGTAGGCAATAAAAAAGCGGGTATTAAATTTATCTTTAAATTTTGATATCTCTTTTAACTTGTTCAAACCGCCCGGCAAATCCCGAAAGTGATCCCACTGGTTTCGCTCATCCACCCCCAGTCTTGGCCAGGTTGGCCAAATACCGTAAACATCATAAAAGCCAAAGTATTTAGGTTTCTCCAAAAATTTCTCAATATTAAAATTTTTTGTCAGATAGTCATAAAACTGATGATCCCATGCAAACTGAAGAGTGATTAAATAAGCCGAACGAATCCACTTTAAATCAGTTCGATTGTACAAACTCAGGTCAAATTCTTCCAGATCATAAATCCAACGCTCCTGAAACATTTTTTTCAAGCCATTTTGCCAATCACCTTCAAATTGATCAATATAAATTTCATAATTTAAAACCCCACCCGGAAACAGTTTGCTACTATATCTTGATTTATTTCCCCCCTCAATTTCTTTACGCCGCGAAAGAGCACAGATAGAAACCTCTCCTGATAATGGAAATGAAGAATAGCCCAATTCCCAGGCATTATCAGGAAGTGTAACATCAATTGGCCCATGATGTGGCCGAAATAATTTTGCCCTCGCTAAAGCCTTGGGTCCTTTTGCCGTGATATAAATCCGATCTTTATTCTCTCCAAAAGGAATAATATTAGCAATATCAAGGGTATCCTGGCTCGTATTCGTAAAATGAATTTTAAAAATATAACCGCCTTTGGGGTGAGGGTTCATTTCATATTTATATTCCGGCAAATTGCGGATATTACTGCTATAACCATTCGCTGAAGAAAAAACAACTTGTCCGTTTATTTCGGCACTGAATAAAGGCAACATCTTTGAAGCCTCATCATAAGAAACCAATACTTCTCCGTTGTATAACCAAATATTAAAATTCTGTGTTCTTACGAATGGATTCAATAAAAGAATAAAACAACCGAACAGTATTAATTTTTTCATCATTTTATGGATTTACCCCAAATTTATAAATGGTTTTTTGTGTGTATTTTTCTCCTGGATTTAGAAGGGTTGAAGGAAAATTAGCATGGTTTGGTGAATCGGGATAATGTTGTGTTTCTAAACAAAAAGCTGATCTGAATTGATATAAAGTCCCATTATGTCCTTTGTCGGTATTGTCCAGAAAATTACCTGAATAAAATTGCAAAGCCGGTTCGGTCGTATATACTTCCATTGTTCTTCCGGTTGATGGCTCATATACCCTGGCAGCTAATGTCAGTTCATTTGCATCTTTGTTCAGCACCCAATTATGATCGTATCCCTTTCCCATTTTCAGCTGTTCATAATCTTCTTCTATTCTTTGTCCTATCGGGATTTGTGTACGGAAATCCATGGGTGTATTTTCAACATTCATGATCTCTCCTGTTGGGATAAGACCTGCATCTACAGGTGTATAAGCATTAGCATTGATCATGAGTTCATGATCAAGAATGGGGCTTATACCACCATCTTTTAAATTGAAAAACGAATGATGTGTAAGATTCAGAACAGTGGGTTGATCAGTTTCAGCCAGATAATTGATTTCGATCTCATTGTTTTCCGTTAAGGTATAGGTTACCTGAATATCCATATTCCCGGGGTATCCTTCTTCGCCATCCTTACTTAAATAATGCAGTTTAACAGCATTTTCAGAATATTCGAGGATGTCCCAAAACACATTATTATAACCGATATTTCCCCCATGCAAATGATTTTCACCATTATTTCGGGCAAGCTCGGAAATTTTCCCGTTTAGCTCAAATTTACCATTGGCAATCCTGTTTCCATATCTTCCGATCAATGCACCAAAATAAGGATTGCCATTCAAATATTCTTCAGGAGTATCAAATCCCAGAACGACTTCCCCAAAATTCCCTTCTTTATCAGGCACAAATATTGACATAATGCTGCCGCCAAAATTGCTGATTTTTACTTTCATCCCGGTAGCATTGCTCAATTCCACTTCCTGGAATTTTTCATTTGTTTGATTCATTTTCTGTTTCTGATTTTTAGAAGTGCAGGCTGCCATGTTTATTAAAAACAGAACCGCTAATATCAAATTTCTCGTCATTTGAATATGTATTTATTCAACTTTCCATTCCAAAATTCCTCCTGAAAAATTGTTTTGTAATTGAATTTCAATCCTCATTGCTTTGGTTTTTACCGGAAAAATTTCAATCGAATTCAGGGCATCTTTTATAACAGGATATGCACCATTCTTTTTCACTTCTACCCATTGATCGTCCTTCAGATAAAAAGCTTTCCAGCTTTCGGGGATTCTGCAACCTCCGCCTGGTCCGTCATCAAACCAATATATATGAATAAATGAAACTACGGTCTCATTTTTAAAATCATATTGTACCCATTCATGGGTTCCTTTGTGACTCCAAAAAGTCAATCGGGGAATTTCCTGATCATTTGAATTTTTCGGGTTGATTTGATCATTTACTGCTGATAGCTGATCATATATATAAGATGCCGTAACATAACTCTCAGAAGCCTTAGTTGGTGGTAAAGTGGGATTTGAAGCCGATTCGGTAAAAGGAAGCCAAACGGCCATTTCACCATTCCCGCGATGGGCCCAGGCATAATAAGGAATGAGCATCAAATTTTGTTCTGTTTTTTTAAACTCTTTATTTTGATCAAATGAAACCTGGTAAGCTTTTGATTCAAGGGTAGTGATACCGTTTAATAAATCAGCTTGATGAACCGATGTAAATTTCAAATCAGGATCAATCATCAGGTTTCTTGCCCTATCTCCATTGTCAATGCCTTCGGCACAATAAACTATGGGACCCCGGCTGAAAGCCATCTTTTCTTTATCTTCAGCTACCTTTTCGTTTGCCAATATTTTTTGCACCGGCATCGGAATACTCAACCGGATATGATCTCCGGTTTTCCAATCCTTATCAATTAAGGCATATCCTGATTCAATCGAATATTGATAAGGTTCTCCATTTACCAATATTTTAATTTCTTCCTCTGTTTTTTCTCTAAAAGAATAAAGATCACCGGGCATTGGTTGGTTTCGGGCCCATAATGGTAACCTAAGCGCAACTATAAATTTAGCGGGTGATTCCGGATTGATATTTAAATCAACTTCGCCATCCCAGGGATAATCTGTTCTTTGCTCAATTTTGATTTTTACATCCTGCATTTCTATTTCCGCGCTATTGCCAATAAATAAGTTTACAAAGAGCTTTTTATCCTGATGAGCGTAAATATAAGCAGGTAATGAAGGGAGAAAACGTGCTACGTTGGTAGGACAACATGAACAATCGAACCATGGAGCGCGTTCATGACTCCCATCCGATTCCAATGGATTTGGATAAAAGAATTTATCGCCCTGAAAACTGACTCCAGAAAGAAATCCATTATAAAGTGTCCGTTCCAAAACATCAATGTATTTCGATTCACCTGAAAGCAGAAACATCCGCTGATTCCAGAGCATGTTGGCAATGGCCGCACATGTTTCATTGTAAGCCGTCAGATTCGGCAAATAATAATCCGGCCCGAAAGCTTCCCCATCATGCATTGCACCTATTCCTCCGGTAATATAAGTTTTTCGTGTAACGACATTGTTCCATAGCGTATCGATAGCTTTCAGGTAATCTTTATCACCGGTTAATGCAGCAATATCTGCCATGCCGGTGTACATATACGCAGCTCTGACTGCATGCCCAACTGCCTCGCATTGTTTGGTTACCGGCTGATGATCCTGGGTATAAATCGGACTGCTACCACCGTAATCGTAGGTATAAGGAGTGCGGGTTATCGTATCTCCTCTTTGATCCAGAAAATATTTAGCCATCTTTAAATACTTCTCATCTCTCGTTGTACGGTATAGTTTTACAAGTCCAATCTCTATTTCCTGGTGTCCGGGTACATCATGCAATTGATTTGCTTCAGGCCCGAAAACCGAACAGACCAGATTTGCACTTTTTAATGCGACATTGAGAAAAGTTTTCTTGCCTGTTGCTTCATAATAGGCTACTGCCGCTTCGTACATATGTCCGATATTATAGAGCTCATGACTTTGTTTCAACATCGACCAGCGTGATTCTCCTGCATTGCTTATAAGCGTATCCGGATTTATAGTCCTGGCTGTGTACAAATATCCATCATCTTCCTGAGCAGCGGCAACCAGCGCAATAACACTATCCATGTATTTTTCAAGTACCGGATCGGGATAGGTACTTAAAGAGTATGCGGCCGCTTCCATCACTTTATAAACATCCGAATCGTTGTACCTGATTCCTTTGAATGAACCCTCCTTTATTCTACCTGCTACGGCAAAATTATTGATCCGGTCTGTTTCTTCACACTTTTGAAAATCATAAGGGATGGTAACTTTCCGATTGGTTTCAAGACGGGGGAGCCAAAAATGATCTGTCAGTTTAACATCTGCAAAAGATACTGGCTGTACGGGATAATCCTTACTTGTTCTAATGGATGAACTACATCCACTTAATATTAACAGAGTTATAAGAACAAATATTTTATTTTTCATGATTTTAGATTTTATTTGAAATATGAAATTTACTATGATTTCTTATAAAATCCTAAACAGCTCCATATAAATAATTAAGGAATTTTAAGAAGCTTGAACAAGTTAGCCTAAAATATCTACTATTTTCTCCAAAAGCTTAAATCAACTTGTTTTTCGATATTTTTTTCCTGCCGATCGGGTAAAGCAAAATAAAAATCCTTTCCTATAATCAACTCAATACTATCCACTGTGGCAGCATAATCAAATATCTCGCCCTCGCATTTTTCATTTGGGAAAACAAATCCAATACTTTGTTTTATTGAATCGTTGTAGATCAAAATAGTTTTATAAAAATGTGTCGGGATCATCACTGCATTGTCGCCAATCGTTTTTGTTGACTGATTGCAAATAGGCCCGGTAGTGACATAAATAACTTCGTATATTTTTGCCCAATCACGCACTTTTTCCTCTAGCTTTTTCCATATACCTCGATTAAACCCTGGTAACTGAGGCGAAATATTGCTGAAATAAAAACTTTCTTTCATGGCCTGCTCATTCCAGGCCATATCTGCGGCAGGTGCTAAATGCCCCTTATCGTAGCCCGAATTTTTATAATCCGAATTATCAGCACTACCAGTCAGTACCATTGTATCAACCAAAAACTTATCGGTTCGATCAAAATTTGGGACCATTTCGGATGCCAATAGCTGATAGGATACCCAATCAGCCTGTTCATTTGTTTCATTGTAAACCAATGAATATGCGAAATGCTTAATATAATCTTTACCATCGTGTTTCGGTTCTTCTATTAATCCTGATTTAGGTGCGATGCAGGATGATAAGATCAATAAACTGAATAATTCAAAAGTTTTCTTCATGGTTGATTTTTTATAAACTCAATTGGTTCATTACAATCTTTATAATTGATAGATTAAATATAATTCTTTTAAATCATCTTTATGTTTAGGTAAACCAAAAATCAACATAAATTAGTATTTTTACCATCGCAATCTTTCGACCCAAGCATATAAATTTGATGCAAAATTCAGGTTTCTTAAAATTGAAAAAAGCGAAGGCAGAATGTATAAATTCATTTCTATTAGACAAAAACATTTACATACAGGCAAATGAGCTTATTTAACGCAAATAATATTACAAAACGGTTTTCGAACCATACGGCCTTAAAATCGGTGAGTATTGAGGTGCCGAAACAAAGTATTTTCGGGCTTTTGGGGCCAAACGGAGCAGGGAAAACCACCCTTATCCGTATCATGAACCAGATCACGGCACCCGACGAAGGTGAGCTTCTCTTTAATTCAGAAAAACTTCAACTAAAACACATTTACAAAATTGGGTACTTACCCGAAGAAAGAGGTTTATATAAAAAGATGAAGGTAGGAGAACAGGCCATCTACCTCGCTCAATTGAAAGGGTTAAGCCGTAACGATGCCATCAAAAAGCTAAAGTATTGGTTTGAAAAATTTGATATCGGAACTTGGTGGAACCGCAAAGTTGAAGAACTTTCAAAAGGGATGCAGCAAAAAGTCCAGTTTATTGTTACCATTTTGCATGAACCTGAATTACTCATTTTTGACGAACCATTCAGTGGTTTTGACCCCATCAATGTAAACCTGCTTAAAGAGGAAATTTTAAAACTTAAAAAAGATGGTGCTACCATTATTTTTTCAACTCACAACATGGCTTCGGTTGAAGAATTATGCGACCATATTGCACTGATTAATCAATCTGAAAAAATATTGGAAGGCAGGGTGAGTGAAATCAAAACTCATTACAAGTCGAATACTTTTACTTTAGAATACAGTGGTTACATGGGCTCCATTAAATCAATCACAAACAATCAATTTGAAGTGAGCCAAACCAATTTAGAAGATGGGAGATCTCAAGCTACCATTAAACTGAATAATGGTGATGCCAATCAATTGTTGGGGATCCTTATTCCACACTTAAAAATCCATTCATTTAATGAAGTGATCCCAAGTATGAACGATATTTTTATCAGCAGGGTTGCCGAGGCAAATGCATCAAAATTAAATTAAGGTTATGAATAAAATTAAACTCATTATACAAAGAGAATATCTGACCCGCGTTAGAAAAAAATCATTCATCGTCATGACCATTTTAGGTCCTTTACTCATGGCTGCGATGATGATTGTACCTGCATTCTTAGCGACCATGTCGGATACCAGTGACCGAAAAATTGCGGTATTGGACGAAACAGGAATTTTTTACAATAAACTTCAAAATGATGAGCATCTTCAGTTTTATCATGTGCATACCGATTTGAATACGGCTAAAGAGAATATGAAAACCAATGGGGATTATGCCTTGCTGTACATCCCGAAAACAGAAGTTGCCCTTCCGACTTCAGCCATCATTTATTCCGAAAAACAACCAAACCTCGATACCAAAAGCTATATCCGTCGAATAATGGGCAAGGAAATTGAAGAACAGAAATTACTGCTTCAAATCAATAAATTAAAACTTGATGAGGCCGATCGCGAAATCGCCATGGATATTCCAATTTCTATTAAAACATCGATAAACCTTACCACTTATAAACTCTCAGAAGGTGAAGCTGAACAAAAAACCTATACCGAAATTGCCATGGTGATCGGAATTTTCACAGGAATCCTGATCTATTTTTTCATTTTCTTTTTCGGTGCTCAGGTTATGCGTGGCGTAATTGAGGAAAAAACAAGTCGAATAATTGAAGTGATTATCTCATCGGTCAAACCCTTCCAATTAATGATGGGGAAAATAGTCGGAATTGGTCTGGTTGGACTAACACAACTATCTCTTTGGATCGTTCTGACAGCAAGCATTGTCGGTGTTTTTCAAATTGCTTTTAAAGATAAAATGCCCAACCAAAGTGCCATGGTAATGAATAATACTCAAATGGTACAGGGCAATGCATTAGCTGAGGTATCAAGTGATGAAAGTGATTTAACTGCAGTTTTTGAAGCTATTTCGTCCATCAATTTTGGGATCATAATCTTCGCGTTTATTTTCTTCTTTCTGACAGGGTACCTTTTGTATGCTGCCCTATTTGCTGCCGTTGGTTCGGCAGTTGATAGTGAGGCGGATACTCAACAGTTTATGCTGCCGATCACCATTCCGCTCATATTTGCCATGATTATGGCCCAATTCATCATTCGTGATCCGGAAGGACCGGTTGCATTTTGGTTGTCCATTATTCCGCTCACCTCTCCTATCATCATGATGATCCGTATTCCATTTGGTGTTCCTTATACCGAATTAGCCCTATCCATGGTTTTACTGGTAGCAGGCTTTTTATTTACCACCTGGATGGCCGGAAGAATTTACCGAACCGGAATTTTGATGTATGGTAAAAAACCCAGCTATAAAGACTTGTATAAGTGGATAAAGTACAAAGGATAATTTGAAAATTTGGTAATTTGAAAATTTGATGATTTGAAAATTAATGAGTCAATTAAACGATATGTCAATGTGATATTTAAATAAGGTAACCAATCCGGTTTTTACAGAGCGAAATATAACACATTAACCAAGTCGAAGAGCAGAAGTATTTTTCTCAACAGAGAATTAAGAAGAATTTAAAATGATAAAAAAACAGAAACTGGGCAATAGTGATTTAATGGCATCAGCAATCGGGTTGGGATGTATGGGAATGTCGGAATGGTATGGCCCAACCAATGATGAGGAATCAATTGCTACCATTAAATTGGCTCTTGAGATGGGTCTAAACTTTTTCGACACGGCCGATGTATATGGCAATGGACACAATGAGACTTTTGTTGGTAAAGCACTGAAAAAGGTTCGTCATAAGGTAATCATTGCAACTAAATTCGGGTTCCTTCCCAGCGAAGGAGGGCTTAATGGCCGTCCGGAATATGTAAAAAAAGCTTGTGATGCAAGCTTGCTGCGACTGGGAACAGATTATATAGATTTGTACTATTTGCATCGTATCGACCCCAATGTTCCGATTGAGGAAACTGTTGGAGCAATGGCTAATCTTGTTCATGAGGGAAAAGTCAGGTATCTCGGACTTTCCGAAGTTTCGGTTAAAAGTCTGAAAAGGGCTTATGCCATTCATCCAATAACAGCACTTCAATCTGAATATTCGATTTGGGTTCGAGATATTGAAACCGAAATTATGGCTGCCTGTCGGGAGTTAAAAGTGGCAATAGTTCCATACAGTCCTTTGGGACGGGGGTTTTTAACCGGTAAACTAAAGAGTGTAGAACAAATCAGTGGCGAAAAAGATTACCGAAAAGACATTCCATTATTTCAGGGTGACAATTTTGAATCTAATTTAAAAATCGTTGAAGCATTAGAAAAAATCGCCACAGCCAAAAACTGCAAAACAAGCCAGATTGCATTGGCATGGATCCGATCGCAGGGAAATGATATTTTTCCGATCCCCGGTACTAAACGAAGAACTTACGTCAAAGAAAATCTTGAGTCTTTAAAAATCGAATTATCACCTGATGAATTGGAAAGCATTAATCAAATCTCAAAACTGGTTCAGGGTAACCGGAAAAATGATTCGGGAATGAAGTTAGTGGATAGATAATTTGAAAATTTACCCTTCGACTGCGCTCAGGGTACATTTTTTATACCGAAAAAATTAAATGTTTTTTTGATAATTAGGTTTACTTTTCAGACCCTCCCCCAACCCCTCCCTAAAATAAATTAGGGAGGGGAGTTTGTCTTGTCCTAAAATAGGTTTACAAAAAAAAGTTAGTTGGTTAAAATAATTTTAAGCCCCTCCCACGTGAGGGAGTGGTTGGGGTGGGTCAGAAGAATTGAAGCAACTTACAATTTTAGTAGGCACCTCATTCACATTTTTCAATTCCTCATTTTTAAAGTGAAGCATTTGAATTCCTTTGGATTGAATGATTTCATCCCTCCATTTATCATATTCTTTTTGATAATCATGGATTTTCCCATCCAACTCAATCACCAGTTTTTCTTCTGCACAATAAAAATCAGCCACAAAAAAGAATAGTTCTTTTCGATTCGATTCGTAAATTATTGGGTGTTGTCTTAAGAATTTCCGTACGTCAACTTGGCGCTTTCGAAGAAATTGCCAAAGAATTATTTCCTCTTTGGTTTGGTTATTCCTTAAACCACGAGTTATCTTCTTCAAATCTGCATACTTCATAATTAAAGCTGTTTACAGATTAATACCTATTCAATGAATATGTTCCGGCAAACGTCGGTTCTTAAGAATAAAAAAATGATCGGGATTATACTTGGCAGCAGCTTAACACCTTAATAGGCCAAAATTTAATTCTATCTTAAAATATTCAGTTTTTATACTCAAATCGAGGCAAAAAGTGAAGACTTGTCAAAAAAATAATGTCAATTTAACATTGAGTCAGGCAAGCTAATAATCGTCTAATCCAATAATTATAAGAAAGATTTCAGTTAAAAGAATTAGTCATCATAATCATCAGAGGGTTCATCCTCTTCTGCGTATTTTTCTTCGTAGTCTTCTTTTACATTATCTTTCAATACACCAAAATCATCGAAATCATCATCGTCATCCACAATTTTTTTTGCTTTGACAATTGTCATCCGAACCAAGTACATCCGGTCTTCTGTTTCGAAAGGTAATGCACTAACCCTTAATCCATTTTTATCGTAAAAACCTATCAAATGTTCGCTAAAACCGGTAGGATATGCCAATTTGATCTGTTCTTGCATTTCCTCACTCAGTTTTTCATAATCCTTGATAACTTTGGGTTTGTTCTTTGATTCCATTTTCAATCAATTAAAATAATACTACCACCCTAGCAAATAGGCAAAAATCAATGGTGCAACAATGGTAGCATCAGATTCAATAATATATTTAGGCGTATCGATACCCAGTTTGCCCCACGTAATTTTTTCGTTGGGAACCGCTCCTGAGTATGAACCGTAACTTGTAGTCGAATCGCTGATTTGGCAAAAATAACTCCAGAATGGAGTATCTGTTCTTTCCAAATCCTGATAAAGCATCGGAACTACGCATATAGGGAAATCACCTGCGATGCCTCCTCCTATTTGAAAAAATCCAATGCCTTCTGTTCCTGAATTTTTGGTGTACCATTCTGCCAGAAAAGTCATGTATTCAATCCCTGATTTCATGGTTGAAGGTTTCAATTCACCTTTGATGCAATAAGAAGCAAAAATATTGCCCATGGTCGAGTCTTCCCATCCGGGAACAATGATGGGTAAATTCTTTTTGGCAGCAGCTAACATCCAACTGTTTTGCGGATCAATTTCATAATATTGTTCGAGTACTCCAGAAAGCAACATCTTGTACATGAATTCATGTGGGAAATAGCGTTCTCCTTTATCCTCGGCATCTTTCCAAATTTTGAAAATGTGAGCTTGTAATCTACGGAAAGCTTCTTCTTCGGGGATGCAGGTATCGGTAACCCGATTCAATCCTTCTTCAAGCAATTCCCACTCTTGTTCAGGGGTTAAATCCCTGTAATTTGGAACCCTTTTATAATGCGAATGGGCAACCATATTCATTAAATCTTCTTCTAAATTCGCACCGGTACAACTGATAATTTGAACTTTATCCTGTCGGATGATTTCAGCCAACGATTTACCTAATTCGGCAGTACTCATTGCACCTGCCAGGGTGATCATCATTTTTTTGCCTTCGGTCAAATGTTTTTCGTAGCCTTTAGCAGCATCGACAAGGCTTGCAGCATTAAAATGTTTATAATGTTCGAGCATGAACTCGCTAATCGGACCTCTATTTTTCATGATTGCTAAATTTATAGCTTAACATTTTATAATACAACTTTGCGACCAAAAAATTTGCAGGTTTATAACCTGCCATTGGCGCCAATTCTACAATATCAAATCCAAGTACGTTTTTTTGTTCAAACACTTTTTTCAGATATTTTATCGTGGTATTCCAATTTAATCCTCCAGGCTCCGGAGTTCCGGTTGCAGGCATGATGGATGGATCAAAAACATCCAGATCGAGTGTGATATAAACTTTATCCGTCATTAGTTTTATCGATTCATCCATCCAATTAGTTTGATGATGCATGTCTTCGGCAAAAAAACATTTTTTCCTATTTAAAAATGGTTTTTCCACGGTATCCATACTTCTTATCCCAACCTGAATTAAATTCGCATGTTTTGATGCATCATGAACTGCACAAGCATGATTATAGGGTGTTCCACCATATTCCGGTCGCAAATCGGCATGCGCATCCAATTGTAGTATGGTAATATCAGGGTACTTTTCGTAATAAGCTTTCAAAATACCAATGCTAACAGAATGCTCGCCACCAAAAAAGGTGAGGAATTTATTAAGTGATAATAATTTTTTCGTACTCTCCAGTACCGTATTAAAAACTGCTTCAGGAGAAGATTTCTCAGTAATTTCAGGAATAATATGAATTCCTTTTTTATAAACTTCCGAATCGGTTTCGATATCGTAAAGTTCCATATTTTCGGTTGCTTCGATAAAAGCTCCGAAGGCTTCATCGGCTCCTTTCCCCCATGTACTCGTACCATCGTAGGGTATTGACTGCAGTAATATTGCAGCTTTTTCGAAAGAAGCAAATTTGTCTTCTATGCCCCCAAAATTCCTCATTCTGTATAACCTAAAATATTAAACATCTCAGTAACCGATTGTTCGTTTCGATATACGTAATCTATAAAATTACCTTTTTCATCTCTGTCAATGATCACATGTGCAGGCGAAGGAATCAAACAATGCTTAATCCCACCATATCCACTAATTGAATCCTGATAAGCCCCGGTGTGGAAAAATCCCAAATACAAGGGTTCTTCTTCTTCATCTTTGTATGTAGGCAATAAAACTTCCTGATTCAGGTCTTCAGAATTATAATAATCGGAATGGTCGCAACTGATCCCGCCAATATTTACACGGGTATATTCATTGTCCCATTTGTTGATGGGCAATAAAATAAATTTTTCGTGCGATGACCATGCATCCGGAATGGTATTCATCAAACTGTTGTTAATGATGTACCACAATTCGGTGTCGTTTTGTTGCTTTTGTTCAAGCACTTTAAAAATAATAGCGCTACTCTCGCCAACGGTATATTTCCCGAACTCAGTAAAAATATCAGGTTCTTCAACTTTATCGTTTTCACAAGTTTCCTTAATATTTTTAATAATTTCATTAATCATGTATTCATAATCATACTCAAATCCCAAGTGATTGCGAATAGGAAATCCTCCACCCAAATTCAGGGCATATAAAGATGGCGACTGCTTTTTAAGTTCAACATAGAGTTTGAGTGCTTTTTGAAATTCTCCCCAATAATATAAACTGTCCTTTATCCCTGAGTCAACAAAAAAGTGAAACATAATTAATTCTACCCGTTTATTATCTTTAATGTGTTCATTAAAAAAATCGAGCATCTCAGTGTTGGGTATTCCTAAACGTGAAGTATAGTAAGCAGATTGGGGCTCCTCATTGATTGACATTCTGAGTCCAATTTTGATTTTTTTATCACCAGCGATTTTAAGTAATCGTGTCAGTTCCGACTGACTATCCAGGATAATTACTGAATTTTTAAAACCTTTTTTCTGAAGCAACATGATTTTATGAATATAGTCGTCAGTTTTATATCCATTATGCACGATCAATCGGGAAGGACTTATTTTCCCGTTCTTAAAAAGATTCAGGATTAGATCAATATCAAATGCCGACGAAGTTTCAAGATTGACATTATGATTTAATGCCTCGTTCAGAACATGATGAAAGTGGTTACATTTAGTACAATAACAATAGAAGTATCTGCCATTGTAATTGTTATTACGGATAGCCCTGTTAAAAAGGTTACGTGCTTTTTTAATCTGATCGCCAATTTTTGGTAAATAAATCAAATTGAATGGCGTTCCGTATTTATCGATCAAATACTTTAATGAAATTCCATTAAATGTCAAATATTTATCACGCAAATCAAAGCCTTCCTGTGGGAAGTAAAAACTTTGCTCTACAAGGTCAAAATATGAATTTCTCATTCGCTTTAAGTATAAAATATTAAAAAAACCCCGGTAAAAAGAATGAATCTCTTTCCAAGCAAAAAAAACAATTAAATTTTTATTCGGATTATTTGAGGCGAAAACAGGCTCGCTACATCATCCATTTTAATGCAGTAATATAGGTAAATTTTATGCTTAATCAAGCTTTTGACCGATGAACTTTTTAGTCTATAACCTAGATTTTGTATTACAGATATTGGGGCAGGATGATAAGAAACGGTATCAAAGGAAGTATTGTTTAATTCAGTATTTGGTATTGTTGTGAAACCAAACATTCTTTGTTTTCTCAGAAACATCCCTTTAAGGGTATAAAGCAAATCACTTTTGGAGGTTACATTCATCAGCTATGTCATAAATTTAATTTTAAAAAGAGCGCAAATTTATAAATTAAATCTAAAAATAAGGACTTTTTTTTCATGCTGCAATTTTTTTATTGTCAAACTATGCCTTACAAAGTCATGCATGACAATTCTAAATAATTGAAATTTCAAATTATTATTCGGATTTCGAACAAAATAAAAAAAATTCTTAAAGTTGACTATCCCCATGGCAAGCCAAGGAGTACTTGCCTGACCTGCCAGCCCGGTCTGGCGGCAAGCAGGTTTTGTCAACTTTATTTCAGTAAGCTGAAAATCGAGTTTTCATTATTTCACCCCTCTGTCAGTCATTCGACTGACATCCCTGCCCGCGGCAAGGCAGGTCCCCTGATTTTCAGGAGAAAGTAATAGGAAACCTCGCGGCAAGCCACGAGGAATTGTTTGATTAAAAATTACATATTATCAATTTGTTAAAAGCAAACTCTTTAAGCACATATTATATTTGTCAATCTTACATTTACTGTTGTTAATTTCAATATTTAATTCTATTTTTGCACCCTCAAAAAAGAATCAAAACCTATAAAATCTACACATATGCAAAACAAAGGAGCTATCAAATTTTTTGCAATTGCCTTTGCGCTGGTTTGTTTATTCCAGCTTTCGTTCACATTTGTGACCACTAAGGTAGAAAAAGATGCCCAAAAATATGCTGATAATGCTATTAGCCAGCAGATGGCAACTAAAATGGCCATGGGAGACGCGATGCGAGAAGGGACCATATTAGATTCTATCGTAAATGTTAGAAGCAAATATTATCTGGATTCAATTTCAAACGAAGTAGTTTTTAATATTTTATTAAGAAAATATACTTATAAGGATTGTCTAGAAAGAGAGATCAACTTAGGACTTGACCTTAAAGGCGGGATGGATGTTACTTTAGAAATAAAAGTAGCGGATATCATTCGTGCTTTATCGGGCGATAGCAAAGATCCGGTATTTGTTCAGGCTTTGGCAATGGTTACTGAAAAGCAAAAGGATAGCCAAAAAGACTTTGTGACCTTATTCGGAGAATCATTTAATGAAATAGATCCCAATGCGCAGCTTTCAGCTATTTTTACCAAAATTGAATTTCGCGATCGAATTAAATACAATTCGACCAATGAAGAAGTAATGGAAATCATCCGTGAAGAAACCAACGGAGCAGTTGACCGAGCTTTCAATATTTTAAATACACGTATTAACCGTTTTGGGGTAGCCCAACCAAATATTCAGCGAATTCCAAATACCGGCAGGATTTTAGTTCAATTACCGGGCATTAAAGATCCGGATAGGGTTCGTAAATTATTACAAGGAACTGCTCAACTTGAATTTTGGGAAAATTACAGGTTTAACGAAGTACAATCTTTTTTCTCTGAAGCGAATACTCATTTAGCTACGCTGCTGGAAACAGAAGCTGTTCTGCAGGGAACTCAAACTGCCGGAGAAGCCGGATCGATCAATACCGAAAATGTAGCCGAAACAACAAAAGATTCTGCAATTTCCTTACTTGAGCAATTAACTTCAGATTCTGCGGCTCTGAACCAGCCAAGCAAGGATCAATCTTTCGCTGAATATGAAAAAGAGAATCCACTCTATGCCGTATTAACCCCTGCATTTTTTCAAAATCAGCAAGGACAATATGTTGCAAGTGATGGTGCCGCTGTTGGATATGCCTTTATTAAAGACACTGCCAAAGTAAATAGACTGCTATTAAAGGTTTCAAATATTTTTCCAAGAGACTTAAAACTGGTATGGACCAATAAACCGGAAGATTATCGACCTGACATGCTCGAACTTATTGCTCTAAAAGCATCCCGCGATGGCGGAGCAGCTATGTTTGGGGATGTGGTTGTTGATGCGCGTCAGGATTATGCTCAAAATGGATCACCAAGTGTTACCTTGGGTATGAATGCCGACGGATCAAGAGATTGGAAACGATTGACGGGAGAGAATGTTGGTCGCCCGATTTCAATTGTTTTAGATGATTATGTTTATACCCACCCAAATGTTGGTAGCGAAATTTCAGGTGGACGTACAGAGATTTCCGGTGGAAGCATGACCATTGAAGAAGCGAAGGACCTTGCAAACATCCTTAAAGCAGGTAAACTTCCTGCTCCGGCAAGTATCATTGAAGAAAACATAGTTGGCCCCTCATTAGGTCAGGAAGCGATTAATGCCGGTTTATGGTCATTCGTAATCGCATTTGTTCTGGTATTAATCTATATGCTTTTATATTACAATAAAGCCGGTATAATTTCCGATTTAGCATTATTAACTAATATCTTCTTCCTATTTGGCGTACTTGCATCGCTGGGTGCTGTGCTTACTTTACCCGGTATCGCAGGTATCGTTTTAACACTGGGTATGGCTGTTGATGCCAACGTAATTATTTACGAAAGGATCAAGGAAGAAATCAGGGCAGGAAAAGGGATAAGGCTTGCAATTCAGGATGGATATCGAAATGCCTACTCTGCAATTATCGACGGTAACGTAACCACATTATTGACCGGTTTTGTACTTTACATATTCGGTTCAGGACCAGTGCAAGGATTTGCCACCACATTGATCATTGGTATCATTTCTTCATTATTTACTGCTATTTTCATCTCGAGGTTGATTTTCGACTGGATGTTGAACAAAAACATGACTTTGAACTTTGCCAATAGTTATACCAAAGATTTTCTGGCAAATGCAAACTTCGATTTTTTAAAAATGCGTAAGATTTTTTATGTCATTTCTTCAGCCATTATCATCATAGGTATTGGATCATTAGCGATGAGAGGATTAAATTACGGTGTTGATTTTTCGGGAGGTAGAACTTATGTAATTCGTTTCGATCAGGATGTGTCAGTAAATGAGATTCGACAGTCGCTGACTGCACAATTTAACAATGACACCCCTGAAGTAAAAACTTTTGGACCCAATAAGCAGGTAAAAATTACCACAAAATACATGATTGATGATTCGCGTGATGAAGTTGACGGTATCATTCAAAACTTACTTTTTACTGGATTAAAACCATTTTATGCCAATCAAAGCATGACCTATTCAAGATTCAGTACCGATATTGAAACAAATGATAAATTGATAGGTATTTTGAGTTCGCAAAAAGTAGGACCAACCATCGCCGATGATATTCGTAACAAATCGATTATGGCTATCACCTTTGCGCTAATCGTAATCTTTCTTTACATTGCGGTTCGATTCAAGAGATGGCAATTTGGACTTGGTGGTGTTGTAGCACTTTTCCATGATACAATCATTACCGTTTCCCTGTTTTCAATACTCTATTCAATCATGCCATTCAACCTCGAAATTGATCAGGCATTTATTGCTGCGATTTTGACGATTATCGGATATTCGATTAATGATACTGTAATTATCTTCGATAGGATCCGGGAAGTAATGGGACTATATCCAAAGAAGGCATTAAAAGACAATATTAATAATGCGATCAACAGTACCTTGGCTCGAACCCTGAACACAGCAGGGACCACATTGGTTGTACTGCTTACCATTTTCATTTTTGGGGGTGACGTAATTCGTGGATTTATATTTGCCCTTACAATTGGTATCATTGTCGGTACATATTCTTCGGTATTTATCGCCAGCCCGATTGCCTACGATTTAATTGGGGAGAAAGCACTTGCTAAAATCACTGAAAAAATAGAATCAAAAGCTGAAGCAAAGAAAAAATAAACACAATTTCTTATACGACGCAAAATAATCGATAAATATCAGCGTCATTCAAACTTTGTTTTGGATGACGCTGTTTTTGTTTATACCGACATCTTATTTTTTTACTATTTTTGTTTCTCAAATAAAATGGATATGCTCAATCAAACATTCCTGTTTTTAGATATTGGCACCGGTGAATTTATTCTCATCTTCCTGATTGTTTTCATTGTGTTCGGTCCCAGTAAAATACCAGAATTATCAAAGAAGATAGGGCGTGGAATCTATGAAATCAAAAGGGCTTCGAACGAAATAAAAAGAGAAATTGACACCGAAGTCAGAAAGCTTGAACGTGATGTGGATACAGACATAAAAAAATCTGTAAAAAAGCCTACAGTAACAATCAAAGAAGAAAAATCGGAGGAAGAACCTAAAGAAAATAAATGAATATCATTGATACCAAACTACGAAGAATAAAATTGAGATTAGAAAATTTTTAACCAAATGACGAAACTTGATATTCATTTATCCCGATACGTTTCACTATCGGGATTCGTTCAACTGATAATTTTTTATGCGCTTAAGCGCATAAAAATTAAGTTTCACGAATAAATTCCACTTTTGATCGTTCTTAACTTATATCAACACTTTACTGATCAAATGAATAAAGTAAGCTTTTTAATATTATTTCTCTTCATATTAATCGTACCGGCAAATGCGCAGAAGAAAAATGTAAAAGCAGCCGATGAAGCTTTTGCAGCACACAAATATGCAACTGCCATCGATCATTATCGCAAAGCTTATACTAAAATCAAGAACGATGTGGACGAGAAGAACCGAATTAATTTTCAACTTGCCGAATGTTATCGTTTAACCAATAATGTTAATCGGGCCGAAATTCAATATAAACGGCTTGAGAAAATAAAATATCAGGAGAAAGAACCGATCATTTTGCTCCATCTGGCAAATGCCTTATTATCAAACAAAAAATACAAGGAAGCATCAATTCAATACAAGGCTTATCAGCAAGTTGCCCCTAACGATCCAAGAGGTGCCAATGGCATTTCATCCAGCGCCACAGCAGCCGAATGGGAGAAAACACAATATAACTATGTAGTAGAGAACCTTAAAAAAATCAACTCAAAGGAAGACGATTTTTCGCCTGCCTATGCCAATTCCGAATTAAATACCATCGTGTTTACATCAGGACGAAGTACAGCTACAGGCAATCAAAAAGATGAATGGACCGATCAGGATTTCAGTGATTTATTCATCACCAGGGTTGATGCAAAAGGCAATTTCACAATTCCTGTATTGTTTGATAATCTGGAAGGAAATCTGGAAAGCGACCTGACAATCAATACAGGAGGAAACGAAGGAACCCCGCAACTAAACAACAATTTCAGCACCATTTATTTTACCAGATGCCCTGCAAGCGGCACTAAAAATCAAGGTTGTAAGATTTATACATCCGAACGAAACGGGAGAAATTGGTCAAGACCAAAACCTCTGCAATTTGGGAATGATTCCTCCTCTGTAGTAGGACATCCAACAATCAGTAGTGACGAGCTTACGATTTATTTTACCTCTGATAGTAAAAATGGATATGGAGGCAGGGATATCTGGATGTCGAAGCGTAAGAATAAAAATGAAGCCTTTGGTAAACCTCAAAATCCGGGGCCTGAAATAAATACCCCGGGCGACGAAATGTTTCCTTACTTAAGGAACGATACTCTTCTTTACTTTTCGTCGAATGGTCATGTTGGCATGGGCGGCTTGGATATTTACCGTGCTACCTTTAAATCGGGCTGGGGAAATGTTATTAACCTAAAAGCTCCTTTCAATTCGAATAATGATGATTTTGGGATTATTTTTAATCCTGAAAAAGAAGAAGGGTTTTTTAGTTCGAACCGTAAGGGCTCGCGAAAAGATGACCTCTACTCATTTTATCAACCGATTTTAGAATACAGTATTGAAGGAACCGTAAAGAATGAAAATTCCTTACAATTTATCGAAGGGGCAGAAATAAGTTTATTGTCGTCGAGCGGGACCAAACATGTTACACTTACCAATGCAAATGGGAAATATCAGTTTGGAACCACTCAGATAAAGCCAAACCAAACTTATGAAATTAGTGCAAGCAAAGCTGATTTTTTCATTCAAAAACACATTATCACCAGCGAAAATTTAACGAACAAAAAGAAGTTTAAGCAGGATTTTGATTTAACGCCTTTTCCTTCGGAACCTATCCTATTACCTGAAATTTTATATGATCTGGGCAAGTGGGAGCTTAAAACGCAATATCAGGATTCTTTACAGGACCTCATCAAAACCATGGACGAAAATAAAAATCTGGTGATTGAACTTGCCTCGCATACCGATTCGCGTGATACGGATGAACGAAATGATATTTTATCGCAGCGAAGGGCACGATCGGTAGTTGAATATTTAATTTTGCGAGGAATTGATCCCGATCGTTTGGTTGCAAAAGGTTATGGCGAACGTCAGCCCCGGGAATTCAAACAAAATTTGATTAAAAACGGGATCACTTTTCGCAAAGGTTCAAAATTAACCGAAGAATTTATTAATGGCCTCAGGAGCAATGCCGAAAAAGAAGCGGCCCATGAACTTAACCGTCGAACTGAATTCCGCATTTTAAATAAAGATTTCGAACAAAAAACTTCCAAAGCAGTATTAAATCCTGATAAGGTCAATATTAACTTAAATCCTGTAACGAATGAGATTACTTTTATGCTGGAAGCACAAACAGGGGTGATAACCGCGAAATGTTTAATTAATGATCATGCGATAGAATTTTCTTATCAGGAAAATTATGATACCGAAATATCTTTACGTCAGGCCTTAAAATTGCTGAACGATGGAGAAATCGATAAAAATGATTTTGTGGGTGATGTAGAAATGGCACTGGCAAACGGAACCATCGCAAATCAATCCATATTTAAGATTAAGAAATTAACCATCGCCGACAAAACTATCGGGAACATTGAAGTTATGGTAAATAACCGCATTAAAAATTCATTTCAATTTGGGAGTTCAATTTTGTCAAAGTTTGGTAATTTTACCATCGATAAAGAAGCAAAAAAAATAATCTTTCAATAAGATCACGCAAATGCCAATTGAATCAAGATATCAACAAAGGGGAGTATCCGCAGGGAAAGAGGACGTTCACAGCGCAATTAAAAATATTGACAAAGGACTCTTCCCCCAGGCTTTTTGCAAAATCATACCGGATATTATCGGAAATGATGAAAGCTACTGCAATGTAATGCATGCTGATGGAGCCGGAACAAAATCTTCGTTGGCTTATTTGTATTGGAAAGAAACAGGTGATCTTTCTGTCTGGAATGGCATCGCACAGGATGCAATCGTGATGAATCTGGATGATTTGCTTTGCATTGGAATCACAGATGGGATTTTGTTATCCTCTACCATCGGGCGCAACAAACAGCTGATCCCTGGTGAAGTCATTACAGCAATTATCAATGGGACTGAAGCATTTTTGGAAAAAATGCGATCGCATGGCGTTGGCATTTATTCAACCGGTGGCGAGACTGCCGATGTTGGGGATTTGGTTAGAACCATCATCGTTGATTCAACGGTTACGGCAAGGTTAAAAAGATCGGACATCATTTCAAATCATAATATTAAAGCCGGAGATGTCATTGTTGGTTTAGCTTCATATGGTCAGGCCACATATGAAACCAAATATAACGGAGGCATGGGCAGCAATGGATTAACTTCTGCACGTCATGATGTTTTCTCAAAATATTTGGCAGAAAAATATCCGGAAAGTTACGATTCTTCAATTCCAAAAGATTTGGTGTATTCAGGAGGGTTAAAATTGACCGATCCAACTGAAATTGAAAATGTAGATGCCGGAAAACTGGTACTCTCCCCTACCCGAACTTATGCTCCGGTCATAAAAAAAATGCTTGATAAATATCGATCAGAAATCCATGGAATGATCCACTGTAGCGGAGGAGCTCAAACAAAAGTGCTTCATTTTATCGATAATCTGCACATTATTAAAAATAAAATGTTCCCTTTGCCCCCGCTTTTTAAAATGATAAGGGAACAATCGGGTACGCCATGGGCTGAGATGTACAAAGTTTTTAACATGGGTCACCGCATGGAGCTTTATGTACCAAAAGAAATTGCAAATGATTTAATTGAAATTTCTAAATCATTCAATATTGATGCCCAAATTGTCGGCTACTGCGAAAAATCAACTGGTAAAAAGCTTACGATTAAATCGGAATACGGAGAATTTAGTTATTGATCATTCTTTATTCTATATTCTGTCTTCCTTCTTCTTTATTGTTTAATAATTTTTCTAACTTCCGTTTTATTCCGAAAAAGGAGCAATAAAATATAAATTCCTGAATCAAACTCCCTTATATTGATCGTTTCCAGATGATTGTTTAATGTTTTTTCAAGAATAACACTTCCCTTTAAATCCGTAAGTTTCAATGATAAAACAGGATCCTTTCCTGAATCAATATATAGTTGATCGCCGGTCGGGTTTGGATAAACCCTGATCTGTTGATTTACATCTTCGATACCCGTACATGCATCTAAAGTTAAGGTTAATTCACTTTTTGCTGAATCGCAGGAGGTTTCTGCCAATGCCGTTGCAGAGAGAATAACAGATCCATTTGTTTTATCAGCCTGTCCCGGAAAATAAAATGATTGCAGTGTTGTATCTGTTTCAAAGATTCCATCCCCATTGGTCGACCAGAAAAAATGTGTAAAATTCTCAGCTTCTGCCAACAAACTTAAACCGGGATAATTAAAACAAATAGTTGTATCCTCTCCTGCCCAAACAGTCGGATTTTGAATCACGTTTAACACCGCTTCATTACTAAAAGCTTCTGTAAATCCATTTGAAAAGGATAGTTTATAAGTACCTGCATCATCAGCAATCAAAGTATCGATGATTAAAACTGCACTATCCCGGCCATGAATTGCCGAATCATTTAAAAACCATTGATAGGTGTAGAGATTTTCCGGAAATATCGAATCAATACTTAACTCAAAACTCAGGCCCTCGCATAAAGCGGTATCTGCAGGACTAATCATTACCAATTCAGGTAAAGAAGAAAACTCAAATGCACCTGCATCAGTACTTCGACCCATTGGTCGGTTTTTATAATCAAAGTCGAATGACATATTCAGGATTGAATCAAGCACAATTCCCTGATCGATATTTGGAGCGCCGGGCTTTAAATGAAAGTCTCTTTCTGCAATGTTTAAAAAATAAATATTTGAGTCGGGCAAGTATTCGGTTGAGTCAAAATAATTTCCCGCCGATAAAGTATCGGCCATTCCCATCAATGGAGTAGTTACGTCGATCATGGATCGATTAAAATCCCATTTTTTAACCCCGGGATTTATGATCAAATTATTATACATCCGATTATTTGAACTTTGTAATGACCAAAAACGAATGGCTATGTCTCTTGGATTCACGATGGTATTATTGATCAAATTGAAAGAGCTTCCTGCAATGGTCGTCCTGTCGTCGCAAAAAATCCCATATGGATGATGGTTATCAGGTGGCCCAGATACTAACCGTGAATTTCTTCCGGCATCCAAAATTACGTTATTAAAGATCCACATATTGCCAAGACCAAATATTGATATTCCGGTACCATAACCATCATAAATCGAATTATTATAACATAAGCCACTGGTACCTCCACCCATCACAATCCCCGACATCCCATAATACATTCCCGAAGCATTATCCGTAATCCCGGCATTTGTAATCACATTATTATATACTTCGCAGCCTTCAATTACACAGCCCATTTGAATTCCATCATAACCTGTACTATCGATAATATTATTATAAACTTTCACATTGATAAGATCATGAGGATACAAATTAAGTGTGTCGGTTCCACATACTTTATTATATCCGCCATAATAGGAATGACCTATATAAAAACCTTCTCCTCCTGTTTTGTGAACGTAATTATCATGAAAAACACTATTGTATTGAGTAAAGAAGCCCCGGCTCGACAATGAGTCACAGCGAGGATCGGTTTTACTCATAATGCCTGCAAATCCGGTGTTATATACTTCAATATGATCAATTTCAAAATCTGAGCTAAATTCGTCGAGGCTGAGGCCATTTGATACCCCATTGGACGCAGTTATGGTAATTCCATAAAAAAAATCGGAATCGCCGGTTCCGGTAAGCCGAAAATAAGTACAATTATATGTCACAATACCGTAATAAAAATCATTATTAGAGACCTCTACTTTTCCGTTATGGTTAATGAAAGTGATATATTTTTCGGCCGAACCATGAAAGTTTTTTAGCATCAGATAGGGTTTCAAGCCCGCCTCTAACAATATGGTGTCGCCCGGTTGAATTCCCATACCAGCGCCATCGACATATACTGTAGATGTCGGGATTAGGTGTGTTTTCGAATAAGAGCTAAAAGAGGCCAGAATCAGCGTAAAAATAAGGAGTCTTTTATACATGAAATCCCATATTATATTCAAGTGTTATTGAAATTAAACACAAATATACAATTATGTTTTTGCCCATTAATTAACTCTAAGAAATATTGTAACTTTGCCATCCAAATATTGAAGATAAATGTTAGACAAGTTAAAGGCGATAAAATCTCGTTGGGAAAATATTAAGGAAGAGATGAATAGTCCGACAATTATGTCGGATATGAAAAAATATATCAAGCTGAACAAAGATTTCAAAGAATTGGAACCCATTGTTCAATCATATGAAATTTACAAAAACATCCTCGACAATATCGATTCGACAAAAGAACTCTTGAAAACGGAAAAGGATGAAGAATTCCGTTCCATGGCCAAAGAAGAATTGAACGAGTTGGTAGAAAGGCGGGATGCCATGGAAGAGGAAATTCGAATCATGCTGATCCCTGCCGATCCTGAAGATAGCAAAAATGCCATTGTAGAAATACGTGCCGGAACCGGTGGAGATGAAGCAAGTATTTTTGCAGGCGACTTATATCGAATGTATCTTAAGTTTTTCGAATCCAAAGGATGGAAAGCTGAGGTTGTAGATGTAATGGAAGGTACTGTTGGAGGTTATAAGGAGGTGATCATCAATGTTAGTGGAAATAATGTTTATGGTCAAATGAAATATGAATCGGGAGTTCATCGGGTTCAAAGAGTGCCAAAAACTGAAACTCAAGGTCGGATACATACCTCTGCTGCTTCAATTGTTGTTTTGCCTGAAGCCGAAGAATTTGATGTTGATCTGAAAGATTCAGATATTAAAAAAGACACCTACTGTAGTTCCGGGCCAGGCGGACAATCGGTAAATACAACTTATTCTGCAGTTCGATTAACACATCTACCAACAGGCATTGTAGCCACGTGTCAGGATCAAAAATCACAGATTAAAAACCTTGCAAAAGCAATGGTAGTTCTACGCTCACGGATTTACGAAGTTGAGTACAAAAAACATCTTGAAGAAATTACGTCAAAACGAAAAACCATGGTTTCTACAGGCGATCGTTCGGCAAAAATCAGGACTTACAACTGGCCGCAAGGTCGTGTTACAGATCATCGTATCGGACTTACACTTTATAATCTGCCAAATATCATCGACGGAGATATTCAGGAGCTGATTGATAAATTGCAATTAGCTGAAAATGCTGAACGATTAAAAGCAGACATATAAGGATCACCAAAAAAATAAAATATATTAAATTGTCACTTCTCCTAAAAACTGACAAAAAACAACTCAACAATGACCCGATCAGAAATTTTTGAACTCATTAAACTTAAACGGTCGTTTTTATGTGTTGGACTGGATTCTGACATCGAAAAAATCCCAACTCATTTGTTAGAACTGGACGATCCTGTTTTTGCCTTCAACAAACAAATTATCGATGCAACAATAGATTATACCATTGCATACAAACCAAATTTAGCTTTTTACGAGAGTAGAGGATCAGAAGGAATTCAAAGTCTTGAAAAAACCATTGATTATCTGGATAGTTTTCAGGACGAAATATTTACAATAGCTGACGCTAAAAGAGGAGATATTGGTAATACCTCAAGTCAATATGCAAAAGCATTTCTCGAAACCTATGGCTTTGATGCAATCACCGTTGCACCATATATGGGTGAAGATTCGGTGGTCCCATTCCTCGGATTCAAAAATAAATGGGTGGTGCTATTGGCCCTTACCTCAAATAAAGGAGCTTTTGATTTCCAAACCCTAGTGAATGAAGAATCAGGGAAAAAATTTTACGAAGAAGTTCTGGAAACCTCAAAAAAATGGGGCAGTGCCGATAATATGATGTATGTTGTTGGTGCCACAAAAGCAGAAATGCTGGCCGAAATACGTAAAATAATCCCTGAACATTTTTTATTGGTTCCCGGAGTTGGTGCTCAGGGAGGAAGCTTAGAGGAAGTTGCCAAATATGGTTTGAACAAACAATGTGGGTTAATTGTAAATTCATCGCGTGGAATTATTTTTAAATCTTCGGAAAAAGATTTTGCAAAGGTTGCACAGCAGGAAGCAAAATTATTGCAGAAGGAAATGGAACTAATTCTGAAATCAAATAATCTGATTTAGATTTTTTAAAAAAGCTAATACCAAAATATACTTCCGGAAAACTAGTTAATCTTAAAAGTCCCGGTTTTAGTAAAGCTTATGGGATCGGAAAGAGTGCGGCTTGAAATATCAATCAATTCGTAAGTATAGGTATAAGTTCCCGCCTGTAATATCCCTAACACGAGTGTATCGTTCTTAATTATACAAGGTTGCTTCATTGAACTGTTGAATTCTCTTTGATAAATGATTGAGAAGTTGTTAATTTCCAGTTTCTTCAAAACCTCATAATTACAAACTGAATGAACGATTTTAATCTCATCATTTGAAGTCGGATTTAATGGAATGATTTCAAAATTAAAATCATTGTCAACATTATCATCTGTTTTAGCACAACTCATAACTGAAATTGCTAAAATGATCAGTAAATAATTCAAATTTTTCATGGTTATTTTAATCAGTTAATCAGGTTAATAATTCAAAAACTACAGCAAGGAGTTTTAAAAAGTGGTTCTCCTATTTCTAAATACTATGATGTTAAAATTCAAATAAGGTTGCGTAGAATGACAAGAAATTATAAACTTCCTTAATCTTTTCAGTGAATAGGTTTTCGATGACCAATGAATTAATCAGGAGATACAAACCAGTATGAAAGATAACACTATGCTTAGGAGTATTTTGGAATAGCGAGTTATTATATTTTTTTAAGGTTCTTTGGGTCTCTCTTCCATTGGTGATTCTCAATATTTCCAGTGTTAACGTTTTCGTTGGTCACGAACAACATGATTTCTACCTCTTTTTCAGCAACTGGCCGATGTAAAACATTTGCAGGAACAATCAAAAACTCATTTTCGTTAACATTTTCAGTTCTATCTTCAAACTCAATTTTCAGTTTTCCTTTCACAACAAAAAACATTTCATCTTCATGTTCGTGTTTGTGAAATGGAAATTCACCAAGCACTTTTACAAGTCTTACCTGTTGTCCGTTAAGTTCACCAACAACTCGTGGATTCCAGTAATCATCAATCTGACTGAATTTTTCACTAAGATTTACAGTTTTCATATTGCTTATTTATCTTTGTAGTAACGGAGTAAATTTCGCAAAGTTTCTTTTAAAGCATAAAAAAAGCGACCCTTTCGGATCGCATGACATTATATCTCTATGATGTAATTCCAACCATGTTTATCTTCAATTGTACCTTCTTGAATACCTCTCAGCGTATTATAAATTTTTGTAGAAACAGGGCCTGCGATACCGGGTTTTCCGTATTCATATAATTTATTTTGAGTGCGGTCAAAAATTTTGCCAATAGGTGAAATAATGGCAGCAGTTCCACAAGCACCAACTTCATCGAAGGTGCTTAATTCTTCAACTGCTACAGGTCTTCTTTCTACTTCCATACCCAAATCTCTCACTATTTGCTCCAAACTCATATTTGTAATCGATGGAAGAATGGTTTTTGATTTAGGCGTAATATAAGTATTCCCTTTTATGCCAAAAAAGTTTGCAGGTCCCGCTTCATCAATGAACTTATGCTCTTTAGCATCAGTAAATAATACCGAAACATAGCCTTCATCTTTTGCTCTTGCCGCAGGTCTTAAACTGGCCGCATAATTACCACCAACTTTGATATTACCCGTTCCTTGAGGGGCTGTACGATCATAATCGCTCACGAGTTGAATAGCAACAGGTTTGAACCCTTCTTTAAAGTATGGTCCTACAGGTCCACAAAATACGACAAATGTATATTCTTTAGATGGCTTTACACCAACTTCAGCTCCCGATCCAAATAATAATGGGCGGATATATAAGGATGCACCCATTCCGTAAGGAGGGATATATTTTTCATTTAACTTAACTACAGATGTAATCGCATCAAAAAATAATTCATCCTGAACTTCTGCCATCATAATTCCATCTGCAGACCGTCTCATTCTCATGGCATTTTCTTCCCATCTGAATACCCTAACTTTTCCATCTTTTCCACGGAAAGCCTTCATCCCTTCAAATGCTTCCTGCCCATAATGCAATCCGGTGGCTGCAATATGAACATTAATATATTCTGATGATGATATTTCTAATTCACCCCAAGCTCCATCTTTGTAAACGGATCTGACGTTAAAATCAGTTTTATAATATCCAAATGGCAAATTACTCCAGTCAATGCTTTCCATAGATTAATAATTTAAAATTAGTGATCAATATTATTGCCATAAAATTACAAAATAAAATGGATTCGGTAATCTAAAAGCAGTATAAATTAGCTTTTTAAAAAGGAATATTAGGGGGTGACGACAGAATAAATTATTCTTTAAAACAAAATAGAATTAAGTCAAAAAATAAACCAGAATTACAACAATCATGAGCGACGGAATCATATTTAAGATCCGAAGCTTTTTTATCTCCAAAATATTAATACCCAAGCCAATTAACAACACTCCTCCTACTGCCGAAAGCTCATTAATGATTGGTTCGGTAAAAAAGCTTCCGACACTACTCGCCAAAAGTGTTAATCCTCCCTGATAAATCAAAAGTGGGATGGCAGAAAAGCCGACTCCAATTCCCAAAGCTGACGCAAGTGCAACGGAAGAAACACCATCCATTAATGACTTCATTAGAAGTAGTTCTGAATTGCCATTGATACCTTCTTCAATCGCTCCCAGAATGGTCAATGACCCCATGCAATACAATAAAAACGCAGTAATCAGGCCATCCGAAAATTTATCATTTTTTAATTTTACTTTCGATTTCACCCATTCACTAAATCGGTTCATGTATTTTTCCAAACCAATCAATTCGCCTATTATTGAGCCTAAAACCAAACTTCCTATTCCTATGACGAATTGTTGCATTTTCAAGGCCATCATCATTCCAAGCAGGAGTGTAAAAAGCCCCATCACCTGAAAAATAATCTCAATTACTTTTTTCGGCAATTTTGATTGAATTAAAACTCCTATTATGGTTCCTGCCATCACAGCAGCAACATTGACAACAGTTCCCAGCATTTTATAAATATTGACTATTGATTATTGTTAATTGTTTTAGCTATTTCTGATTTAATAAAAGTTTTTCGAGATAGTGGTATTCGATCCCATATTGTTTTTTCAAACCATCAATTTTTAATTGTAAAAGCTCCATTTCAATTTCTTTATCGGTTTTTACACCCGTAATCATCAGGTTTTTGGCCGTATGTTCATTCGAAATAAACTCGAAAATTTTGGATTCATACCCTAGTTTCTCCATGATTAATGCCCGAATTGTATCGGTTATCATCTCTGCTTGTCGTTCCATAAAAATACCATATTTCAGTTGTGGAAGAACCTCCACATTTGCATTTATCTGATTTCTGATCTGCTTATGGCAACATGGGGCACAAACAATAATGGCCGCATCGGATTTTATTCCCTGATAAATTGCATCGTCTGTAGCCGTATCACAGGCATGTAATGCGATTAACACATCAACCTTTTCGTATTGAAATTGATCGATCGAACCTTGTTCAAACCTTAATCCGCTAAATCCGCAATCTTTTGCCAGCTGATTGGAGAACTCAACCAATTCTGGCCTTTGCTCTACCCCAATCATCTCAATCTCAATGTCGAATTCGCGCTTTAAAAAATCATATAGTGCAAAGGTCAAATAGGCTTTACCGGCACCCATATCAACAATTCTTAGTATTTCGCCCCAGGTTTTTGAATTTAAAATAGGGTTCAGTAACTCTATATATTTATTGATTTGTTTGAATTTATCGGTCTTCTTCGGCCTTACTATCCCTTTTTCGTCGGTAATTCCAAGCTTGTGAAGATAAGATGATGATGCTTCAACAAAACGTTTTTTTTGATGATCATGCTGTTTATCTTCGAGAGGTGATAAGGTAGGAGGAGCAGTTATCAAATGGCCTTTCCCCTTTTTATTAATTGAAAGTGTCAGATCGGCATCTGCGGTAAACAAGTGAGCTTTCATTAATTCTATACCCAAATATTTTTCGATTTCGGGTTTTGCTTCATCAAAAGCATAATTTTTGACCTCATCCCTGTTCTCATATCTAAAATTATAAGAAAGCATTTCTTTATTTTTAATCTCAACGATCCGAACATACACGTTTTTTAACTCCCGGGTTTTACCACGTTTTTTCCCAAGAGTTAGTTTTATAAATGTTTTTTTCTGTAATGAAAGCAAAAATTGTTCAAGAAATTCATTGATCACCAAATCCATAAGACCATTATTAATTTTTACAAAGGTATTTAAATTTTATGTCAGCTTGGGCCGATTTCATCTAACTAGATAATATCTCACAATTCATGGCATCTAAATTAAATATTTGATACTGGTTACCCTGCCTGCGTGTCATACTTCATAATTCGGGTAACAAATTAACGATTTTTTTCAGTTTATCTAAAGGGGTATTATAATTTAAAGCAGAATGCCTTCTTTGATAGTTATATCTGTACATAAATCCATTTAATTCCAACTCTAATTCTTGTTTATTAATTGTTTTGTTGATTGTCAATAAACATTCATTATT
>Ga0180007_10001072_pt1 | contig 39342 bp, 42 predicted proteins | sample MM_PC_MetaG_FD_121122 | JGI IMG/M metagenome (GOLD analysis project Ga0180007, IMG submission 121122) | Groundwater microbial communities from the Aspo Hard Rock Laboratory (HRL) deep subsurface site, Sweden - MM_PC_MetaG | ecosystem: Environmental > Aquatic > Deep subsurface > Groundwater... | reverse complement strand
ATTGTTCTTTTAATAGTAGAATCTTTTTATCGTCGCTTCGCTCCGATTTAGGCCGGCCGAAGTTGACCGGAATAGGTGGCCGAAGTCAGCCGGAATGACCGGCCGAAGTTACCGGAATACGCAGTTTTTAATAATAATCGGAATATTTATAAAAAGAAAGGTTATAGCATGTCAATTATTGTATTAGGTACGGTTGCTCTTGATTCACTTAAAACTCCAAATGGAATAAAAAAAGATTTACTAGGAGGATCAGCTGCACATTTTTCAATGAGTGCTAGACATTTCACATTGGTAAATCTTTCGGCAGTAGTAGGCTCTGACTTTCCGAAGAAGCAAATTACTATGTTTAAAAATAAGGGTATCAATATTGATTCATTGCTAGTTAAAAAAGGCAAGACATTTCGATGGACTGGTGAATATAAAGCAGAAGACCTTAATACCGCAGTTACTTTAGATACAACTCTGGGGGTTCTTTTAGATATTGCTCCGACAGTCAACGAAAAACAGAAAAATGTAAACAATGTTTTTCTTGCTAATTATGATCCTGATATACAGCTTGATTTCCTAAACACCTTAAATAAGCCTAATTTTGTAGGAATGGATACGATGAATCTTTGGATTTATACGAAAAAAAAATCTATTGCTAAGTTAATGAAAAAAGTTAATCTTCTATTACTAAATGATGCTGAAGCCAGAGACTTTACGGGGCAAAAAAATATGTTAAAAGCAGCTAAATTATTAATCTCTTTGGGCCCCCAAATTGTTATTATTAAAAAAGGAGAGCATGGTGGGCTTTTATATTCTAAAAATCACCTATTTGCTTTACCCGCGTATCCTTTGGAGGAAGTTATTGACCCAACAGGTGCTGGCGATACCTTTGCTGGTGGAGTAATGGGGTATCTGGTAAAATCAAAAAAAATTAACGCTAAAACCCTGATTAAAGCAGTTTTATATGGAACTATATTTTCAAGTTTTAATGTACAGGGATTTGGAATGGAAAAAACGAAGAATCTTAGTTTATCTAAGGTTCATGAAAGAATGACCATATTTAAACAATTCTTTAAGTTTTAAAGTATTTAATTTTCTAAACTTAATGTTGCTAGTATGAAAAAAGAATAACAACCCTAATGTCAATAACTTATAAAACATTTCTGGTCATTTTTTAGGAGTTGTTTTTAAAACTATTTTATTATACCATTAAGTGTGAAAAATAATATTTTTTTATCTAAAACTGAGTTATTAAAAATTTCAAATTACTCATATATATAATTGTAAAAGGAGTACGATGTTTTCTATAAAATTCGATAGCAGAAATAATTTATTAACACTAGAATTTCACAGTAATTTTGATGAGCAACAAGGAGAAATTTTATGTTCTCGACTTGAAAAAGAGCTGGGAAAATCTAAGCATGGTTTTATTGTACTCTCTGACCTTTCAAAAATGGATTGTTTTGATGATGCAGCTAGTAAGTATATCCAAAAAATGATGAAGATCTGTAATGATCATGGTGTTTCAAAAATATTCCGAGTAGTTCCTAATAAGGACAAAGATATTGGATTCAACATAATGTCAATTTTTCATTACTCCAAAAGTGTTAAAATTTATACTTATGAATCTTTAGAGGAAGCAAGATTTTATGTGAATATGAGCACAAGTATTACATTAAAAGATAAAATATTTACGATTATTAAAATTTTAAAAATTAAAGCAGTTACTTTAGCAGTTCATAATAATTTTAGATTTTTTATCTTAATTGTTGGCTTTTTTTCACTTTTAATCCTGAGACAAATATTTCATGCTTTTGGAGTGTCTTTGGGTTATCTATACATAACTCTTATTGCATTATCTGGATTCTGGTTTGGAATTCCGGGTGGTGTTATTGCTGCAACAATATCGTCTATTATATTTGTTGTTGAAGTTAACTCTTTCAGTTCCTGGATAGCTAGAGATGTTGTTTTTAAAACTATGCTTCTTAGGTTTATAATATATTTTATTAGTGGTATTGTTTTGGGACACCAATCTCGAGTTGAGAAAAGGCTTAGAGAAAAGCTTGAATTTTTGGCAGCATATGATGAACTTACTGGTTTTTTAAATTATAGATTCACAGTTGAACTCATGAGAAAAGAATTAGAACGAAGTAAAAGATATAAGAAAAATCTTACTATTGCGATAATCGATATTGATCATTTTAAAACTATAAATGATACCTATGGTCATCTTGTTGGTAATGACGCTCTGAAAACTTTTTCTAAAGTCATAAAATCAAACTTAAGAGAAATGGACATAGCGGGAAGATATGGTGGAGATGAATTTATTTTAGTATTTCCTGAGTCTACTAGCGATCAGGGGCTTGCGAGTTTGAATAGAATAAAAAAAGAAATATCGAACACGAAGATAATATCAAAATTTTTAATTAATGAAAAATCGTTCACCTTGACTTTTAGCGCAGGATTATCTGTTGTGGCAGATGATAAAAATACTGTGAATGATTTGATTAATAGTGCGGATAAGGCACTTTATAAAGCTAAGCAAGAAGGCCGAGATAAGGTGATTTTAGACTTATTATCAATTGCATCAAAGGTAAAATTAATAAACAAAGACTTGTGATAACTATGGAAAAATAAGAAGAGAACTCGCGATGTTTTAGTATTTATTTTGCTTTCTGTAATCCTGTATTTTTTGCATGCTGCTATTTTTCATCATAAGCAGCAATTAGTTCTTGGTGATGTTTAAATTTATGTCAAAATATTTGACATTGAGTGTTGCTAATGGGTATAATTAAAGTTAATCAATCTTAGCCAGCGTTTTAAATTGCAACTAGTGGGTGCTATCTTGCATTAAGCGCGTATAATTGGAGGATGTATGTCAAAAGCAAGAGCGGGAAAAGAGGTTCATGCTATCGCGGAGAATAAAATTGGCACATTATCTGATATTAGCCAATGGTTGGCAGATAAGGCGATTAATGTTAAGGCTGTTTGTGCTTATATCGATGGGGCTAAAGCGCATTTTTTATTTGTTACATCTGATAATAAAAAGGCCATGGAAATATTGCGTGCTAAAGAAATTACGGCAACTGAAGATGAAATTGTAATTGTTGAAATGCAAGATAAGGTAGGTATGCTTAAAGACCTGGCGAAAAAATTAAAAAGTGAAGATATTGATATAGAATATATTTATGGTTCTGCTCCAGCTGGGCCTAATGTACCCAGCCTGATTGTTTTTGATTGTAATGATAATAAAAAAGCAATTAATGTGATTAATGGATAAAAACTCATAAAAATCAGCCTGATTTTTGTAATAATAAACATTTTTTATAGAGTATTGATATAATAAGAATAGTAATCATAGGATGAAAACCTTATTTTTATAGCTTGACATTAAAATTTAGTTATGCTAATTTATCTACATCTTCGGGATAGGGTGAAAATCCCTGCTGGCAGTTAAAGCCTGCGAGCCTTGCTGAAAAAGCCTGGCAGAGAAGGTGTGATTCCTTCGCCAATAGTGTTGTTCAATGTTTAATGTTTAATGAACTTAGTCTAGATGAGAGAAGATTTGATTTTTTTAAATTTAGTGTATTACTCTATTCCCGGAGCATTTATTTCCGGGATTTTTTTTAACACAATTTAATGGAGTATTTGAAAAATGAAATTTAATACAATTCCTGAAATTCTAAATGATCTTAAAAAAGGGAAAATGGTTGTAATCTTAGATGATGCCAATAGGGAAAATGAAGGCGATTTAGTTATGGCTGCGGAACATGTAACAGCGCAGCACATTAACTTTATGGCTAAATTTGGCAGAGGCCTAATCTGTGTTGGTATGGAAAAAACAAGACTTGATAAAATGGATTTGCATCCAATGGTTGGTAAAAATGAAGCTTCAATGGGAACTGCTTTTACGGTTTCAGTTGATGCTCACTTAGGTATTACTACTGGGATATCCGCATCTGATCGGGCAAAAACAATAAAGATACTAGCTAATCCAAAAGCAAAAGCAACAGACGTAGTTAGACCAGGACATATATTTCCCTTACAGGCAGTTGAGGGTGGTGTTTTAGTGCGGGCGGGACATACCGAGGCTTGCACTGATTTTATGCGCTTAGCTAAACTTGAGCCAGCAGGAATAATTTGTGAGATACTAAATGATGATGGAACCATGGCAAGGACTCCACAGTTAATGAAATTTGCCAAAAAATATAAACTAAAAATTGGGACTATTGCCGATCTAATAAAATTTAGGCATCGCAATGATAAACTTGTTCGTAAAGTCGCGACAACAACCTTACCCACTGATTTTGGTACATTTAAATTAATGGTTTACCATTCTGAAGTAGATATTAATCCTCACCTTGCTCTTGTATACGGAAAAATTCAAAACCCCTGTCTTTTGCGTGTGCATTCAGAATGTCTGACAGGTGATGTGTTTATGTCAAGTCGTTGTGATTGTGGCAATCAGCTGCATAAATCAATGCGAATGATTCAGAAAAATGGTTCAGGTGTTATTCTTTATATGCGTCAGGAAGGAAGAGGTGTTGGCCTTACAAATAAAATTAAAGCTTATGCCTTGCAAGACGCAGGATTGGATACGGTTGAGGCAAACGAAAAGTTGGGATTTAAAGCTGATTTGCGTGATTATGGGATTGGTGCTCAAATTATTTCTGATTTGGGAATAAAAAAAATAAAACTATTAACCAATAATCCTAGTAAAATAATAGGACTTGAAGGTTATGGCTTGCAAATAGTCGAAAGAGTTCCTTTAGAAATAGTCCCATCAAAAACAAATAAACGCTATCTTAAAACAAAAAAAGATAAATTAGGTCATATGCTTTCTATGATAGAATAAGTTAATGATTCCGAAATTGCCTGCTAGGTCGCAGACATTTCGGACTAAATCCCGCCAAGGCGGGATAAATTCGCGCAGGTTGACTTTACGTCGCTAAAAATGCTCCGTAAGTCAAGCGCTCATTTAAAGGAGGAGTAATATGAAAATAGTAGAAGCAAAATTAAATGCGCAGGGTAAAAAATTCGGAATATTAGTTTCACGCTTTAACAACTTTATTACAAAAAGATTATTAGACGGCGCGATAAATGAATTTAAACGACTCGGAGGTGATGAGGAAAATTTAGAAGTGATTTGGGTTCCCGGCGCTTTTGAAATGCCTTGTCTTGCTCAAAAATTAGCAAAATCAAAAAAATATGACGCAGTAATTTGTCTGGCTGCAATCATTAGGGGCGAAACACCACATTTTGATTATGTTGCTAGTGAAGCTGCAAAAGGTATTGCGAATGTTTCTATGAATACCGGTATCCCCGTGATATTCGGAGTAATTACATCTGAAAATCTTGAGCAGGCGATTGACAGAGCGGGATTGAAAAGCGGGAACAAAGGTGAAGATGCGGCACGCGTTGCAACAGAGATGGCTAACCTAATAGAAATGATAGGATAAATTAAATGAGAAAAAGAACAAAAGCTAGAGAATGTGCTTTGCAAGTTCTTTATGCCATGGACATTAGAAAAGGATCAAAACATGAGGTTTCGGAAAGTTATTGGGAGGAAAACACTGAAGATCAGGAAATAAAAATTTTTTCTCAAGGGTTAATTGAAGGCACTTTGGTAAAAATGAGCGAAATCGATAAGCTTATTACCAAATATGCTGATAATTGGCGGATTGAACGAATGGCAGTAATAGATAGAAACATCATCAGAATGGCAATATATGAATTATTGTATGCCAGTGATATTCCGCCAAAAGTGGCAATTAATGAAGCCGTGGAACTTGCAAAAAAATTTGGTGATGATGAATCAGGTAGTTTTGTTAATGGGGTTCTGGATAAAATAAATAAAATTGAACGTGACAATCTTGATACTGAATAAATCTGAAATTTAAAGTATATTTTTTAAGGATAAGAGGTAAATTTGAATTTATTTTGTAAAAAAAATATAGATCTGCATGTACATACAAATTTTTCAGATGGGACATTTACTCCCGAAGAAGTAGTTGCTTATGCGATTAAATCAAAGCTTTCGGCAATAGCGATTACAGATCATGATTGTATTGATGGGATTGTTCCGTGTGAATTAGCGGCGCAAAATACTGATCTTGAGATTATTTCTGGAGTGGAACTCTCTGCGGAAATTAATGATTTTGAGATACATATTGTTGGACTGCTTATTGATTACAAACAAGATTGGTTTATTAATAAATTAAAAGAAATACGTTTAGCTCGACTCGAGAGAATGAAAAAAATGATTGAAAAAATCAATCAACTGGGTATTGATATCAAACTTGAAGAAGTTAAAGTACTGTGTAAAGATGACGGGGCTATTGGCAGATTACATTTAGCAAGAGCTTTATTTAATAAGGGAATTACCAGTTCGTTACGAGAGGCATTTGATCGCTTTATCGGAGCAAATGGTCCGTGTTATGTGAAGCGGTTTATATTGTCTCCTAAAGAAGTTATTGAAATGATTCGCAACCTTAACGGCATTCCAGTTTTTGCTCACCCGGGGAATATGCGTCATGATGAAGCGATCCCAGAGCTTATAAGTTATGGCTTAATGGCATTAGAAGCATTTCATACTGACCATAACCAAAGAAAATCACAGCATTATACGAGCTTAGCTAAAAAATACAATTTACTGTTAAGCGGTGGTTCTGACTGTCATGGCGATGGAAAAGGTTTTCCTTTGATGGGCAGAGTGAAAGTGCCATATAAAATACTTGAAAAAATGAGAAAAACAAAAAACATTGAATTTTAGCAATAATAGGAATTAATTATGAATGCATGCGATAAAAAGTACATTAATCTGACAATTGATTTGGCTTTAAAAGCCGAAGGCAGTACTAGTCCGAATCCCATTGTTGGTGCTGTGCTTGTAAAATCAAATAGAATTATCGCTAAAGGTTTTCATCGTCAATGCGGACAAGCGCATGCTGAAATTGAAGCAATAAATAAAGCTGGTAAAAAAGCTAAAGGCGCTGATCTTTATGTTAATCTTGAGCCCTGCTCTCATTTTGGACGGACAGGTCCATGCACAGATGCAATTATAAACGCGGGTATTAAGCGTGTTATTATCGGCATGAAGGATCCTAATCCCCTAACCTGCGGAAAAGGGATAAGTATCCTAAAAAAAAATGGAATAAAAGTCGAATTATGCCGAGACAGCCAACCATTTCAACAATTAAATGAAATTTTCAATAAATACATAACTAAAAAAATACCATTTATCGCGGTAAAAGCAGCGCAGAGTATTGATGGTAAAATAGCTACAAAGACCTATCAATCAAAATGGATAACCGGTAAGCATTCCAGAGATTATTCACAGTGTTTGCGTAAAAAATATGATGCGATTATGGTTGGAGTTAACACTATCCTAAAAGATAATCCGTATTTAAGCTGTAGGTTTGGTGACGAGTTACTTTTAGATAGTCCGGTTAAGATAATTGTGGATGCGACATTAAAAACTCCAGCAAATTCTAATATCTTCAGTGGATTGTCTCCGGCACCAGTAATAATGGCCACAACCACAAGAGCCTCTAAAAAGAAAATTCAGCAATTTAATAATCTTGATGCTGATGTTATAGTTTGTCCTGTTGATAAAAATAATGCAGTTGACCTCAAATACTTAATAAATGAATTGGCGAAAAATGAGATCACTAGTATTCTGGTTGAAGGCGGCGGTAAATTAAATGGATCTTTTTTTGATGCTAAACTTGTGGATAAAGCATATTTCTTTATTGCGCCTAAAATAATCGGAGGAGAACATGCGGTTTTATCTGTTGCCGGAACAGGATGTTCTAAACTGGCAAAAGCAATAACCCTTGAAAATGTCAAATACATGCGATTTGGTGAAGATTTTTTAATTGAAGGAAATGTGAAATACAGCTAAAACACAGTTTTTCTGCGGAGAAAGGTTATGTTTACCGGAATTGTTGAAGAAATAGGCGTAGTAGAAAAAGTAATACAAGGTAATCTCATGCAACTTACTGTTCGGGCTCAAAAAGTCATGGAACAGACAAAAATCGGCGACAGCATTAGCGTTAATGGTGTTTGCTTAACCGTTGTGCTATTAGGCAAAGACAGTGTTACCTTTGAAATTATGAAAGAAACACAGGAAAAAGCAAATTTAAAAACATTAAAAAATGGTGATAAAATTAATCTGGAAAGAGCCATGGGAGCAAACTCCAGATTTGATGGTCATATAGTCTCTGGACATATTGACGGAACGGGAAAAATTAAAAATAAAATAGCAAATTCAGGTGAGTTTGTTCTGGAAATAGAGGCTGATAAAAATTTAATTGCTTATTTAGTACCCAAAGGTTCTATTTGCATAGATGGGATTAGTTTAACAATTGTTGATGTTAAGGCATCATCTTTTAGCATTGGATTAATACCTCAAACATTAAAGACTACGACACTTGGAATTAAACAGACTAATGATAAAGTAAATCTTGAAGTTGATTTACTATCAAAATATGTCTTTCGCTATATGGATAATAATATTAAAGCAGGCACAAAAATTTCTGAAAATTATTTGCGCAACTTGGGATTCGGAGAAGATTAAATTTTTATAAGAGTCTTAGATAATCCTTTTTTTAGTTATGCTTGCTAATTTTTATGAATTACTTATGCGCTGCTAATCGTATTTGCTATGAGTTAAGAAAAAATTCTAAATTATAGCTTATTGACGAGCAACATTTGTTTGTGGTAAACTGTGCAAGATAAAAAAATAGTATTATTCGGGGCGTGGCTCAGCTTGGCTAGAGCGCTTCGTTCGGGACGAAGAGGCCGGTGGTTCAAATCCACTCGCCCCGACCAACAAAAGAGACTGCATAACTGGCAGTCTCTTTTGTTTTAAAAAGTGTGCGATGAGATAATCATTGCTTTGCATGAGAAAGTATAAGTGTTATAATACCTTAGAATAATAATAATAATTATTATTATTAACAGGAAAAATGCTATGAAAATGCTGACTATTATAAAAAGCATTTAGCTTATGAAATTGAGAGTTGGAATCAAATTGTCATACAACACAATAAAAAATAAATTAATTGAATCGGGCATATTTTATTTAATTAAAAGTAAGATAATCTAAGGTTCTTGCTGTGAACCTTGAAAAAGAGGGGATTATTATGAAAATTAGATTAGAGTTAACTAAATGTGTATTGGTAATTATTTTACTTGTTTTTGTGGCAGGGTGTTCTGCGGCAAAAAAAGAACTAAGAAGCGCTGATGATAAGATTTTTAGTCGTTATGGAGATTTAGATCTTGTTAGAAAAAATAACGATCTTTATTTGCAGAAACCTGATAGCTCTCATAATATCCGATTGACCTTTACTCCTCAAATCAAAGAAAATAGTGCCTTTATTTCATCAAGTTCTGGATATCTTGTTTACTCGGCATTTGAAAGTCCTGGCAAGCCTGAAAATTATTATATGCAGAACATGGATATAGGCATTAAAAGCAGAAAAAAAATTACAGCACAGGAATTTAATCGGTTACTTTTAGTTCGCTAGGTTTTTCTCTATTTACTAGAGTTTTCGATAAAAATATACAGTATATTACTTTGGGCAGTATTTTTACTTAAGACGATAAGAAGTTAATTGCTTGACCAAAGCGTCCTATCAAGTTAAAATACCCAGTAATTATATATTAAGCTAAGGAGTGCTAATGGGTCAGGAAAAGAAGTCGAAAATCCTTAAAATATCTGGTGAAGTGATCTATAAAATACAGGGCAGTGTGATGTCGCCAGTATCGGTTATGGTGCGTGAATTAAGAAATGATGGTTTGAAATTTGTGACCACTGAGAATTTGGCTGAGAAAACAGTGCTTGACCTTGCGATAAAAGTAACAGAAGATTCTGATCCAATAAACGTGGTGGGAACAGTTATATGTCAAGGCCACGGAGCTTCTAGGTTTTTGCTTGATACCACAATTGAGTTTACGGAAATTAGTCCGAAAGAAGAAAGTCGTTTATTGAATTTTATTACGCATTCAGCGGATCATATAAAAGCCGGGAGGTGTCATGTTCGCTGTCCAATGGAAGCCGTTGTGCGTTATTCTAAAGTTGCAGAGCAATCTGAAGAAGCAATTGGCCAAGCAGTTGATATTGGAATACTTGGTATGCAGGTATATGTTGAACAGGATATTTCTAATAATACTGACCTAAATGTATTATTTGATCTGCCTCGGGGTAGAGGCAGTATCAGGATTATGGGTACAGTTGTTTGGAAGGGGCCTCAGGCCGGGGATATTTATCCTATTGGTTTAAAATTCACTGAAATTGAAAACCGCGATAAACAAAGAATCCTTCGATACATTAATTATACAATTACTGATGGCGAATCTGATTGAAAACCAGCCTTGAATTCTGCAAATTTAGCAAAAAATAAAAAACTCCAAATTCTCTGCCTGCATTCAGTTAAAGTTGACTTTTTAGACAAAAAAGAGGTATAATATCCTATAAATAATAATTGAATTATAAATATATTGTCTATTACACTATTGTAGGTAATTACAACAATATTCAGAGGAGTTTTAACCATGCATGAACAAACCCAAGAAATAACAGAAATTATTTTAAAAGCTAAAGAACGGGCTGTAAAAGAAACTGGAAATGAGCCGGAGCCAGAGCTTACTAAAGCTTTGAGCTGGCCGATTAATTGTACAGTAGGTCCGGGACTTGAAGGAGCTATTGCTTGTGAAACAAAAATCGGATACGTAAATGGGGCAAAAGGCTGGCTGATTTACCGCGGTTATAATATATTTGATCTATGTGCTTATTCTACATTTGAAGAAGTAAGTTACTTATTAATGTATGGTTATTTGCCCAGCGAATCTCAATTATCATCATTTAAGAAAAAACTTGTTCAATACCGTCAGATGCATCATACAAAGAGGCTTTTAATGAGCTTTCCTATTGAAAAAATGCATCCTATGGCTGGTTTACGTTTAGGAACCACACTGATGCGTCAGGAATTTACTGATGTAGATAGAGAAAACTATACATCAAATTTAGTTAAAATTATTAGTGCTGACGAAGATTCTATTCCCATGGAAACAAAACCAATGGGTGAAGAAAAAGCGATTTATGAATTCAAGCAATCTCAGCGAGAAAAAATAATCGCTGATGACCTTAAGCAAGCTAGTGGATTTGAATCATGTTTTCATCTTTTAGCTGGTGTGGCAACCCTGACCGGAGCAATTAGCAGGCTGCGCCAAGGAGCAATGCCTATTGAAAATGATGAAAGTCTTAGTTTCGCGGGAAATCTTATTTATACAATGACCGGCAAAAGACCAACTCCCACAGAAGAAAGAATAATGGATGTATCGCTTATTTTGCATGCTGATCATGGTATGAATGCCAGTACATTTGCTTCAATGGTTGTTGCTTCAACACTTTCAGATGTTTATTTATCAGTAGGCGCTGGGATTGCTGCTTTGCAAGGGCCTTTGCATGGCGGTGCTAATGAACGCGTTATTGAAATGCTAAACGAGATTGGCTCAGTAGATAATGTTAAATCCTGGTTTGAAAAGAAGCGGGCTAAAAAAGAAAAAATCATGGGTTTTGGTCACCGCGTATATAAAGCATATGATCCCAGAGCAATGGTTCTTGGCCCATTAGCTAAATTTATGACTAAAAACAGTAATAACGGCAAAAAATTATTTAAGGTCGCCCAAGCTTTAGAAAAAGAAGTCATATCAACTTTAGGTAAGGAAAAAAGAATATTTCCGAATGTTGATTTTTATTCAGGGATTGTTTATGCCGCAATGGGTATTACAGCTGAATTTTATACACCAATTTTTGCTGTTAGCCGGGTTGCCGGATGGACATCTCGGGTTCAGGAGTATATGTGCAATAACAGAATTTTTAGACCAAGAGCAATGTATACAGGTCCTTTTGACAAAGAATTTACTCCAATTAATCAGCGTGGAGTAAGTAAAAAATCCAAGTAAGCTACTAGGGGGCAAGTTTGAAAGTACAGACTGAAGAGCTGTGGTTTAATACCAAAACGCGTAGGGCATATCTTAATATTACACCAGAGATAGAACAATTAGTTGTCAAAAGTAAAGTTCAAGATGGAATCTGCTTGGTTAATGCCATGCATATTACCGCCAGTGTGTTTATTAATGATGATGAATCAGGGTTGCACCAGGATATTGACAAATGGCTGGAAAAACTCGCGCCTTATGAACCAGTTTCTCAGTACAGACATAATAATGGTGAAGATAATGCGGATGCTCATCTTAAGCGCAGTGTAATGGGCCGAGAAGTTGTAATTGCGATTACTGATGGCAAACTTCATTTTGGGCCATGGGAGCAGATATTCTACGGAGAATTTGACGGAAAAAGAAGAAAAAGAGTTTTAGTTAAAATAATTGGCGAATAAAAATAGAAACTTGCGAGAATTAATTTAGCTGACTCGAATATGCTAAAAATGCAAGAAACTGATTGGTTTGCTTACAACAATCGTAATGATCATTAACTGAATTTTAAATAATGATAGGAGAATAGTATGAAAAACAATATTTTTGCTGTTATCACTCTTGTGTGTGCATTAAGTTTAGTCAGTGGTTGTGGTACAAAAGTTAAAAGAACGGAAATCGATCAAGCTATTGATTTAAGCGGAAGATGGAATGATACAGACTCACGTTTTGTCTCAGAAGAAATGATCAGAGATTGCCTGGATCGTCCTTGGCTTAATAAATTTGATGAGAAAAATAAACGCAATCCCACTGTTATTATTGGCACAATAGTAAACAGAAGTCATGAGCATATTAACGCTCAGCTTTTCACTAAAGATCTGGAAAAAGCATTCATCAATTCATCAATGGTAAATGTTGTTGCCTCAGATCAGGAAAGACAGGAAATCCGGGATGAACGGATGGATCAGCAGCAAGGCGGCATGACAAATCAAGCAACTATAAAACCAAATAAAGAAGAAACCGGTGCTGATTTAATCCTGCAGGGCACAATCAATTCAGTGAAAGATGAAATTAAAGGAAAATATGTTATTCTTTATCAGGTAAATCTTGAACTAATTGATATTACAACAAATCAAAAAGTCTGGATCGGCGAAAAAGAAATAAAAAAACAAGTAAAGAAAAGTAAATTTTCATTATAAATCGAAAGGTTGTTAGGCTTTTAATGAAAAATAACCGATTGCGGATATACTTTATAAACATTATGCGAGCGATAGGAACTCTATCGCTCGTTATTTTTCTCAGCTCATGCGCTACTTTGCCCAAAGGCCAGAGTCAGGTTGATGCAATGTTACTTGCCCAGCAATATCCCCAAGCGATAACACTATTTCAAGATAATCCTAATTTATACGGCAAGAAAAATGAATTACTATATTTGTTAGATAAAGGTTTTGCTGAACATTTAAACAAAAACTATAAGGCTAGTATTGAAACTTTTGCCAAAGCGCAGGAACAGTTTGATCAGCTTTATACTGAATCAGTGGGGAAAATAGCTGCTACCTGGGTAATTAATGATTATGCCGCGCCATATCATGGAGAAGACTTTGAACATGTTTTTATTAACATCTTTCAGGCACTTAATTATCTTATGCTCGGGGAATATGCAGACGCATTGGTTGAAGCAAGAGATGTTGATTCAAAACTGAACGCAATTAATTTTCAATACTCTGATGATCAAAAAAATGTGTATAAGGAAGATGCCTTTGCGCGCATGTTGATGGGGATAATTTATGAAATAGAACCGATTAGTGAAAACATAAATGATGCTTTTATCTCCTACGCAAAGGCGGATGATATTTATCAAACAGACTATGCTCCCAATTATGGCGTATATACTCCCGGGATTTTAAAAGAAAATATTTTAAGCACTGCCAGATTTATGGGGCTTATTGAATATAGTAAATATAGAAACAAATTCAAATCCAGTGAATTTCTAACCCAAAAAGAAAAAAGAGCAAAAGCCGAAGTCTATCTTATCCAATATAATGGATTTTCCCGTTTGAAAACTGAAGCTGCTGTAACAGTCCCGCTTTTTGACGGCCATATTGTAAAAGTTGCTTTTCCTGAATATAAGAAACGACCTTACTCGGTTGCGAGTTCAAGGTTACTGGCTAAAGATGCAAAGAATAATATATTTCAATCACCCAGCGAACTAGTCCAGGATATTGGCGCGATTGCCCAAAAGAATTTAGACAGAAGAAAAATTAGATTTATTGCTAAATCAGCGTTGCGCGCAACGGGACGGTATTTGTTTGAAAAAAAACAAGAAGAAAATATAAAAAAAAGCCAAGGCAGTGTCGCTGCCGGATGGTTTGGATTCCTTAGTAATATGTATAATCTGGTTGTAGAACAGGCAGATCTGCGCTGCTGGCAAAGTCTTCCTGATCAGATTCGCATTGCCCGATTAATCCTTGATCCCGGTGATTATGGTTTTACCTTGGAAAATTTCAATGATACTGGTTCATATCTTGGTGAAATTAAACTGGAACCTAAGTCCTTAGTCGCAGGACAAAAAATATTTTTAATAGTCCGGACATTGCAATAATTCGATTAATACAAAACAAACTATATAAAAAGGTCACTTATGGAAGAGTATGTTTGGATCTCAAAATTAAAAAACAGTCCTGTTTATAAAGAGCAGGTACATCCTATCCTGGATAGAGTTGCTTCTGACTATGCGATAAGAGTGACCATTGCCGGCGCTGATGATACCTCGGACGAAGAATTTACCAATGCTGTGTATGATGCGATTAAGCGTAAAGTCTCCGGGATTATGCTGGTGGGGTGTTTGCACTCTAATAGTATCATCGAGGCAGTCAATCAAGCAATACACTCATCTATCCCGGTTATTACTGTTGAATGCGATATAGTTGGCATTGATCGGCTGGCGTATGTGGGCGCTAACTGGTTTAGAATGGGACAGGACATGGCTGATTCTTTAGCGAATATGATCAATGGACCGGGCAAAGTCTTAATCTTCGGCACTACTGGCTTGATGAATGTGGAAGCTGGGTTCAGAGGCTTTTCCACTAGGATAAGTCAATATCCCGATATCCAGTTGCTTGGACCGGAAGATGCTTCAGGCAATGATTTTGAAAAAGCGGAAAATATAGTTACGCGTTATCTTAAACAATATCCTGATTTATCAGGAATTGTGGTTTTAAATAATAATGGCGGTCCAGGAGCTGCGCGGGCCTTGGAGAAATTTCTCAAAGTACGCACCGTAAAATTAATTTGTACTGATGCGAATAAGTTGCAATTAGAATATTTAAAAAAAGGGATTATTGATGTTGTATTTTCTCAAAAACATCAATACTCTACATATCTGGCTTTTCAAATGCTCTACGCTTATAATCATGGTTCAATTAATACCGGATATAAACCTGGATTAATCAATATACCGGGAAATATTGATACAGGACATTTAATTATAACTGATAAAAACATTGATAGCTTTCAGCAAGGTTTTGACATTAAGGAAGCTTTAAATCGGCATCATCTTTCTCAGCAAGTAAACCTCTTTACCCATATGCTGGAAAATATAAATGAAATAGTGCTTACCGCGGATTTATACGGTAATGTTTTTTATGCTAATCCGGCTACTACACTGCAGTTAGGCTATAAAAAAGAAGCATTGCTTGAGCTTGAACTTAATGCGATTTTTAAAGTTGAACAGAATTTTTTTAACTGTCTTGCTGATGGCAATTGTCATAGCCTGGAAACAGAAGCTATAAAAAAAGATAATACTCGATTCCCGGTACAGATAAGTATCTCGCCTTTAAAAGTAGAAAAAGGGGTAAGCGGTTATGTAATTATCGCGACTGATATAAGTGAACGGAAAAAAGCCGAAAAACTTTTAATTGATACAGAGGCGCGTTATCGGGGAGCCTTTGAATCTTCGGTTGATGGTATTTTAATCGCTGATATTGAAACGAAAGATTTTGTTTATGCTAATCCGGCAATATCCAATCTTCTGGGATATACTATCAAAGAATTAGAGAATTTAAAAGTTTCAGATATCCATCCTAAAGATCGCTTAGAAGAAGTATTGGCGCATTTTGAAGCGCAAGCAAAACAGCAGCATATTGTGGTCACGGATCTTCCTTGTTTAAAAAAAGACGGCACAATAATTTATTGCGATATTTCCGCTTCCTTGATTAAGAAATTTATTATGGGCAGAGACTGCCTGCTTCGTTTTTTTCGGGATACAAATGAGCGGAAAAAAGTTCAGCTCCAATTCAAGGAAAAGCAGGAAACTCTAGATTCTCTACTCAGAGCAGCACCTGTAGGAATCGGACTGATATCAAATCGGATTTTTAAATGGATCAATTTCCGCATGTTGGAATTAACTGGATATTCGCAGGATGAATTAGTTGACCAAAGCTCCAGAATGCTTTATTCTTCTCAAGAGGAATTCCTCCGGGTGGGGCAGGCTCAATATCAGGAAATTAAAGAAAAAGGCACTGGCACTATTGAAACAACCTGGGTTTGTAAAAATAAGACAGTTAAACAATTTCTCCTGAGCTCAGCATCCATAGACCCAGCTGATCCTGAAAAAGGCATAATTTTTACAGCATCAGATATTACCAAAAATAAAGATAATGAAAAAAAACTTAAAATGTCAAAGGACAAATTCAGACTTTTAGTTGAAATGACTCCGGATCTAATCTGGGAAGTTGATATTAAAGGAGAATATACGTATATTAGCCCAAAAGTAATAGATATGCTGGGATATCAAGTTACTGAATTGCTGGGAAAGAGTGTTTTTGATATAATGCCGGAACTCGAAGCCAAAAAAATAAAAACTATATTGGAGGAGATTGTTAAGAAACAGGAAACGTTTCATCAGCTAAAAAACATAGTTTTACATAAAGACGGGCATGAAATTATCAGAGAAACAAGCGGTAGTCCGTATTTTAACGAACAAGGAAAATTGCGGGGATATCGCGGTATAGACAGAGATATTTCAGAAAAAAAAGAAGCGGATAACAGCTTTTAGCATTCATTTTCTGGTTTAGCGCTAAAGCCGAAAAGCCCAGGATATCCGTGAATAAGGTTAATTTCTTAAAATAAATTTTTTGCGTAAAATTAATAGATCACTATCAGTAAACGGAGAAAATAATGAATACACTAAATACAGTTTTCGAGGTACAGATAATTCCTTTTTTAAAGCTTACTTGGAGTTCTTTGCTGTTTTGGCGGACTTTAAGTTTTAGTTTATTATTTTTAATATTTTTAGGTTTTTTATTTAAAGAAAATATAAGACTATGGTTTTTGCAATCTTCTCGGACAAAACATGATAAAGAATTATTTCAGCTTTTAGATTTGCTGATGCCTGAGCGGAAATTACTAGATCTTTTAGAAAAGCTGGAAAAAGACACTGCTTATGAAATTAATTCATTGCAATTTATTGATAAATTTAGAGCTTCTTTAAAAGAGCAAACCCGGCAGTATTTAACTCCCAAACTAAAAAAAGCATCGCTTAACTGCAGGGAGAATTTTGATGAGCTAAGGCAGTTCATGGATAATAATTTCATATTATTCCCCAGTAGCGCGGAAAAAAGTAATATCGCTGCTCAATTAATGTATCCTAATCCGGAAATTGACGGCGGCGGCAATGAACAAGAGAAAAATTCAGAAAAATTCGCTAAATTTTCCGCGGAATTGAATAGTAATATTACAGCCGCGAAAAAAAGTTATCAGAAATACCGAGCTTTTGTAAAAGAAATAATTAACATCTAAAAATAGACTGATTTGCGATTATGAATATAGAGTACAAAATTTTAAGAAAACCCCGCAGAAAAACCTTGTGCATAAGCATAAGCTCTGATAATCAGGTGCGGATTAAAGCCAATAATTCCATATCGGAAAAAGAGATTTTAGCATTTCTTAGAGACAAACAGGCCTGGATTCAAAAAACTTTACAGTTTAATCAGAGCGTTCGTAACCCTTTTATCCCTAAACAGTTTGTTTCTGGAGAAAAATTTCTAATTTTGGGCAAACAATATAATTTGACAGTGTGTCAAAGTACTTGCCTAAAAATTAATTTACAAGAACAATGCTTGGATGCAGGGGTTCCCGAGAGTTTTTTAAACAGCCCGGAATATCTAAAAAATAAATTAATCAGCTGGTATAAATGTTCGGCTTATGAAGTGATTTTTCAAAGAGTTAATATCTATAAGCCAATTCTCAATGTTAAGGTTAAAGAAATAATGATTCGCAATCTAAAACGCGCCTGGGCAAATTGTTCAACACGCGGGATAGTGACCTTTAGCTGGCGACTGCTGATGGCTCCATTGGAAATAATCGATTATGTAGTTGTTCATGAATTGGCGCATTTGATTCACCATAATCACTCACCGCGGTTTTGGAAAACAGTAGAAGCCGTAATGCCTGATTACAAAAAAGCTAAAGCCTGGCTAAAAATAAATGAAAATACATTTTTATGGTAAACCAAGACAAATCAAAACTTAAGCAAATCAAACAAAAGCTGATAGCCCAGGCTGACAAGAAAAAAGCGAAAATTCTTCAATCTTTTTTTAAAACTGGAAAGGGTCAGTATGCGCGGGGCGATGTTTTTTTAGGAATTACAGTACCCAAAATCAGGCATATCGCTAAGCAGTTTTCAGACCTGGAAAATAACGATATCCTGGAATTGCTTAAATCAAAATATCATGAGCAAAGGCTATTAGCGCTTTTAATCTGGGTTGAACAGTTTAGCAGCGCTGAGCAGAAAATAAAAACTCAAATATATCAGCTTTATATCAAGCATACAAAATACATAAACAATTGGGATTTGGTTGATTTATCCGCGCCGAAAATTATCGGAAGTTTTTTATTTAATACGCAGCGTGATATTTTGTATAAATTCGCCAAATCGCCACAGCTTTGGCAAAAAAGAATCGCGATTGTTGCCACCTATTATTTTATCAAGCAGAATGATTTTGCCGATACATTTAAAATCGCCAGAATCCTTTTAACTGATAAGCATGATCTGATTCATAAAGCAGTTGGCTGGATGCTCAGAGAAGCCGGCAAAATAAACCTAGCAAAAGAGGAAGAATTCCTGGGGAAATATTACAAAAATATGCCGCGAACAATGCTCAGATACGCGATAGAAAAATTCCCTGAGGAGAAAAGGCTTAAGTATTTAAAGTCGCAGATCTGAGAAAAATGCTTGATTTAGCGATAAGTAAATGGTATAGTTTTTTCAAAGTTAAAATACTTGAGTAAAGGCCTGCTGAATCAATCAGCAGAAACAAAGGAGGAATATATGGCGTATAATGCGGAATTAGATAAAAAATTATTTTCCAAAGAATGGGAAAATGAAATGGATAAGATTACGGTAAGTGTTTATGCTTACAATGAAGGACAGAAGAAATTACAGATTTCTCGCAACAGCAGAGATAAAGAAGGGGAATATCGTTTTGCTAAACTCGGACGGATGACAAAGGCAGAAGTTCAGGCAATTCTTCCGTTTATCCAGGAAGCTGTTTCTTTTATGGAATAAATTTAAATTAATAAAAAAACCCTGCAGGTTTATGGCCCGCAGGGTTTTTTTATTAATTGATTACACTAACCAATATTTTGCTTAGATATATCGGTCAATTTTTCCAGTTACTTTTTTAAATCCTAATTTAACGTCAACCGGCATTCTGCCAAAGCAAATGCCCATTGATTCATACATCATAACGCTGTCAAGGCAGACATGTCTTTGGGTAATTGCTTCCGGAGTATCCATATAAATAATTTCATTGCCGCTTAAACGTACAAAAGTAACTCCGGCAATTCCTTTTTCTAAAAGCAATACAGCCGAGGCACCGGCTTCTTTACCAAAGTTGACGTCAAAAGCCGAAGAATTGCCGCAGCGGACAAGATGTCCCGGGCGGACTTCGCGGACTTCCGGCACTTCGTATAAACCGGGAACATACATTTTAGTCTGCTGCATAAAGCTTTTAATAGTATCATCAGCTTTAAACCGTTTAGTCAGCTCTTGACAAACAAATTTCCCGGCACCAGCGAGTTTCTTATGTCCAAAAGTATCAATTCCCGCGCTTTCATCAACCAGCTCATTACCGCTTTTATCTTTAATTCCTTCAGCAACAACAATCAAATAAGTTCCGGCTTTTACATCGCTTTGCATAACTCTATTGGTAAAACGGTTTCTAGCATGCTCATAAAGAATGTCGAAATCAGACGGTACTTCAGGAATAAGAATCGCATCCGCATCAGCGGCCACACCGCCTCTAAACGCAGTATGTCCGGCATAACGCCCGAAAACTTCGAGCACAATTATTCGATTATGGGTTTTACCAGTTGTTTTTAAATCCTGGCCAAACTGGGCGATTCGGTTAATCGTTGAATCAGCGCCAACAGAATAAGGCTGTAAATCCAAATCCATTGTCTTCGGCGCGTGAACGCAGGCAATTCCTTTTGATGTAAGGTCAACAATAACACTGCCAGTATCATCACCGCCGCTGATTACCAATCCGTCAATTCCGAATTTTTTTAAACCAGCTTTAATCCGTTCATATTTATTTGGATCATCAATTTTCTTAATTTTTACCCGGGAATGTCCGGCTTCAGAACCCGCGGGATTTGCCTGAACCGCATCAACTCTTTCTGGCTTGAGTTCTACCAGCGTGTCGAAATCAACCAAATTGTATAATCCGGCATAACCATTAGGAATAACATAACAGCTCATGCCCCGGGAATAGGCCATTTGCGCGGCACCTTTAACCACTGCATTTAAACCGCCGCAATCACCGCCGCTAGTAATAATTCCGATTTTTTTCATAGTTCCTCCTTAAAAATCTGTTTATTATGGAATTAAATTGGTTAGTTCTATCTGAAAGTCGAACTTTTATTTTAACATAATTAATTGGTTAATCAAGAGAAAAGTTTGCTCATTTCCAGTTGTTTTGGTATACTGAAATCAAGAAAATGGCAAAAATAAAACTTGACCTTCATCCTATATACAATAAAGGCAAAAACATTGATCAAGAGCTTAAAAATGCTGTTGAGCAAGCGATTGCCAAAAAAATCAAAACCTTGGAAATTATTCCGGGCAAAGGCTCGGGCGCGCTTAAAAAACATGTGCTGAGATTTCTTGATCAAAAACAGATAAAGTGCTTGTACCATCGAATTGATAAAGATAGTAAGAATTTTGGCAGAATTTTCGTTTACTTTAAATTCTAATTATTTATAACCACTTAATTTAAAAAAAATGAATAATCCTAAAACCGCGGCTTATGGCTCCTGGAAATCTCCGATAACATCAGATATGATTGTTTCCCGAAATATTGGGTTTGGCCAGATCGTTATTGATAAACAAAAAAATAATATTTATTGGCTAGAGTCTCGGCCGATGGAAGCAGGGCGTAATGTTATCGTCCAATATGATCAAGCGACCTCCAGAGTATGGGATATTACTCCGCAGGAGTTTAATGTGCGTTCCAAGGCTCATGAATACGGCGGAGGAGCTTTTACAGTTGCTAATAGCATTGTTTTTTTTGTTAATTATTCTGACCAGCGCGTATACCGGCAGATAATCGGACAGGATCCGCACCCCCTAACTGCGCCGATAAACAAGCGTTATGCTGATCTAATTTTTGATGGGAAAAGAAATCAGCTGATTTGTGTTTGTGAAGACCATACAGATTTAAAAAATAAAGTGGAAAATTATCTAATCAAGATAAATCTCGATAACAACGCGGTATCAGTATTAATCCAAGGCTCTGATTTTTACAGCTCAGTGCAGATAAGTCCTGATGCCGACAAACTGGTATGGCTTAGCTGGAACCATCCGGATATGCCTTGGGATCAAACAAAATTATCCATAGCTGATATTGATGCGCAGGGAAGCCTGAGCAATATACAAGTTATTGCCGGTCTTGATTCGGAATCAATATTCCAGCCGCAATGGCTGAATAATCAGGAGCTGTATTTTGTTTCTGACCGAAATAATTGGTGGAACATCTATAGTTATTCTGATAAACAAACAAAACCGATTCTTGAAATGCCGGCAGAATTTGGCTTAGCGCAATGGGTTTTTGGCATGTCAACCTATGCGGTTATAGACAGCGAAAATATTGTTTGCGCTATAAACACAAAGGGGACTTGGCAGATAGCAAAATTAAATCCTCAAACTAAACAGCTGAAAATTATTGCATCAGATTATTGCTTAATCGAAGCGGTTGCGGGCTTGTCAAATCAGGCAATATTTATTGCCAGTGCCTACAATCAATTTTCCGCGATTGTCAGTCTGGATATTGTCAAAGAGCAGTTTACACACTTAAAGCAGTGTTCAGATCTGCAAATTGATTCAGCTTATTTTTCCCAGCCGCGAAGTATTAGTTTTAAAGCCAGAGAGAATTCGCTTTGTCATGCTTTTTTTTATCCCCCATGCAATAAGGACTTTTTAGCTCAGGTTGGCGATAAACCGTTGCTTTTGGTTGTAAGTCATGGCGGGCCAACAGCTGCTGCTAATCCTGGACTGAATTTAAAAATTCAATACTGGACCAGCCGGGGCTTTGCTGTTGTTGATGTAAATTATACCGGCAGTACTGGATTTGGCCGAAAATATCGTCAAGAATTATATTCTCAATGGGGAATTGCTGACGTTAATGACTGCCTGAAAGCCTCGGAATTTCTCGTTGCGCAGGGGCTGGTTGATCCAAAAGCCTTAGCTATCCGAGGCAGTAGTGCGGGTGGTTTTACCACATTGGCCGCGCTTACATCTTCAAATACCTTTAAAACCGGGGCTAGCTATTACGGAGTGAGTGATTTAATTGCTTTGACCCAGGAAACGCATAAATTTGAAGCGCATTATTTGGATAAATTAATTGGCCCATATCCTCAGGCCCGGGAGCTATATAATCAGCGCTCGCCGATTAATCATATTGACCAGCTCAATTGTCCGGTAATTTTTTTTCAGGGCCTTGAAGATAAAATAGTTCCGCCTGATCAGGCAAAAAAAATGGTTGATGCCTTGGATAAAAAAGGTATTGGTGTGGCCTACATTACTTTTGAGCAAGAGGCACATGGTTTTCGCCAAGCAAAAAACATCAAGAAAGCTTTAGACTGGGAGCTTTATTTTTACAGCCGGGTTTTTGATTTTACGCTTAGCGATCACCTGAAACCGCTTGATTCCTGGCGGTTAAAAAATCTTTAAATATTAACAAAAAAAATCTTTATAAGAATTTTACTGGTTAAATTAAAGTGAAAAATAATGCTGTAATCTATTTCATTGTATGTAGTTATAGCGTTTAGGTTTTTGCCCCTAAAAAACTTGCGGCATATGAAATAATATGGTATACTTTAGCGCTTTTTGCTATTTTAACTTAGGAAATTTCTAAAATAATATTTAGAATTAAAGGGATAAAACAATGACTGATAAAAACCAGAGTAATCAGAATGAAAACGATTTTTTAGAAGCAAAGATGTATTATTACAATACAGATGCTTTAACAGCGCGGGATCAGATACTAAATTCCAAAGGCTCAAGTGGTTTTCAGCCAGGGGAACAAAAGCAGAATGTTTTAGAAATAAAAACTCCGCTGACTAAGAAATTAGCCGGGTTTGCCGCAAAAAATAAAACATCGCTGAACCGGAGGAAAGCGGATAAAAATCCTAGCCAGAAAAAAATATTAGAACGCTTAGCTGGTTTAGAAGATATGTATAAACAGCTGGTTAAAACACTGGATATCAGTAAAGTTAGCATTGAAATTGAATCAATCCAGAAAAATAATGAAAAATTTGAAGAGCAAATCAGCCAACTCGAGCAGGAACGTTTGACCTTACTCGAACAGATAACCAGTCTTGAAGCGCAAATTATATTTTCCACGGAACTTGAGGCTGAAAAAAATGAACTTAAACAGCAAGTTACTATCCTAAGTACGGAAAAACAGGATTTAGAAAATTTAATAAATCAGCTTAAAAAAGAAATGAATGATTTTTCCGAAACTATTTCTTCGCTGGAAAATAAAAAAAACATTATCTATTTATCTAAAGAACGTGAGGCGCTTGAAGCCAGAATCACTGTGGTTATGCAGGAAAAACGCGAATTATATCTGCATATTCAAAAGCTAACAGCGGAAAATCAGGAATTAATGAAGTCAATTAATGTTAAAGAAAAAAACACAAAGATTGATCCGCAAAAGCAGCGTTTATTGGAAAGAGTCGATGAATTAGAGCAAGAAAGACTGCATTTATTTAAAATTGTCGGAGAACTGGAAGAAGCGAAAAAAGCTTCTCCGGAATTAGTTGAAAAAAATGATCTGCTTCTGGTGGAAAACCAAGAATTAAAGAGTGAAAATTCAAATAGTAAAAAGCAAATAGCGGAATTTTTAAAAAATGCTAAAAATATGCAGACAGAAATTATCCAGCTTAAGGAAAAAAGAGCGTCCCGGCTTGAACTTGAGCAGGAAAAAGGCAGGTTGCAAAAAAGAATTAAAGATTTAGAAGAGCAATGCAGTAAACTCGCTAATACAATTAAGAATCTGAATATTCAAATATCTGAAAACCAGAAAGATAATCCAGATCTTGAGCAATTAAGAAAAGAAATTATACAACTTGAACAAAAAAAGATAGAATTAAAAGCTCAAACCAAAAATGATCAAGATAAAATACAGCAGCTGTCAGAAACTATTTCGGCTGAAAAAGGCAGTGAAAACACCTATGAAGCTAAAATTATCGATTTGAACAATGAGAATAAAAAGCTTTCTGAAAAAATTAAAACCATGCAGTTAACTCAGCCGATTAATTATGTGCTGGATTTGGAGAAATTAGCGGATTTAAAGAATTTTGTTTTGGAATCGATTCAGACCCGGCGCTGGAAAAGCACGGAATTTGTAAATGGCGCCTATGACGCAGTTGGTTTATTTTACCGGGCAATATTGCAGGAAGTACCAATTAAGACGAATAGATAAGAAAACTGCTTGAAAATAAAGAAGTTAAGCCTCAAGAATTAATTCGTGAGGCTTTTTGTTAAATGAAAAAAATTGACAACTTTAGCTCAAGAAGGTATTATGAAACAATAAACAGTTAGGAGTAATCGGGTTAAAGGAGGTCTTGCCGGGATGAAAAAAATAATTACTAAAATTTTGATCTTTGTTTCATTGTTCTGTTTGCCGAGTATTGTTTTTGCCCAGGATGGCTCTGATCAGGAGTTTAAGACACGCGCAGAATTGCAAAGAGTATTACTGGAAAATTTCGATGCTTATGAAAAAGAAGAAATAGCCCGGGTGTTGCCTACTGTTCACTCATTATCTCCAACATACGGTTCGATAAAAGATACGGCTAATAAAATTTTTCCGGTATATGATTTAAAGTATGAATTAATGAATTTTCGCTATTTATTAACTGATGGCGATTACGCTATAGCCCGAGTTTTACAGAAAACTTCAAAAGTCACTGGTCCAGCGTTTAGAAATAATTTAATTGATCTTATTGTCGTCTTTAAGCAGGAAAAAAACCAATGGAAACTTTGGTCTCAGATTATCCTGGAAATAGAATTTTTAAATTAAACACTTGCTTGATTAGGAGAATATATGTCACAAGAAAGACGTAGTTTCGCGAGATTATATGTAGGAGTTGAAGCAATTTATAGCCAAAAAGATTTTGAATCATCGGCCAAGACTGTGCTTGTCCAGGATATTAGTTTATCCGGAGTACGATTTATTTCGCATGAAATTTTACCGGAAAATACTGAATTGAAATTTGTCATGAATATCCCGGATTTAAAGAGTCCTTTATCGGCAAAAGGAAAAGTTGTCTGGCAAAAAAAGTTTTCCGAATCATTTTATGATACGGGTATTGATTTTATTAGCTTTGATACTGACGCCAAAGAAAATCTATCTTTGTATATTAACAAGTCTTTGGGACGGGTTAAAGAAAGCCGGGAATTTGTCCGCAGTAATCTTAGCACAATGATCGCGTATAAACTTTCGGATAATCCTGATAGTGAAGAAAAACGCTGCATAAGTGTGGATATCAGCTCTTCGGGACTAAAAGTTTTCGCCAAAGAAGTTCTGGCTGCGGAAACAAATCTGGAAATATCTTTTTCTTTACCTGAAGATCCGGAAGTGATTTATGCTAAGGGAAGAGTGATGTGGGCAAAAGCCGGTGATGAGAAATTCTCAGAAATAGGCATAGAGTTTATAGACATTGAAAATAAATATATTACTAAAATTAATCGCTATGTTAAGAGTACCCTGGGAATTGAGTGGTAATCAACACATCCGATGCTGCTTAACCAGAGGAAACAGTTTATGACTAATGCCTATGAGCATGTGTATCTCTCCGGAAACAATTCTCGATTTCATAAGCAATCGCTTGGGGAAATGATCGGAAATTTCTCTAAAATTTAATTGACTGTAAGCCAAAATAAAGGTAATATTAAGTCATAAAATGTTGCTAAACCTGACAATAAGGGATTGTCATTATGAAAGAAACTGCCAAAAAAACACAAACAACTTGCCTCAAAGGAAGTCGTTTTTTTATTTAATGGATTAATATTTAAATACAGGAGGTGGAAATGTCAAAATGCGAATATTTTAAATGCAGTTTTCTGGAAATAAACGAACATTTAGACAGAATCTTATGCGCGGGGATAATAACGATATACTGTAAAGGTCCTGAAATGGATAATTGTGAGCGCAGAAAATATCAGAAAAAATATGAAAAACTGCCAGCAGATAATCTGCGGCCAGATGGAAAGTCATTCTTTTTGTATTAAATGCAGCAAAACGCTAATCAGGTTTTTAAATAAGTATAGCTAAAAATATAGCTTTAGAGCAAAAGCAATCCTTTAAAAAGAATTGCTTTTTTTAACTAATAAAGATATTAAATAATTTTAAGATGTTTAAATTGACATAACTCGTTGAGAGTATTAGAATATACATATAAATTCAGCTTTTAGCGATAATCTTTGTAATGTTTAGGGTGCTTATTATGAAAGTCATAAAAAAAATCCTGCCTATTGGCATGGCCATACTGAGTTTTGTTTGTTTTTCAGGATGTGAAAATAAAAAAAATAATACTGATGTTTATCAGTTGATGCAGTCAGATGATGGGCGGCTCTATCGCTTGAATAAAGAAACTGGTCAGATTGTTGTTCTAGAGGGAAATAAAATTATTCCCATGGAAGTCGAACGCCGCAAAAAACCTAGCACTGAACAACCGGCACAAACAAACGCATTAGTTGAAAATAAGCAAAATCCAGTACAGCCGGGCCAAGAAATACCGGATAAAAATATTTTGGTGGTAACGCCTAGCCGTCAGCTAAAACAATGGCAAGATGAGCCGCTTAGCGGGAAAAATCTTAAGATTTCCTTTCAATCCAACTGGGAGAATAATCGATTATTTTATATTGTAGAAGCGCAGCCTTATTCGTCATTAAAGAAAATGCTGGATAAAAAAGAACAAGACATCTACTACCAGCGCAAATGGCATGGGTTCATTATAAAATTACTTGATAATAATAATGAAACCGTAAAAGTTATTCCTGTTAAATTGGCTGATATGGCCAAAACTGCTGATGAAAAAGGGAATTTTTCCAGCCTTAAAACCGAAACAGAAATTGATTTATTGGAGGATGAATATATTCGGATAACCGGTTATAAAGTTGTCTGGAAATTGGATAATATTTTAATCCCGGAGTATAAATTTAAAAATAAAGTCGAAGATCTGATCGGGACTTATAGCTGGTATGGAGAAGTTGATCCTCGCGTGGATGGCAATGCTCCTTATGGAGCGAAATACTGGTGGATGACATTTCCGGATAAGAAGAAGATATATTTCTCTACTGAGGAGGAACTGCTTAAAAGTTATAAGGAAACTGTAGAAAAAATCCTTGAAGTAAATCAGTAAACAATACAGATAGAAATAAGTGGCTAAAGTGGCTATGCTTGTTAAATGCCCAAAATGCTCTAAATACTATGGTGAAAAAGCGTTTATCCCGGGAAAAAATTTTTACTGTTCCTGCGGGCAAAAGGTGTTATTTGAACCAGAACAGATATTTTCTCATTTAGCGAAAATCTGTAAAGATTATGAATTGAAAGTCGAAGAAGAAAAGATCAATCAGATTCGCAACCTGGCGGATAAAATAGTTTCGCTTATATTTGACAATACCTCTACCAAACTTGATATTGATATTCAAAAACAAAAACTCAAGGCTTTAATTGATCAGCTTTCCCCTGATAAAATGGATGAATACGCGCTGATTTATGAGCCGAGATTTAATCGGCTTTGGGAGCAGTTTAGAAAAAGTCCGGAAACCTAAATTAAAAAAATACTAGATTAGGAAAAGTAATGAAAAAATGTCCTTTTTGTGCTGAAGAAATTCTGGAAGACGCGATCAAGTGTAAACACTGCGGCGAATTTATTAAGAAAATGAAGAAATGGTATTATCAGCCCTTTGGCATGATTTTTATGTTTATCGCGATTGGTCCGTTTGCTTTGCCTTTGGTCTGGCTTAATCCAGATTTAAAAAAAGAAACAAAAATTATAATTACCGCGATTGTCGCGATAGTGTCTTATTTGGTGGGAATAGTTGTTTCTAATTCAGTTAAAAATCTCATGGAATATTATAATTTCATGTTTAGTCTTTAACCAAACACTTAAAAACTTATTAGGTTTTAACTGAAATTTAAGGGGGTAAATATGAGTATGGGATTAATTGTTTTAGCTGTTATCGGTTTTTTTATTATAATGCTTTATAATAGCCTGATTGGTAAAAAAAATCAGGTAGAAAATGTTTTTGGCAGTATTGATACCTTACTTAAAAAACGCTATGATCTTATTCCGAATCTTGTTTCAACAGTCCAGACCTATATGCAGCATGAAAGAGGAACATTAACCGAAATTACGGCAATGCGGGCAAAAGCAGTGTCAGGAAATTTAAGCGATGACGAAAAAGTTGATCTGGATAATAAAGTCAGCAAAATGATGGGCGGGATAATGGTAGCGGTGGAAAATTACCCTGATCTGAAAGCGAATCAGAACTTTATTCAATTACAGAGAACGCTTAATGAAGTTGAGGAACAAATTTCCGCGGCTCGGCGCGCTTATAATGCCTCGGTAACTGATTATAATAATGCGGTGGAAATGCTGCCGACAAGTTTTATGGCTTCGATGATGACCTATAAACGCAAGCAGGTATTTGAAACCGCGGAAAAAGAACGTCAAAATATTGATGTAAAAAGCTTGTTTAATAAATAAAAACAGCTAGTTCAATCCTGATTAACGGAGAAAATTAATGCGCTCGCTTGATGAGCTTAAGAATTTTTATGACACCATATTATATCCGGAACTGAATGTTCTGGAAGCCCATCGGATAAAAGCCAGAAATAAAATTTTAATCGCGGCGGCAATTATTCTTCCGGTTGCATTGTTTGTGCTTATGTATATCGCAAAAAACGCCAGCGGAAACAGTCTATTCTTTGTGGGAATGATTGTTTTTTTTGTCCTAGGCGGGATCTATCATTTTGCGACTAAAGAATATGTCCAAAATTTTAAAACCGGAATTATCGAAAAGCTGGTTAAATTTATTGATCAAAATCTTGAATACTCCAGAAATAATCATATTAGTCAAACAGCATTTATGAACAGTAAAATATTTAATCATAACCCTGATCGGTTTAATGGTGATGATTATGTAAAGGGAAAAATCGGACAAACTAATCTTGAGTTCTCCGAACTGCATGCCAAATATATTACCCGGGACAGCAAAGGCCGCACGCAGGAGCACACAATATTTAAAGGATTATTTTTTATTGCTGATTTTAATAAAAAATTTAATGGCAAGACAATAATTCTCCCTGATACCGCGGAAAGAATCTTTGGCCAATTGGGTACAATGCTTCAGTCGATGAATAAATTTAGAGGCCAGCTGATTAGGCTGGAAGATCCAGAATTTGAAAGAATGTTCGCGGTTTATGGTGATGATCAGATTGAAGCAAGATATATACTGTCTACCAGCTTGATGAAGCGAATAACTGACTTTAAAAGAAGAACGAGCAGAACAATTTATTTGTCTTTTGTAGGTTCAAAAATTTATATTGCAGTATCCTGCCTGAAAGATTTATTTGAACCCCGAGTATTTCGCACAATGCTTGATTTTACGCCGATAAAAGAATATTTTGAAGATCTTCAAATGGCTGTGAGCATTGTTGAAGAGTTAAATCTAAATACCCGAATTTGGACCAAAGAATAAACTTGTAAACCATTTTGATTTGGGTAATTGTTTTAATTAAGCTGCTTTTTTTGTGGTTCTTTTTCTCGTTATTTATTGACAACTAAGTCTTCTGTCTAAGCTCTAATTCTAGTGTTTAAAATCGCAAATTTACTTAAAAATTTATTTTAGTCCAACCCTTGCGAAAACCTAAAAGTTGTGGTAGAATTTTACATCTTTGGTGGACTTTTTAAATCATTTTTAATAACTGTTGCGGTAAGCAGTTAATAAAGGCTTTTAAGATAAGGAAGGTGTGTTTATGTCTCAGCGTTTTAGACCCACGACGTGCAATAAAATAATTTGTGTAATCATTACCCAGTCATTTTTATTAACTAATTTCTGTTTTGCACTAGGAATAACCGCTAGTAAAGCCCAGGATAGTTCTACCCTGGCACCGTCTTTGCAGCAGGTTAATCCTGCTGATTTTGGAAGAATTATTTCAGGAATAACTAAATCTAATGCTGTTTCTCTTTTAAGAAATCCGGAAAATAATCAGCAAATGCCGCAGGTTAAATACAGTGTTTTGGATATTGCCAGAGAAAACTACCGCTTTGTATCTATTTCCATGGGCGGCAATAAAGTGGCAATATCCTTAAATAACGGAAACAATGATATTATTGATTACCTGGAAGTAAAATGGAATGATGTCTTTGAAGGCGGAGCTAAAAACGCGGATGCAGATGCGATTATGAATCTGGTTGCGGAAACAATTAATACTTTGCTGAAGAAAAATCAAGTTTCTCCAGAAGCTATTAATAAAGTAAGCTCCAATCTCTGCGGCCCGGTAGACAAAGTAAAGGGTATTTTTGGCTCAGAATTTCCAGTGCCTAATTTGCCGATTGGCGATAAATATCCGTTCAGAGCAAAACTACAGGAAAAAATTTCCGTATATGGCATATCAGCGTATGTGGAAATGGTTAATGATGCCGAAGGCGCTTTAAAAGGAGAAACCTATTCTCCCAAAGGAACCTTAAATGATTATCCTGACGGAGGGGTAACAATTATTGGTGGGGGAATAAATTCAGCTATAAAGAAAAATAATCAATTTTATGCTGGAGAAAAGGGCGAGTTTAAAGAGTTTGGCCATAATCTGGTGCGGAAAAAAGGCGCTGACAATGCATATCATTATCAATGGGTAGGATCCAGTTCATTGGGCAATCATCCTATCGAAGCAGGCAATACTCCTGATGAAATAATCAGAAAATCAGGAGATAAGGGAAAAGCTTATTTGGCAAATCCAAACCAGTTTGTTCTGGATAATCCGGATTATCCAATGCTTAATTGGGCGGATGGGGACAGAGATTTTGAAGACCGGACTTCCGGACCAAGCATAAATAATAGATTAGCGGAAGCAAGATTAAATGGCTATAATGTGGAAAATCTTACGGAAAAAGCCGCTCAGGGCGACGAAAAAGCAATTGCCTGGATAAAAGCCATAGGCAGGGAAGTGGGAGAAGCGCATGCCGCTTTGTTTGCTGCTTATCCTGATCAGGAATTCATCAAACACTGGGCCTTAATTTCCGGAGTTAACGAGAATTTAGGCAAAGGCGTATATGAACAGGGTAAAACAGTGGATATCTATATTGACAGTATAAGGCAAAGTCTGACTAATGGGTTGGTATCTTTTGGTATGGATAAGTCAAAAGCAAAAGATATTGCCGCTGGCATGGTTCGCTCAAACATGACTTATGACCGGGAATTAATCTCATATAAGCCGACAGACGCGGATATTATGCATACGGCTTTAAGCAAATCTTCAGCAGAAGCTGTTCATCAGAAAAGCGCGGAATCCAAAGCAGCAATTGCCTTGGTTAATAGTGCGATTTAATTTCTTAAAGCCTATTAAGATATAAATAAAAAGCTCCTTAGTTATTTGCAAAACTAAGGAGCTTTTTATTTAGCAATAGATCGGTAGCTTTATTTCGCGCATAAAAATGGATAAGTTAAGTGTTTTTATAGTTTGAATGGCTTTTAAAAAAGAGTTTTTTGTGCTATAATTAACATTAAGAGATAAGTAACACAGAAAGGTATCTATGGAAGGTTTTATTGAAGAAGATAATACTGAAAATATTGATGCCCAAAAAAAGAAAATTCTGATTGTTGATGATGAAAGAATGTTTGCTTTTCTTTTGGCGCGGCTTCTGCGGAGCAGAGGTTATGGAGCTTTTTTTGTTTATTCCGCGGAAAAGGCTTTAGAGCGGATAAACAGCGAAAAATATGATTTAGTTATTACTGATATTCGCATGGATGGTCTTTCTGGTTTTGATATGATTAAATTAGTAATTGAACAGCAGGGTTCTAATAGTCCGCGATTTTTGGTGGGCACTGGTACCCAGTTTACCTTAAATGAAAATGAAATGAAAAATTTTAATATTTATAAGATTCTGGAAAAGCCGTTTCCCCGGCCATCGCGTTTATTTAAGGAAATTGAAGAAGCGATTAATGCCGAGTAATTTTAAATCGGTTTTTAAAAACACTAAAAGTTATTTATAGTATTTACAATAAGTACTATTGAACTTTCCGCGGCTTTTATTTAAGCCATCTTTATTAATTAAAACCAATCTGGAATATTTTCCTAAAATTCATATAGGACAAGTTAAATGCCATTGGAATTTTTAAAGCTTCAAAGCCGCTTTAAGATGTTTAACAAAGCCTGCCAATTGCCATATCAGCTAATCAGTAAGATTCCTAAGCCGCGACTCCCGAATGTGTGGTTTTAAAAAAATAAACACCGCGTTGATTTAAAAAGACCCACACGTATAAAATTTTAAACACCGCACAAGCCTGGGGATAACTTCTGGATAACTCACCTAAACATCAAAACCCTAAAAATAGACATATCTGGGAGGCAATCCCTAGAAATCATTCACTTCCTATAATATATCTTATGTTAACTTGTATAGATAACGAGGCATCCCTCAACAGCAATATCTTGGGGTTTTTAGGCTTTGTTCAGGAAAATTGAATTTGCTTGTAAAATTGCCTGCTGTGTAGACTGCAATGTTTTTGGTTTAATTCTGGATTAATTTTGGCTGGGATAATCCGCAGGCATTGGCTGATAAATCAGCTTTCCGCCATTGTTTTCCTGGATAATAATTCCCTTTTGATCAATCCAAAAAGAGTTAATTCCTGATTGGCCATATTCAGCAGGTATGGCATTTAATCCGTATTCCTGGCTTTGGCCGGGCCTTGCTGCGGAATTATTAATTTGAACGTAATAATAGCCATTATCCGCGGTTTTAGGGCTATTAGCGCTGTTTAACACCCCAAGATCCGGGTCAATTATTGTGTACTTGTTTTCGCCTTCAATAATCAGATTATCCGGGCTATCGCAATAATAGCCATAATACTTAAAATACTGATCCTGAGCTTGGGCATATTTGTTTAGGATATTAATCGCGGTTTTTTCATTTTCCGCGATTAATTGCTGGTTATTGCTATTTTCCATCTTGGCTTTAAACAGATAATAACCCACAGCCAGTTTTTGCAGTATGGGATTAGTTTGAGTTTTTATTGAGCTTGGCATGGCCATTTTTTCTGGTTTAGCTAATTGTCCTGAGCTGCTTGGACGGCTTGATTTATAAGTCTGATTGGAAATTGATTGATGTTTACCTATAGCGATTTTTTTATAAGTCGTTAAGCCTAAATCCAGCATCTTCCAGGCAGTCACGCAAATCAGAATCAAAGCAATTATCGAGAAAATTGAAAACAGCGACATTCGGGCATGTTTATTGCAGATATTCAAAAGATTTCTCCTTAAATTTTAATAATTAGGAAATTTAGAACCATAATGGCTTTCTAAACCGTATATTCACAAATAACCGCCTGACCAATAATTTTATTTGCTATTTAATAATCTTTTCCACATACCACTCAACATTTTTATAACTAGAAGTGGGTTCTCCTACTATATTCCCATCTCTATCATAAACGCGCACATGCGGCACTGATTCGATCTTAAATTGCTTAATAACTGGAGTTTTCCAATTAACAATATTGACTTTCCGCAGATACACATCCTTATATTTACAAACAAATTTCTCTAGCTTTGGACTAATTTTTTTACAAGGACCACACCAATCAGCATAAAAGTCTATTATTGTTACTTTTCCCGGAACTAATAGGGAATCAAGCTTAACACTTTTTCCTTTTTCATTAATAGTTCTTATTTTCTTATATTTTTTAACTTTCTTTTTTAAAGGCTCATATGTAGACGTTGTTTTTTTTATAACAGGAATATTTAGTTCTATCTTGGTAGATTTTTGTTCTACAATAATTGCAGCAGGCTCTTTAACTTTATTCTCCAATGACTCAACCACTTTATCATCTTTAAGAATTATTCTAAATGATGAATATTGTAATATTGTAGTATTGTCGCTAACAGCTCTACCTAATGGCTCACCCATCAGCTCCATGACTTCTTCTTCAGATATACCAATATCAACACAATTATCGGCATAGCATACTCCACAAGAAAACAATAAAGCCAAAATCAATACAATCACATAACTAATAAAATATTTCATAATAAACAATCACCTAACAAACTGTCCGGAAGGGAAAAAGTTCCATAACCATCCTTGATCTGGTCAGCTGCGGCATTATTAACCGTTAAACTCGTCATTAGAAAAAAACCTACCATTATATAATTCTTCATATTTTCTCCTTTAGCACAATGATTGTCAGCACTTAGTATATTTCCAATATTTCCAAACCCGCATTGGAAAATCTCACTCCTTAGCAAAATCACTAATTTTTTCATTAAATAAAATGCAATGGCACATATCATACAAAAACAATATGCGGATCACCGACATATTCACTACCTTTAGGTAAAGCCTCGCCCATAACATTTTTCCGATTCATATAATCTCTGATAAAATCATCTTCGTCTAAAATCTCAGGGGGATAATATTGAACAACAAATCTTCGCGACATATCATGATACATTAAAGGTGCCGTTAAAAATGCTCTATAGCCGCATTTTGGGCATTGACAAACATTAACTTTCCCCGCAAATAATTCCTCTTTTAGTCCCGGATCCAAGTCCACATTTATCGATTGCCAAATTCTTACTTCCTGAGCACTGCCGCATTCCGGGCAATTAACCGAAACTTTATTTTGTAAAGACATTATATTCTCCTTTGAATAATTCTTTAAGCTGGCCAGTATATTTTTACTAAAGGAATAAGTGTTCTTGTGCCGTTTTCAAACCCGCATTGGATTGTGGCTTTTTGAGTAACTTTAAATCTTTAAGCTATGTCCCCAAGTTTCGCACTTGTAGTCAAGTAGAGACCCTCTAATTTGCCCTCTAATTCTCTAATTTATGCTTTTCAATCTGTGTTCTCTGTGGTAAAACTACTATTAAAGAACGAAACGCATTATACCGTCTTTTAATAATTTCACATTAAAGATAATTTTCCAATGCGGGTTTGAAAACGGTACATTTGTATTATGATACTCGTATTATATATTTTGTTCTAATCTATGGCAACCAAAACAAAAACTTCATACTCTCCCCTTTTAAACGTTTCAATCCACGCGCCCGCATGGGGCGCGACTCCAGTCAATACCGCGGTACAGTTCAGGTATCCCGTTTCAATCCACGCGCTCGCATGGGGCGCGACGATACACGCTTTAACGATCTATTTTTATTAATAAGTTTCAATCCACGCGCCCGCATGGGGCGCGACCTTGTGGGTTTGCCTTTGTCCGGCCGGAGTGCTCGTTTCAATCCACGCGCCCGCATGGGGCGCGACTTTATTAAAGATTAAGTATATCGCTCAATACCAGTTTCAATCCACGCGCCCGCATGGGGCGCGACCACACTATTTTAACTTGGGTAGAAAAAGGAGATAGTTTCAATCCACGCGCCCGCATGGGGCGCGACCGTTGACCGGGGATTATGTGTTCAATGGAACGCATGTTTCAATCCACGCGCCCGCATGGGGCGCGACTAAAAAAGTTAAAGAATATTTGGCGAAAATCGGGTTTCAATCCACGCGCCCGCATGGGGCGCGACACACCACATTAAGATATTAATTGTAGCCCAAGCTGTTTCAATCCACGCGCCCGCATGGGGCGCGACATATCACTGTTGAGGACTTCTTCTGCTGCTGCTAGTTTCAATCCACGCGCCCGCATGGGGCGCGACTCACTAAAAATGATCTTGATATTCAATTAGAGAGTTTCAATCCACGCGCCCGCATGGGGCGCGACGTACTCTAGTCCGGTCTGCCAGCGGGGGAGTTTGTTTCAATCCACGCGCCCGCATGGGGCGCGACTTCAAAGGTTGAAGTTTTAGATCCAAATAAACTTGTTTCAATCCACGCGCCCGCATGGGGCGCGACTCTCACAGCGATATACTGCTGACCTGTTCCCACGTTTCAATCCACGCGCCCGCATGGGGCGCGACACAATTACCTTTTTTAATTGTGGCGGTTTCCAAAGTTTCAATCCACGCGCCCGCATGGGGCGCGACAGATTATTAGCTATACACTTTATTCCAAATCCGGTTTCAATCCACGCGCCCGCATGGGGCGCGACTTGCAAACGCTTTTATTTTTAGGGCTGGAGTCATGTTTCAATCCACGCGCCCGCATGGGGCGCGACATGATGTACCGGGGCTTTATCCAGTTGGCAATTAGTTTCAATCCACGCGCCCGCATGGGGCGCGACTATTGCTTTATTAATCTTTTAATTTCAAATAGTTAAAATGTCATTTTTGCGAACCTTTAAATCTCTTATTGTTTCCTATCCTCGAACGTTTCATAAAGAAACACAACCCCTTGATTGTCAAAGAGCAATCGAAAAATGCGAACCTTTAGAGAAGACCTTATTTGCTTATGGTTCGCACTGGCAAAATTAAATAATTAACGGCCCTTCTAAATCAGTAATTTCCTTTGCGCCAATATGCTCAATTCTTCTTCGCCAATTCGCGCCAAGAAAATAAAATCGTAAGCTGTCCTTAGTTACATCTATTTTACTGATTAATGTCTGCCGCAGAACAGTCCACTGCGCCGGATCAACATTACACTCGAAAACAGAATATTGTACCCGCTGTCCATAATTTTTGCATGCTTTGGAAACATGCCTCAATCTTTTAGCGCCTTTTTTATCATCCATTTTTACATCATAACTAACTAAAACAAGCATAACTTTCACCGATCTTTAAGTAGGTTCATTTCCAAATAAACACAGGGTATCCGTCAATATCACCTCGAAAATATCTCGCAAGCAATAATGCCTGCACATAAAACAATAATCCTACAGGAACACTCTCCTGTAAATACGGATGCGTTATTTCCTCCTGTTTTCTGCTTTGATATGCGACTAAAACCGTTTTTCTAGTATCATCATCCATCATCACCGCGCCTGATGAAGACACAGTAAAACCCTTTTTCTGAACCTGTTCACGATTAATCAATGACAGCACCAGCCGGTCAGCTAAAAACGGACGAAATTCCTCCATTATATCCAATGCCAAACTAGCGCGTCCCGGGCGGTCTCGATGCAAAAAACCAACCGCTGAATCAAGACCAACAGATTCTAATGCCGAACGTACATCATGCGTCAGTAATGTGTACACAAATGACAATAAACAATTTACCCTGTCTAATGGCGGACGGCGATTGCGCTCTTCAAATACGAAATCATTTTTTTGTCCAACGATGAGATTATTAAACACATCAAAATATGTATGAGCACTTTCCCCTTCTATCCCGCGGATCGCGTCCAAGTCGTTAGTTCGTTGAAGCTGTTCCAAAGAATATTTAAGCCTTGTTGAAGCCCTCTCCACTGCATCAGTGTTTATTTTTTCATCGTGGTCACGCAATGCTCTTTGCAATACCGTGCGGCAATTGGCAATCTTACCGGTTAAGACAAACCGTGCTATCCCGGCAGAAAATTTTAAATCATCCGCTCGGCGATATTGTTCTCGACGCAGTAAGACATTGCCGCGGGTTTTTCCGTGAACTCCGGCAAGAAAACGTCCATATTCCGTCAAAAAACTGATCGCGACATTGTTTTCCGCGCAATGCCCCATAAGAAATGGACTCATCCCCACATTACCAAAGCATACGATTCCGCTAATGGTATGAATCGGCAATTGCAGCCGCGTTTCTTTTTCAACAGAAACCACAACCGTTTCTCCTTGTTTAGAAAGATACGCTCCCTGTGTAGTGACAAATAACGTGTTCAGATATTTTTTCATAACTCTCTCAACTGTTGTTCAAGATACTCTCGAACAGATTGTGACTTTCCCATTGATTTCGGCATACAAACCGAAATCAGCGAACAGCTTTCGCATTTTTTCATATAGACCGGCAAAGGGGTTTTTCCTTGTTTAATAAAATTATGCACCTGCTTTATTGTTTCCTTAGTAGTATTTCGTAGATCTTCATTCAATTCAACTTCCAAACGATGTTTTATTCTCCCATAGAAAATAGCGCCTTTAAGAATATTTATTCCCAGCATCTCCTCAAGGCACAAACCTTGAGCGCAAAGCTGTACCTTATCGCAGTCATCAGTCTTAGGTTTACCGCGCTTATACTCTATTGGAAAGGGCGTCCCAGCACCTGATGAAACTCGACAACATCAGCTTTTCCGTTTAGGCCAAGCTCATTAGACCGCAAAGGAATTCCTCGTTCAATCCGCACCCCATCCCTTGTCTCAACACGCTCTTCATGCGCCTTATCGTGCATAACTCTGCCCTCAGCAGTGAATAGATTTTCAACCCACACCTGCTCAATATGAATCAAAGCGCACTGCCGACGGCAAAACATAAAATGCTGCAACGCCGAAAGCTGAATAAAATCGTCTTCCGAATATATCATCCGACTTTTTATCCTATCTGTAATTATTCTTTTTCTTTCAATTTAATTAGCTTTAAAATTTCAGTTACAGGTTCGCCATCAAGCAAAATATGGAAGTCGGAAAATTTACGCGCCGGGCCTTCGGTAGCACGTTTAACATCTACCCGATCAAAAAGCGTAGCCGCATTTGCTGTCCCCAATGCTGAACCATGTTCAAAAATAATTAAAGCGCGAGTACTCATCAACCCCCGCGCTGCGGAATGGTCATGATCAAACATTTTTTGCAAAGCTTCCCAAAATAAATTTAAGTCT
>Ga0180007_10001071_pt1 | contig 39366 bp, 36 predicted proteins | sample MM_PC_MetaG_FD_121122 | JGI IMG/M metagenome (GOLD analysis project Ga0180007, IMG submission 121122) | Groundwater microbial communities from the Aspo Hard Rock Laboratory (HRL) deep subsurface site, Sweden - MM_PC_MetaG | ecosystem: Environmental > Aquatic > Deep subsurface > Groundwater... | reverse complement strand
GCATTGCAATAACTGTAATAACAGATCCTATAAATAAAGATTGTTTTCTACCTATATAATCTGCAACAGCTCCTGTTGGAATTTCTAAAATAAAAATCCAAAACATAAACCAAGATTGAAGTATTTGAATCTTACCTTGAGATATTCCTCCCCAATCAGTGAAAAATGGAACCAATACAGCAGAAAATAAATGCAGGGAAATAAGAAAACTATACAAATAATATCTATTAATTGTACTTTTCAATTTTCCGTTTATTTTATTCATTATCTTTTTCATAATAACCTTTTTAAAACTAAAAAAACCAGCTTTTAATTTAGCTGGTTTTACTTTATTTGTTTATTTATTCTTCTATCTCAAAAGAAAACCAGCAAAATGTCCACAGTTTAAAACTGTGTGAGCTGATTTAATTCCAAGATACATTTCTCTCATAAAACCTATTATATTCAATAATTCATTAAAAAACAAAATGTGGTCGGTGAGGGACTCGAACCCCCGGCCTTACGAATGTGAATCGTACGCTCTAACCACCTGAGCTAACCGACCTTTATTAATATTATATTTTAACATCTCAGTTTTATATTTCACAGATTGACAAGGTTTTCACGAATCTATATATTAAATTGTAATGATTCATATCATTACACTTTTTTTGTATGAATCAGGTTTTTGGAACAGGTTTAACTTTTGACGATTTACTTCTTATCCCAAGGTACTCAAAAATTATCTCCAGATCCGAAGTGGATATCTCCTCATCTTTAACTCCTAACATTAAGTTAAAAATTCCCATAATAAGTTCGAACATGAGTGATATTACTGGAGTAAAAATGGCAATTACTTTAGGTAAACTTGGTGCCTTAGGGGTTCTTCCGAGGTTTGTAACTCCAGAGGAAGAAGCAAATAATGTTGAAAAAATCAAAAAAGAAAAACTAATTGCAGCAGCCTCAGTGGAATGTAAAAAGGGAGAATTTGAAAGAGCAGAAAAACTTGTTAAAGCCGGTGTTGATATTTTAGTCCTTGATGTCGCTCATGGACACATGGAGCAACATATTAAAATGACCAAAAAAATAAAGGCTATATTTGGAAAAAAAGTTGAAATTATTAGCGGAAATGTGGCAACCTATCAGGGGGCTTGCGATTTATTTAAAGCAGGTGCAGATGCTTTAAAAGTGGGAATCGGACCTGGGTCAGTTTGCATTACAAGAGTTGAAACGGGATTTGGAGTTCCACAAATGACTGCAGTTTTTGAAACGGTAAGAGCAGCCCATAAATACAATAAAACTGTGATATGCGATGGAGGAATGAAATCTTCAGGAGATATAGTTAAAGCCTTAGCTGCTGGAGCATCTGCTGTAATGACTGGATGCCTTTTTGCAGGAACTAAAGAAGCTCCAGGAAAAGTAATTACCAAAAAAGGAAAAAAATATAAAACTTATAATGGGTCAACTTCCTTAAATGAAAAAATTTCACAGTTAAAAAAAGTTGGCAAGGTAGTTAATGCAAACTTTTTAAACCAAATTGAAGGAGTGGAAAGTATAGTTCCTTTTAAAGGTCCTGTTAGTAAGGTATTAGAAAAATATTGTTCAAATATTAGATCTGGATTTAGTTATTGTGGTGCAAAAAACATTAAAGTATTATGGCAAAGGGCAAAATTCATGCAAATAACCAGTATTAGTCTAAAAGAAAACGGATCACATGATGTAATTGTCAATTACGGAATGGAAAAATCTAAAAAAGAGACATTTGCATAAAATATGTATATAGAAAGAAAACCAGAGGTTAGAAAAAATGCATGGGTAGTAATGGGAGCTCAGTATGGAGATGAGGGGAAAGGTAAAATCTCAACCTTTATTTCATTAAGAGAAGGATCAAATATGGTGATTAGAGCTGGGGCTGGGCCTAACGCAGAGCATGGTGTATTTTTGGATGATAATAGTGAATATCTTAAAGCAAACCAACTACCGCTAGGTGGAATTTTCTTAAAACATATCCAAATAAGAGTAGGAAGAGAAGTTGTTGTAGATCCTGAAAAACTTTTGGCAGAAATTGAAAAATATAATCTCGCTGATAGAGTGAAAGTGGATAGATGGTGTGGAATTGTTGAACAAAAACATATTAGAGCCGAGCAAAGAAGCAAACATTTAAAAGAGGGTCAGGGTTCAACTTTAACAGGAACAGGAGAGGCAAGAGTTGACTATGTCAGAAGAAAAAATAAATATGCTAAAAATATTCAAATTCTTCAAGATATGAATTTATTGACCAATGTTGAAGAAGAAGTAAATAACGATGAAAACATGTCAACTATTGAACTGTCCCAAGGTGCATTACTTTCAAGAACCCATTCCCTTCAAGAAAATGATTCTTGTACATCAGTTGCAATAAACGTTGCAGCTGCAATGTCTCAAGTACTATTAAATCCACATAGGCTTAAGGGTTCTACCTTACTTGTAAAAACTATGCCAACCCGTGAAGGAGAAGGTACATTTGGAAAATCCAGAGAATTAACTCAACAGGAAATAATTGATAGAGGTATTGTTGAGTATAGTTCAATTGGTAATAAAATTAGAAGAAAAGCAGTAGAACCTGACTGGGATTTACTTCAAGAAGCAGCTAGGATAAATGGTCCTACAGAAATTGCTTTAACTTTTTGTGATCATTGGGATCCAGATATGAAAAATGTCGTCGATAGAAATAAAATTACAGAATCTACAAAAAAATTAATTCGACATGTTGAAGCTGTAACAAATGCTCCAGTCACAATTCTAGAAACAGGTAAACCATTTGGTTGCATTATAGATTTATCTGATAAAAATATTGACTTTAATTCTTATATTCACGGAGAAGTAATAATAAATACCTAAGATAGTCATTGCTTCTTAAGTTTCAGCTTTTATAATTAATAAATATGTTATTAAAAAGACTTGGTGCATTTTTTTTGGACATTTTAGAAGTTGTTGTATTTGCAATAGCTTTCTTTTTATTTCTTTATCTTTTAGTATTCCAACCCCACAAAATTAAAGGTTCATCAATGGATCCTAACTTTAAAGATGCAGAATATTTACTAACCGATAAGGTAACTTACAGGTTTAATGAACCAAAAAGGGGTGATGTAATAGTTTTCAAAGCTCCGGGACTGGAAGGTGAAGAATTTATTAAAAGAATTATTGGACTTCCAGGAGAAACCATATCAGTTAGCCAAAATACAATTTATGTAAATGGTGAGGTTCTAAGTGAAAAATATATTGGATTTGATAAATACACAAGTTCTGGTGCTTTTTTAGAGGAAGGTAAAACAATTAAAATTCCAGAAGACAATTATATTGTAATGGGAGACAACAGGCCTCATTCTTCTGACTCAAGATCTTGGGGTTTTGTTCCAAAAAATGATATTTCAGGTAGAGCTTGGTTTGTGTATTGGCCAATAAGTATTTTAGGTACAGTAGAAAAAGTAAATTACAATTTATAAAAGAAGATAAATTATTTTATTATTGCTTTATATATTCTTTGAAGTTTATCCTCTGTCTTTTCCAAATCACCTTTAAAGGTAAAAGTTAATTTAGTTTCTCTTCTTGATCTAACTAGTTTTACTTTTGTATCAATTTCTTCTTTCTTTCCATTGGCAAAAGACTTTTGAAAATCTTCCTCCATTTTATCGATTTCTTCAGAAACTACTCTTAATCGATTTTTCCTAACTCCACGCCTATCATTGGATTGACCAGATTTTGATTTCATTCTTCTTGCCAACTCCTCTGCCCTTCTGACAGATCCTGATTCACGAAGAATTATCTTATATGCTTCAACCATTAGGTTTTGATCATCAATGGCTGCAAGGGCTCTTGCATGACCTTCAGATATAAGTCCAGACAGAAGTCCATCTTTTAGGGCATCTGGAAGGGAAAGAAGTCTAATTGAATTTGAAACATAAGAAACTGATTTTCCAATTCTTACAGCAATTTCACTTGTGGTTAAACCAAATTCATTCATTAATCTTTCGAATCCTTTTGCTCTATCTAATGCGTTAAGATCAACTCTCTGGACATTTTCTACCAAAGCCATTTCAAGCATGCCTCTTGGAGAAGTCTCTCTTACAATTACTGGCACATGGGTTAAACCTGCTAGTTTTGATGCTCTCCAACGTCTCTCACCTGCAATTATCTGGAATCCTGCTGGAGTTTTTGCAATAATTAAAGGCTCTAAAATTCCATGTTCTCTTATCGAATCAACCAAATCAACCAAGCTTTCAGGAGTTATTGATCCTCTTGGCTGCAAAGGATTTGCTTGCAATTGATTAACATCTAATTGAATTATTTCTTCTGCCATTTTATTTTGAAATTATTGAAACTATCTTTTTACCAAGTTTCTGAAAATATTTAACTACTCCTTCTTTTACTGCAAAAAGTGTAAAATCTCTTCCCATTTTTACACCTTCTCCTGCTTTAATTTGTTGACCTCTTTGTCTTACTAAAATACTTCCAGCTTTAACTTTTTTTCCATCAGAAACTTTAACACCTAATCTTTTTCCTTTGGGGCTTACATGCTGTCCAGTTTTTCCGCCTGCTTTATGTGTTGCCATACTGAAATGAGTTTAAAAAATATTTTCACGGATGTCAAGAGACTAAAAAGATATATATTGATATATAAAATATTACTTAGAAGAAATTTTCTCAACTAAAAGCCTTGTATATTGAGCTCTAAAACCTCTATGCCTTCTATATCTAGACTTAGATTTAAATTTGAATACCTTTATCTTGTCACCTTTTTCTTCATTGATTACTTTAATTTTAATTGAAACATCTTTTAAAGTAGGTTTACCTACTTTTACCTTATCTCCATCAACAAAAAGAAGAACTTCAAGTTCCTTACCTTCAGACATCTTGTCAACTAATATCTCATCATTTTCTGAAACTTGATATTGATGACCTTGTAATTTTATGATCGCGTATTTTTTCATATCTAACTTAAGGATATTTTACTCAGATTTTAGGCTAAAAACAAGCCTAGTTAATGAATTGCTCCCAAAACAATGCCTAAACTCATCATTGTTGCAATTAGAGATGAACCACCAGCTGAGATTAAAGGAAGAGTAATTCCTGTAATTGGCAAAAGTCCCATGTTCATACCAATATGAACAATTACTTGAACTAAAAGAACAAAAAATAGTCCAGATATAAAAGCTCTTGCAGATAGATCACTGGTCCTATTAATGAAAGATGCAAGTTTATACAAAAGTAGTAGTAATCCAATAATTAGAACTATAGCTCCAAAAAAACCAAGTTCTTCAGATATTGAAGCAAAGATAAAGTCTGTATGTCTTTCAGGTAAAAAAGCTAATTGAGTTTGTACGCCTTTACCAAGTCCCCTGCCCCAGAACTTACCAGATCCAACTGCTATCATTGACTGCATAGAATTGTACCCTCCTCCTAAAGGATCCGATTGGGGATTTAGAAATGTCATAACTCTTTGCTTTTGATATGGAGCTAAAATACTCCAGGTAATTGGAATTACTAATAATAGTGATAAAAAAACAATAACTAAATATTTTTTGTCAAAATTACTTGCAAGAATAATTCCTAAAAAACCAATAGCCGTTAAGACCGCCACCCCCAAAGAAGGCTGAATTAATATTAATATAAATGGTAAAAGAAACAAAAGTAGTGATTTAATAAATTTATTAATTTTTAAATCTTCTCCTGCAAGAAAATTAGAAAAAAATATAAATAAAAACGGCCTTACTATTTCGGAAGGCTGAATAGTAGATGGCCCCAAATTAATCCATCTAAATGTTCCTCTAGTTATTTGACCAATAACCACAGGTAAGATTAAAAGAATAATACTTCCAATATAAAATTGTTTTGAGAAAAGAGTAAATATATTAAAAGTAACTTTTGAAAACAAGAAAAATATTACTATAGAAAAAATAACATAAAATAAATAGGTTGGAAAAAGAAAGGGAGCAATAGACCTTAATACAAATACACTATACAAAAGAAGAAAAAGTATTATTCCGACAAAAACAAGATCTTTGGGCTCATTTATTTTTTTAACAAACATCAAATTTTTGAAACTTTAAAAGTTCCTTTTTTAAGCTTTGAGGTGAAAGTTTTTTTCTTAATAGCCTCTAATATTTCTTTATTTTCTGGTAACCAAGTATTAAAAACATCAACTTTATCATTAAGAGTAAGATTTTGTGATTTTCTTTCGGATTGAATTTTTCTAATTAAATCTCTAGCTTTTGATTCTTCGATTAATCCAGGAGTTAATTTAATATCAAGTACTACTTTTATTTCTTTCCCTTTTTTGAAACTTATTTTCTTAATATTTACTTCTTTTTTGAGAATATCGAGTAATGATTTAGAAATATTAGTATTAGATACTCTAACTTCTACACTATTTAAAGGCTGTCTAACTGGAATATTAAGTCTCTTTCTTTCAGAGTGAATTTTCTCAACAATTTCTCTGACTAAATTCATTTCATTAATTAGTTTATTGTCAATTTTGTTATTTTTGAATTCTGGCCAAAAAGTAAGATGTACAGATTCTTCTTTTGTAAGATTTTTATACATTTCCTCTGAAACAAATGGAGCAATTGGTGCAAGAATTTTTGAAAAATTAAGAAGAACAAAATAACAAGTATTATAAAATGAACTTTTATCTTCTTTATTATCTGAAATTGGTCCAATTCTTTCTCTGGATCTTCTAATATACCAAGTGGAAAAATCTTGAATAAAAGCTTTTAGTGCATCGACGCTTAAAACGGTATTATATTTTTCTAAATTTATAGTTACTTGCTTAACAGTTTTTAATAATCTATTTAAGATCCATCTATCCAAAATCGATAAATTCTTATCATTAATATCAAAATCTTTCTTACTTGGCTTCCAATTATCTAAATTAGCATAAGTTATAAAAAAGTTATAAGAATTCCACAAAGTCAGAAGGAAATTCTTTATCTGATTTCTATATTCTTCTTCTGAAATTCTTATATCCTCTCCGTGCATTACAGGACTCCCCATCAAGTAAAGCCTCAATGCATCTCCTCCATATTTTTCCAGCATTAACCTTGGATCGGGATAATTTCCAAAGTTTTTGCTCATCTTTCTGCCATCCGTTCCAAGTACTACTCCTGTCACCACAACATTTTTAAAAGCATTAGAGTCAAAAAGTACAGTTCCTATTACATGAAGAACATAAAACCAAGCTCTAATTTGACCTGTATATTCAACAATAAAATCAGGAGGGAAAAAGCTTTCTAATTTTTCTTTATTAAAAGGATAATGTCTTTCTGCAAATGAAGCACTTCCAGCCTCAATCCAGCTATCCAATACCTCAGGTACTCTAGTTGCCATTTTTCCACATTTTTTACATTTTACTTTTACTTCATCAATTTCAGGCTTATGAAGATCTAAAATCTTTATTCCTGATGCTTCTTCTAATACTTTGATAGAGCCTGGTACAAACCTTTCACCACATTCACACTGCCATACAGGGACTGGAGAACCCCAATATCTGCTTCTTGATATACACCAGTCTGGAGCTGCCTCTAAGCTTTTTAAAAACCTTCCATACTTAAAATGTTTTGGATACCAATTAACTAACTCATTTGTCTTTTTAAGTTCTGGTTTTAAAGACTGAATATCTACATACCAAGCGTCCTGTGGAGAATAGAAAAGCCTTGTCTGACATCTCCAACAAGTAGGAACGGTATGGGTATAAGATTCTTTTCTATATATTAAGCCTCTTTTTTCCAAATCCTGATCAACTTTTTCATCAACATCCAAATAATACATTCCTGCCCAATTAGGAACATCTTTTGTAAGATATCCTTCCTCATTTACATGCATCACTACCTGAATATTCTCTTTTTGCATTACAGTCAAATCATCTTCTCCGTATGCAGCAATTGTAACTACTCCGGTCCCCTCGTCAGCTGTTACAAAATCTCCACCAATAATAACAAATGCCCTCTTTCCTTTATCAATCTTATAAAAATCATAATGAGTAGTAAATTTCTTACCAATTAAATCTTTTCCCGAAAACTCATCAACTATTTTATAAGGTTCATCTTTTAAAAAGCCTAATGTAGATTTTGCGAGAATATAGTACTTACCTGCCTGTTTTACTTTTACATATTTAAGTTTGGGATTTACCGCCAAAGCTGGAGTTGCAATTTTATTCCAAGGTGTTGTTGACCAAGCCAAAATGTATGTATCTTCTTCTCCTTTTATTTTATACATATAGGTAGTTGCATTTTCTGTAATTTCCTTATAATTGTCCTTATCCATTGCAACCTCAAAATTTGATATTGGAGTTGAGCAGTGTGGACAAAAAAGTGAAACTCTTAAACCTTTATATATGTAGCCCTTATCATACATATTTTTAAAAACCCACATAACAGTTTCCATATAGTCTTTATCCATAGTCCTATATGAATTTTTAAAATCTACCCAGCGTCCTATATGATCAACATACCATTCCCATTCAGAAGACACCTGACTTACATAGGATTTACATTCATCAATAAATTTTTTGACTCCAATCTTTTCTTCTATCTCCTTTTTGCTTTTTAAACCCAGTTTGTTTTCTACTTTATTTTCTGCAGGCAAGCCATGACAATCCCAACCCCAAACACGTCTTACTTTGTAGCCCTGCATTGTTTTAAACCTTGGAAATATGTCTTTAGGAATACCAGAAAGTAAATTTCCATAGTGAGGCATTCCTGTAATAAAAGGTGGACCATCTAAAAATGTCCATTTTTTTTCTTCAGGCCTTTGGTTAACCGACTTTTCAAAAATTTTGTTTTCTTTCCAAAAGCTGATTATTTTTTCCTCAATTTCTGGAAAGTTAACCTTAGGATTAACTTCATCAAAATATTTTTTGGCCATATTATTGTTATTTTACACTAAATGAAGCTTGTATTGAATAAACCTATTTTATATTTAAACTCTTAATTTTATTTAATATTAATTACTTTTTTAACAATTTTAATAAAATTCTTTTCTGTCTCTTCTTAATCTTTCCACATTTATCTTCCTTTTCTTAAAAAGGCTGGAATTTCAAATTTCTCTCCGAATGTATCTTCTTCTCCATTCCCCTTATCATCTGAATTTTCTTCTTCTACATCCTCTAGAGTTTTTTCTTCTTCTTTTTCTGGAGCTTCACTAATAACTCCTTGAATTGGAGTTTGTGTAGAAGTTTTTGCCATCTGAGAAAGTCTTGCTCTAGTTTCATCAAAACCTGTTGCAATAACGGTAATTCTCAATTGATCAGAAAGTTCTTCTTTAATAACTGCTCCAAAAATTATATTTGCATCAGGGTCAGCTGCAGCTGAAATAATCTTTGCTGCTTCATCAACTTCATACATGGTTAAATCATTTCCACCTGAAATATTGAAAAGAACTCCCCTTGCTCCTTCAATTGAAAGATCCAAAAGAGGAGATGATATGGCAGCTCTTGCAGCCATCTGAGCTCTATTTTCTCCAACTCCTGTACCAATTCCCAAAAGTGCACTACCAGCAGACTTCATAATGGCTTTTACATCAGCAAAGTCAACATTAACAAGTCCTGGTACTGTAATAATTTCAGAAATTCCCAAAACTGCCTGACCTAAAACAGAATCAACTACTTTAAAAGCCTCTAAAAGTGTCATTTTTCTATCAATAACATCCATAAGTCTTTGATTAGGAATAACAATTAAGGTATCTACCTCTTCTTTGAGCTTTTCTATCCCATCTTCAGCTATAACTGATCTTCTTGTTCCTTCAAAAGAAAAAGGTTTAGTTACAATGGCTACTGTCAAAGCTCCTGCTTCTCTTGCAACTCTAGCTACAACTGAGGATGCTCCAGTTCCAGTTCCTCCACCCATTCCAGCTGTAATAAAAACCATGTCAGAGTCTAAGACCAACTCTTTAATTTTTTCTATTGATTCCTCGGCTGCTTGTTCACCAGTGTCTGGGTTTCCACCAACACCCAAACCTTTTGTAAGTTTTTCACCAATTTGAATTTTTGTTGGAGCTTTGTTTGCCAAAAGTACTTGCGCATCAGTATTTAAGGCAACAAATTCAACGCCTGATATAGTATCAGTATCAAGCATTGAAGAAACGGCATTGCCGCCACCTCCGCCAACACCAATAACTTTTATTTTTGCAATTCTTGCTGAATCTGGTTTTACTAATGCCATAATTTTGTTATATGCGTGATTTTACATAAGGCAGAAGAAAAATTCAATCTATATTAGATTTAGGGCAGAAGATTTTTTATTACGTCAATCACTTTACCTACAATTCCGACTGATGGCAGTTTAAACTTTCTAGCAAAAGAGTTCAAGTTTTCCTTGGGCTCTTCATTAGCTCCATACAAAATTAATCCAACAGGAACTGAAAAGCTAGGATTAATAATATCATCAATTAAACCTTTAACTCCTCTTGGTTTTCCGATTCTCACAGACAGTGACATCATTCTTCTGGCTGAATCTACAACCCCCACGGTTTCTGCTCCACCGCCAGTAATTATTACTCCTGATGGAATTTTATTTTCAATTTGAGCTTTCTCAAGTTCAAGTCTAACCATCGTAAATATTTCATTAAGTCTTGGCCTAATAATTCCTTCAGTTAAAGTTTTTCTTGATACTTTCTTAGTTTCGGTAATACCCAATTCAACTAAATCTAAATCATCGGAAAGTTCTTTATCTTTATTTTTTTTAGAATCTGAAAGAGCAATTTTAATTTTTTCTGCATTTTCCAAAGAAACTCTTAATCCAATAGCCAAATCATTTGTTACATTTCTTGCACCTACTGGAATTACTCCTGAATAAGTAAGCGATCCATCTAAAAAGGCAGCAATAGAAGTAGTACCTCCTCCAATATCTACTAAGACACATCCCAGTTCTTTCTCAGTATTAGTTAGTGATGATTCTGCTCCCGCATACCCACTAAAAACAAAATCTTCTATTTGAATTCCCACTTCGTTAATTGCTTTTTTAATATTTTTCATTGCAGGAGCAGCAGCTGTAATAATGTGAGTATCTACTTCAAGTCTAACCCCAGTCATACCGATTGCATCTTTAACACCAGATTCTCCATCAACTATAAATTCTCTAGGCAAGACATGAATAATTTCTCTTGATTGAGGAAGAGAGATTGCTGAAGCTGCTTCAATTACTCTATCTATATCACTTACAGATATTTCCCCATTAGGATCCGAGACAGCAACAACCCCATGAGAATTTTGAGAATGAAGATGTGCACCTCCCAAAGCAATATAGGCAGAATCCAAATGATATCCTGCCATCCGCTCAGCTGCCTCCACTGAGTTAATTATTGACTCTACCGCAGCTTCAATATCCACTATTTGTCCTTTTTTAATTCCTTTAGACTCACTTGAAGCAACACCTACTATATTTATAGTCCTCTCAAAACTGACTTGATCATAATTAACCTGAGATATTATAGTTGCAACTTTAGAAGATCCCAATTCTATTCCGGCAATAATTTTATTCTTATTCATATTAAAAACGATTTAACTATCTTAATACAGGATTTTCATACCTTAAGTCAATAACATTAATTCTATCCTCTATAATTCTAGATTCAGAATCTTCACTATTCAACCTGTTAATTATTAACCTCAAGGAACCTAGCAATACTTGATTATCTTCATTCAAAGGGAAAATCACTTTATAACCTTGACTAAATTGAACTTCTAAATAGTTATTAACTATACTACCATCTTTTATAGAGTAGGAAATAAAAATCTGATTAAGCAAGTTTAAAGCGGATAAATATTCATCGCTTATTTTTTCACCAACATTAAAGTTTTTACCTTGAAGATAAATAACTGGTAAGTCGCATTTATCTCTAAGTTCTAATACTCTACCTTTATTATCAACATAGGAATAAACATCATAAATTTCACTTTTAAGACAAAATTTTGCTTTTTCTATTACTAAATTTACTTTTAAACTATTTGGAATTTTATATTGGATAGAAAAGTCTCTGATAAAAAAATTATTTTCAAGGTAGATTTTTAACTCCTTTTTAGTCAAAGGTAATTTTTTGTCAAGAGATTTATTGATTTCATTCATAATTACTTGATCACAAGCACTGTACTGACTATTACAAATTATTTTTCTTACAATAATCAACCTCGGAATAATATAAATACCAACAATTACTAACAATAATGGAAAAACTAATAATATTTTTCTGAATACTTTTTTCACTTAAAATACTTATTAAGTAGGATTACAATCTTTTTTGAAGCTTCTTTATCCAAATAATTATTTTTCTTAACTGGCTGATTAGAGTTAACTAAATATTCGATCCCATCCAAAACCTTTTTAGAAGATAGGTTATCTTGGTTTAAAATAACTGTAGGAATATATTTAGACGCATATTGAGCATTTTCTTTCTGTTCGTTGAGGTAGGAGAAAGGAATTGGGATAAATATTGTGGGCTTGCCCAATGCAATCAGTTCTGAAACAGTATTTGCACCGGCTCTGCAAATTACTAAATCAACCTGATTATATATCGTAAGCATTTTATAAGGATCAACTGATGAAAATAGACTGTAGTATTTGGATCTACCTATGGATAAATTACTTTTAATTTTATTAAATTCATTGTAATCAAGCTCTCCTGTTATATGGATAATATTATATTTATCCAATAATTTTTCTAAAATTTGTTTAATCAGCTTATTTATTTGTTGAGAACCTCTTGATCCACCTACTATAAATAGTGTCTTTCTATCAGATTTTTGTAAATTCATATTATCTTTAAAGTATTGAGCCAGAATTGGATTTCCAACAACTATACATTTATCTTTAGGAAAATAAGGCTCACTTACTGCTCTTGAAAGAAGAATTTTATCTGCAAATTTTGCAGAGAGAATATTTGCTCTTCCTGCTACGACAGTCTGTTCATGAATTAAAACTGGAATTTTAAATAACTTAGACAAGATAACTACAGGAAATGAAGCAAAACCACCAAAAGAAAAAACAATAAAGGGCTTTATTTTTATTAAAAAATATAAAGCTTGAACAAAACCAACTGGAATTTTAAATAGAGAAAGAACTGTCCAGACAGAAAATTTTCTCTGTAATTTCCCAAAGATTATTGAATGAAACTTGACATTTAGTTTACTAAAATACTTAAACTCTAAACTTAAGCTCCTCTTGCCCTCCATTGCATTTTTAGGCCCTATCCAGTGAATTTCCCAATTAAGTTTCTTATTTTTTATTTCCTCAATAACGGAAAGTGCAGTTGTTCCTGCATGTCCACCTGTCAAAATAATTTTATTATTACTTCTTTTCATACTTAGAGATATTTAATAGTATACCGCTTGCAAAAAGCAACATGGTTAGTGCTGATCCTCCATATGAAAAAAACGGTAATGGAATTCCAGTCAAAGGAACTAAAGCAACATTAGATCCAATATTAAAAATCACTTGTGTACTAATCCAGACAGTTATTCCTATTGCTAAAACCTTAGAAAATTTATCAGGAGCATTTTTTGCAATTCTAAAAGCAAATGCAATATAGGTAAAAAGTAAAATAATTACTATTAAAGCTCCAATAAATCCAATTTCTTCAGCAATTACAGCAAAGACTGAATCTGTTGCAGCTTCCGGTAGAAATAAAAACTTTTGTCTTGATTGACCTAAACCTACACCAAAAATCCCACCTGAACCAAGTGCCAAAAGAATTTGCCTTATATGATAATCTTTTCCCAATGGATCTTGTGATCGCTGCAGAAAAGTTAATAGTCTTGCTCTTCTGTAACTTGATGTAAGAATAAAGCCTAGACTTCCCAAAATTCCAACAACTGAAGCAGCGAAAAAAGAAAACAAATTAATTCCAGATACAAATATTTGAGACATGCCAATAGCCAATAAAACTAAAGTCGTCCCCAAATCAGGCTGTAGCATTATTAAAAATACAACTATTACTAGAGGAACAAAATAACTTAATAGTTGTTTTTCTTTTTTTGCTACTTTAGCTAAATATATAGCTAAAGAAAGTTTGACAAACTCAGCTGGCTGAATAGAAACTGAACCTATATATATCCATCTTCTTGCACCAAGAAATTTTGAACCTAAACTAGGAAGCAATACAGCTACAAGAAAAATTATGCTAGTAGCGAAAGCGGGTATGGCAAGTTTTTCCCAAATCTTATAGTTTATTTGGGAAACAATAAGCATCGAAATAAACCCAATTAAAGCCCAAACAGATTGTTGTTTAAGAAAATAGAATTTATCATTGAATATATTTAATGCCTGAGGGGCAGATGCATCAGCTACAGCAATAAGCCCTAGTACTGTAAGTACTACAGTAATATAAAAAAAATTCTTATCAATACTTTTTTTTTGCTTATTGAGAAGTTTTTTATACACGCTTTAAATAGTTGCCAACCAAAGACCGAAAATTGCAAGAATAATTCCAGCAAGCCAGGCTCTAAAAACGATTTTAGATTCCTCCCAACCAATTGCTAGAAAGGTGTGATGTATTGGTGCTAAAGGAAAAATTGCCTTCTTAAAAAATTTCCAACCGATTATTTGAATTGCTGATGACAATATTTCAATTACAAAAATTCCACCTACAACAACAAGTGCAATAATACTTCCACTTAACAAACCAATAACTGCCAGTGTTGCCCCAAAAGACAAAGCTCCACTATCTCCCAAAAATATTCTTGCTGGCCAAACATTAAAATATAGAAATGCAATTAAAGAGCCAATCCAAATTGCAATAAATAAAGAAAGCGGAGTGTCTAAAGTTCCTGCAACAATAATTCCAAAAACAGTTAAACAAATAAGCAAAAGTCCTGATGCAAGACCATCCAAACCATCTGTAATATTGAAAGCATTTGTAAAAGCAACTATCGTAAACGCGGCAAAAGGAATATATAAAGGACCTAAATATAATGTTTTTGAAACAAAAGGAATATGTAGGATTTGTATCCCGAGATATTTATATATTACATAACCAATTAAAAAAGCAAAAAACCACTGAAGAGCAAACTTTTGCCATCTTCCAAGTCCAAATAGTAATCCTTTTAAGCCTGTCTTAGGTTTTCCAAAAATCTTAACTAAATCATCAGAAAGACCAATCAAACCAAAAGAAATAAAAGTAAAAAAGACAATGAAAAGTTCATATTTTAAATTAAAAGAAGATTGAATAAAAACACCCACTCTTGAAGCAAAAGAAAAAACAACTGCAAAAAGAATAGATATAACAAGAATAAGAAGTATTCCTCCCCCTACAGGAGTTCCTGCCTTTTTATCATGCAGCTTATCAAAAAGAGGAACTGCTCCTTTTTTGGGAGCTTCCTTTTTTCTTGTAAGGTTTATTTTGTAAAGAAAGTTAATGAAAGGAACAACCAAAAGGCTTGTAACTAAAAATGAAAAAATGATTAAACCTAGAACTAAGGATAATAAGTTTGGAGATGTCATATTTTAATCCATTATAAATTGATTAGTCTATTTAGACAACCGCGCAACAGGCTTATCTAAACCTATTGATCTTGAAGCTTTGAAAAGTATTACAAATTCTTTTCCTAAAATATCAGATATATATTTATCAACCTCATTTTCTTTTAAAACCCAGAAAGAATTTTCACTACCAAATTTCCTTTTAACTATTTCATAAATAACTTTTGACTCTTCACCAACACAGACGATTCTTTTTAAAGGTAACTTTACTAATATTTCTCCAATTTCTTGATGGTATTTTTTTGACAAATCTCCCAACTCCAACATATCCCCAAAAACAATTGCCATATTTTTTTTATCTCCTAGCTCGCTAAATAATTTAATTGCTTCTTTAGCAGCAGCAGGATTGTTATTGTAGGTGTCATCAATAATAAAAGTATTTTTAATTTTCAATAAAGACAACCTATGCTCTAATGGTTTATATTCTTTTAAACCCTTTTTAATCTTTTGAGGATCAATTCCCAATTCTAAAGCAACAGCAATTGCTGCAAGAGAATTTTTTACATTTACATTACCTAAAACTTCTAAATCTATTTGAATACTTTTATTTTTATGTTTAAGTAAATATGAAGTTTTTAAATTTCGTATCTTTATATCAACTGCTTCAACAAAAGAATTCTTACCATAAAAGATAGCTTTATTTTTATTCTTATTTCCATACTTTCTTAGATATTCATTTTCTTTATTTAAAATAATTTTTCCTTTTTTCAATAAAAAGTTTGCTAACTGTATTTTTTCTTCAAAAACACCTTCTGTATTTTTAAAAAACTCTGTATGAGTTGGATTAATCGAGGTTATTATCCCTATATCAGGTTTTACCATCCAAAGATAAAAACCCATCTCACCTGGATATTCAACCCCAAACTCTAAAACAAGATATTTGGTCTTAAAATTACACTTCAAAATTGTTGAAGGAATATTATAAAAAGGATCAATATTTGCAAAACTATAAACGGTATTACCACTTAGTTTCAAAATTGAAACAATCATTTCTTTTGTTGTACTTTTACCTGAACTTCCTGTAATTGCAATTATTTCTAAACCAAAAAACTTTTTTAAGAAAATACAATAATACTTTGCTATACGTCTTTTAATTGGATGAATAAAATAAAAAAGCATAAAAGCTTTAAAATCTTTTAAAACTCCATTTCCTGTAAGATTAATCTCTAAATAATGATCTGGAATTTTTTTAGATAACCAATATTTTAATAGTTTCTTCATATTACTATTCTTGGAATTAAAGGATTAATTCTACATATAACCTCATAATTAATTGTACCTAATTTATCAGCAATCTCATCAGCTGAAATTATATTACCTTCTTGTTCCCCAATTATTACAACTTCGTCCTCAACTTTTACATTTTTTATATGAGAAACATCAACTACAAACATATTCATTGCAACCCTCCCTATAACCTGAGCATACTTTCCTTTTATCAAAACTTTTCCTGAATTGCTTAATTTTCTATCAAATCCATCAAAATAACCAATCGGTATTATTGCAATTTTTGTTTCTTTAGTAGCAGTCCATGTTCTACCATAGCTTACTGATTCTCCTTTATTAATATTCTTAACCTGTGCGACAATAGTTTTCCAAGAAAGAACAGGCTTTAATTTCAAACTTTTTGTACCTTTTTGAAGTTCTGCTATTTTTACCTCTTTTGAAGGCCATATTCCATAAAGACTAATACCAAGTCTAATCAAATTAAAATGAGTAGAAGGATAAAGAATAGTGGAAGCTGAAGCAGCACAGTGGCAGCAATCTACTTTTCCGATTTTATCTTCAAAAATTTCCTTTACTTTGTTAAACCTTTTTAATTGAAGCATGGCAAAACTTGGATCTAAAGTATCTTCTATATTTGCAAAATGCGTATAAATTCCTTCTATATAAATCTTATCTTTATACTTTGAAATTTCTTTTGCTAATTTAATTGTTTTACCTATAGATAGCCCTTGCCTATTTGTCCCGGTCTCGATTTTTAAATGTACCTTCGCAATTTTATTAAGCTTTAAACTAATAATCTTTCTAACAGTCTCTCTGTTGTAACATGCAAATGAAATATCATTTTTTATTACCAGCTCAAGATCTTTAATAGGTGTATAGCCCAAAATAATAATTGGTTTTTTAATACCATTTTCCCTAATTTTTAAAGCTTCATAAATACTGTCGACCGCAAATAGGTCAACCTTCGGAGAAATTAACTTGGAAACAATTTCAATATCATGACCATATGCATTCGCTTTAATGACAGCTGCAATTTTTGTTTCTTTAGATAAAATCTTCCTAAAAGAGCTTATATTAGAAAAAATAGCTTTTTTAGATATCTCTACCCAACTTTTTGTTTTAAATTTATTCTTCTGCATATTTAATTATTTTTTCTAAAAGTTTTTTATAACTAATTCCAGCCGCTTTAGCAGCTTTTGGCAAAAGTGATATAGATGTCAAACCTGGAATTGTATTTATTTCAAGAACCATAGGATTTTTATTGTCTTTAATAATAAAATCAACTCTTGAAAACCCCCTACAACCAAGAATTTTATGCACTTTTATTGAAACATCCTGTATTTGTTTAGTAAGTTTTTTTGAAATTCTTGCTGGAACTATCTCCTCTGCTCCACCTTCGTAATATTTGGATTTATAGTCAAAAAAAACGCTTTTCTTAGGAATAATCTCAACTATTGGAAGTGCTAAAGGATTATCATTACCCAACAGACCACATGTAACTTCTTTTCCTTTTAGATATTCATCTATTAAAATTGGATTGCTAAATTTAAAAGCTTCATTGATTGATTTATTAAGTTCTTCTTTATTTTTTGCAATTGAACTGCCTACTGATGAACCTTGATTGCTAGGCTTAATAAAATATGGATATTTCCCAATTTTTTTATCAATGTTAATTATTTTTTCTCCTTTTTTTAATACAATATATTTTGGTATTGGTACGTTTTCTTTTTCAAGAACTTTTCTGAACATTATTTTATCCATCCCTAATGCGCTTGCTAAAACTCCTGAGCCTGTGTATTTTAAGCCTGAAAGTTCAAGCATTCCTTGGATTGTTCCATCTTCACCAAAAGGCCCATGCATTGCAATAAAAACAATTGGTTTTTCATTCATTTCAATTGACCTTAATGAGAGAATCTTTTTTGCTTGCCTTACTTGAAACTCTTTCTTTGTTCCTTTTAAATCGAGAGGGTTTTCTGCATTTAAAAGATTATTTGGAGAAACTAATTTCCATGTACCAGAATCTCTAGAAACAATAACTGGCAATACATTAAATTTTTTATTATCTAAATTTCTTACTACTTCTTTTCCCGAAATTAAAGAAATCTCATACTCTGGAGATCTACCACCCATTAAAACAAATATTTTCTTCTTATCTTTCATTATTTGGTCAATGATATCTTGACCAGATTGTTTTTTTTATACTTACCAAAAAATATTTTTAATTGTTTTAAAAATCCGTCTGTTAAATCAGTAACTGCAAAAAAATCAACAAAACTTATTTTACCATCGTTAAGCAAGTTCTTCTCTTTTAAGTATTTCTTTAAATATTTACTAACACATCTTGCAGGATCTATTATTTCAATTTTATTACCTAATATTTTTCTAAAGATTGGCAATAAAACTGGATAATGAGTGCATCCTAAAATAAGCATATCGACATTCTTATCAATCAATGGTTTTAAATATTTTTGAACAATTTGATATGTAAAAGAACTTTTATTTTCTCCCTCTTCAACTAATGGAACTAACAGTGGTGCCTCATTTTGAAAAACCTTAATTTTTTTATTTAATTTATTAATTGTGTTTTTATAAGTATTACTTTTAACAGTGGCTGATGTTCCAATAATTCCTACCTTTTTTATATTCTTATTTTTCGCAATAAATTCACAAGTTGGAGTTATCACATCTATGATTGGAACTTTAAATTGTTTTTTTAGAGTTGGCACTGCAACTGAAGAAACACTATTGCAAGCAATAACTATGCATTTCACATTTTTTTTGAGAAGAAAATTTACATCCTCAATTGCAAACTTAATTATCGTTTCTTTGCTTCTTGTTCCATAAGGAACTCTTGCAGTGTCCCCTAGATAGACAATCTTTTCATTTGGCAGAATTTTTTTAATCTCTTTAACAACAGTAAGGCCTCCCAATCCAGAATCAAAAACTCCAATAGGTCTATTGTTCATAAAAATTTATTTAAGTTCTAATACAGCTTTTTTAAAAAGCATTCCTCTTTCTTTATAGTTTTTAAACATATCAAAAGAAGCTGCTGCTGGAGATAAAAGAATAATTCCTTTTGATGGAGTGATTTTAACAGCTTTCATTATTATTTCTTGCATATTACTTTTATCAAGTTTAAAGATTTTTTTCTTAGGAAAAGATTTAGACAATAACTCATAAATTTTTTCCTGCAAATCCCCTATTAGTATTACTTTTAATTTATTTTTATATTCATTAATTTCATCTATTAACCCAATATAATTAAGTCCCTTATCATAACCTCCCAGAATAAGTGTTAATGGCTCATTAAAAGAATTTATTGCTGCAATCGTAGGTTGTGGTCCTGTTGCAAATGAATCATTATAAAAACTAACCCCTTTAAAAGTCCTTACAAACTCAAGTCTATGTTCTAAGCCTTTAAAGGAAAAAGTTTCTTCTTTGATTGATTGAAGTTTAGCTCCTGCTAAAAATGCTGCCAAAATTGCTGAATTAATATTTTCCCAATTATGTTTTCCTCTTAAAATTAGCTTTTCAACATTACCAACTGCACTTTTCTTTTTATCAATATTAAGAACTATGTTTTTCCCTTTAACATAACAACCATTTACTTCTTTTTTTACGCTAGTCAAATATACTTTTGCTTTTGTAATGTTTTTAAAACTTTCTGATATTTTATAATCCGAATTGATAACAGCAAAGTCTTTTTTAGATTGATAAATTAGAATATTCTTCTTTGAATCGATATATTCTTCTCTATTTTTGTGCCAATCTAGATGATCTTCTGTAATATTTAAAACAATTGCGATATGTGGTGATTTCTTCAAATCTATTAATTGAAAAGAAGAAAGTTCCATTACCACCCAGGATTTACTATTAAGTTTTGGTAATATTTCCAAAAAAGGTTTTCCAATATTGCCCACTAAAAATACATCTTTGCCATATTTTTTAAGGATATTGTAAATAAGAGTTGATGTAGTACCTTTTCCTTTGGTACCGGTTACAGCAATAATCTTTCCAGGACACTCATCAAAAAAAAGTTGAGTAGCACTTGAAATTGTTATCCTTTTTTTTTCTACATCAATAAACTTTCTTTTAAATCTATAAACACCAGGAGAACGGTAAATTGTTTCAAAAACATTTAAGTTACCTGATAAATAATTTTTGCCTGTTACGAAATGTACATTTTTAAAATCTTCTGAAATTTCTAGTTCTTTTTCTTCTTTATTATCAAAAACAGTAATATCATAGCCTTTATTAATAAAATATTTGACCAAATCCTTTCCTTCTAAGCCAAAACCTATTATTGCTATGTTTTTGATATTCTTCTCAAAACCAATTACTTGAACTTCAGGTTCAAGGGATATTCCATATTTATCAAACACTTTTTTTCTTAAAAGCATGGCTAAATCGTAAAAGTCTTTAGCAGTTCCTCCTCCTTTATTTATAAAAAAGTTTGCATGTTCTTTTGAAACTTCAATATTTCCAATCTTCAGGCCTTTAGAAGAAACAGATTCCAATAAATAACCGGCTGGAATTTTCCCATAGACAATTTTTTCTTTAGGGATTTTAGACAGAATCGATTTTGAAAGGTCTTTAACCTCAATGTTTTTAAAAAAAGAACCTGGACAGTATATTCCTTCTTTATATTTTCTCTGTCTGTCCTTTAATATTTTATTTAAGTTACTTTCAACAATACCTTTTTCTTCTTTTTTTAATTTAAACTCTGCTTCTAAAATTAATCTTTTATCTTTCTTAAAATTGCTATCTCTATAGGAAAATTCCAAATCTTTTTTTGAAATCCAATAAGGCTTATCTCCATCAGTTACTTTTACTCTTATCAAAAAATCAGAGGTTGACTTGCTATACGCTCCTGCATTTCCATAAATTGCTCCACCAACAGTTCCAGGTATACCCATCAGCTTCTCCATTCCAGTAAAGCAATTTTTAACCGAAAATATGACTAATTGGAAAAGAAACGTACCACTATTAACTATGATCTTTTCATCTTTTAAAAAAAGACCTGTAACTTTATTTAAAATTACAATTCCGTTAAATCCCCGGTCACTAACTAAAAGATTACTTCCACCACCTATTATTAAATAATTTATCTTATTCTTTTTAACTAAATTAAATATTTTTACTAATTCTTCTTGCTTTTTCACTGTTACTAAATATTTTGCTGGGCCACCGACTTTTGTTGTAGTAAAAGCTTTAAGCGAAATATTCTTCTTATATTTGATAGTCGAACTTTTAAGTATTTTTTGTATGTCAGTCATTTTATTAGATTTTCAAAATCTCCTTATCTAAATAAAAAACATTACCTGCTCCCATTGTAATTACTAAGTCATTTTGCTTTGCATTTTTTTTCAACCATTCGATTGTAGTTTTGTGATTCGAAGTATAATATACGTCTTTTTGTTTTTTAGAAATCTCTTCAGCCAATTTTTTTGAAGAAACAGAAGTATCAATTTTTTCTCTTGCTGATGAATATATGTCCATCAAAAGAACAAGGTCACTTTTACTAAATGCCTTAGTAAATTCTTGAAACAAAGATTTTGTTCTGGAATATGTATGGGGTTGAAAAATTGAAATGATTCTTTTTTTTGGAAAAAATGTTTTCGCTGCTTCAATTACATTTTTTATTTCATTTGGATGATGTGCATAGTCATCGTAAAGCAAAATTCCACTTTTGCTATATCCAATTTTTTGGAATCTTCTTTCCGTTCCAATAAAATTTTCTAGAGCTTTAATGATTTTATCTGTCTTAATCCCAGCATTCTTTGCCGCAATAAAGGCTGCCAGTGTATTTAGAGCATTATATTTACCTGGTATTTGAAGCTTTACAGAATATTTATTATTTTTAGGATCCACAAAATGAACTATTTGGAAGCTATTTTCAATTGAAATATTAGTTATTCTCCAGTTAGAATCTTTATTAAAACCATATGTTACAACAGAAACATTTTTTAATTTATTAACAACATCCATCGTGTTTTTATTATCATTAAAAGCAATTAATAAACCGTCTTTGACAAGTTTTTTGAAAAAATTTAAGTATGCCTTTTTAATATCAACAATTGAAGGATATATGTCTGGATGATCATGCTCTATATTTGTTGCAATTATAATTTTAGGGAACAAAAGAGAAAACTTAGGTCTATTATCAACTCCGGGAGATACGACAAATTCATCTGCCTCACAAATAAAATATTTAGATTTTTCTGAAAATTTTCCTCCATAGCCAGTAGGATAAATTTTACCTACACCAATTGCATAAGAAATAGCAGTATTGCTAAGTTCAAATATTGCTGCGGTTATCGAAGAGATAGTTGTTTTACCTCCAACCCCACAAACAGAAATTAATTCTTTACCTTTGGAAAAAAGATTTAAAGCTTCTGCCTGCGACATTACTGGAATACCATTTTCTTTAGCTGAAATAACTTCTTTATTAGTAAAACCTCCATGTGCACCAGTTGTTATTAATAAGTCAGGTTTATTAATCCAATCATTGTTCCCAAATCCAATATTCCACTTAATTTTTCTTGTTTTTAATATTTCGTCAGTTACAAAAAGTTCATCTGTGTCTGTACCAGTAATTTTAATACCACAATCCTGTGCACAAAGAGCAAGTGAAGTCATAGCTACTCCTTTAATGCCAGTAAAATGAATATATTTTAAATTTTTTAATTCCATTTGGATAATCTTTTTAACATCTTTCTATTTGCTTCTTTTAATTGTTTCTCTGTATTGACACCCTGCCATTCATCAGAATTTTGAAGTTTAAATACATTTACTTTTTTATTTTGTTTTAATGCCAATTTAATCAAATCAACAATATAGTATTCTCCTACAGTGCTTTTTTTAACTTTTCCAATATTTTCTTTTAGCCATCTTTTATTAAAAACATACAAGCCATCATTTACTTCTTTTATTTGTTTTTGTTTTGGATTTGCTTCTTTTTCCTCAATTATTGAAACTAGCTCTCCTTTTTTATTTCTAACTACCCTACCTAATCCCTTTGGATTTTTCTTTACTAATGAAACAAACGAAACAACTGCCTTGTTATCATAATAAGAATTAATAATTTTTTTAATTGTTTGAGGTCTATAAAAAGCACTATCATCACCATTTAATGCAACAACTGTATTAATATTTTTCCCAATTTTACTAAGACCTCTTGCAACAGCATCTGCCGTACCTAAAGTTTTTTCCTGATAAGCAAACTTAGATGCACCTACCGTTTCCTTTATTAACTGATCTTTTTTATAACCTACAACAACAACTATTTCCCTAAATGAAGATCTTCTCAAATTCTCTAAAGTCAAAGAAATCATTGGTCTACCTGCAATTTCTCTTAAAACTTTTGGAGTAAATGAGCCCATCCTAGTACCTTTACCTGCAGCAAATACTATTGCTGCGATATCTTTTCCGTTTGATAAAATTTTTAAAATAATTTCTTGATCAGACCAAGGATGCTCCACATTTTTATATGCCATACTTTTTTCATGACCTTTTCCTAAAACTACAACAATATCTTTCTTTTTTGCAATCTTTAAAAGCGCAAAAGCTATCGCTTCATGCCTTTCTGGAACTACAGCAAAATATTTTGATCTAGAATTAAATATATGTTTATCAAAATCCAAACCAAATTTGATTTCATCAACTTCATTTTTCATTGCACCTTCTCTTTGTTTTGAAAGAATTTTATAAACATTTTCACTCCTTGGATCCTCAGCTGTAAAAATTGAAAAATCAGAATATTTAGTAGCTATTTGTCCCATTTTTATCCTTTTTGTCTTGTCTCTTTCTCCTGCACATCCAAATACGACAATTAATTTACCTTTTGTTCTACCTTTTAATATCTTTAAAGTTTCCTCTAAAGCGTTTGGTGTATGTGCAAAATCAACAAAAACATCAAAATCTTCTTTTACATTAATCTTTTCCAATCTTCCTTCAGGAAGTCTAAACTCCCTAATTGCTTGAGAAATCGTTTGATCAGAAATATTAAGCTGCCTGGAAACTGCTATCGCTGCAAGACAGTTATAAACATTATAAATTCCAAAAAAAGAAGGATTAATTTGCATTTTTGTTGAAGCTTCATGGAGAATAAAAGTTATTCCCTCTTTTGTCTCTTTAATGTTTGTGGCATACAAATCAGCTTTTTCTTCTAATCCATAACTTATGAGCTTTTGGGATTTAATGTTTTTTTTAATATCCCGAAATGATTTATCAGTAAAGTTAGTGACTATATTTTTTGAAGAAAGCAAAAAATTAATCTTTGTATTTTTATAATCCTTGAAAGTTTTGTGATAATCCAAATGTTCAGGTGTTATATTTGTCAAGACTGCAATATCAAAATTTATTCCAAATATTCTTTTTTGTTTTATTCCGTGAGAAGTTACTTCTAAAACTACATACTCGCAATTATTTTTAACCATTTTAGATAATAATTCCTGAAGTTGATATGCCTCAGGATTCGTAACATGAAACCCAATGTCATAATCTTTACCATTAATTTTTGCAGCTACTGAAGTAACTAAACCAACTTTTTTCCCTGCGGCATGAAGTATTGAATAAATCATTGAAGAAGTAGTAGTTTTTCCATCCGTTCCCGTAATACCTATTACTTTTAATTTTGTTGAAGGATTGCCAAACCAATTAGAACATATTGTTGATAATATTTTTCTTGAATCTTTTACTTGAATATAAGTAGAATTTTTGTACCATTTCTCTTGAGGCTTGATTTGACCAACAATACAAACAGCACCTTTTTTAATTACCTCTTCAATTTTTTTATGAGAATCAAAATGTTGACCCTTTAGTCCAACAAATAAAAAACCTTTCTTAACTTTGTTTGAATTATCTGTAATTCCTCTTATCTCAATATTTTTTGATCCAAATATTTTTATTACATTGCAAAAAGATAATAGTTTTGAAAGTATCATTTTACTTAATTTCTTTTATCGAAGCTCCTAAACTTGAAAGTTTTTTAGCAAAATCGGGGTGTCCTCTATACAGCGCATCAGCATTAATAATCGTAGATTCCCCTTTTGCGATCATTGCGGCCATTACCATGGCAACTGTTGCTCTTATTATATAAGGTGCCTCCATTTCTGCACCATAAAGTTCATTGCCTGCAGTTACAATTACCCTGTGTGGATCACACATCAAAATATTTGCACCCAGTTTTTTTAATTCATTTGTCCAAAAAAGTCCAGAATCATACATCCAATTATGAAAAAGTGCTTGTCCTTTTTCAGCAGATAAAGCTAGCGGGATAAATAAAGGTAAAATATCAACAGGCAGTCCTGGCCAGGGCTGAGCTTTAATTGATAAATATCTTTTTTCAGAATCTTCTTTGATCAAAAGTCTATCTGGGGCATCAACTATAGCAGTATCTCCATCATATTTAATCTCAACACCAAGTTTAGAAAAAAACCAAGAAATTTGTTTAAAAAGTTCAGGCATTGCTTTTTTTACAACAATTTTCCCTTTTGTTGCCACAACCAAAGCAATAAATGTAGCAATCTCATAATGATCACTTAAAATTTCATGCTCAAATGAAGAAAAAGAATTTGTTCCTTCAACTTCTAAAATCGAGGAGCCAATTCCTGTTATTTTTACACCAGATTCAACTAATAAATTACATAAATCCTGTACCTGAGGTTCTGACGCTGCTCCAACAATTTTTGTTTTTCCTTCTTTAGAGGCTAAAAACATTAAAGCATTTTCTGTAGTTGTTGGACTCATTTCTTTAAGCCAAATTTCGTTTGCAACATCACCATTAGCTAACATTTCAACAGTTGATCCACGTTGCTTAATATTTACTCCCAAATCCTCAAAAGCTTGGAAGTGGGGTTCCAAAGTTCTATATCCCAATGTACAACCACTAGGAATTCCAGAAAAATTAATCTTTTTAAATCTTGATAAAATTGGACCCCAAAAAAGAGATGTTCCTCGAATTTTACCTAAATCATCAGGACCTAAATTAAGCAGTGTAAGTTTGGAATTATCAATCTCTAATGTCCCTTCATTTTTATTCCAATTATATTTGGAACCTAATTTAGACATAATATTTAGGACTTTATCTACATCTGTAATATTAGGAATATTTCTTAAAATTACCTTTTTATCAAAAAGAATAGTTGCAGGAATTACTGCAACAGCGGAATTTTTACTTCCAGAAGGAGTGATCTCTCCTGATAATACTTGCCCCCCTTTTACACTTATATTCATAACAATTGGTTATTATACTAATAATAGCAACTTTTTACCTAAAATTAACCTTTATTTAATATTATTCACTAGGTTGAATCTTATAATAGCTAAATAAATCCTTTGCAATTGAAAACCACAAAGGAGCTGCAGTTTCTGAAGCCCAAGGAGAACTTTTAGGCTCTTGTAAGGTAACAAGCATAACAAATTTAGGATTATCAGCTGGAGCAAAACCAATAAACGAGGCAATTGTTTTTTCACTATCATAATGGCCTGCAATAGGTATTTGTGCAGTACCAGTCTTTCCTGCAACCTTAAAACCTCTTAAGGCTGTCCATTTTGCTTCACCGTTTTTGGCTGCCTCAACCATCATGGCTGTAATATCCTTAGCTGCTTTCTCACCAATTACTCTTTGGCCTAATTGCGGCTTAATATCATAAACCCATCCTACTCCTTGAAGTTTATCTACAACTTGAGGTGTTATATCTACACCACCATTTGCAATTATTGCTCCCGCTTTAATCAATTGAATTGGAGTTACAGCAATACCCTGTCCAAAAGAAGCTGTAGCAAGATCTACTATATTCCAGCTTCCTTTTTCTCGAATTTTTGGAGAAAATTCACCTTGTAAATCAATTCCAGTAACATCCCCAAATCCAAACTTTCTTAAATAATCATATAAAAGATCTGAACCCATCTTATCTGAGACAAATGACATGCCTACGTTATCTGAATGAACTATAACATCAATCATTGTTGAGTCAGGAAAGTATTTGTTATTCCATGTTTCGATTGAATATTTATCTACTTTATATGGACCATCACAAACATCACATACCGTATCTGGTTTTACTGATTTCGAATCTAGGGCAGAGGCCATAATAAAAATTTTAAATATGGAGCCAGGTTCAAAACTATATGAAACTACCGGATTTCTGAATAAATCATCAGAATAATTCCAATATTTATCAGGCTCAAAAGAAGGAAATGAACTCATAGCGATAATTCCACCATCTTTAGGATTCATAACAATTACAGTTCCACTACTTGCAGAATATTTTTCTAAACCTTTTTTCAGTTCTTTTTCAACATACATCTGAATAGTTTTATCAATATTGGTTAAAAGATCTACCCCACCTATAGCTGAAATTTCTTTAACATTGTCAACATTAATAGGATTACCTAAAGCATCCTTCTCTTTCTCAAAAAAACCTTGTTTTCCTTGCAAAGATAGATTGTAATATCCCTCTAAACCAAAATATCCGATATCTGAACCGTCTTCTTCTTTACCGACAAAACCCAATAAATGTGCTGATGATGATGCTTCTGGATATACTCTAATATCCATTCTTTCAAAACCTAAGCCATCAATATGCAAAGCTTCAATGTTTGATTTAAGTTGAGGAGTTAATCTTCTTATGAGAGCTACCCAAACAGTTTCTTTTTTATCAAGTAAAGCCTGTATTCTTTCTACCTCTTCTAAAAGTAATTTTTTATCGCTTGAATCCTCTATTAAAAAAGGAGCAATTTTATTTGCAACTGTCTTTGTGGATTCTTTTAAATTAGGAATTTCCGCGTATAAAATATAGGCATCTTCCTTTGCTGCAAGCCATGATCCATCATTTGCCAAAATATTACCTCTTGGTGCTTGAATATCTTGGCCTAATTCATGTTGACTTTTGGCTTGTTTAGATAAAACCTTTGCTTGAATTATCTGCCAGTAAAAAAGTCTTGATATTATTGCAATAAAAACTGCTATCACCCCAAAACGTAAAAACAGGATTCTTTTTTGCATTTAGTCTTTTAAGGAAGCAAACTGGCAAATTCATTACTTTTTTGAATATATACAACCTTTTGGGGTTCATTAAAGCCTAAAGTAGATGCCTTTTCTTGAATTGTATTCAAAGATGATACTTCAACTAATCTGGAGGTGAGCTCTTTTTTCTCTTTGACAAGCATATCCTGAGAATCAATTAATTTCGTCATTTCTGTACCACTAGTAGCACACTCTATTGCTAAAAATACACATAGAGCTATAAAAATGACACCAAAAAAGGTATAAGAACCTCTTTGGTTTCTTTGTTTTTTGATATTTTTTTTCATAATTTTTTAAGACACCTTAACTTTGCACTTCTAGACCTTGGGTTTTTTACTATTTCAGAACTTTCAGGTCTTACTACTTCAAAAATCTGAGCAAAACCCTTCTTTGAAAGACTCCTAAAATACTGCTTAACAACTCTATCTTCTCCAGAGTGAAAACTAATTATTAATAGTATTCCCCCTTCTTTTAATATTTCAAAAGCCTTAGGCAAAGCTTCGCTAAGATTTTCAAGTTCACTATTAACTGCAATTCTTAAGGCCAGATAGGCAAGTGTTGCTTTATTTAAACTTTCTTTTTTTGGTAATACTTCACAAATTTGATTAAAATCAGCAACTGTTTCAATCTTTTTTTGTTCTCTATACCTAATTATTTCTCTGACTATCTTTTTTGACAAATTGTAATTCATTACCTTGCTAAAGATTTCTTTTAGTTGATCTTCCCTTAAGATATTTAAAAGGTCTTTTGCCTTTACTTCCTGACTAATAGGATCAATTCTCATATCCAAATCCGCATTAGGGTTTGAAAAAGAAAATCCTCTTTTATTTGATGTAAGCTGTAAATTCGAAACTCCCAAATCAAAAAGTATTACATCTGAATCTAAAAAGTTATTTATTTTTGATATTTGATCTATATCTTTAAAATTTCCCTTTAGCAAAAGCACATTTTTCTGGCTAAACAGCCTTTCTTTTGCTATTTCTAGCATTAAATTGTCTACTTCAATCCCCAACACTTTCCAGCCTTTTTTCAAAAACTCTTCTGTATGTCCACCTGTAGCTAAAGTAGCATCAATAATTTTAGAATTTGTTGATATGTTTTCCTCAACCAAATCAAGAATTTCTTTTTTTAAAACTGGTTCGTGATATTTATTTTGTTTCATTGGCAATTTTTTCTATATATTCAGATGCTTTTGTTGAAATTTCTTTTTCTTTCTCTTCCCAAATATCTTTATTCCAAATTTCCACTCTGTCTTTTAATCCTAAAAAAATTAAATTTTCTTTTAAATCCGCATACTCAACTAAATTCACAGGAAGAATTATTCTTCCTTGATTATCTGGTTCAATTTCATAGGCTGATCCTAATATAAACCTGTCAGTATCCCTAACAGGCTTAGTAGCAATTTCTGCCTTACCTGATAATTTATTTAAAAGAGCTTCCCAAACTTCTTTATTAACAATAACTAGACACTCCTCATACCATTTGGCAAGAATAATTTCCTTGCCCAGTATTTCTAGAAACTTTTTGGGAATAGCAGTTCTCCTTTTTGAACTTAATGTCGAAGTATAGCTTCCTATTAACACAATAGTTTTTCATTTGGGCAGTTTTATTAGTTTAAGTGCGTGGTATTCACCACTTTTCACCACTATAAACCATTTTGAATAGTTTTCACGCTTATGTCAAGTAGAATATCTGCCTGAAAAAACTATTGAAGGTAAGTTAAGTTATTCTTCCAATCCAATGAAGATTCCTGAATCAAAAGAGTCTTTTGCCCAATCAGTGCCTTTATACATATAAGTAGTATAAGTTCCTAGTTGTGCTTCTCCACTTAAAGTAGTCTCTTCAGAATAGAAAAGGCCATAAGGTCCTGATTTAACATCACTTGGTGCATCCTTTGGAATTCCGAATGTTTCCATAACTACAAAATATCCTTTTGCACTTTTTGAAAGTGTTGCAGTAAAAGCTTCATCAACAGATACTAGCTCTTTTGTATTTGAAAGAAGTGCAAATTTTGTAGTAAACCTTGCAATTAACTTTCCTTTTTCATTTCTAAACCTAACTGTCATTGTTCCTATCTCAACCCCCTCGTCATATCTAAACTTACCAGATGATTCTGAACCCAAAAGAAGCTCTCTTTCAATTAAAGTCTGACCATTTAGAGTTATTGATCCAGGTACACCTTGTGTTCTACCATCAGGAAGGTCATATAAAAGCTCATAATCCATTGAATAAGCTCCTGGAATCTTTATCTTCTCAATTTTTAAATTCAACCAATGACCATCAGAAGTAGGAGTTAAACTAACAATTGGCCTATCATTTAGAGAAACTTCAATAAGACTTGTTGTATCATCTTCAATCAGATTAGTTTTTTTTGGAGATTTAATTACGAAAAAATAGACAAGTACCAAAACAACTAAACCTAATACAAAAAGAATTATTGGAAGAAATTTTTTCATATTTAACTTAATTTATTTTGAAAGTAATCAGAAAGTTTGTCAACAGACACTCGTTCTTGCTTAGTTGTGTCTCTGTCTCTTACTGTAACTGAATTATCTTCTAAACTATCAAAATCAATAGTTACACACCAAGGAGTACCAATTTCATCTTGCGCGAAATATCTTTTACCAATATTTCCTCTATCATCCCAAACACAGTTAAATTCAGAAGATAGTTTTTTAAAAATCTCTCTTGCTTTTTTGGTCAAACCTTCTTTATTTGCCAAAAGAGGAAATACTGCAACTTTATAAGGGGCAAGTTGGGCTTTGAGTTTTAAGACTATTCTTTCTTTACCATTTTTATCTTCTTCGGCATACGAATCTACCAATACTGCCATTAAACTCCTATCCATTCCAAAAGTTGGTTCAATTACGTGTGGAATAAATTTGTTTCCAGTAACAGGGTCGGTATATCGAAGGTCTACCCCAGATTTTTCCATATGATTTTTTAAATCAAAGTCTGTTCTATAAGCTAAACCGTATAATTCTTTAAAACCAAATGGGAATTTATATTCAACATCTTCAGTTTTTAGTGAATAATGCGATCTTTCTTCATCAGTGTGAGCCCTCCACCTTAAATTATTCTTATTCAATCCCAAAATTTTTGTACTCCAAAGCCACATTTCTTTTTTCCAAGCTTCATATATACTTTCCCAATTATCTTTCTTGGGATCGAAGAAATACTCAAATTCACCTAAGTTAAACTGGAGAGTTCTAAAGATAAATTTACCTAAAGTAATTTCATTTCTAAAAGCAGCACCACTTTGTGCTAATCCAAAAGGAAGTTTAGGTGAAATACTATCTAAAACGTTCTTAAAATTAACAAACATTCCCTGTGCAATTTCACCTCTTAGATAAACCGAAAATTTTTCTCCAGAAACAATTCCAATATGAGTTTCAAAAAGAAGATTAAATTTCCTTGGTTTACTCCAGTTAAATTTCTTACAAGAAGGACATCTAATTTTTTCTTTATTTATTATTTTTTCAATTTCTTCTAAAGATAAACCTTCTACTTTAATTTCTTTATCTTTACTGGCATAAAAATCCTCAATCAAATGATCTGCTCTTGTTCTTAAATTGCAATTCTTACAATCTAAAGTAACATCATTAAAACTAGTTATATGGCCTGATGATTCCCACACCTTAGGATTCATTAGTATATTTGAATCAAGACCATATATATTTTCTTTTGAATGTACAAAAGTTTTCCACCAAAGATCTTTAATATTTCTTAAAAGTTCAATACCTAAAGGACCATAATCATAAGTATTTGCAAGTCCTCCATAAATCTCACTACCTTGAAAAACAAAACCCCTTCTTTTAGAAAGAGCTATAACTTTATCCATTAAATCCATAATTAACTTTAATTATAATTATAAAAAGATACTTTAGCTAGATAATTAAATTTTGAAGAATTCTTAGCTATCAATTTTGTCTCCACCATTATTAAGATGCTTTTTATAATCTTCTGGAACAGAGTCAGCAGTTAGATTTATTGCCATTACTGGAGTTTGAAATCGATGGTCTATATAACCTTTACTTTCAGGAACTTGATTACAACCTAGTTGCTGGTCTCCCTTTTTTTCTGTTTCTTTTGGCATCTTTAAAGAGTTTATCTATAAAAACTTTTTTTACAACTACAATTTTTTATATAAAAAGGTATCCCTTAAGTATTTTAGTAAGCAGTTATAGCAACCCCAAAAGTATCTTGCGAATAAACACACCCCCAGCTCCACTCTCCTCCTGCAACTAAAGATTTATGTCCCAAAGTATGTTCCCATGCATCAACTGTTTCTTTTGGAGTATCATATCCAACTATTAAAAATTCAGCTAAATTGTATTTTTCAAAAATCCATTTCAAGTCAGGTCTTTTTTCCGGCATTTGAGAAAAACCTTCATGAGCATCAAGCTTACCTAAATCTCTTAATTCATTAAGCCTTATAGCCGCAATTGTACAAAGTTCATCTTTTTTACCAAGTGGATTAACCCCATTTTGAATTCTTCTGCTATTAACTTCCTCCCAAAGCTCAGGTCCACCCCAAGATATTTTTTTACTGGTGGGAGCATTTGTGGCTTTTGGCTTAGGATTTTCACTTTCCTCTGGAGTTGGGATCGAACTTATCTTTGGTATTTCTAGATAAAGTTGAGCTTTTTGCCCCTCTGAAAAACCAAGATTATAACTAACAAAGTAAGTTGCATATAAAATACAAGAAGAAAGTACTGAAAAACAAAAGACTCTAATGATCTTATTTAACATTTTTCAGTTATAATTTTATCATAACAATAATGACTAACTTTTTTAAAGATAATTCATTGCAAAAATTAACTATTAAAATGAAAGATTTTATAAAAGAAAACAAAATTTTAGTAATTATTTTTATTTCTCTTTTTATTATTGAAATAATTGCTGGTTCTTTTTATTTATATTTAATTAGAAAAAGAAAAGAAAAAACAAATCAAATAATTTCTCAGGAAGAAAGCATTGTTACAGATTCTGAACCTAAAACAGATAAAAATATAAATGTATTGCTTTTAGGTATGGGAGGAGAAGGCCATTCTGGAGGAACTTTATCTGACTCAATTGCTCTAGTAAACATTAATCCTGAAGAAAAAAAGGTGAATATTATCTCAATACCTAGAGATTTATGGGTAGCAATCCCTACAGACTGGAATAATGAAACTTATAATAAAATAAACGCTTCGTATGCAATTGGAGTAGATGATTCAGTAAGGTACCCCAATAAAAAACCTGAATTTAAAGGAAAATTAGGTGGAGGAATCTTATCAAAATATGTAATTGAAAAAGTTACAGGGATTCCTATTGATTATTTTGTAGCAATTGATTTCTCAAATTATATTGACGTTATAAATATTTTAGGTGGAATAGAAGTTAATGTTGAAAAGCCATTAGATGATTATTTCTACCCAGTAAAAGGGTTGGAAAATGAAACCTGTGGATTTTCAGCAGAAAAAATTGCTGAGGTACATCAAAAATATTCAGGATTTGAATTAGAAAAACAATTTACTTGTAGATACGAGTATTTACATTTTGAAAGAGGAAAACAAAACATGGATGGGGAAACTGCATTAAAATTTGTGAGATCCCGTCATTCCAGTCAATACGGAGGCGATTTTGCTAGAAGTGAAAGGCAACATGAAGTATTAGATTCAATAAGAGAAAAAATACTTTCTAAAAATATTCTTGGCAAAGGAAATGAAGTATTAGCAAAATTAAATAGTAGTGTTACAACCGATATTGATATTAATTTATTAAAAGAAGTTCTAGAACCTTTAGGTAACATTACTCAATACCAAGTTAATCATATTTATATAACAGAAGAGAATCTTCTAAATTCTGGAAAAAGTTCAAACGGACAATATATTCTTCAACCAAAAGCTGGACAAGGCAATTTCGAAGGAATAAAAAGCTACATTCAGAAAAACTCGAAGTAAATTCTATCTCCTATTTCTTTTCCAAACAGATAATATCGTATATTTACCAAATTCTGTAACATAATAAACCCCTACTTCATATCCTGCATATTTTTAAATTGCATTATTCCCTCCACCACGCTTTTCTACTGCACCGGAATTGAAAGCATCAAGAACTTGAGATTCAGAATCCCCAATACTTCATCTTAGTTAAAGCATGGTTTGTAAGAATAGGCTTCGACATAAATTAATTTAAAAGAAAGTCAAAACTAAAAAGATCATAAATTGAGAATCAATATATTAAAATTTAAAAAAGTGGCAAAGCTAACCCATATTAAATACGGAATTAATAAGTATGCAGTTAACTTTTCTATCTTATAAAACTTTTTAATTATTATAATTATCAAAATTAGCATAAAGATAATTTCTATAAACCCACCTAAAATATTCCTCATACCAAAAAATATAACCGACCATGCAGCGTTAAAAATCAAATGAATTAAAAACAAATTAAATGCATTTTTGACTGCCTTTTTATTTAGTCCTTTTTTCCAAATTAAAAAAAGGCTTATTCCCATTAATGTATAGAGAGTTACCCAAACTGGACCAAAAATCCAATTAGGAGGAGAAAATGTAGGTTTTTGTAAAAACGTATACCAATCTTTAATAGCAGATACAGTAAAAAAAGATCCCACAATACCTGCAAGTTGACATAAAATTATTGAGATTGTTAATTTTAACCAATTCTTCATTTTAGTAAATTCGAAATATGGGTAATAATAAAGCCACCCAAGCCATTAACAAATATTCCCCATAAAATATCAACAATAGTAAGTTTCAATGTCCAATTTGCAAGAATTGCTAAGTTAGTTAAATTATATACACCATAAACAACAAGCCCAAATATTGCACCCCACATTAAACCTAAAAGTGGGTTTCCAGAAGCCTTAGGTAAAACAAAAAGTAATATCCCTAAAGGAATAAGGATATAAACAAAAATTGCAGCAGGCCAATTTAAAGTTCTTTCAAAAGCTTGAAATTCCTTGTCATAAAATGACTTTGAAATCTTTCCTAACCAAATTAAATCAATTCCTAAAAATATTGGAAAAAAAATAAAGAAAGTCTTTATGTTATGAAGAAAGGGCATACTTAATACTAATACATAAAATAACTATTATTCAAGAATTCTTTTCCCAACCCGAGTGGAATTTATATTTCTTTCAATTACAGCTTCTAAAACCTTATCAGGATTTACAAGTACTTTTCCCTTAGGCCAATAACCTAAATTAATAAGAATATCTTTAACAAAATCTTTACGAACTTTCGTTAAATTGTCTTCTTTTTCTAAACGTAAAAAATAATCAATAATAAATTCTAAAAAACTAAGATGTTTTTCTTCTTCTTTTGTAATTTTACCAATTACTTCACAAAAATAATAACCAACACTTATTTTTTTTAAGTTTTTTCTTATTTTAGGGAAAGAATTAATTAAATCAGCTTCAATCATAATATCAAGGCCTTTGGATTTAACCGCAGAAAATTTTAAGTAATTAAATATTTCTAAGTGTCCTCTTTTTTTACTTGTAGTTTTTCTAACTCCTTTGGCAATTAATGAAAGCTTCCCAAAATCTTTCGTATAAACAACTAAAATTCGATCTGCTTCGGAGTAATCCTTGGTGGCTAAAATAATTGCTTCAGTGGAATAATTTCTCTGTCTCACAAAGTCATTCTAACAGATTTAAAAGTAGCAAGATTATAATTTTATCTTCAACTGCTCATCAGTTCTTAAAAAGAATTCATCTTTTGTTTTGCCTGACTCAATTGTGTAAAGGGGGGTTTTTGTCCCGGGTTGTTTTTGAATCAATAGATTAATATCCTTCTGCGCTTCAAAAGGAAGAGAGTATTTAAAAGTAACTTTTGCTACCCCTTCAGGTCTTAATTCAAAGAAACCTGCAAAAACCGTTTTACCCAAATCATCGTAAGGCTCTGCCTTGTCTTTTAATCCCTCTGAGGCGATAAGTTGACTTTGGTAAGGAACATATACTCTAACCCAGTTAGGCAATATTACATTTAACCAACCATCTTGTTTTTCGGGATTTTTATAAGTTATCGTTAATGTCTTTACGATTTTTCCTTTTTCAACTTCATATTTCTGTTCTACTTCTTGTGTTACATAAAGATTTGATTTTCTTCCTGCAAGGTTTGCATCATTTATATGAAGATAATCACCAGTAAAATCTTCAATTCTTCCAGCAATACCGAAAGATTCAACACCCTGTTGAGCTGTCTCGTCAGTCAGATAAAAAAGGATATGTTTTTCAAAAAGTGATTTAAATGCCGCATTAAAAAGGTCTGGAAGTTTCTCCTTAGGTTGGCCCAGTGCATTTGCTAAAATAGAATTCATTAAAGGACCAATTATTCTTTTTCTATTATCAGCATTTGCTGGCTGATAAACAATCTTTCCATCAAACCAAACAATAGGACCTTCAACGTCTGCATATTGTTCCAAATCATAAATAACCTGAGGACAATTACATTTTGGTTCTATTTTGGTACTAAAATTCCCATAACCTGGAACACCAATTGGTCCAATAACATCTAAAAAGTTAACTAAAGCTTGTGTATCAACAGCAATAATTCCATCAACATCTGGCACACCTGCTTTTTTAGCTTCTTTCAAGAAAAGTTCCATTGATTTTTTGAAATCAGGAGACCAGTTCATATCCCTAAGTCTTAAAACTTTACTTAATCCGTAAGGTTGTTTGATATAAGTTGCAATAGGATCCGGAACCTCCACACTACCTCTGTATTTTGCATCTAGATTATAAATATCATTTGAAGAAACATTATCAAATTTAGCCTTTTCAACATCCATAATTGCATACCCTGTTAAAAATCCCCCTGTTGGTCTAAGTTCAGTATCGTTTTGAAAAAGAATTAGATATTCTCTTGAATCATCTAATCCTAAAAGATAAGGGGCTACTTCAAAAAGAGGTTCACTTTTGGTAACAAATTTTGATACTTCATCAAATATATTCAATGCACTACTAAGAGGCACTCTTACTTTTTTACCAGAAAAAGTAACTGGATATCTTTCAGGATCAATATCCACCAAATACTCTTCAGCCTTTGAAATTTTTCCAGAAATTTCACCAATTTTTGGAGTAAGCTCCGGAAGTGCTTTTGCTACAAAATCTATTCTTTCTTGAGTCGTCTTTTCTGAATCCTTCTGTTGGCCGTTTCCATTTCCAAAACCCAAAATCCCAAGATATGGTTCTGAAGCCCCAAGTGCAATTTCTGCTGCATCTAAACCTAATAAACCAGCTTTAGTTACATTACTGGCATCTTTTACATAACTGCCAATAAAAGGAATAGGTTTAATCCAAAAAAGCATGTTTAATGACTTATCTAAACTTCCCAAAGATTCTTTTGTTTCAGTTAATTTTTCTTTAACTAGAGGGATATCTTGTAAAGTAGCTGCTTCTTTTAATTCGTTGCCTTTTTGAATTAATTTTTTTGCTGAAGCAAAAATCATTAGACTTTGAACAATCAATAAAATTAAGATAACCAAAAAAACACTACCTGAAATCAATAATATTTTTTTCTTTTTTCCCATTTTCTTTTTCTCAACATTTGGATCTTGAGAAATAGAAGGAGTATTTTCCTCTTCGTCTCCTGAAGGAACTGGAATATTTGAAATATCATTTTCTTGAACTTTTCCCTGTTTTATATTTTCAGGCTTAATTTGTGGAATATTTATATCTTTTGACATATCATTCATTTAATCAAATGTAAACTTAGAAGTCTAGTATCTCTAAACTGCTCCCTTGGCACTAATCATTGCCCACGGAGTTTTAAGAAGGATTAATATATCTAAAAAAATTGATCTTTTTCTGGCATAATAAGAATCCATTTCAATTCTTTTATCAAAATTTACTTCACTTCTTCCAGTCACTTGCCAATAACCAGTAATACCTGGTTTAACTGTTAACATTTCCCTAACTAAAGGTTTTGTTTTTATATATTTCTTTTGTTGATGTTCAAGCTCATCAGGAAAATATGCTCTGGGTCCTACTATACTCATCTCTCCTTTTAATACATTTATAAATTGAGGAGTTTCATCTATTGAATATTTTCTTATATATTTCCCAAACTTTGTAACTCTTGGGTCTTTATAAAGTTTATAACTTGATTTTTTGTATTCCTGATAAAGTTTTTTAAATCTTGGATCCGTTCTTATAAGACTATGTGCATTTATAAACATCGATCTAAACTTGTAAAGTCTAAAAAGCTTTCCGTTTTTTCCTACTCTTTTTGGAATATCAGCGAATACTGGTCCTTCGGATGTTAGTTTTATAGCAATTGCTGTTATAAGCATTATTGGGGAAAAAATAACTAGGAGAATTATACCTCCAACTAGGTCAATTATTCTTTTTTGAATTTCGTACCACATACTTAGGCAGGAATTATAACATATTTACAAAAGTTCGTTTCTATTTTCTTCTCTTAGTCTATTTACGATTTTTTTAACATTTTGTGCTTTTTCCTTGGAACAAACTAAAAGAGCTTTTTTAGTATCAACAATTACAATATTATCAACATCAATAACCGCGATTAGTCTTCCATCTGTATGGATTAAAGAATCCGAAGTATCAATGTTATAAACTTCTCCACCTTTCTCTTCTCCATCAATAAT
>Ga0180007_10001069_pt1 | contig 39490 bp, 50 predicted proteins | sample MM_PC_MetaG_FD_121122 | JGI IMG/M metagenome (GOLD analysis project Ga0180007, IMG submission 121122) | Groundwater microbial communities from the Aspo Hard Rock Laboratory (HRL) deep subsurface site, Sweden - MM_PC_MetaG | ecosystem: Environmental > Aquatic > Deep subsurface > Groundwater... | reverse complement strand
TACTATCGAATTTACTTAGAGGAAACAGAAAGAAAGAAGAAAAAAAACATTTTCAAATAATCTTTATTCTGTTATTTTGTGCGCCCATGGAAATTATTATACCAGGGGCGCCAATCGCACAAAAACGAGCACGGTTTTCTCATAAATCTACAAAAGTATTTAATCCTCAAAAAAATGAAAAATCCGCATTTAGATGGGTTATAAAATCTAAATGGAAGTATGGTGTTATAGAAACACCTGTTGCCATAGAAATGAAATTTTTTTTCCCTATACCCCCATCATGGAGTAAAAAAAAACAAAAACAAATGATCCTTCAACCGCATATAAACACACCGGATATTGACAATCTACAGGTGATAATGTTAAACTCTATGACAGGAATAATATATAAAGACGATCGACAAGTATATAAAATAACAGCATCTAAATATTATGATAAAAAACCACGAAGTGAAATAACAATATGCCAAGAATCATACCGGGAGATAGATTTGGAAAATGGACAGCGCTAAAAAAAATTCGAATGAAAGCCCTCTCAGGAAGAGTAAGGAGTAAATGGAAAGTACGGTGTGATTGTGGAAATTTAAGAGCTGTAGAAAGCTACGATCTTAAAGCAAAAAAATCTACCAAATGTAAATCTTGCGCTGCATTTTGTTGAAGCAGCAAATAAGAAGACCATCACAAAATCATAAGAACGCAAACACATTTGTTGTTAAGAAAAAAACCCGGGCAAAACTTTAATCTAGAAAAAATTGCAGAATTGTCCGGGTTATTTTTTCAAACACCCTCGGGAGAGAATATACTTAAATCAATAGATCCTTCAGGGGCATCCATCCATTCCTCTATACGCTCTTCAACAGCCTCTTCAATAATATTATCCGATGGATAATTATTGATAGCTATTTCCCCTGCTCTCCACCACATTAACGGTGAGCAAGAACATAGGAAAAAAATTATTGAGAATAGTAAAACTTTCATAACACCCTCTTTGTTTAACAAACTAATTCGCCGCAGAAATATGTTCCGCCATCAGAATTGTCTAATACATCCGCAGTATCAGCACCAACACCTTCAACCGTAACTACAACATGAGCAGTGTGAGCAGCATTCATGTCTACTAAAATACTTCCGCACAATGCTAAATAACCCCCTGCCTGCGTGGGTGGATTTCCGAAGAAAAACATATAAGTATGATTAGAAGTTACTAACGTGAGTTTCATGTTATTCGCAGATCCCATTTCTTGTAATGCAACACCAGCCGAAAATCTATATTTTCCTGTTATTGGGGCAGTAAATGTACTCGTTCCATCAAAGTCAGCATTCTGATCGAAAACCTCATCGTCAAAAACAATCGTATAATTAGTGCCGTTTCCTGTGACATTGTTTTTGTTACCATTCGGTCTAGCTAAAAATGCCGGCTGAGAAGTCATAGTGACTTCGCCAGCAGCGGACATTTGGATGTGGCTAGCAGCATTACCAATATTAGCAGTCCTGACAGCATCAGCAGTGAAAATTTCATTTTTTATACCTGTTGTCATAATAATTCTCCTTAGAACCTACATTCACTTGTTTCAACTCTGGCATGCCAGCGAATTGTTTTTCCAACTTCACCTGTGACGGTGATACGAATAGCGTCATTTGTATCATTAGCGTCCAGGACAGCCGTCCAAGCAGCCGCTCCAGCGTCATTGTCTTCATTAACAATGTTAGCTCCGATTAAAGAGCAGTTTCCTGCACCGTCGCGTCTGATTCCGCCAGTAATCTCCCACCAGTGGCCATCAGTATTGCTACTATCATACGCTATTACCATGACTTTAAACATTATTGCTGAGTTTGCTTCGACAACAATTCTCCATAAGCCATTAATAAACATTTCTCCCGGAGTAGCATCTGTTGTTGCAAGATATAAACCGAAAGCTCCATAGCCGTATTTATTCGTAGAAGCAAAATCAGTACAACGCCATTCTTCACCGTAACGCTCACATCCAGATTGATAACCTTTTGCTATAGCATAAGATTTTCCTAGAGTATCAGCCTCAGAACCAATCGCGACCCCATAATCGTCGCATTGAGCAAAATGACCTATAGCAACCGAATCTGTCGATCCTTCTGTCTGGAATCCTATTGCAGTACCATTTTCTTGCGCTCTAGCGTTGTATCCAAATGCTGTGTTATGACGAAGCGTTAAATTTACGTCAGAACCAGACCTGGTTTCATACCAATTTGTTCCATCAAAAATAAAATGTTTAACAGTACCAGATGTGAACTGATCTACTATTGCGCCTCCCATTTCTTCAGAATTGATAGTCAAATAAGCCGATGCCGTATATGTTCCGATGTTCATTATATAAAATTCTGCACCAGCACTAACCGCTGTAGTTGCAAGTGTAATAACTCTATTAGAACCGTTAGGATCTAAAAATTGAACTGGTGCATCAGTCCCACCAGTTAATGTTTTCGCTCCGGCTAATATTTCCGTATTTGTTGTTAATCCTCCACCGGCAGCCGTAAGAGCGCTACCATCTGCTCTAGTATAGGACATACAACGCCAATCACCGGAAGCATATTCATAGAAGATAGCTATATCGCCAGCAGCAGTCGTTATATTTGCAGCAGTTGGCAAAAATAGATCCGCAGAATGTGTTAGCTGAAGTATACCATCAAATTGCAACGATACAAATGTACCAACACCTTTTGAGGCAATCGTATTGATTGTTGTAACGCCTGTGATATCGAAAAAGTTTCCATCTCCAAGTGTCATATTGTTGGCACTAGCGACATCTACACCTTGTGCTGTATGAAGTGTACCGCTTAGTTTAAAATCACCATCACTAGGACTGTTTGTTTGTACAAAAGTACCAGCTATTTGATTCCCATCAACAGCGATTATATCATCAAATTGAGATATTAATGTTGCTGCCGTTCCGACAAAGAAGCCATATGATGTACCCCCAGTATCGGAAACGTGGATATGATTGTAATAAGAACGTGTTTCCGAAGCAGTATCAGCAGCATAGATACCATATCCAGTGTTTGCAGTTGCAGTGATATGGATAGCATTTCGAAAGAATTCATTATCTGTTCCTGTTCCACTGATATATCCTAAACCAACAACCAACGTTGCGTTAGGGTCTGTTACATCAATTTCGCATTCTTCCATTTCAAAAACACCAGTGCTACTTGTATCAATACCAACGGCAGAAACAAGGGCTGTTCCACTGTTCGAAACGGTAATACCCTTCACTAATTTAAGCTCTACTAGTCCACCTGTACCAACGGAGAAAGCTCCCTTTTGTGCTGTTCCACCACAAGCTCCGGTATGGGCATACGTTGCCTGTCCGAGGGTTTGCGTAAGTGTTCCAGCACCAGTTATTGCTCCGATAGCAGGTTGGCTAGCGGCAACGATAGCGGCAGCCGAAGTCATCTGTAAGTGACATTCTTTGAAGTTGCAACTCCCTGTTGTTCCTTGAACAGTATTAATTGCTGTTGTTGCAGCAGTACATCGAATTCCGAAGTTGCGATACATGATTCCAGTATACGCACCAAAATTTATAACGTTGGCGTCTGCTTGGGTTATAATAACAGAATTTGGTTTACCTTGTGCTCTTACTGTAACATTATTTGCTGTATGGGTTATTGTTTCTGTGTATGTTCCTGGATGTACTAGAATTGTAGAATTTGCAGGAGCAGCAGTTACCGCAGATTGAATCGTAAGTTTCGCACTACTATAGGTTAAACCATCAGCAGTATCATTCCCCCATTTTCCGACAAAATAGACAGCCGAACACGGACGAATAGTTGCATTCCCAGCAGTGACAACAAAATCATACTCATCAAAGCTTGCAATACCCTTGTTTGATGTCGTTGCATCTTCACATGCAATTGTTATTGATCCACTACCATTTGTAACATCAATACCCTCTCCCGCTGTCAGTGTGCTTTTAGCAAGAGTGTTACCGGTTGTGTTACCTATTAACAGCTGACCATCAGTATATGTGCTTTGTCCTGTACCACCGTTAGCAACTGTTAAATCAGCCGTGAGTGTTAGCCCGGCAAATGTTGGAGAACTCCCGGTTGCAATATCCTGTGGTGTTGATAATGTTATTGTACCAGCCCCATCGGTAACAGTGATTTGATTTGATGTTCCAGTAAGGCTCGCCAAAACTGGATCAGCACCTGTTGATCCTATTATCAACTGGCCATTAGACGCCTCAGCAAGCGATGTAACAGCATCTGTTCCAGAACCAACCATAACACCATGATCAGTTAAAGTACTGGCTCCTGTACCACCGTAAGATACAGCAAGAGCTGTACCTAATGTTATAGAATTTATACCTGTAAGATTATTAGAATCGTCGCATGTGATTCCTGATACCTGTACATTTCTAGATGTTCCATCAGCTCTGATTAACCTGTTATCTGTAAAAACACTAGATGATAATACCTGAAATGCCGCATTAGCATTATAGTTAGCATGGCTCATAATTACCTCTTGGTTATCACATGAGCAATCACAGTTCCGCTTCCTGCCCCTGTTACTTGTTTAATTTGCAGCTGAGCACCACTGGCAAGATAATTGTTTGAATCAGACTTGCTTGTTTTAGGATTGGCTTCATCAAAAGTTACTGTCGTTGATGAAGGAATTCTAAATGTACTCGTACCATCTGTAACATAAGCATCAACAGTTGACGTGTTTAGAAATTGTATTTTAATTGCCGATCCACTTAGTGTTGAGCCAAAATTTTGATACTCGCTAGTTAAACTAGCAGAATTGAACTCTTTTAATTCTACTGTTAAAAGTCCCATAATCACCTCCAGATTAGGCGGTCTTTAGACCGCCAATTATTGTATTTTTGCTTCCAAAGATTTTATGGACAAAATTAATTTGTCACATCTCATCTCCAAAACTTCTATTGTCTTGTAATATTTCTCATAATTATGGTCGTCTTTTTCAATTTTAAATTCTATATCACCTAAGCGTTTATCAACTGACTCAAACTCTTCTTTGTTTTGTACTCTTAGATCATCGTATTTTTTGCACAATTCTTTAAAATGAGACTGAACATTTTCTAATAAGTTTTTATTTACTGAATCAACCTTGCTATTTAGATCACAAATTTTATGCTCTAACTTTGGGATCAAAAGATACAATTCTTGAATTTTCTCTTCTTGATTCTTATAGTGATCAAGATCAGCCTCTGAGACAGATTTTATTGCCTTTCTGTTTTCATCATCAACAGCTCTTAAATTATCTTTAACCTGATCATTCTTTTGGAACAAATCAGATATTTCTTCTTTCAAAACAGAAAAATAATCTGAAGAGTTTTTCTTTAAAAGTGCAAATGATTTGGCTTGCTCTTCGATGAATCTTTCATGATCCTTAAGAGCGCCAATATTCTCGGCATAATTCTTAGTATCACTCAATAATTTTTTAATACTCTCCCCCTGAGGAAGAACATGCTTAACTAAATTCTCCATTGCGGAAACTCTCGTTTCAAAACGAATTGGAAAATTGTTGGTTTCCTTGATTTGTTTATTCAAAGATTCCATTTCGCTAGCTAGTATTTCCATATTCATCAGAATTTGATGGATCTGCTCATGATTTATTTCTTTTTCAGATTCTACTTTTCTTTCTAATTCTTGAATTGGACGCGCTAAAAAGGATACCAATGTATCTACTTCGCCTATTTTCTTATCAGTCATAATTACCTCTGATTTAAGGGCAGCCGAAGCTGCCCGAAGTTTTAATTGTCCTAAGCTAGACGTGCTATTCTAATGAAAATATATGCATCTAGTGCTCCACCGCCATCGAAGACAACAGACAAAGATCCGCTTGCAGCAATTTGTGCCGCGGCATCATCAAGAGTTGTAATGCGATCTATATCAGTATCAGAAGCAGCAACAGTAACAACATCAGTAATATCAGTTCCACCACCAGCGTTGCCATCATTAAGCTTCCAGGTTCCGCCATCACCAGAAATATTCACGCTCCAAGCATCGATAACCATAAAGGCATAAGGAGCATTAGCGTTGTAAATAGTAAAGTTGGTAGCGTTGTTAGTTACTTTAGCCATAATAAGACCATCTACGATGGTAACACTATTACCGTCAGCCGCTGGAATTGTTTCAGCTTGAAGCTCTTCTATATCAACGTTTGTAATGACGTTGCCTGTTCCAGCACAGTCGATTGTTTTGTTTGTAAGAGTATCAGTAGTTGCTTTACCAACAAGAGTATCGGTAGCGTTTGGTAGTGTTAATGAATAATCTCCATCTTGAGAGGAGACAATAGTCATTGTCTTACCAGTCGTTGCTCCATCAAGTTCAAACTCCATTTTAGCTGTGATATCACCGCCATCAGTAATCTGAACGTTACCTGTTCCATTACCGTGTAACATTAATGGAATGTTCGCTTCCCCGCCAGATGTTATCATTGGAGAAACACCGGTGTCGCCTTGAGTAACAACAATGTGGTTAACAGGCGTGGTAGATTCTATGAATTGTAAATATTCATCTCCACCAGCGTCAGCAATATAACCAGTTGTTGCAATGATGGGAGTAGTCAGTGTTTTATTTGTAAGAGTGTCGGTAGTTGCTTTACCAACAAGAGTATCGGTAGCATCTGGGAAGGTGATAGTTCTGTCATCAGTATGAGAATGAGTCAATGTCATTGTCTTACCGGTTGTTGCTCCATCAAGTTCAAATTGTACAATAGCTGTTATATCACCACCATCAGCTATCTGAACATTACCCGTTCCTGTTCCTTTAAGCATTAAATGAGTATTAGTTTCACCTGCACCGGAAACGATAGGGGCAACGCCTGTATCACCGCTTGTAATTCCAATATAAGTTACGGGAGTTGTATCTTCTGTAAATACAATATATTCATCTCCGCCAGCGTCAACAATTTTTCCACCAGTTGCAATAATTGGAGCTGTTAAAGTTTTGTTTTCTAATGTTTGTGCTTGTTTAGTAAAACACCACTCTTGAGCAACACCACCTAAATCTGGAATTGTTAATGCAGCCGCTGATGTTGTTTGTGTTGTTACAGTTGTAGCGGGATCATAAGTTCCGCCTTCAACAGTAAATGGAGAAAGTAATGTGTCGGATGATCCAGATGATGGTGTTCCCCAATATGGATTAGATGCTGCACCGGCAGTAACAAGGCTTTGACCCGCTGTTCCCGCTGCCAATCTTACCCAATTTGTTCCATTAAAATATAAAACATCACCTTGCGCTTCGGATGTAATAGTTAAATCTGTAACAGTTGTGGCACCTGTGTTAGCTAGTGTTACATCACCAGAAATTGCGACTGATGTCATTGTTGTTCCATTACCAACAAGTACCTTGCCGTCACCTTTACCATCAAGTGCTGCTGCTACGTTGGCTGCACCAACAAGAACACTACCTGTTGTTAAAGCAGCTAGTTTGCTAAATGCAATTGCAGCATCTGATTTAACATCAGTATTGATAATTACACCGGATGCAATAGCTGCAACACCGGCATTTGAAAGTGTAATATCTCCTGAAACAGATTTGTTATCCCAAGAGTTGGTTCCGTCATAAATCGGGATTTGACCGGATGTTGGTGTTGTGATATTTGTATCAGTTAATGCCGCAAAAGTAGTTAATGCGCTGCCGGAAAGTGAAACTACACCTTCGGAAACTGAAAAATTTGAGCTACTAAATTGAGCAATACCAGCTCTGTCTGTTGTCGCTAATGGACGTCCTCGGTCTTTTGGATGTACGAATGCCATAATAATCCTCCATGATTATTCACAACCATTTTTGATTGTGTCTATTTATTTTTTGTCTCGTTTAATAAAAGCTTCTACCTGTTTATTTGCTTCTCTAGCGAATGTTGTCATTTGAAGATACATGTTATCAATAAACTCTCGCTTTTCTTCAGCTGTCATATCTTTATCTTTGAAAATCATGTTAACCATTGCCTGCATATTTGACATTGCTTTATATGCATCGTCTAGCGCAGGAGTATTATCTAGTTTATAGACAGCTTGTGCTTCTTTAATATCACCCTCTTTTGAAAGAAATTTAACCGAAGCTTTTATTTTTTTCGCTTTAAAATAATTGTCATAAAATTGTTCTATACTACTAGTACTCGCTTTAGGATATCTTGCAATGAAAGCATTAAATCCGAAGCGGTCTAAAGCAGATTGTTTGGGTTTTACAATATCACTACCTAACCCCGACTGTTTCAAAACCTCATCCATTACTTGAATAGTAATAGCTCCAAGTCCGGCGGTCCATTCCCTAATGAAATGATCTATAATTACAGGAGATGCCCACTTGCTTTCATAAGCTCTCTCTCCCTTCCAAAGTTTTGGCATGTACTCAAAACCCTTTGCTATTAATTTTGCAGTGTCGCTAGTAAAAGTTTTTGTCTGTAATGAAGAGATTAAACCCTCTTGTGCTCTAGGAATAATTTTCCCACCAGTGAAAAAGTTTTTGTTTGCCACTGTTTCGGCAAATGGCAACGCTAGTTGTGGAATCAAACCTGGAGTTGTTCCTTGAATAATATTATTGGCAAAACCCTCCCATGCCTTTGGGTTGTTTTCCTTTAAATATTCATATGATCTACGAGCCAGTCCATGAAATAATAATCCAACTTCAAATGGAACAGGAATCTTTATAATCTTACCGTTAATCTTAGTTATAAAGTTAAAATCCTTTTCTTGTTCTTGCAATTCGGCAATATCTGGATCTCCCTCATTTACAAACTGGAGTAATAATGATGGCAATGATATACCAACAAATGCTCTAAAAGCTGCTTCACCAGCAATCTTTGGGTTTTGCATAGCTGTTCTGATTAGTTTATCTGTGCCTTGAATTGTGGCATTCCAAAACGGAATTATTTGGTTCAATGCCCTAGTCTTCAAACCTATTTTAGCAAAGTCAATTGACAAGTCTCTAGACATGAATGCAGCAAACTCTTTCCCTTCTCTTGTTTTTGGTAATTGAGTTAAGGCTTTTCTAAATTCAGACAATCTATTCGCCTCTTCTGAAAGTTCTGACGCTGCTCTTAATCCTTTTTCGATGGGATGCTTTAATACTTGCTTACCGCGTTTAAGAACATTTTTAAATGCTTCACCAAAAGTTTTTGATTCTGAAATATCTTTGAAGAAAACATCTTCGCGAAGTTGGGATAATCTTTTTGCTGATCCAGGTCTATCAAGTGATTGCATTGTTGCCATTCCACCGCCCGACTTCAACCATTCAACATAAGTTTTGTCAGCTTTTATACTGCTAAATAATCCACGTATTGGATCGTAGATAGGATTCAAATTAGATTTGGTGAAAACAGCACTACCTAACCAATCACGAACAAAGTTTTTCTGCACGAATCTAGGGTTAAGGATAGCACCAGCTCTTAAAGTTCTAGCGGGAATTTTAAAAATACTAGTCAATATATTAGAATCGTGACTAGATAAACCCTCTTTCCAAACTTTATTAATTTCTGGGGAGACTTTAAAGAATTTTCTTTTACCATCAAACCAAACTGAAATAATATTCTCCATTGGAGAATGAGCGCTAGGTTTAAAAACAGATAATTCTTGAGGCAATGTCTTCTCATAGAAAGCAAGATTTTTTTCCATTTCACTAAGAGATATCTTTCCTTTTTTCATATCCCGTTTAATAGATTGTAATGCCTCTTGTTTAGATAGCTTTTCAATTTTTAAAGGGGGAGGAATCTTCTCAACAAACTTTCCTCCATCTTTAGAAATATAGGTAAGCTTTACAAGTTGCTGACCAACAGTGTTGCGGTCTGCCATTTCGAGCATTGTATATGTATTCTTAATAATACTTTCTAATGGGTCGACAATATCTCTTGTACTTCCTTTAAATCTCTTTGTCGGAACCTTGGCCTCTAAACCTTTTCTACCAGAACCAGATGAAGCTATTTCATCAGCTTCAAAAACACGATAAAAAGGAATATAATCATCGTTGGCCTGTTTTATTTTCTTGAATGATTCTTCACTAAGCAAGCCCGAATCTTTGACATATTTAAGAAGTGTATCTTGATATTGCTGGATCTCTCTAGCAACTGGTTCGTATTTTTTTCCCAGTTTCTTAACAACTGCTTTGGCATCTTCACTGCGTATTCCTGTCTTGAAACCCTGCTTATTTTTAACCAACCCACGTTTAGCAACTAAATACGTACGGAGATTATTTAAATCCTCACGTGTTTCCATGGGTTTTAAAATTTTTCTCAGCGGCTTTCCAATTTTATTTAAATTAGTATCGAATGTTTCGTGTTCAAGAAACACATCACCTTTCCGAACATGCCCCTTAAAGTTTCTCGCTGCAACATATACATTTAACGGAGACCGCCAATTTTCTACGTCTACGGGCTTTATACCAACAACATCAGCAACCACCCTCTTAAGAGCAAACAAATCGTCTAGAAGCTCTGTTTTTAGCTTGTCTGGCGAAAACTTTTGCGTTAACCATTCTCCGGTTCTTTGAACTATACCTTTATCACCCTGTACATCAATCATTGAAAAAACTCGTCCTTCTGGAGAGGCATTAAGAAATTTATCGTAAGCATCTCTTGCATTAAGCAACGATTGTTTAAGCTTGGGAGCTTTTTCTCCCATGGTATTTTCAAAGTATTTAAAGAATTTTGGAGCTAATTTCTGCGCACCATTTGGATTGGTAACATACATTCTACTAAACTCAGCAAATCCTTCTTGTGCGGATTTCTTTCCAATGGCCAACGGCTCAAGTTCTTTAATAAAAGGTTTCAAATCTCTTGACATTGCCTTTGTATTTTTCCATAACTTAGAATGTAGAACATGACCAACTTCATGGCTCGCTGCCTCAACATCATTAGCACTTTTAATTCTTACTACACCAGAGTCGCTTTTGAATATACCAAGAGCTTTTCGTGCCGGAGCAATTTTTCCAAATCTTATTGGTGTGTTAAAATCTTTTTGGAAATTGCGAATTATATCAGATGTCTTTGGGGTTAGAGCTTCTCCAATCTTTGGTTTTAAAGGTTCTTGTCCGGGGCTTGGTTTCCCCTTCGCCATGGCAAAAACATTTCCTTTCTTCAAACCAAAGGTTGTTTTAGATTCTTTAGCCTGCGTAACAATTTTTGTTTCCGGTGCCTGTTTTAGTATCTTTTGTACAGGTATTTTTTCAAAGGGCTCTACTTTTGCTGCTAATGGTTGAAGTGGTTTTTGCGAAGGCTCTTGTATTCGCTTGGCTTTCATTGCCAAAATTTCTTCAACCTGTCCAAGATTTTTAGCTGCCGATATCTTGTCGATTTCTCCTTCACTCAATCCTTCCAAAAGTTTTTCGAAAGGAGCGCGTTTCATTTTTACTTTTTTTGCAAACTGAAGTAGTTTTTGGCCAGTTGCTTTTGAAAATTTAAATCCTGTTAGAACTATAGCTGATTTAGCCAATTCTGTAGGTGATGGCAGCTCACCTCGTTGAATACTTGGAACAGTTTCTAATGAAGCTAACTCTGTACCGAATTTTAAAGCCTTACCGAGAACCTTAGCGTTTAATAATTTATTTCCTACTGGGATTTTTTTTAGTACACCAAGATATGGATTTAATGCTACCAATGCTCCGGTGGCACCTGATATCGAAGTATCTTTAGCTATATCACCAATGCTCTCAAGAACTTCACCCATCGAAAGATCACTAAGCTTTTCATTATTTGCTACAAGTTCTTTATATTCTCGAAATCCTGATTTGATCAATGTTGGCGTGGCAAAAGCAGCAGCTCCACCACCAATAGCCCCTCCAATTGGACCGGCGATACCAGTACCTAATGCTCCACCTGCTAAACCTCCAACTGTCATAGCAGGTAAATCACCGGCTAATCCCCCGGCTGATCGAGCTATATCCTCTACAAATGAACCTGGATTTTGCTGTCTAAGAGCCTGTTCTTGCAAGGAGGGATGTTGACCAGTAACAATACCAGATACGGATTCTTGCAATCCTTCAGTGAATGGCTGGATTAATTGGTTTTGAATGCCCTCATTAATGTCAGTTTTTAATTGTTGGAATGCTTGCCCCAATTGCTTTGTTTTACTTGGAACCTCTGTGCTTTTTTGAATCTTTTTAGAAAATGATTCTATGATCTGAGTTCCCGTTAATCCTTCTTTGCGAAGCGCATCCATTTCTTTAGCGTGGGCAGGGAATGATTGCTTAAGTTGATCTACAGCAATCTCACCCATTAAATAATCAGCAATCTCTTTAGGATTATACTGAGCTTGTTGTGCTTTCTCAATAGATGGTTCGAACTCTGGAAAATTATTAGATAAATAAGTAGTTATCTCTTCATCACTATAACCAGATTTACGAGCCTCAACCACCGGGTTTATAAACTTAGTAGTCATTTTTACCTGCCAAATATTTCATTCAAAGGAGGTCTTGGTTGTGCTTGTTGTGTTCCTTCTTGCTTATCAATTTTTGCATTATTAATTTCAGATTCAATTTCATCTATTTGCCTTTCAATATCCGGTGGGATTGGCAACCCGTTTTTGATGTAAAGCCGATTTACATCGTTGATAAAGTTATCGTAAGCTTGACTATATTCTTTTAACAACTGTTTGCCTTTTTCATTGTTAAAATCTGGAATAGGATTCCCACTAACATCAATCATTGGCATGCCTGTTAATGGATTAACAGACGCATCTGCTTTACTTCTAATTAACTTCGTCCTTTCGTTGAATCTTGATTGTATTTTTGTCGCTTGAGCATCAATTTTCTCCATGCTTTGAGAGGATACTGGTGTTGAAAATGATTTTGCTAATTCAACAGCTTCCTTTTGAGGAACACCTCGTTCCATTAGACCGTTAATTATCTCTCTTTGTGATGCTCCTGATGGAATGCTTTTAAGTATTTTAGATTTCTGTTGAGGAGATAAACCACCAGTTGCCTGCTGTTTTTTTTGAAGTTCAACTTGAAACTGTAAAGCCTGCAAAGCTTGCTGTCTAGTTTGCGGACTCATTGGTGTCGATAATATTTTTTGCAACACAGCATTAGGGTCGAAACCACCTTGATTTCTTGGCATCTCATCCATAACACCGGGCGGCAATTGCTGAGGTGGTTGAGTGGGAAATATTCCACCCTGAGCTTGAGATTGCTCTAATTGTTGTTGTGCTGGACTACTACCTAAAACCTCTTCTAATATCCTAGCTTCCCTACTCTGATCTAATCCTTGGCTAACTCCCCCCAATAAATAACTTAATGGAGATGGTTGCTTTTGTCCTATAAATTGTACTGGAAATGGCATAAATACCTCCTATAAGTTAAACAGGTTTTTACCTATTGAAGTTCCGAATCCACCTAACAATCCTGCAAATGGTGAAGGTGCCGGGCTTTGTACTACTGGTTGGAATGCCGATGCCTGGAGTGGCAATCCTAATAATCCAGCTAATGCTGGAGTCGGTACTTGGTTCACTCTTAAAAATTCTGATAACTGGTTGCTCAGACCTTGTTGCTCAATACCTCTTTGTTCACTACCTAATATCCCCGCCTGCAATAATTGGTTTAATTGTTGTTGCGGAACATTAGCTTGCTGTTGTGCAATCTGTGAAACCCCTAGTATATCTTGTAGTCTACGCTGATCAGCCGAATCAATAAATGCTGCTCTTTGGCCTGATAAACCCTGTTCTAGATTAGACGCCTGCTTTGCAAGCTGTCGTTGAAAACCACTAGAACTCAAAGCATTTGCCCCTATAAACTGCTCTCGTAATTGTGGAGCAAGTTCCTCGAGGAACCCTCTTCTTGCTGGATTTGCTACTGATTGGTCAAAAACTCCACCAGCTTGCTGTGCTACCTGTTGAGGAGAGCGCATGAAATCACCAAAACGTTGCGTTAGTCCCCCAAACAATTGTTGTTGTAGAGAACTCGGCAATCCCGTCCCAATCAAATTCTGAGCCTGACCAAATATTTGCTGTTGTAACGCTGATGGCCCGGCTGTTAATTGATCAGTATACGGTACAGGTCTCTTCTCTATTTCTTGTAATGACAACTCTGACATTCTCTTAAGAAGAGCCGCCTGTTCCGGTGTCATTGTTTGGACTTGTTGTACGGAGGCTTCGTCGTCTCCACCACCACCGAAAGCTCCAGCTATTCCTGCAACCCCGCTTACTACTTCTCCTATTCCACCCATTTTAATTCTCCTTGTATAGGCACATCAACTTATACTTTGATTCATGAAATCCATATTTGCTATATGCTTTAGCTCTATTCGTAGTCCAATAAATATTTTTTAAAAAACCATTAGATTTTCTAACTATCATTTCCATGAATTTTCTAGTAAAAGGTATGATATTACCTTGATATTCTGGGAGCACGCTTAGCCCCCGTATAAATAAACCTTTTCTACATTCATCAATAACACCGCATAAGAACCCAATTACTTTGTCACCTAAATTTGCATCGACAAGAACAAACAAAAAATAATTAGGATTATTTTTCATCATCTCTTGGTATGAAATATAATTTTCCATTGTCCACTCTTCGCCATCAAATTGTTCGATTAATTCGATGGGAATCATCTTGTAGTCGTAACATTGGAAATATCTTAAGCGCTGTTTATTCTTCATTGAACTCTATAAATTCCTGTTATTGTTAACGTGTGATCTGCATTCATTTGCGCTACTGTCCCAGCTGAATCCATTACAGAACTTATTACTGTTGTGTTCGGTTCCATAGTAGCCACACCCGTAAACACAGACCCGGCCTCTGCATCATAAGCAGTAAAAACCAAGTTTCCACTTGTTTCAAGGGATGACGTCCTTGGCAATCCTGTTATTGTAACATTACCTGTACCAGTATGATTGGCATCATCCCACTCCAGTTGAATGGTAAACCAACACAGTTCACCTATTACATGGTACAAACCGACTTGTGTGTCATATGTACCAGAGCCAGCCGATGTTGAACCTACTACCACAGGAGTGAATGTGCTTGAGTAACCATTAGCTGACTCCGAAACATCGTTAAACGAGAACCGTAATCTTAATACTAATTCTTCTAAATAATTTAATAGTTTCTGGGGATCTCCACTTAATATTTCTCTCTCAAGAAGAGGAAAATCATAGTTAATAGGAAGCCTCATATTATATGCCCCGCTGGTTCAAAATATGGAACTATAGCGTGAATCTCCGGGGAAGTTGCATCAGAATTACTTATTTTGATTCTGTGTGATTCCGCTACAGCTCCACTATTTAATCGAACCCATACTTTACTTTCATTGTTAGGGGTGGAAAATGATAACGTTGATGTTTGATAACTTGAAGAATCAAAGTCTACATACAAATCCACTGTGCATGTCGTGCTTTCATTTGATGTTACCAAGAAATCTATCCACCCTAATTTAGCTTTCTGCCCCTGTTTAACATATGGATTCCATCTAGAAGAATAGATGTTTCCAGAAACATTCGTACCATTATCTTTTGACGTATTGCTCATTCTCCAGACATATCCTGTCTGGGACCCACCCAATAAGAAGGGATATCCTTGCTGAACTTGCTCACCATATTTATCCCAAGTTTCAGAAATGGCATCCCATGAATCGCCTACATCATCCCATGTCAAGGCTGACTGTAGTCGATAATATCCAAATACTGTTACGTCTAAATCATATAATGTCCACGAACCCTCAGTGTAGTTGAAAACCATAACATTGTCTGAGGTTTCGCTACTCATACCTGGATATGATACCCATATTTGTCTCAAGTTATCTAGCTTTCCAGATGTAATTAAATTACGTTTGTTTTGATTGGCTTTTAAAGTTATCTCAGGAACACTGCCATTAATTTGATTAACACTAAAACCATTACTACCAACAAATCCTGTTGAGCCAAATGTCCAAACCTCCGACCCAATATTAATGGTAGAAAAACGAGAACCAAATTCCATTGAATCATTTTGAAAATCCGCCACTTTTTCCCATCTGAATGGCAAATCTACATTACCTGTATATCTAATCACCCAAACGCTTTTATCAAAGTAAACTATTATGTAATCTTTGTTATATCTAGCACCCTTTATCCATTGCCCGGTTGGAGCATCAACATAACCACCACCATTGGCAATAGTGTCATCCCAAACATCTGGATCAGCAACCTTAGAGTAACGCAATCTTTGAGGATACCAAGTGCCGTCTTCTTTTGTACCTAATAAACAAAGCCGTTCTTTAAATGGCATGACCATTAAACAAGTATTCAATTCATTTGAAGCATCGCCATCGATGTCAACATCAAGAGCCGCGACGGTTGAACCATCATATTCGTACAATCTATCCACTCCATTGACGAAGTATGAATTCCCCTTCCAATTGTCTAGCCAAAAGAAATCTTCATTATCACCTGTAAAAGTGTCGGCCTCTACCAAATCCTGCAACTCAGTTGTTGAGGTGTTGTATTTCGCAACGCGCTTAGTGTCAAATACCAATAGCTCTCTATTGCCGTCCGATTTGATGTATTCATGAATACCAGTTATAGCATTCGTTTGATATGTGGCAATCTTTCCACCGGATGTATAAGCGGTAAAGCCAGTAGTATCAGTTCCAGACAATTCAAATGTATTAGTCGCTGCATTTGCTACAGTATATGTATTCCCATTAAGTTCAGTCATTCCAGAAACACCGTAAATTAAAACGGTCGTCCCGTTAGAAAGACCGTGGGATGCCGAAGTAACAACCCCAGGATCAGCCTGTGTAACACCAGTAATAGCCTTTTGATAATGATTCATCTGTGTGAATTCACTATATCCCTTTCTTTTTTTATATACCCCTTGATAGGTATAAAAATTATTCACCGAGGTAAAGGCATCGTTAGGTGATAACCATGGTTGTTTTGCTTCATACAACCCAGTTTTTGGGTCTGCAATAGGAAATGCTTGATAAGCCATATTATGCCTTTATTTCAGAAATTATCATGGTAGCCTTCATAACGCCTCCAAGAAAACGACCAGTCGAACTACCATTTACATAAGTTGTACCCAGGGATGAACCAACCCTAATTTTAAATGTTGTAGCGCTGGTGGTTCCTGCTGTCATTCTATGTACTAAAGTAAGAGCTTCGGGATAAAATCCTGCTTGGTTCTGGTTCCATACACCGGAAGCAGCTAATGCGCCAGCTGTAGAATCCTGGAATAATGCCGCTGTAGCCAAACTATTACCTAGTGTTGACCAGATATTCATGTCGACCTGAATCAATAAGTAGTTGCTAGCGTTAGTTGGTGTAATAGCTAGCGTAAATAATTCAGCACCTTCAGTGTTTTGCGGAATGGTATCATCGGCCGGTATAGAAGAAGCTGTTGAAAAATGACTATTGTCGGTAACAACTACTTGTTGTACTAAAGTCCCCGCTGTTGCGAAAGACAATGTCCCCGCCCCATCGGTAGAAATAAATTGATTAGCACTACCATCCGAAGTAGGATAAGCCAAGCTTGCCGCTGTTATAGTTGTGAAAACTCCAGTTGAAGCAGAAGCTGCACCGATAGCTGTTCCATCGATGGCACCGCTATTAATATCGGCCTTAGATATTACAACCGAACCAGTTCCATCAGGGGTAATATTAATGTCGCCATTTGTGTCAGTAGATATGATAGTGTTTCCATCAAGTCTAAGATTGTCCACATCGATTTTTGCAGCTGCAAAATTTTCTGTAGCGCTTCCCAGTGATCCAGCACTTGTTATCTGTATGACGTTGCTATCTTCATCGATGTAATGCAACTCAGCCTTAGAAGATACATCCTTTGAGAAAAGAAATCCATAATCCGCCACCGCTGTTGGATCTGACCCCTGAGTCTGTAATTTTAAAGCATCGTACGGAACTGTGCCAGTTTCTATTGCTGCCCAGTTATCTCGTATTAAATCATCTGAACCGGATATTGATGTTGATCCAGCTGGAAGTGTTGCGTTCCAAGCCATAATATTCTCCTAGATTAAAATTTTGGCTCAACACGAACGCCTTCATACTGCCGAATGAAACGTCGGTTAGCTATGTTTAAATGTGTTTTATAATCTCTATAAAGTCTTCCTCCAACTTCCGGGCCATCAAAATCTCTTAAAATATCAATAGAAGCACCATAAGCAATTACTGGTCCCCAGTTATCATATACCGGTACATCTGAATCACTAGATAAAGCTGTTGGAACATTAGATGTTCTAACTCTTATTGAATAAACCTCATCAGGGACAGGTCTTAAAATAACCTGACTATTAGCAGAATCAAATAACATTGCTGTCGGTTTAGCAGTAGTCCAAAATTCATATGTCGCTCTAATGTCTCTGCCATCGGAGGGAGCTGAATTGAAGGTAACACTTAAAGCTCCTGTTGTATAATTGATAGTACCGGTTCCACCAGCATCGCCTGTTAAAGTACCGGCTCCGTCATCGGAAAACTTTTCTGTCCTATCATCTACTACAAGAGATCCCGGTTTAATGGGAGTGTTATTTATAGTATTAGTGAATGTCACAGTAGAGCCATCTCCATCACCAACATCATCAACAGTTATTTCACGCTGATATTTCTTATAAAATAATAATGGATCAACATAAAATTCCATTGGATCGCCATTGGCAGTAACAGGTGTCTTTATCGTGAAATAACTAGATTCTGCGATAGTGTAACTTTCGTCGTTTACACTAGTTGTAAAGTCATACCAATCTTCAAGTTCAGGAAGGTTGAGCTCATGAATCAATCTATCTTGGTAAAAATCATTTACATAGACAAGAATAGAAGCATTGGATAATTGATTCGTACTCTGTCTACCTGTTAAATTTCTGACCTTGCTCCGTATGTTAGCGAGAGTCCATGCCATTGTAATCTCCATCGTTTTCTACTGGCGGAGATGTAAGTCCTAAAGCGAATCTATTTCTAACCCTTCCCTTTTTCAATTTTATCTGATTATCTATCTTCTCTACTGTGGGGTCGGGGACAACCAAACTACTCAGGTGTTCGATAATATATTGGGGTAATTCGTATTTATCGCCATCTTTAAGACTATATTTCTCGTGTACAGTGCCTTTTTTATTAGCTTTTTTAGGATTATAAACTGTTTTTCCATAGGTAAAGTCTAGCTTTTGTCCCGGTTGCTCAAGAAATGTAAATGTCACCCAATGCTTTGTCTCATCATAATAAGGCAAACCCATCTTTCTGCATTCTTCTCTGCTTAATTTCTTAATATCCTCTACGGCCTGTTCTATTTTTCTATTCTCTTCACTTACAGCTACTTTACTTTTATTCATAATCCATACCTTTGTGTTTGTTATCTAAATAATAAGCCCCCAAAAGGGGGCTAAAAATTTAAGCTTGGTCTCCCAAATCAGCAAACTTGCTGCCCCAGATAATCATGAAGTGAACTTCATCAGAATTAGAGCCGGCTAAAGCTGTTCCAACTGTCATTGTCTTAGTTGCAGTGATAGCATCACTAGCATAAGAAACAGAAAGATTGTCTGTGATACCATTCGTTGTTTCAACGACACCGATTCCAGCATCAGCTTCGTTCAAAATAATCGAAGCACCGCCGTCTGCGTATCCTTGTGTCCAGAAGCCAATCATATTGGCTGCATCTGTTGCAAATTTAGTTTCATTCCAAAACATTGCAAAATCAGGTGCGCCATTTGGGCAATCTGATAAATCAATAGTTACTGCACTACCAGCACTTTCAAAGTGACCAACATAAATATATGGTCTATATGTACCGCTACTCATGTTTCACCTCCTAAGTGTCTAGTGTTGTTTCTAAGTTATGGACGAAATTGTCATTCAATATTCTTGAAACAAAGAATGTCTTCCAACCCACTGTAGCTCTTTGATCCAATGGATCAGAAGTTCCGCCAGAACCATACGCTTTAACAATGGTTTTTGCTCCGCCGCCAGCAAGCTCAGTAACACCAAGGGCATTACGACCCATGATAAAGTTATGGTATTGAACTGGGCTTTCTGATGTAGCTTTTCCAACGGATGATACAAGCCAACGTACGCGACCTGTTGTTCCCCATTCAGCTTCCATAACAGGACCTTGCTGACCGTAAGATTCGACTGATACAAAGTTTGCAACAGCTGAAAGATCTTTAGTCATATCGGTATCGGCTAAAGCAAAATATGCAGGAGCGATAGGTACAGTACCAACGCCAGTTGTTGGGTTTATAATGCTTGATAACATCAAAGCATTTGCACCCATCATAGTCTTAATAACACCATCGATATCAGATTTTGTGATTTCTGTTGGTGTCTGACCATTATCACCGCCAGAAGCGTTAGTAGCAGAAGCGTTAGCTGAAAGAATATCACGAACGATTTCATCCAGAGTTTCACCCATTTGCTGACCCAATACTTCTACTGCTTCTGTAATAACAGCATCTTCTGTTGTTAAGTCAACAACATCGCTAACCTCAATAAAATCCCCATATTGAACAACGGTAGCAGTAATATCTGTAACAGATAACTGGCTGCCGGAGGGGGTAATACCTTCTGATAGTGGTGTTGTTGCTGTTGATAACGCTGAATAGCGTCTAAATTTAATTGTCGAACCTGACTTCTTTGGTAGATTCCTTTTTTGCGCAAAAAGCGAATGAATAAGATAAGGCTTAGCACGCTGTAAAAGGAGTCTATCGTAGTAAGTTGATACGGCTGCACTCACTTGGGTAGTGGTTGTGGTTGCCATAAGTTACTCCTAATTGTTTAGTTAGTTAATAACCCCAATTACCATTTCTTTTTACCTTATCCACATGCGCTTCAAACTCTTGAGGAGTCATATTCTCAAAATACGACGTCTTAGATATAGCCCCACCGCCAGTCGTCCCTTGTGTGATGCTGCCAGGCTTCATTGAATTCTGGTATATTTGATCTGCATCAGACTTCTGCTGCTTTTTCTTAGCTGCTCTTGTTTGATATGCGGGTGAATTCTTAGCAATAGTGTATGCTAATAGGTCAGGATTCTGACTACTCATTATAGCTTCCGCAATACCCGGATTATCACGCTTTATATCCTCAAAAACTTCCCTATTTACAACATCATCATAGTCTCTATATTGAGCCCTGATTTGAGTTGCAGTAAGTTGTTGTTGAAATGCCTGCTCTTTCTGCGCCAACAGCCTTTTAAGCTCCCCCTTCGTGAGGAGGTCTTCGTCATCATTTGTTTGCTGAGATGGTTGAACCTGAGCGGATTGATATGAACGTTCTAACTCGTGTAAGCGAGATTGAAGTTGGTCATTATCCCGTTGGTAATTGGATACTTGCTCCCTCAATGCGCGGAAATTATGTTCCTTATCATCTTGGTTGGTGTGAGCTTCTTGTTGAGGTTCGGCGATTTCCTCTGTTACAGCCTCATTTTCCAAATCTTGTGTCATGTAAACATCCTTGTTTTACGCCCTTCGGACGGCGACTCCTTATAAAGAGCATCCTTGCTCTAAAAAAAGGGGCTGACATCCTGTCATTATTCACATCCATGTGAGCCCCAAAACTGCGACGATCCCTAGACTTACCAGTCTCTATGTGGAGACGATCCCACCTACGTCAGATAACAATATGAAATTATATTCTGTCGCAACGATATAACCTCATATTAACGCGCGTTCCACACTGCAAAACCATTTTGACATGCGGAATTATAGTTTGCTTCAACGACGTTATCTTCATCGACAAATGGTTCTGTGCCAATGATATCCATTGGTAAGTCCCATTCTAATGTTATGGTTGATTCCTTGTTGCTAATTAACCAAAGCTTCGTTCCAACGATAGGAATTTTAGGTTTCCTACTTCTCAATGTATAACGCGTCCGCATGGTGTTAGACAATACTCCTTCCCATGCAGAATGCTTTAATACATAATAAGATTCTTTGTCAGAACATCTTTGTATTATTTTATCTAAAACCACCGCTTCGTTCTTTTCGAGCTCTTCCCTGACCTCGCCAAGTTCAACAACCATCAAACGTCCTTGTTTGAGTTAAACTAATTACTTTTCAATAGATCAATTAATATTACTTTGCCGAATATAAGACAACATTTTATTTTACGACTTTTGATCTTTGTGCTAGCATTTGCATTCCCATAGCTACATCTCCAGCAACCTTTTTCTGGTCTCCAACAATAGCCTTCTCTTGTCTAGTAAAATGATCTAATTCGCTTTGTCTTATAAACTCAGCCCACTTAAGCAACTGATCGTCTTTCATTTGCGAAATTTTAACAATCGCTTCAGCCCGGTTGAGAATTGCCTGAGCTTGGTTTTGCTGTGATTCAGAAATGCGTTCACGAGCAAGTGCTGTATCTGCCTCTGCCCTTGCAACTCGTTCAATTCCCATTCCAACATCTGACATAATCTTTGCTTGAGATAATTCATTTAATGTCTGCCTTTGTTGATCCTCTATCTGTTGTTGTCTAGCCATTTGCTGCTCTTGCCCTTTCAATGCCTCTATGATCTTTTCTTTGTTCTGGATAGGCATATTCTCAAGTAGCAATGAATCAGGTATTGGTATACCTACTTGCTTGGCCTGCATTAATTGCATAAAGAATAGATTCTTTTGAGAAGGTGTTTCAACCGTTTCTTCAACCTTTAGGTCGTACTTGATAGCATCTACATCTTTAAACTGCGGATGTGGTTTCTCATTCAAAATGCGCTGTATTTTAGATGGATGATAGTTTATCTGCATCATCTTCAATAACTTCTCTCCTAACATTTCTTGAGAGAATCTAAAATTATCAAAGATATCCTGTAATATTGTGAGCCCTGCCCCCTGCCTTACCTTGGCTAATATTCCCGATATTGGCATATTTTCATTTTCGGGCATACCCATCAATTCTGAAGTGGCACCAGATATCTCCATCAAATCTCTATCAAATAATTCACTGAGATGAATCAATGATGGTGGAATGTCACTAGGCTGTAATTTTTGAGCGTCGGTCATTTGGGCATCTTCTTTCATCCAGACAACACCACTGTTACCTGATTGATACAATGCCTTTGGGTTAACAACACTATTTTCTCTAGCTTGCCATCCACCTTGAAGTGATGAATCCATCATATCCAATGCCTTAGAACGACGCTTATTAACTTCTGTTTGGGGGTCTCGCATTGATCTAACCATACCCTGCAATTTCAGAGAAAAATCAGATTCCGAGCTGATAGCTGCATATTCTGGGTCCCAGAAACACATCACCGGAATATGAGGAAAATCATTCAATCCCCAGGGATCTGGACCGCTATACATTAGTTCATTCTCAACAATAACATTGAGCTCAACATATTTTTCTTCTCTTTTCATGATAGTCGGCATGGCAGGCAACCCTAAAGCGAGTCGTTCTAGAGGGTCCATTATCATTATCTGTCTCAATACTTCTTCATTACCGTCCCATTTTTTCATCATGCCGGATTCTTTATCTAGCAACACCTTGATCGGGCGGGTTTTTCTTACCCAAAATTCATCGAAGCGTAATAGGTCTCTTTTTTTCCAATCTCGCGCCGGTGGCATGTACGGGAATTTGTCATCATAGTTTCCACCCTTCATCAAATCTATCTCATCGGATCTGAATGGCAACAATACTTTAACTGAGTTTTTGCTCATGTATTTTCGTTGAATGATATATTCGCAATCCTTGAGATCCCTGCGCTCCATCCTAGGATCTAGCAAAAATTGGTTATGTGCTAGACGAGACCCCATTATTTCGCCCGACAACAAATCTTCTGAATGATCTAGTGATAACTGTACTAAATTTATACCCGTCTTTAAAGAACCGGAGAATGCCTCACTCATAGTCATATGCAAGCGAGCTATATTCATTTGTCTGATTAGACATTTTGTAAGTTGGTCTGTTAATGGCTGATCTTCATCACCAGTGGGAGAAGCCATCAAAGAAACACGTGTTTTTCTTTCATAACCTTCAACCATTTTGATTATTCTTTTTATCTTATTGAAGACTAAAGCCGACCTCTTTTGCATTGATAACGCATGCTTATCTGCGGCGTCCCACTGATCACCAAGATAAAAAGCCATATCTCTGTCAGCCTCTGTTATAAATTCTCCCCAAGAAGAATAAGCTTGCTGATATGATTCATTGTAATATTCTAAAACCTCGGATTCTTTCATATCATCGCGAGATTCATCAACCTTTAAGATTGGATACTGTTGCGTAGCTTGCATAACCCCTCCTTGAGTAAATCGCCATCCTTGGCTGCTGCCTGCTATTTAGATTTTGTCTTTTCCTTTTTAAGTTTTGCTAGAATCGTCGCTTTCATTCTTTGTTTCTTTGATACGCCTGTCACGGTACTCATCTGTTATTGTTGGATATCCCCAGTCTCGCATCGATGCGCATGCCGTGTGTTTACCGCAAACATTACAATGCTGCACACTTATAGTAGCTAGATGCCCTTCTGGCCACCGGCCATCAGCACCAATTGCACACTCTCTACAAATCACATAGTATTCCATCTAAACTCCTAATGAATAACGTTGCCATAGTTTGTCCGCTTCTTCGGGACTCATACTCTCAGATTTGCCTATTTTATTAAAGAATATCCCAACGCCAGCAAAAGCGTCGGCTGCATGAGATGCCCAGTTATGAAGCGGTCTGTTAGAGTAACAAGCATGTTTATCATTCCACTCTCGCTTGTAGTTTTCTAGGGATCTAATACCCTTGCTACATTTTTTCTCATCAAACCAGCATTTAGTTAGCACATTCCTTGTCGCTTCAATCTGATCCTCTTTAGGAAATGGAGTGTGCTTGCCGTTGGCTGTTTTCTGTCCCACAATCGATGGACTAATACCAAGCTTCTTAAGTGTAGCATATCTAGATGTCCCCGTTGCCAACTCTCTTACTTGAACATCGTGGGGTAGCCAGTGTTTTCCATAGATATAACCTTCGTCTCTCTTTTTCATCAACACTCCAACATAATGCGCTAGTGATTCATCGGTGTTCTCATAGTAATCTATTACATGAATTTCCTTTCCACATCTCTGGACAAACCATATAACTGTTTCATCAGAGATTCCCAGGTCCCAAAAAGTATCCACGGAAGTCGCAGGATCGTGAGGAATATTACAAATCCTATTACTCCTGTGAATAGCAGCAAACTGCGAGCCATAGAAGTAACCTTCGTTTGAAACAAGGAAGGCCTCGTCAATCGTAGCAGGGTACTCCCTAAAAATAAATTCACCTTGCTGTATCTTCTTTTTAGCATACCAAACCTTTTGTTCGTTGTTTAATTCAATGCCTATCTCTAATTCTATCTTTCTAAAATATTCTTCTAGCTCATCGTTTATGACAAACTTCGAATCCTCTAATTGGTAATCAGGATGTTTCCACCATGGGTAGAAATGCAACTTGAAATCCAATGGAGTGTATTCTGCCCCTGAGTCTTGTAATTTCTGAGCCTCTCGTACGTAGTCATAAAAAAATCCACCCCTTCCTTCGGCAGTGGATTCAATGAAAATGAAGTTCCCCGACTGTACGGTATTCAATGACCCCGATACAATCTCGTTCGCTTTCTCTGGATATTTGGCACATATTTTTCCAAACTCGGATATATGAAGGTAGTTAAGAGTTCCTGAACGCATGGATGTTCCGACTCTGATTGACGATCCATTGTTGAATGACAACTCTCTTGCCGAGTCTGTCTTTGCAGTACACCACTCTTTGATTTCGGGATCTAGATTGTCGTAGGGATATTTTATTTTTGTTCTAAATATTTGCTGAGCATCTTCCAGTGAGTGGGCAATAATGCCCGCCGAGACGGTCTTGTTAAATATGCAAGTGTCTAAGAAGAATATGTCTATGAATGTTGACATTCCAAGCTGTCTAGCTTTAGGAACAACATTTAGATAATCGAAATTTCGGTATAGATCCTCTTGCGCCCAGTTCGGTTTAAAGAGGACATCGCTACCGTTTTTATCAACAATATGATAAAGATTATTAAGTCGCCACCACGGGCTGTGTATATTTTTTTCTAACAAGATTGAACCACGATCGTTTTTCCAGATCGTAGTTCCTTAAAGAATTTATTTCAATTGATTATTAAGTATCCATCAACCAATTACGAAATTTCCTCTCAATCCTGGTAATCAACGGCACCTTCTTTGGAATAGTGTTGTTGATTTTCAGGTCTCTCTTTTGTGGTCTAAACCTAGTGACTACATGCTTAGTCCTATTGTATGTTCTGCCATTTCTAATCACACAAACTTTATTTTTAAATAATGCTCTCTGCCTAATACGTTTTTTTATCAAGACTTTCTTGGCATAGATAGGCTTCTCTAAATAAACATCTAGAACTTCTGGTGTGTTACAGCATGATATAAACATACTACTTCTCATCCAATAATTGGGCCCATGCATGAGAACAACATACCTCTATAAGCTCTTTTGCTTTTTCCTGGTCTTTTTCGAATAATGCTAGACTTAAAGATGCAGAGTTAATAATTGAAGAAAATATTACGTCTGCTGGTCGAGCACCTATTTCTTCGGCGTAATCAATAAACCCCTTCATGGCATTCCACATTTTTTTATTGAGTTCCTTGACCCTCAAAAACATCAGCTCCTCTTCCTTGTTTTTTATTTCTTCGTTCATGAAACCACCGTGTCATTATGTAACAGCAGAAGCGCTCCTTTCTTGAAAGCCTTAAGATTATGAATCTCTTGAGCAGATTTCATCTCTGTATCGCCATGCTTTACAGCGCCAATGGACTTTACTAACTTAATAGCCTTAGCTGTTCTACGCTGTTCTTTCTTTACCTTGAAGAAAGTGAATACTTTTTTAATCTTTTCCCCTAAGTAATTGAACATTTGCTTAGCTTCTTCAGCTTGAACTTGGTTTACTTGAGGGTTGTGGATCATTCTATCTAGTCGCATCATTGTGATACTCCTTCTTTTTCTATAATGTTATTTTGATATAATAAATTGCGTTTGCCCTCTGGTAAGTATAAAGCAGTCAATGTAATCATACCTTACGTAATCAACTCCCCCAAAATTTTGTATAGACCAATAATCATTCCAGCCTACTAAGTTGCCAGAAACATATACCTCTTGCTTACGTGTATCATAATAGGTTACGACAAAACAACCATTGTTATAATACGCCATGTGACAACTTAGCCCATTATAAAAAGTGTCTGTGTTTACACTGTTTGGAGTAATAATCATGCTTTTAGACTGAAAATTTGCAGAAAAGCCTTCTTCTAACTTCGGTGCTTCAGATAAAAATGAGTTTATATCATAAGCAAAACCAGTGTTCATCAAAAGAACTGCGCTTAATACTATTATTATTTTATTCATGTTTATTCCCTTGTTATAATTAACATGTTGCTGCTCTGTTTTTAGTACGTTAGCAACAGTTTCATTATATCACAATAAACTAATTAATAGCAAGTTATAACCGTTCTACACCCTTTTTATCTCCTTTATAAGACGCTCGATAAACCTGTCAAACTTCTTAATCATTTCATAAAAACTATCTTGTTTTTTATTTCTCATCCTTACTCCTCTTAAGCTCCACATCCTCAATCAATTCAGTTTTCCATAACCGTACGATAACCTCGTGTATCTTAGCAAGCTGATCCTTTCTCAATGGTTTATTGAACTTCACAGCTAATCCCGTGTAAAGCGGACCACTATACTCTATCTGACCCAAGTCCTTTAAATTTTCTACACCTCTTGTTCTAATCATAATCTCCCCGTCTGTCTAATCCTTTCTAGATCAAGCTTGTTTTGTATTCCTCTGGATCTCTTATTCCAGTTTAATATAGCCGAATCTCGCTCACTGTCTGGCTCTCCATAACACCCACAATCTGGACACTGAAGTTGGAATATTTTCACTTGGCCAATCATTATCTCAAACATCACAGGTTTCTTTCTACAAAAAATACACCTTCTTGATTTTATCACGTTCCCTCCTAGTTAGCCCCTCTAAGAGGAAGGTATCCTTGGGTGATTTATTTTTCAAGATTAATAATCATAGGTATTTTCTTCAGAACCATTCATCAAATCGAAGGTAGACATTGTGTTTGACTGGGGATTTGTTTTTTGTACGTACTCCATTGTATAAGTCCCTGAATTATAATGATATACATGAACCATCGAACCCACTGTGACATCATCTAAATCCTCGGGATCAAAAGAAGCCGGATCATTTGGAACTATTATTGAAACATATTCCCCAGAATTATAGTTATAAGCTGGAATCTGAGCCATCGCTATTGACCAACATAAAGCTAGGAATACAATCATTAGCAATAAAAAGACAAAGTCTCTAACTTTAAACATGATAGCCTCCCTTTAGTATATAATCACTAGTTAGAATCATGTAGGCTACAAACAAAATCAGCGCCACCATTGCGGAATCAAACTGAATCCCCATAAAAATAGAAAATAATCCGAATATTATCACAGTAGACATAACAAACCTCCTCTCCCTCCATTTTAATTATAACATAATAAGGGTGATTTGTCAAGTTATTTTTTGATTATCTAGGGGTGCCATCGGTGTGTTGAAACGGACAGTGCATGAAGGGAAACTCCTCGTTTCCAAAATTCCGGCAAATAGGTGGTCTGTCATCATATATTCTGCAATTCAACTGATAGTCAAGAAAGGTACATAACATGTCATATGTCAGTACAATTATCCTCTCTTCGTCTTTCATCGAAAACGTCTGTAGCTCCGCGACCTTTCGAACCGCTTTGTTTTTATTTTTTTCCCATAACTTTTTAGGCATGGGGAAACAACTACAGCATCGGGAACCACAGACAGATTTATATTTTTCACAATCAAACGTCATTTTTATCCCAAAGTTTATAATCTGTCACCAAGATATTGATGAAGTTATCCATTAAAGATTTTTTGTCTTCGAATTGTGAGACATACTTGTTTATTGCTAGTGAAAACGAGGAGAATACGTCCTCTTTGCTCATATCGTATCTTTTGATTAGTTCTGATACAAACTTATCTAGTATTAAAGCGTGTTTAAAATCAGTCATATCTTCGAAGTTACGATCATTTAATTCTTTTTTCATTTTTAGTCCTTATTAACAAACGCCTTTTTTTGAACAAATTTATACTCATAATGTGTTCTTCTCTCAACGGCTTTTATGAATGGTACGGTTTTTCTGCCAGGATAACGTGGAAAAGGTTGCCAATATTTTATCTTTTTTAATGACGACCAATCATCCTCATCCATCGATGAAGTTACCCACAATTCCCTTCCATTTAAATTTAATAACGCGGCCCACTCAACAAGCTCACTGCATAAACGAGGATCGTTTGTGTATGTTAAAACAACACGTCCATATTCGGGTTTTTGATCTTTTATGCTTATCCACTCGTTTACCACTTGAACTCCATAGTTTCATTCGGGATGGGATATACAATATCTAGTGCCATGCGCACTAAATCGGAGATATTATAATTTCTCCCTTCCTTAAAACTCATTTGTCTGGCGATTCGTTGGATATTTTCATGTTGAACCCTATCTAAAACAAAACATGCCCTTTTAGGTCTTTTACAAACTCTCGGTCTCATATTACAACTCCCCGTTAAATATGCGAATTTAAAAGAAGAATGATAAGATAATACCGAATTTATCGCAATGTTTAAGTGTTTATAACTTACTCGCAAAGCTCATTAGCAAGCTGACGGAAGCTCACTAGAGCGTCTTCTTCATTCCGGTAGATAAACGTGTCCACTAAGACTTCGCCAGCCTCTATGTAGATTTTGTTCTCATCTAATTCTATGCGTGTGACTAACTCAAAATTCACGATAATATCTAGATTTGGAGCTTTAATAAAAAACATAACCACCTTCTTGTTTTTACTGTAAATACACAATGGGATAAATTATATTTTTTGGGAATACTAAAAGAACCTAGGGTGCTAACACCATGGGCATCCAGTGTGTAATAGTGTCGGCTGTTCGGCTGTCTAAAAACATTCCCTCTTCTCTCATCCACCGTCCAATATCAACAATATCACCATCTGTTACTATAAAATCATCTTCATAAGCAGGCTTTTCATCGGGAAACTCTCGCCATCTAAGACACTCCATAATTTTATCATGCTCTATACATAACTTATCGTATCTCTCTCTAAGTTGTTGTAGCTCGTGCTCCAAGTGTTCAATTTCTATATTACTCACTATCTCTCATCTTTTTTAAATCTTTACCATCGTATGGCTCAAATGCCATAGCTAAACTATGAGACATCTCAACTTTCTGTGTAGGGTCCTCTATATCGAGATGCCTGCCAAGCTTGTCTATTATCTTGAATAAGCACTGATTATCTTTCTTGTTTAAGGCTTTATAAAGAATCGTATCAACACATGACTTAACCATGTTGCGCCGAAGTTGCCTAGGTATCCAATCAGCGCCAACTGCTTCTATCCAGTAAATAAATTTTTGCCGTGATATCGTAATATCGAAATCTGCCTCTGCCCTTCTTGCAGCTTCAGCAAAATTACCATTGGCTTCGATGATATACTTCTCGATTTCGGATCTTGTTAACGGTATTTTTGGACCCTTGCGGGCTCTTATCTTTTTTCTAGCCATTTGTAAAACTTAGACAAAGTTAAATTATTTTAGCTCTAAAGCCTATTAAGAGCTTTTCTAATTGATTAAGAAGACCGTTATAGTCCTCTTCGTTCACCTCTATTTTAATTATTTGTTGCACTTCTTGTTCTTCTGATGATTCTTTTTCTATCTTTTCAGGATTAAACCCGCCAATCTCTTCTGGTGTAAACCCCCAGTCAAGTAAATCTTCGGGTTCGTACTCGTTAGCCAAGATGTCGTCATCATATTCTCCGAATTTAACGTTAAGGCGAACATTCAATCCTTTAATATATTTCTCATCAAGCTGTCGATCTGGCACCCAAACGTCGACCTCCGTCATACCTATTTTCTTTAAGGCTTTTAATCTTTGATGTCCACCAATAACTGAATTGTCGAGGTTAACGACGGGCTTGTCTATAAGCCCGTCGTTTTGGAGGTTCTCCAGGAGTTTGGAGAATTTTGCTTTTGAAATTCTTCGGGGGTTTCTATCGAATTCTTTTAATTCTTTAAGTTTTCTTTTTTCTAGCTTCCACTCAATTGTCATATAAAAACCCTTTAAAATTATTATTTGCTATTCGTTAATGTCTGGAACGGGTGGTTCTTTTTGATCCAACACCTCTTGTTGTTCCTCAATCTCTTTTTCTTCTTCCTCTTTCTGTTTCTTTAAGTCTGCCTCTACCTGGGCGTTCTCTTCTTCAGTTAGCGGTTCGAATAAAGAATTAAAAACATCGGCTTCGAATAACATAGCGTAGTTGTGTGCATCATCTTGTACGGGGAATGCCCAATCACCGGGTCTTGATGTAGCGGGTCCGAAGGGTGTGAAGAAAATCTTAGTTTGGTTAATTTGGATCGGTTCTACATTGAACTTACGTGGCTTATATCGCATTTTACATCCTTCCTTTAGATTGTTAGGTTTTTTCAAATATATTCATGCGTATATTTAGATGCAAGTTAAGAATTTACAAACTCTTTTTTTTACCGCTTGACAACACTTTATTTTAGCTAACGTAAAGTGTTTGTTTTAATTGGGTCAAGATTGGGCTATTTTAGACGATGTTATGCTAACAAATAGTTTAATGTCAGTAACTTGGGTCTGATAATATCTCATATGTTGCACAGTTGCACTATAAGCAATTTATGCTATTCTCTTACTTTAGATAATTCTTTTTTCTTATACTTCTTAGCTTCTTGTTTATCGTCGTTCCGACGCTTTCCATCGCGTTCTTGAGACGTCTTTGAGGCGTCTTTGAGGCGTCTTTGAGACGTTAGCCCCTCTCGTGCGCCCCTCCTTAGCCATTGAATTTAAAGATGTTGCCGAAGTGCTTTCGTCCGTTACTTTCAAGCTAGTTGAAACATCAGAGAGAAGTTCTTCGGGTGTAAAATATTCCAAGTTTAAATCAAATATTTCATCGTTTAACAGTGTTGCGTACGTTAATTTCTTTTTACTCCAACGCATTGTCTGAAAAAAGAGGTTGTTTCCATTTAGGAACATACCACTTCGAATAAATAATTGAAAACTGTGTTGATTGTCTAAAAAATTAACCACAACCGGAACCGTCTCCGAAACCGGAACCGCAACCGCAACCTTCACCGTAACCGTAACCGAAACCGGAACCGTCTCCGTAACCGTCACCGGAACCATAACCGTAGCCGTAACAGGAACCGGAACCGGAGCCGGAACCGTCTCCAGAACCGTAACCGAAACCAAAGTTGTAATCTGAGCCTTCTAAAATTATTGCTTCCATTTGAGCCTCGTTTTTTCCGTAACCAGAACCATAATCGGAACCGGAACCGGAGCCATCTCCGAAACCGAAACCGGAACCGTAACCGCAACCGGAACCGGAACCAGAACCGAAACCGTAACCAGAACCATAATCGGAACCGGAACCGGAGCCATCTCCGAAGCCGAAACCGAAACCGGAACCGGAACCGTCTCCGTCTCCGCAACCGTCTCCGTCTCCGCAACCGTCTCCGCAACCGTCGCCGCAACCATAACCGTAGCCGTAACAGGAACCGGAACCGTCGCCTGAAATTATTGCTTCCATACCGGAACCGCGGCAATATTTTCCCGTGCTTTTTCAGTACACGGAATTATTTCAACCGCTTCAGTGAGTATCACACTATCGACTTCACATGGGAATTTGCAGTTTTCCGGTTTTTTGACGCCTTCCATCGCGAGCTGAGACAATGACGAAGCACCATCCCAATACCAGAGCCGGCGCGCATTTTTCATCACGACCTCTTTGCCCTCTTTTTTCTCAATATATCCTGCAAAAACTCCAGCTGAGTATGTTCGTACGATGTAATATTTGTCTTTTTCTATCATTTTATTTCCTTTTGTTTGTTTGTTTGTTTGTAATTAACCGTTTCCAGAACCGTAACCGGAACCGTCACCGGGACCGTCACCGAAACCGTCTCCGTAACCGGAACCGGAACCGGAACCGTCTCCGTAACCGAAACCGTAACTAGAACCGTAACTAGAACCGTAACCAAAACCGTAACCGGAACCGTCACCGGAACCGTCACCGGAACCGTAACCAGAACCAAAACCGGAACCGTAACCAGAACCAAAACCGGAACCATAATCAGAACCTTGATCAGAAAAATCATCCATGGCGCCCATCCTTTTGTTTGTAATTAACCGTTTCCAGAACCGTCTCCGTCACAGGAACCGTAACCAGAACCGTAACTAGAACCGTCACCGGAACCGTAACCAGAACCAAAACCGGAACCGCCTCCGGAACTGCGACCGCAACCAGAACCTTGATCAGAAAAATCATCCATTTTTAACTAGAGCTTCTTGGCCAAATCGGCGGAATTGTTGGCATACTTGTGGGTATGAAAAACATCAGCGCCATTACGATTAGAATTTTTTTCAATTCGATACCTCCTCAGGTAAATAATCAATGTATTTCCAGTGCGTAACTATCGGATTATCTACAACATGTGCAACACCGTCTAAGCTGTGACATATAACGGAATTGCAGTTACTCGAATCAAATTCCCAACCCACAAAATCTAAGAGTCTAGCTGTCGTAAAAAATTTTTCATTCAACAAAACCATCACGAGTTCTTCGTTTTTTGGCAGCTCTAATGCAACATTAACCCACACTATCGGGTGTTCTTTTTTACAAACCCCCCACACACATCTAGAATTAACACATTTTTTACATATACGGCATTTTACATGCCCGTTTTCACATCTTAAAGATTTTTGTAATTTACACTCTCTCTTAGAGTGCTGCTCCTCTACTACTTGTGACGCACCTAAAAAAGAAATCATCGTGCAACAAAATACAACTATGTAAAAAACTTTTTTCATCTTAGCCTCTTTTTTTTGTATGTATTGCAAAGTATCATACACAAAATGGTCTTTTATAACACCTGGATACTCAACATTTTTTCAAAACGGTCTATGAAATCCTCTTCAGCAAATCCTAAAGGGAAAAACCCTTTTTTCGTTTTAAACATCACACGGTCAGAATATATTTCAAAACCTGCACAAGGATTGTCTATCTTAGCTTCTTCAGCGTATTCTTTATTTTCCTGGATTTTCTCCCCGATGGCAACCATGTCATCTTCGTACTGGGATTTCTTCTCTTCTTCAGAAAGAGAGTCCGACCACTCATTCCACTTGTTCATGATCGTCCTACAGGCGATTAAATCACTTCGCCTCCCCTTCCACCTAAGAACCCTCTTCACCAGAAGCTCTTGGGCTGGTTCCAAAAATGCTGCTGCTATCTTACGTTTCTCATGAATTGGAATATCTAATTCCTTCAAAAGAGAACAACTACAATCCTGTTCAGTGTTGTTGTCTTCTTTTACCGAAGGTAATTGTTCTTTGTTATGTTGTAGTCCTGGATTCTCCGGTCCCGGGCTGACCGGTACCGGAAAATCCGGTTTCGGATAAATTATTTGAAAATCATCTAAGTTATACGCACAAGAAAAGATCTTATCCACCTGTTCATTAGTGAGTTGACCACATATTTGCGAGGTGTCCCAAACCTCATAAGAAATATTTCCCCATTTTCCTGAATGTGATCTTGATTGTGGTCTCTTTATCAAATAGCCAAACTTGACGAGGTCCTTCATTTGAGAACGGATAGCGTCTTCACCCTCACCACATCTTTTTATCAAATCTCTTTGATAGAAGTCCCAGTCTGCCGGCATTGATAGCATTACAGCTAATAAACCGCGAGACGAGTTTTTTAATCTTGGATCTTGCATCCATGCCCTGCTTGAAGCAAATAAATTATTTCTCTGTGGTCTTTTATAAACCGTCATGATACCCTACCTTTTTGGGATTTTAAAAAGCGTTTTGGTTACCCCGTTAGAAATAGCGGGGTTTTTTATTTTCCTCATTGACTGAGAAACAAGACGCGAAATGCGTATTTTTTTGGGGGTAGTTTTTTTTTCTGATTTTGTTCTTTGACTTTTAGAAATCGTCATGCTAAACTCTTTGGTGCTATGTTAAATTTTTTGGTGCCATCCTAAACTCTTTGGTGCCACTATATTTTTTTTAAGAGTGAGATTTATTCCGCTCTTTATTTCAAAGGGGTCTTCATGATCTCGAAAGGGCTTTTTAGCCAACCACCTTCGTTTTAGTCCGGCCTAACCAGCCGGATTTTTTTATACATCCTAGCAATATTAGCCCTTTATTTATAGGAGTTTTTTTGTAATCCTCTGCTTTACAACAGGTAGAGAAAACGAACAAAACAAGTGTTTGTCTAGGATGTACCGCCGCTTTACATCTAAAATAATAATAAAAAAAAAACTGCTCGAATATTGGACACATAAGAACTGTCTGTTCCGAATATTTTTTTACCCTTCAAAATTCTACAGGGAGTTTTTTCACATGTAAAGCGGGTTTACACATGTAAAGCAGAGTTTAATCTAAGACAAAAAAACCCCGAGAATCGGGGTTCGAAATATGAATAGGTTACATTCATGAGGGAAAATTTAAACGATGCCGCCCTCTTTTTTAACAGGCATTTCGCCTTTGTGTGCGACATCTCTCTTTTTATTTTCGCTAGCGATTGTTTCCATGTTAACCATTCTACCATCTTGTAGATTTGGTGACTTGGCAGCACTTTCAGCCGAAGCATTAATGCCGTGATCGCCAACAGCCGGTTTCATTTTTTCTGCCATTTTAGACCTCTTAATTAAGGGTTATCCGGAAATTACCCCAATATAGAATCAAAATCTTTTTTTGGCAAGCAAGATGAAAAAATACTGCCATCCTCCAGGATAAGATACTTATGTAAAGCATACCTTACTAGTTCCGATACAGAACATTTTTCAGCAAATGCTTTCTCTTTTAACGCTTGTTTCATCCTCGATGGTATCTTAAAAATCAAAACTTCTTTTGTCATATTAACCTCCTGTATATACGAAAAAACATACACGAATATGCCTTTTTGTTAATAGCTTAAAGAAAAAACTTGACATTTTATATAATATTTTATATAATGAAGATGGAAGGGGAGAGAGGTTAGTATGGTGATCGTGGTCTTTTTCCCGCTAGACCGGTCAGTCAGAAACCGAGGTTCAACCCCTCGGAGGCGGGAAAAAGATCACGAAAAAAGGAGGAAGTCATGAGAACACAAACATTAAGATTATACATTGTTCAGTGTGGTGAGGTCTTAGATACCTGTTCATCTCCTTGGTATCTACCAATTAAAAGTGAATTTGAAAGAGAATACCGATGGTATAAAAGTCAAGAACCGTTCGAAACTGAGCTTATCGAAGCCGTCACCATTGATGACGCTCTTGAAAAATACAAAGAGCTAAGAGAGGAATCGTTAAACTGGAGGGTATCATGAAAGATTATCATTTTATTAATTTATATCCAAGACAACCGGTTAATGAAAATAGGCTGGATAAAACAAGCAAAGATTTTTGTACACAAGGAAGAAGAGATAACACCATTGTTATTTCAAATGGTCGTAAAATAAAATATATCAACAAGCTTAATAAAAAAGGTGAGGCAAAAAACTCCCTGCTCTTGAAATTAGAATTGATATGTCAGTCCATCTTTCTCGGATATCACCACTTTGGATTTAAAATCGTTACAAAGGTTTTGCTAGCAAAAGAAGATGGATTGTCAAAGACACAAAAAGATTCGCTTCTAAGAAAAATTAAAACCTATAACCGCAAGCATAGAAATAACAAGATAAGAGTTATTGATCTGGTAAAATTTACCCGTCGTATTATTGATGTTGGCGAAAAGAAAACAACACCTACCGGGGAAGAAAAAGAAAAAGTTAAAGATATACTCATGAGTGCGTGTCGTACCAAAAAAGTATTTGAAGCAATGCAGTCTATGACCGGTAAAGATTTAGATTAATTACGGGAGGTTAATATGATTTTACTAATATTAGGGATAATGCTAATTGGAGTCATGCTTATAGACTTAAAACTAGCAAAAATAATTAAAATACTAAATAAGAAATAAGTAGGTTGATATGAATAATTATTTTATTTTTATAACTATTCTTGGAATGCAAGGATTTCTTTGGACTTGGATTGTATATCTTTCAAAGGAAAGTTTAAAATTAAGTAACTTCTTTTAGTGTATTGCCAAAGATATATACGTAATGATATAATGACATATAGTAATAAAACAGAAGGTAATAGGTATGGTCAAAAAAAATGAAGAAAAGATTATTAATCCCTCTAGGAATATATATCAACGTATTCAAGCGGTTATGAAAGAGGTTAGTTTTGTTAAAAAAGAAACAACCATGGTTAACAAGCAATACAGATTTGTTAGTCACGATGCAGTAACTTCTGCTTTACATGGACCGATGGCAGAGAATGGAATGGTTATGGTTCCATCAATCGACGAATTAACTCAAGACGGAAATAGAACAACAGTAAAAATGAAAATAGAATTTGTCAACGTCGACAATCCCGAAGACCGGCTGGTTGTAATTCATTACGGATATGGTATAGACAACCAGGACAAGGGAATAGGTAAAGCAGTATCTTACGCTGTGAAATACGCCATGCTTAAAACGTTCTGTTTAGAGACGGGAGATGATGTAGAGAAGGATAGCATAAACTATAAGCCGCCATCCATCTCTAAAGAACAGGCTTTACAAATAGAAAAGCTACTGAACAATGATGATAAGCTTAAATACAATATACTTACATGGCTGAAGGTGACAAATATATTTGAAATACCGACCAGTATGTACGAAAAAGTTTGTACAATAATAAAAGAAAGAACTGAGAAGAAAGATGAGGTTTGATCTAGAGCAGGGCTCTCAAGAATGGTTGGATTGGAGACGGATGAAGATCACCGGAACTGATGCTGCCGTAATATTAGGGTTGAATCCTTGGAAGGATGTAAAGCAGCTTTACATGGAAAAGGTAGATGGTGTGCTCCCCTATGTAAACCAAAGAATGCGTGATGGTAATAGGTTGGAGCCAGAGGCGAGGGCTGAGTACCAGAAAATGACCGGCAATGGAATGATGCCCGCGGTTGTCCAGCATGATGAAAACGAGTGGATGGGAGCCTCATTAGACGGTATAAACTTTTATGGTGATCTAATATTAGAAATAAAATGCGGGAAAAAATCCTTCGAACAAGCATTGATTGGAGAAATACCCAAATACTACATGGCACAAATGCAACACTGTATGTTCGTCGCCAATGTAAAGAGGACTCATTATTTTTGTTATAATGAATCCTCGATGGACAAAGGAATATTACTAGAGGTTAAACGTGATGATAATTTTATAGAGGATATGATCAAAAAAGAGAATGAATTTTATCAAATGATCATTAATAGGACACCACCCGATGGCTTCGAGGACATAATATATAAGACGATCGACCATGGGTCGGAACTTTCTTGTTGGTTGACAGAGTACGCGGCTTTACAGGCACAAAAGAAAGAGATAGAGCAACAAGAAATAAATGTAAAAGAAAAAATTATAGAGCTATGTGGAGGCAAGCCTCATGTTGGTCTAGGATTTAAAGTAAAACAAAACAAAAGAAAGGGCTCGATTAAATATAGCTCTATTCCTTCATTGAAAGATGTTGATCTGGAACAATACAGGGGTAAAGAGACTTCTTATTGGACGATCAAAGCCATGAGCGAGTAGAGGAATAAAAAAAGCCGTAATAGCAAGACAAGCTAAACGGCTTAAAATAATGTTACGTTATAAATGTTATTCTACCATAAAGGGGAAATTATGGACAATAAAATCGAAGTGAAAAGATTGAGAAAAATTAAGCGCGGGTCTTTTTATGGCTACATAGATATAGAACTACCCTCTGGATTCATGATCAAAGACATGTCTGTATTTTACAAAAATGGCGAAGCGTGGTTTAATTTTCCTTCAAAAGGGTATGTTGATGAAAAAACACATGAAAGAAAGTATGCTCCTTTGATAGCAATACCTGATAAATCAAGGTTTGAAAAATTTCAAAAGATGTTGCGAAATGCTTTCGATGAATTCTGTGCGAAGCTTGCAAAAAACGAGCCTCAACCAAAATTACCATTTTAAGGAAATGTTATGGGGTTTAAAAAAATACCTAAAGAATTAATGGGACCAATGCTTTCGGGTCTAGGAAAGACAACGGATTATAGAAAGAATGATATCGAATGCTACCAATGTAAAGAGCACTGTTGGGATACAGAACCAATGGTTTATCATGGGGATGGAATAGATAAATTCAAGAGAATCCAGTGTATTAAATGCAAGGTGAAGGGCCGGCACTATGTCCAAGAAAAAAAGACAGAGTGGATTTAATAATAAAAACGGGGGTGAGGCTAAGCCCCCCCCCGTAAATTCTTCTAACAAGAACAACAAACACAAATCTAATGTAGAAACATTAGAGATTTTTTGCAACACCCATCTAGATAGAGATCCCTATCTTTTAGCTATAGAATATCTAAAATATTACCGTTAATAATAATAGGAGTTTAATAATGATTTTTACGTCCTTCCTAGCATACGTTT
>Ga0180007_10001068_pt1 | contig 39491 bp, 41 predicted proteins | sample MM_PC_MetaG_FD_121122 | JGI IMG/M metagenome (GOLD analysis project Ga0180007, IMG submission 121122) | Groundwater microbial communities from the Aspo Hard Rock Laboratory (HRL) deep subsurface site, Sweden - MM_PC_MetaG | ecosystem: Environmental > Aquatic > Deep subsurface > Groundwater... | reverse complement strand
TTTAACCCTCAGCCCCTATTCCAGTTATAACAAATACACTTCAATTCTCATCACATTATTCAATCCTGGATTTGTATAAGTTTACAAAAGTCATTAAGTATTCTTATTATAGCGGTTACAGGCGCCTTCGTCAACACAGATTTCCCCTCAAATTGTATCATTACCAAACCCAATTCCAAACCCGCATTGGAATCAAGGTCAACCAATGCGTTTGCATTATTTTTGCGTCAGTTTACTGTTTATAGATAGGGTTAGGCGGTAATAGTAAATTAGGTGTGGCGTACATAGACTTTTAGTTGAAAATTTCGGAAGAGATTATATTGATTCTTCAAGCGACTCGCTTGCTGATAAAAAACTTACAGCTTCATTCCCCAAAGAACCCTCCCGGAAAATTGCATTGATTTGAGCAATATCCTGCGTTCTCAGATTGGCCTTTATTCTACTTGATATCTTGAGTGCAATTAATTGTTTAAGTTGGCGGGCATCACTGCCAACCGGAAAGTTTATTACCCAGTCAAAACTTTTTTCGTCTTCCTGCGCAGAAAAACTTAGTGATGTCGGAGCATTATTACTGGCCATAAATTTAGTCCTGCGCAAGAACATCTCATTATTCAGACTGTTTAAAACTTCTCTTGCGCTTTGCTCTAAACCAGCAAAGCCTGCCTGCTTTATTTCAGATTGGGGGATACTCGCGAACTCATTGACAATCCGCAAAAGCAATGTATTAAAAATATTTTCACCTATAACATTAAAAAATTCTGTTTGTCTAAATTCCGCATGTAATTTAGCAAAAACAAACTTGGCAACCAGAAGTTTCTGAAACAATTCCTGCTGAGACTCATCTGAGATAAAACTACTTTTAAAAAATACCTCGGCTATACTTAATATGTCCTGCATATTTACTGTCTGCATATCTACTTGAAGTAAATCTTGGATCATCTTATGATGGTCAGCTTCTGAGATCGGTATAAAATTTACAAAACGAGAAAGTGTGTCTATGGGATGGGAAAAAGCCATCCACTTGCTATCGATATTAATTCCAAAATTCTCTCGCCATAAAACACTAGTCAATACTAATTCTGCCTGACGCGCTTCATCATGTGCCAAAGCAGGTAATCTTGTTTGCTCAGATTCTTCAATATTTAAATCATACTTCATTTTGTACATTTCATATGATTCGTGAAATGCCATGACTTGCCGAAATAATCCTTTTGCGGATTCAAAGGCAACAATAGTATCAGGATTTCCATCTGCGGCTAAGCGACTGATATGAGCTTGGATAGCCTCATCTGAGGCGATAAGAGGTAAAAGATCCACACTATTAATATTGGAAATATCAATCTTCCCATCGAGAACATCTTTAATCAAAGGTTGGATTATTTGTTTAAAATTTCCGGTGTTTTGCTGATTGGTCATTGCGCTAATTGCCTGCTGCAATAAACCATTATTGATCAGTACTTCAGGCGCAAGCAAAGACTGATTAATCGGCTGACAAACTAATGAATCATTTGCCTGATAGCCGATAAAGCCGATAATTAAAAACAATATCCGCAAAATTTTACTACTGCGCCAAAAAAATCTGTTGTTTTTTATGATAAACAATTTTTCCTATCCTTAATTTTAATAAAATATTGCTTTAAATCTTTCATAATAGTTAACTTATATTCTAATTATACCTTATTTCTTGATTTCCCGCAAAGAGCCAACCCTCGGGAAAATCCGAGGGTTTTATTTAATGGCTGACCCGGTTGCTTCATCAGCCTCATTTAAAATTTGTATTAAACCAATTCCAAACCCGCATTGGAATTACCCATTTTCCAATGCGGGTTTGGAAAACGGTTAATCCAATGCCAGATGCTTGATCTTTTCCAATTCTCTTTGGTAATCCTTATTGTCCTCAACAAATTGGCGATACTCTTGATGTTCCATATCTACCAATTCTCTAATATCATCTCCCGGCAGGTCTTTATCATTCTTTATCCCCGAGTAATGAGGGTAAGAAGAAAATTTCCAATCCTCCGGTCTTTCGACAAGATTTGCGCTAACCGGATTTAAATGCACATATCTCGTAAGGTGCAGAAATTGTTCTTCTTTAGCGACTAAAACATTCTTAAAGCGGCCTTCCCATAACGGGCCTTTTCGCTTATGCTTAATATTAAAATGTTTACTGTAGCTTTTAAATACAAGATTAGCGTATTTTGATATTCCATCTTCTTTAATTTGTTTTAAAATAAGGTGCACATGCGTCGGCATCAGGCAATAGGCAAGTAATATGACCAGCTTCTCGGAACTTTCAGACGTTTCGGGAAAAAGAATGTCAGTCCCTTTTTGAGTTATAAATAATGAAAATTTACAAGGAGGGTTTTTAACAGTATAAAACATAAGTGTCTGGCGCATGCGTTCATATTCTGCTTCGTTATTGAAAATTTTGTAACCTGCAATACTTCTTGTAAAAACATGATAAATTTCTTGGTTTACTAAAAGATTTTTTCTGTATGGCATCAGCTTCTCCATATTAACCACTTTCCAAACCCGCATTGGAAATTTAATTCCAATGCGGGTTTGGAAACGGTTTCCTCACTGAATCAATTTTAATTTCCGGCGCAATTCATTAATATCTATTTTGCCCACATTATCCGGACTACGGTTTTGCCTCTCTTCTATTCCTTCGAGTAGTTTTTCAAGCAGTTTTCTGCCTTCTTTGGTTTTGGCCGCCGCATAGGGCGTTATATATCCTAAAGCAGGTATTTTTTGCCTTAGCCAGCTTTTATGATAATAATCGTGTAACTGTTTTTGTAATAATACCTGGATTTCAGGATCAGAGTTAAGCTCAGCGGTTTTTTTGTCAATTATTTCTTGTTCTTCCTTTGATAAAGGAGGAAGACTGGCCATATCTTTTGCTTCGATTTTTTCATATTCCACGTCAGTGCCAAGAGCCTTCTGTATCATGGCTTTGATTTTCAGCGCGCGCGGAAGCGAATTAGTTTCCGCGATAAGCAGGCTTCCCTTAATTTTAACCGTGCCGCCGATTGTCTTTGAATACATTTTTATGTTCTTTTTTGTTCTCTTAAACCACATCCACTGTTTTGTTTCTTTGTCGTACTCAAATCCTTTAATACCGGATAACTTTTTTTGAATATTTTCCGGATACAAAATTTTAAAGAAAATTTCGGAAAAATGTAATTTTTCCCTGTCAGTATTAACAACGGCTCTTGCGTGAGTAATTGCGGAACGATCAGGCATCTCCAACGGTTTGTCCAAGATATTGCTCAACCAAAAAATTACGGACGCTTTTGAAGAATCGCAGAAATCCCGGCTCTGATCCAATGATCTGCCTGGATATTCACTCCATTTGGCTGTCTGGAATTCTACACCACCGCGGATGTCTTTTAGCATTTTCCCATCCGGCGGGAAAATGTACGGCGCGGAAAAAACATATGCCTCATCGGCATTTCCTATCAGGCGGACATACCAAAGATCACCGGTTTTAGATGCCCGCTCATAAGGATCATTGATCCTGCGCGTTATCCACTTTTTCCGTGTGCCGATTTCTTCAAACGTTAAATAATCATCGCTAAAGCCTTTAAGCAAATAAAAAGCTAAATAGCTGTTTGATAGGTTATTCAGTAACTCCGGGCCAGGTTCCCGCAAACGATTCGCGTACTCAGATTCAATAAACCGTTCACAGACAGTTTTCTGGCTTTTTCCAAACCTCAAGTCAAGCAAATACCATGGCATGAAAATGCTGTCTGGGACACCGCCCAGATCCCCCGGACAAAAACATTCTTCAAAATCGCGGACAGATTTATTTAATCCGCGGCGTTCTTCATCAAACTGCCGCAAGCTTTGGCCAAACAAACCGATCCCCTGCATCAGGATCATATACTCGTCAAGTATTGTATTAGTTTTGAATTCTTCGGGAATAGCGCAATCAAACTTTTCCTGAGCTCCACAGCATTTTTTATACTTTTTTCCGCTTCCACAGGGACACGGTTCATTTCTTCCCGGCTTTCCAGACATAGTAACCTCCAAATATAAACTAATCAATAATCGCCGTTCCACGATGCAAGATCGTGGAACGACTGCTAGAATTAAAAAGACAATCTCCTTTTTATTGAGACTGCCGTTAGATTATTTTGTTTTTAAGCTTCATCTTTGATTTTTTCGATTTTTAAGTTAATGTTGTATTGGTATTTATCGCGAATAAATACCAAAGGCCTACCCCGATTTCAATACCCAGAGCTTGCTGATCAATTAAAAACTCACGCACATTATTGCTGTTGACCAAAACAACTTCGATTTGTTCTTCAGGTTCAAGATCCTGTTGCGGATTAAGATTTCGTGGATCAGCTTCATCAATAGTCGCGTGACAGATTCTCACGGTTTCATTGGTCATCGCCGGACTCAGCGCCAGTTCCGGACTGATTTCCCTGATTTTGCCATAATAGCCGGTTTCTTCCCTCAGTTCTCTAAGCGCCTGGCTTTCAATATCATTATCCGGATTAAGGCCCGCGGGAAAACCTAAAACAGTTTTATTAATTGCCGGGCGAAATTGCTTGATCAGCACATAACGCTTTGATGGGATTAAGTGGGCGATAATAACAACAATATTGCGGATATTCTTACGCTGAACAGTTTCCCAGATTACCGGCTGACCCTGTTTATTAATATGTATAGTTTCGATTACTGACAGCCAATTACCGCTAAATACTAGTTTTTCCGAGATTTTCTTCATTGAATTTTACTCAATGCTCAATGGCGTTCAGCCTGACGCAAACGGCGGGCAAAGCGTAATAATTTAACCGGGCCAAGACTCATGCAGGCGCGGCGGGTAAAACCGTTGCGTTTACAAAGATTATTCGCGGCGCTCATTTTATCAGTTGAACAGAAATTAATTACACTGTATTCATTTTTTTCACAGAATTCTATGGCTTTGACTATCAGTTTTTTTCCCAGTCCAATACCGCGAAACTCTGAGGAAACAAAAACCCGGCGCAGTAAAGCGCTATTATTGTCATCTTCTTTAATCGCGATTGTTCCAATAATCGTATGCCCGATTACCGCGACTAAAAATAAATCTCTTTTTCCGCCATAAACATCCGAAATGTTTTTTAAATCAAAATCAGCATAAGTTTCTTTTTCCAAATCAAATTCAGCTTTAAGAATTGAAGTGATTAGTTTTATTACCTGGTCTTTGTCAGCTGCTTTATACTGGCGGATTTTGATGTCCATGATTAGTTAACGCTCCTTTTAATAATTTTTTGAATAATTTCAAAGGGAATATCCTCAGTTACAATTACATGTCCGATCCGGCTTGGTACAACCATTCGGATTTTTCCGTTTATAAATTTTTTATCCCGGTAAAATGCCTGGTAGACTTTTTTAAGATCAATTTTTTTTGCCTTGACCGGCAGCTTAAATTTTTGCAAAAGATCGATTAATTGCTGAGTGACTTTTGATTCTAAGATCCCGATTTCCTGGGCAATCCGACAAGCGCCAACCATGCCGATGCTGATTGCTTCGCCGTGATTTAAATTAGTATAATCAGCCGCTGTTTCCAGAGCATGGCCAATCGTATGGCCAAAATTAAGAATTGTCCGCAAGCCTTTGGTTTCTTTTTCATCATTGGCCACAATCCGCGCTTTGATTTTACTGGCTGTACTGATAATCCTGATTAAACAGTCTTTATCTAATTTTAGAATTTTCTGATAGTTTTTTTCTAAAAAAGCAAACAGATTTTTATCAATAATCATTCCGTATTTAACCACTTCCGCCAGGCCGCTGCTGATCTGACGCTTTGGCAAACTAGCCAGCAATGAGACATTGGAATAAACTAATTTTGGCTGAAAAAACGCCCCGACTAAATTCTTCCCAGAGGCTAAATCAATCGCGGTTTTTCCGCCAATCGCTGAGTCAACCTGGGCTAAAAGCGTTGTCGGCACCTGGATATAAGGAATCCCCCGTTTATAGGTTGCGGCGACAAATCCGGTTAAATCCCCTACCACTCCCCCGCCTAAAGCAATGCAGAATAAGCGTTTTTTTGTATCGATTGAAGATATTTTGCTGATTGTTTTTATGTATTGGTCAATTGACTTGCTGGATTCTGAGTCTTTGATATTGTAAACATTGGATTTAATCTCAACAGCTAACAGCGCGGTTTTAAGCGCTTGGCCATACAAGCGGGAAATTATTGGATTGCTGATAATAAACGCTTCATTACCCAAAGCCCCCTGCTTTAAACGGCCAGCCAGATTATTAAAATCATCTTTAGTAATTACTATCGGATAAGACCGCTCTGAAAGTTCCAGCTTAACTATCTTCATTAAAAAAATCTCCGTAATGCTGAGAATAGTATAATCAAAATTATCATCCCTAAGCCAGGGCTGATCCGACTGTAGGCTTTTGCCAGTTTCATCGGCAGCAATCCCAGTAAAATTCGCGATCCATCTAAAGGCGGAATCGGAATTAAATTAAATCCGCCGAGAAATATACTGATCAGTAAAACTTTAATCAAAAATTCCGCGATTATTACGCTTTTAATTATTCCGGAAACTAATAATAAATAAATGATTAAACCAGTTAAAAAATTTGCCCCGGGTCCGGCTAAACCAACCCAGATCATATCTTTTTTCGGATTATTTAAATTATAAAAATTAACAGGAACTGGTTTTGCCCAGCCGAATACAAACGGCGAATTGGAAATAATTAAAAACAAAGGCAACAAAATTGTGCCAAAAAAATCAACATGCGCTAAGGGATTTAGGGTTAGACGGCCCATATGCTTGGCAGTATTATCACCTAATTTATGAGCAACAAATCCATGGGCATATTCATGAATAACCAAAGCGATTAAAAATGCCGGCAGATTTTGGATAAAACTTAATATTATTGCTCCGCTTTCAGACATTTTTTAGTTAATTTGATTCACGTATTCAACTTCAACTGTCGGAATCCTTGTTTTATCAGTGCTAATTATTTTTCCCCAAATTTGGACTTGATGATAAATATAAGTATTTAAATTAATTTCCGAGCTTTTGAGGTAATATTTTTCCTGATTATCTATGATTAGTTTATGCGTGCCGGGGCGAAGGAAAAATCTTCCGGATTCAATGAGCTTACCCTGGGCAATCGGATTGCCGGCAGGTTTTACGAGAACACTTTTTTTTTCAGTTGGCGTAGACTGCGCTGGTTTTTTTGTCTGTTCCGGAGTTTGTACAACTTCGATTTTAGCCGCTGGCTGAGCTATTGGCTGCGGGCGCGGCGCTTCCGGGATTTTAATGCTTAACATTGATATCTGTTTTTTCGCGCTGTTAGCCGCCGTAGTTTGCGGATAATCACGGATAATCGCGTTATACTTTTGAATACAGGCAGCTCTTTTTTCATTGCTATCACTAATCCCGCCTTCAGACTGCTCAAATATTTTTGCTTGCTGCAGCAGTTTCCAGGCTTCCTGATTTAGATTTTCCTGAGAAAGGTAAATTGATGCTGCCCCGTGATTACTCACAAAATTTTGATGTATCCAGGCATAACAATTTTTGTCTGTGAATATTCGCGCCCATTCATTATCCAGTTCAAGGACTTCGACTAAGTCGTTTTGATTGAGCTGTCCAATCACATTAAAATTAGTTCCTTTGTCAGCGCGGACATTGACTCTATCAGCGTTGATGTAACCGAATTTATCTCCGTCCATCCGAAGAAAATCTTTGTGGATATAGGCTTTACTGTTACGGGGAAGTTTTATTTTGTACCAGTCAAGAATACTTTCCTCAACAAGCACAAGTTCACCTTTATCCATTTTGCGCAGGATTTCAAAATTAACCCCTGCGCCGCTGCGGATATTCACAGAATCATCATTAATAATTCCGGTAAATTTTTCTATTTCTGCCTGTTGCGCCGATGAACTCTCAGCAGAAAATCCGAAAAAAATTAAACTTAACAACAGTAAACTAAATAGTTTCTTTTTCATTATCGGTATTAACTATTTTTTAGCAGTTTTTGCTGCTGGTTTTGCTGCGGCTTTAGCATCTTTATCTGCAGTTGCTGCTTCAGCTGTTTTAGCGGGTTTTTTAATTTTAATTTTCAGAACTTTTCCTTTGATTAATCCAAAAGCTGATTTACCATCTTCCCACTTACCGTCAGCTTTAAGTTTTTCCACGCGCTCAAAACGTTTTAAAACACTTCTTTGTTTATTTCCCTTGGTTGCTTTTAAACTCGGATGAATCGACATTAGTATATGCTCCTTTCAATTCATGATTAACCAAATAATTCATGATTTTTTTAATAAACGAACAAAGCAATCTTTGTAGCGTTCTTTAAACCTAGCTAGTTTTTCTTTTGCTTTTATTTTAGAATTATATGTTCCAGCATAAACAACATAATATTCTCCGCTCTTTAAAACATGACCGTCTAAACCCAAATCATTTAAACGGGTTACTTCTTTATTCGCTGTTGAGTCAGTACTATATGTTACCAGCTGAATAATATATCCATCAGCAGGACTTACAACCTTCTTAACAATCTGCTTTTCTTCAATCGGATCTATTTTAATCTGTTTTTGCTCAATTATTTCTTCAACTGCTTCAGGAACCACAATTATTTTTTTTGGTTTAATCGGTACAGCCGCGTTACCAATTGGCTGTACCGCAATGGTTTTATTCAGATCGTTTTTAGCGATTAATTTACCTTTTTCAATACCAAGAACAAAAGCACTTAAATTAACCATTAAAACCCCAATAATAATAACAATCAAAGTGTCTAAAGAAACTGAGATCGCTGATTTATAATGGGAACAGAAAATGTTCTTATTCAGTAAATTCTGCGTTTGCTTTTTATTAATCTTGCAAAAAAGCTCCGGCTGAACCTCCCTGTTCTTGTAAGTCATTGAGATACCTCCTGTATCAGCAATTCTTAAAACAAATTTTCTAAAATTATTATATCAAATAAACCATAAAAAACAACATGTTTTTAAATAATATTCTTATTAGTATATAACTTATTTATTAATAGAACCTTAGTACTATCGAACTAAACAGCTTTTTTGAAAAAATTTATTATACTAAGCTGGGACTTGAATATACACGCGAAAAACGAGATTTTTTAGGAAAATCTACATTTTTTTCCAACTCCAGGCTTTGCCTTTATTTTTGAAAATTTTATTTTTTGATCGTTTTATCACCCGGACAAAAGCATCGACGATAACCGGGTCAAATTGCTCTCCGCTGGAGCGCACAATCTCCGAAACAGCCTGGGAAATTGATAGTTTTCTCCGATAAGGCCGGGTAGAAATCATAGCTTCAAAAGCATCCGCGACAGCTAAAACCCTTGCTCCCAGAGGAATATCCTCTCCCCTGAGTCCGCTGGGGTATCCATTGCCGTCATAACGTTCATGATGATGAATGATAATCGGCAGTACAGCTTTTAATCTTCCGCCAATCGGCGTTATCAGCTGCGCGCCCTTTATATGCTGCTCTTTAATTATTTCATAATCTTTGCCGGTAAGTTTTGTGGATTTACGGAGAATTTTTTTCGGTAATCCCATTTGACTGACATTATGCAAAATTGACGCGTAGTAAAGCATGCGCATTTGATCAGAACCTAATTTTAATTCCATACCGATGGACATAATTAAATTGATAAATAAATTAGACCGGCCGTAATTATCCGCGACCCCGGAACTTAAAATTGAAGCCAGAGCTTTAATGCTGTTTAGCGTTAGTTTTTCCTGCTCATCATAAAGCTGCGCGTTTTTAATCGCGATTACCGCTTGTTCGGAAAGCGTGGTTAAAATTTCTTTATCAAAAATTCCAAAAGGTTTATTGTTTAAACGCTGCGACATGGTTATCGCGCCAATTATATGTTCTTCGGCAATCAGGGGTACGCATAAAACCTTTGGGCTGACAATCGCGTTGCCGTTTTTTACCACTTTACCGGGGATTCCCTCCCCGATTTTAAGACTTTTTTGTTTAATGTTTTTATTTTGGACATCAACAACCGCGTGGGAAACAAGATTACGTTTGTATTTATCAACCAGCATTATGCAGCAGCGCTGCGCGCGTAAAACCTGTAAACTTAAACGTGCGATCCGCGGTAACAGCTCATCAAGTTCCAATGTGGAACTGATGATTCTACCAACTGTATGTACTGTAGAAAGCGCGATCGTCTTTGGTCTGATTGTTTCATATAATTTTATAACTTCCAGTTCTTTTTGTACGTTTTCAATTGTTGTACAGGTATAGGAATTAATCAACTCAATAATTTTTTCAGAAAGCGTATGTTCCAAATCACAAAGCAATACATATCCGTAAATTTCTTCTTTGCGCTTTACCGGAAGACAATAAAAATGTCTTTGATCTGTAAGGAAAAATTTTTGAATAGTTCCTGATTGTTTTGCTTCAGTAAGCAAAGCAATAATTATTGGTCTAAATTCCTTTTCTTGTTCCGGGCTGTCAAATTCTTTTTGCTGCGATTTAATCGGATCTTCAATTCCTGTAGGAATAATCAGCCAAATAGCCGGTCCAATAATATTGCTGAGCGTCTTTGACTCATCCTTCCATGAAGGATGATCAATAATCTTAGCAAATAATTCTTCCTGGTAGGGATTTTTCATTTTAGTTTAGACCTCTTTATCCAACTAAGAAATTTGACTTGCGATCGCATCGTAAACTATTTTCTTTTCTTCATCATTTTTCCACCAGGAAAAACTTATTCCCACATTATAATCATCAGATGTTGGATTTTTTTTTCGAATCCAGGCCACTCGGCCAAAAGTACGGATTAATTCCTGGGAAGAATTTATTTTTATATCAATACCGATAGGCGCTTTGAGGATTAGCTCATTTTTTGTACACAGACGCAGGCCGCCGATACTTATATCCTGAACATCATTAACTGTTTTATCGTGGTAAGTCGACCATGTCCGAGGGTCAAGTAATTTAAAGCTGCAGCTTACTCCAGGCAGAGTAACTCGCTTATACTGCCTTTTTTCATCCTGAAAGTTCCCGGTATCCATACTATCCCTCCATCGTTTAAAAGCTTTTTAAACTTTTAAAAAAACATTATTTTAGTCTCTGTCTATTATAAAACATCACCTATGCTTGTCAAGAGAATAATTTCAATGTTTTGTTAAAAATTAAGCAATCAGCCTGAATTATTTTTTAAATTCTTGGTTCAAGTGATTTACCAGATTATCCAGCCTGACTAATTGTTGCGTGCTGTCCCGCATGTTTTTCAGCTGAATATTATGGCTTGCTAATTCATTATCTCCCAGAATTAAAACATAAGCGCAATTCAGCTTATTTGCCAGACGCATCTGCGCTTTTAAAGAGCGTTCCTGAAAATCAATATAACTAATTATTCCTTGCTGGCGCAGCTGATCAGCAATCGTAAAAGTTTTCATATATGCTTTATCGCCTAATCCAATAACAAACACCGCTGGTTCAGCTTTTTTCTGAAATTCAATACCCTCTGCCTGCATAGCCAAAAGCAGTCTTTCCACTCCGCAGGCAAAACCCACGGCTCCGGCTGCCTGGCCGCCTAAATCAGCAATTAAATTATTATATCTGCCGCCGGCAAGAATCGTATTTTGCGCGCCAAGTTTTTCATGAGTTATTTCAAAAACCGTATTAGTATAATAATCCAGGCCGCGGACCAAATAAGGAATTATCTGATACGCGACTTTTAAAACATCTAAGCTGTTTTTTAATATTGTAAAATGCCTTGTGGATTCTTCTGATAAATTATCAAGGATTATCGGAGCATGTTCCAATAGTTTTTTACAATTGCGGCTTTTACAGTCAAGAATTCTTAAGATATTGCGTTCATAGCGCGATTTGCAGCTGGCGCATAAATCAGCTTGTTTATCTTTAAGGAAATTTTTCAGGGAATTACCAAAATCATGCTTATCTTTAGTATTGCCCACAGAATTAATCAGCAGTTTGAAATCTTTTAAACCAATTGCTTTTAAATAATCTACAGCCAATTTTATTACTTCCGCGTCAAGAAACGGACTGTATGTGCCCAGAGCTTCAATCCCAATTTGATAAAACTGGCGGTTACGTCCGGCTTGCGGTTTTTCACCGCGAAACATTGGTCCGCTATAGAAAAGTTTTGAATCCCCGGTTTTATCCAAACCATGTTCCAAGTAAGCCCGGACCACACTAGCAGTGGCTTCAGGACGCAAAGCAATTTTCCGCATTCCCCGATCAACAAAAGTATACATTTCCTTTTCCACAATATCAGTTTCCTGTCCGATACTGCGGGTAAACAAAGCGCTTTCTTCAATAATCGGAATAATAATCTGCTTGTAACCATAGCAGGCGAAAATTTCGTGGGCAAGACTATGCAGATAATTCCATTGAGCCATTTGTTCCGGAAGTATGTCTTGGACTCCCTTAAGGCAATTTATTTTCATCTAAACCTACACATTTAGCATAAAACCTCAATGCTTTGATTGAGGTTTTATGTTTTATTAAAATTTATAATTAAATCGTAAAATTATTTTACCAGTTTTTTCATTTCCAGCCCAGGCTTAAAAACAACAACCTTTTTCGGAGGCACGGGAACTACTTGCCCAGTTCTCGGATTACGTCCGGTTCTGCCTCTTCTGGCTTTAACTTTGAAAATTCCGAAATTACGCAATTCTACGGTTTGACCATTTACTAAACTATCGATGACTGCATCCAAGGCTTTTTGTACAACTTTTTTAATATCCTGCTGCTTCATCTTAGTTTCATTAGCAATCCTAAGCACAATATCTTTTTTTGTCATGTTGCGGTCCTCCTTTCAAAAATACTGTCAGCACAAATTCTGGGTTGATTTAAGCGAAAAAGTTTTTCACAAAATAATAAATGCAAGAAATGGCAAGGATTATTAAAATTAACGCAAAAAACGGGTTAAGCAGCAAACGCTTACACTTTAACGCGAAAACATTAATCTTAGCCAATTCACCTTTTCTGTTCTCCAGCGAACCCATTATTTTATTTAAAGTAATATACGAATTGTGCCAATCATTTTCTAATTTTTCCATCTGCAGCGGAGATAAAGTATTAATACTCTTTAAACTCATAACTTGTGAAATTACATCAAATGTTCTGTCTTCGGCAGTTGGTTTAATTCCCAAAGAATCCATTAGCCCCTGATATTTTCTGGCTAAACTGCTTTTTAATTCTAAAAAGTTTTTTTCTTCTTCTTCAGTAAAGGATTGCTGATCGCTGGCTCTCTTATATAGTTCATAAAAAGAGGCCCATAATTCAACAAATTCATTTAACTGAGTAATCTTATGTTCTAATATTTTATCTATCATTTTCGTATCCTTCTTGTTAACAACAACTACTGTTAAATATTATCATATCATCAGTTAAGTGTCAAGTTATTATTTCCGCAAGCTCCGGAGCATAATCAATCGCGGTTTCTTTAGAAATCATCTGGCCATAATATAAACGCTTCAGACTTTCCGACATTGTATGCATTTGATAACGCGCTCCGGTCTGAATTGTCGAGGGAATCTGAATGGTTTGACCTTCGCGAATATGATTGCGGATCGCGTCAGTCATGATCATAACTTCAGTTGCTAAAACCCGCGCTTCCCGGTCTTTTTTCGGCACAAGCTGCTGGGTAACAATACCTTGTAAACTATTAGCAATTTGAACGCAAGCTTGATTCCTCTGCTGTGGCGGAAAAATACTGATTAAACGGTCAATTGCCTGTACAGTGTCCGGAGCATGCAAAGAAGTTAAAACCAAATGCCCGGTTTCCGCCGCGGTAATAACTGTTCTTACTGTTTCCGCGTCTAAAAGCTCACCTACCAAGATAACATCTGGATCTTGTCTTAATGTGCGTTTTAAAGCAACTGAGAAAGAAAGCGTGTCAGTTCCGATTTCTCTTTGTTTGATAATTGAATTTAGATTAACGTGAATATATTCAATCGGATCTTCTAAACAAATAATAACTGATTGTCTTTGGCGATTAATAATATCAACCATTGCCGCGAGAGTTGTTGTTTTACCTGATCCGGTTGGCCCGGCAATTACGACAATCCCTTTTTTTAATAAAGCTAGTTTTTCCACAACACTAGGCAGCCCTAATTCCTGAATGGTCTTTAAATCCGGCATGATTACCCGGAATGTGCCTTCCACATTACCCCGTTGAATGTGTACATTAACTCTGAAGCGCAAATCAGGGATAGGCGAAAAAGCAAAATCTAATTCTTTGAATTTTTCAAAGCGGGCGATTTGTTCATCATCAAGTATACTGAAAATTAAATTTCTTAATTCAGTGGTGTTTAATGGATCCATATCCATTGGGACAAGTTTACCATGCAAGCGCATGATTGGCGGACGATTATAAGTTAGATGCAGATCAGAGGCTTTTTTCTGGGCAGTGATCTGTAGCAGTCTGACTATATCCATTGATTCAATACATCTAATGATCTCATCCTGATTTTCGTTTTTTATTTCATCAAAGAATATGCCGATACCGAATTCATTATTCGGCATTTCCTCAACCCTGACAACATGTGCCATTATTTCAATGGGATTAGTGATTTTCGGCAGTCTGAATTCACAGTGCAGTTTAGTATCAATATCCAGCGGCTTTTTTAAAACAATAAAGATCCCATTGGAACTGATATCGCGGGCAAAGGTTTTGACAGTTGCCTGCATTGAACCATCAGGATCAATTACTTCAAAAGAAACGCTAATTCTTGAACGAATTCTGGTATTAGCTCTCATTTCCGCATAAAAATCCTTTGAATTACCGATAGAGTTATCCATAGAGACTCCTTTTTTATTAGCTAATAGTCGATAGTCAATAGCTTATAGCTAATTGCTATAATGGTCAATACTAAATAGTTATGAATTATAAGTTTTAGGTTTTCACTTTATAAACCTTATAACTTTCTACTTTTTGTTTTTAACCTTTTAGTTCTTACTATCAGCCATTGACCTTTAGCCATTAGCTGTTTAATCTCGTTTTCTAAAATCAAAGTTTCTTTTCTGTTCAGGCAGATCTTTTCTTACGTTAATCAATACTTCTTCTTTTCCTAAAATTTTTTCCAAATCCGCGATCAGGACATTATTAATCTCAACTCCGGTGTCCGGCTGAATTTTTATTGTCCGGCCTTCTTTATTGGCCATAGCCAGATGTACGGGGGTATTCCCGGGATGTAATTGGAGAATTCCCTTTAATTCGTGAAAAATCCTGCCTGATGCTTCCGAAGGCGCGATGTTTAAACTAATACTGTCAATCAAGCGGGTTGATGCCTGCTCAATCGGAATAATATCACTGGCCAGAATTTTCGGAGTATCTTCCTTTAAATCCAGCTTGCCCTTAACAATAACCACTTCATCTACCACCAGACTCATCTGCGTTTTTTTATATGTTTCCGGAAACACTAAAACTTCGACAAAACTTTCCGTATCTTCCAAACGCGCGATTGCCATTTTCTCAGCTTTTCTTTTGGTCACCGTAATCTTGATCTTTTCCAAAATGCCGATAACCGAAACATCACAACCATTTGTATCCATTTTATGCAAATCACTGGTGTTTGACAACCCATATCTTTTAATTAGTTTTTTATACTGGTCCAAAGGATGGGCAGTAATATAAAAACCCAGCATCAATTTTTCATAAGCCAGCAATTTTGAAATTGGCCATTCTTCAATATCCGCCAGGTCAGTGTTATCATTTTGATTATTATTTGGCTGTTCAAATAATAACAACTGTCCGCTTTGCTTATCTTTATTTATTGAACAAGCGAGATTAATAATTTTCTCCACTCCATCCATCAGCTGGGAGCGTTTAGCGCCCAGGCGGTCAAACGCTCCGCACTTAATCAAACTTTCCAAAACTTTTTTATTCGCCGCTTTGGAATCAACTCTTTTACAGCAGTTAACCAAAGAAGTGAAATCCCCTTCTTTTTTTCGGGCATTGATGATCAAGTCTACTGCTCCGGAACCCACGTTTTTAACCGCGGATAGACCAAAGCGGATGGCATTGTCATCAACTACTGTAAACTGGGAAAAGCTTTCATTGATGTCTGGAGGTAAAATTTTAATTTTCATTCGTTTGCATTCATTAATATAACGGGCGATTTTATCCATATTATCTTTTTCGCAAGTCAGCAATGCCGCCATAAACTCAACTGGATAATTGGCTTTTAAATAAGCGGTTTGATAGGAAATTAAAGCATAAGCCGTGGAATGGCTTTTATTAAAACCATATCCGGCAAAATATTCAATCAGACCAAAAACTCTTTCCGCGATAGCTTTGCCTACATGATTTTTTATTGCTCCGTCAACGAATGTTTTTTTTAGATCCTCAATAACTTCCGGAATTTTTTTACCCATTGCCCGGCGCAGTAAATCCGCTTGGGCCAGCGAGAATCCAGCCAGGACATTACTAATGCGCATTACCTGTTCCTGATAAAGAATAACTCCATAAGTTTCTTTAAGCACCGGTTCAAGCAAATCATGATCATACTTTACGTTTTCCCCTGAGCGTTTTCTTTTAATAAAATCATCAACCATGCCGCTGCCCAAAGGACCCGGACGATATAAAGCGAGCAAAGCAATGATATCTTCAAACTTATCAGGTTTGAGTTTTTTAAGAATATCCTGCATCCCGGTACTTTCCAGCTGAAACACTCCCTGGGTTTTCGCTTTTTTAAACAGATCAAAAGTCTTCTCATCTTCCAGATCAATCGTGCTGATATTCAGATCAATCCCTTTGGTCCGTTTTATAATTTTAACTGCCTGGGAAATAATTGTCAGAGTTTTTAAACCCAGAAAATCCATTTTTAATAAACCGATCTTATCCAGGGACTTCATCGTATAGCCGGTTGTGGTCTGGCCTTCCTGGGAGCGGTACAAAGGAATATGTTCATGCAGCGGTTTATCACTGATCACAACCCCGGCAGCATGCGTTGAGGCATGACGGTTAATCCCTTCAAGATTTAAAGCCGTATCAATCAATTCCTTAATATTCGCGTTAGATTTGTATAAATTTTTTAATTCCGGCTCAACATTAAGCGCTTTGGTTAAAGTAATATTCAGCTCATTGGGCACTAATTTCGCGATTTTATCAACCTCAGCATAAGGCATACCCAAAGCTCTGCCTACATCGCGAATCGCGCCTTTAGCAGCCATGGTTCCAAAAGTTATGATCTGAGCAACATTATCTTTGCCGTATTTATCAATTACATATTGAATTACTTCATCGCGGCGTTCAAAGCAAAAATCAATATCAATATCCGGAAAGCTGACGCGGGCTGGATTTAAAAACCGTTCAAACAGCAGGTCATATTTTAAAGGATCAATTTCCGTGATCCCCGTTAAATAAGCGACAATACTTCCGGCAGCAGAACCGCGGCCAGGCCCAACCGGAATTTTTTTATCCTTGGCAAACTGGACAAAATCAGCGGTAATTAAAAAATAGCTGGCAAATCCGGAATGATTGATTACTCCCAGTTCCATCTCTAAGCGTTCTTTGGCTTGGGCTTCTCTGCCGGAAAATAAAGTTGGAATTTTTTCCAAGCACATGTTTTTTAAAACATCAATTGCTTTTAGCCCGTCGGGAAGATTGTATTTGGGTAAATGGGTTTTGCTGAAATCAAGTTCCAGATTACACATCTCCGTGATTTTAAGTGTATTGCTGATCGCGTCCGGAACTTCCGCGAACAGTTTTTTCATTTCCTCCGGAGATTTGAAATAAAATTCATTAGTGCTCATGCGCATTCTGTTGACATCGGCCAGCGTAGTCTGGGTCTGCAGACAAAGCAGCACTTCATGAGCTGTAGACATATCTTTTTTTAAATAATGCACATCATTGGTGGCGACTAAAGGAATATCCAGATTACGCGCCAGCTGAATCAGCAGTTTATTCGCTTTTTTCTGCTCAATTAATCCATGATCCATTAATTCAATATAAAAACAATCCGGTCCAAATAAATTCCTCATGAACCGCGCGGATTCAATCGCTTGTTTTTCCTGTCCAGCCAGAAGCAAGCTGGCAATTTCTCCTTTTAAACAGCCGCTCAGACAAACTAATCCTTGGCAATACTCAGCCAGAACTTGTTTATCAATTCGCGGTTTATAATAAAATCCTTCGCGATTGGCAATTGATACCAGGCGAATCAGGTTTTTGTATCCTTGCTCGTCTTTAACCAATAAAGTAAGATGATTCTGTCCCTTGTGTCCGTCTTCGCCTCGGGCTAGGCGGCTGCCCTTAGCCACATACAATTCACAGCCAATAATTGGTTTTAAACCTTTTTTCATTGCCTGGGAATAAAACTCAATCGCACCGAACATATTGCCATGATCAGTAATTGTCAAAGCCGGCATCCGCATTTCATGAGCTAAATCAATTAATTTCGGCAGCATGCAAGCACCGTCAAGCAGACTATATTGACTATGTACATGTAAATGTACGAAATCACTGTGTTTCATTTTATCTCTTAATTTCCGGAATCAACAGCATAATCCCTGATTAGTCACAAAGTCACCAGGACACAAGGTCACAAGGATAAAAACAAACTTCTAATTCCAATGGTCAATAGCCGATCCGCCAGGCAAAAATTCTCTTTGAGCGGCGCGTTCTCGCTATTTTGGCATGGATGCCAAAATAGCGAGAACGCGCCGCTGGGCCTGCACGATGCAGGCTCAGGCTTAGCGAAAAGATGTGTTTTTGCCTGTCAAATAACTATTGCGCATTTGCGAATTCTGCTTTTCCTAACAGTAAAAGTTTATCCTTAGCGAAGTTCAATGGCTAATCGTTATCCGCTGCTTTTTTCTGTCTATTCCCACTCAATAGTTGCCGGAGGCTTACTACTGATATCATAGACTACCCTGTTAACTCCTTTAACTTCGTTTATGATTTTATTGGAAACTCGGCCTAACATGTCCATGGGTAGTTTTGCCCAGTCAGCAGTCATCCCATCCACGCTGGTAACTGCCCGCAGGGCAATCGTATTTTCATAAGTTCTCTCATCGCCCATTACGCCCACACTTCTGACCGGTAACAGTACTGATAAAGCCTGCCAAACATCATGGTATAAGCCGGCGGCTTTAATCTCTTCAATAAACCGTTTATCTGCCTGCCTGAGAATATCCAGTCTTTCCTTACTCACCGCGCCTAAAATCCGGATAGCCAGTCCTGGTCCGGGAAAAGGATGTCGGTCAACTAATTCCGCGGGTATTTTCAGTTCTTTGCCCAGCAGTCTAACTTCATCTTTAAATAAAAATTTAAGCGGCTCAACTAATTTTAATTTCATTTTCTTCGGTAATCCGCCGACATTATGATGACTTTTGATCATTGAACTCGGCCCGCCAAACACGCTTTGACTTTCAATTACATCAGGATAAAGCGTGCCTTGAGCTAAAAATTTTATGCCTTTGAGTTTTTTAGCATAAGCATCAAACACTTCAATAAATAATCTGCCGATGATTTTTCTTTTCTTTTCCGGATCAGTCACGTTTTTTAGTTTATCGAGAAAAAGCTTTTCCGCCTCAGCATAGTGAAAATTCATTTTGTAATGTTTTTGGAAAGTATCGCGCACCTGATCAGCTTCGCCATCCCTAAGTAACCCATTATTTACAAAAATACAATGCAGTTTTGGGCCCAGGGCTTTGTGCAGCAATACCGCGGCAACCGATGAGTCCACACCGCCGCTTAAGCCTAAAACAATGGATTCATTGCCTACCTGCTGCTGGATCTGTCTGATCGAGTCATGAATAAATGACTGCATGGTCCACAGCCCTTTGCATTTGCAGACAGTAAACAAAAAATTCTTAAGAATAATATTGCCTTTAGGCGTGTGCACAACCTCCGGATGAAACTGCACACCGAATATTTTTAATTTGCGATTACAAAAACTGGCAATACTGGAATTAGCGGTATGCGCTGACCCGATAAAATCCTTGGGCAGTTTCTTTACTTTATCTTCATGCGACATCCAGGTAATCATGGTTTTACCCAGACTCTTAAATAAATCACTAGAATCATCAATAAAAAGTTCTGTGTGTCCGTATTCCCGGGCTGATGATTTACCGACCTTACCCTTAAAATGATGGGCAATCAGCTGCATGCCGTAACAAATCCCGAGTACCGGTATGCCTAATTCAAATATTTGCTCATCACATTTCGGCGCGTTTTCCTGAGTAAGACTCTTCGGTCCTCCGGAAAAAATAATTCCCTGAGGATTAAGTTCTTTAATTTTATCCGCGCTAATCTGAGGAGGATGAACCTCGCAGTAAACATTATATTCGCGTACCCTTCGGGCAATCAGCTGACTATACTGTGAACCAAAATCAATTATTACAATTAACTCTTTCATTATGTTAAAATCCTATAAAGTTCATCCAAAGACTGGGAAATTACTTTGGAATCAGTTAAGACAGGCATAAAATTGGTGTCTGAATCCCAGCGCGGAACTATATGCATATGCAAATGCTGGTCAATTCCAGCTCCCGCTACCTTTCCGACATTAAATCCAATATTAAATCCTTGCGCCTGAAGTTTTAATTTTAATAGTTTAGTTGTGTCTTTAACGAATTCAAACATTTCCGACCACTCCTGCGGCGTCAGTTTGTCAATATCCGCGATATGGCGATAAGGCGAGATCATAATATGCCCATTATTATAGGGAAATATATTTAAAATTGAAAATACATATTTCCCTCGTCTGATAATATAGTTAATCTTGTCTTTTTTTTGCTTGGGTTTTAGACAAAATATACAGCCTTTGGTTTTTTTCGCTTGAATGTACTTTATCCGCCAGGGAGCCCATAATTTATCCATATTGCCTCTTTTCCGCGAAAATTAATTTATAATATTATAGCATGTTTTTCTACGCGATGATTTATTTATATTTCGATGATCCGGCTGTTTATCTTGCCGTTTAATTCAATGATTCCGATTGACCGCTGATTAGCAAGCATATCCGTCGCGCTGCCGGGATTAAAAAATAAAATTCCGTTATTTTTTTCATTCAGCGCTTTGTGAGTATGTCCAAAGATAATAATATCAACTTGTTTAAATTCTTTAGCAAGCCGCTCAGTTATATTCAGCGGCGGTCCCCAGCCATGAGTCAGGCCAATCGTATATTTTCCGGCTTTGATAATTTTCTTTTGCGGCAGCCTCCCTTGAAGCTGAGGACTATCCATATTGCCGCATACAGCCTGCACATCAGCGCAGTATTGATACAGCTGATCAATTACGCACTGATTAACAATATCTCCGGCATGGATAATCATATCCGCGCCTTTAAAATGTTTTTTTAATACCGCTGGTAAATCATCACAAACATCCGGAATATGCGTGTCAGAAATTACGCCAATCTTCATTTTAGCAGCCTTGGTTTTTCAAATAAGGTTAAAAGTTCATTTAAAATATTTTGATCCCATATCCAGACTTTGGCATCTAAAGCTTTTAATTTAGCATTCGCGTCAATGCCGTCTAAAGTAATCAGTATTTTCTTGATCATATCCTTACGCTTGGCTTTTTCCAGAAAATATCCGATTTTCACTTCATCAACAAAATCATTTTCAATACAGCATATCCAGGTTTTTTTCAGTCTGCGGGCATTAACTAAACAGGCTCCGTTATTATCCTGAACATCAATTTGATCAAAATGCGTAAGCATAAACCGTTTGCGGTCTAACTCCACAATATCGTTTTCAAATAACCCAAACAATTCTTTTACTCTTTGCTGAACTTTCTTAGCGGATTCATCGGCAAATGTCCTTATCAGATTTCTGATTTCAGTTTCAAATTTCAGTTCTGATTCATCCTGGTCAGCGCTGAACCAGTTTTCCTGCTTAGCCATGACAAATCTCAGCCAATAAATAAACAGCGGATCATTTATCTCATTAAACACTCCCCGCTTAGATATAATATCTTTCTGCGCCAAGGCAGTTAAATGCCGGTTTAGTTCCGGAGCTTTTTTATTCAGCAGCCTGCCGATTAGCGAGGTTTTTTTAGTTCCATTGGCTATAGCCAGCAAAATCCGCGGATAGAGATTTTTATGATTAATATTTAAAATAGCATGGTATTTATGATTAAAATATTGATTAATCACTCCGTGATCATTATTCATCAGCTCTGTTAAACTGTGAAGTAATTCTTTTTCCGTAACACAATTCGTCGCGTTTTCCAGACAGACACATTTTATTTGCTCGCAAATTACGCTCAGATAAAACGGATATCCTCCGCTGAAATTAATGATAAAATTCTTAAGTAAACAATCAATTTTAATTTTATCCAGTTTGTTTTCAATGAACTGCCCGGCGATATTATTGTCAAAAGGCTGGAGATTAATCATTTCGAAATTACCGAACAATAAGCTTAGTTTTTTTGCCAGAATATTTAAGGAATTATGGATTGTAGAACTAACCACAATATACATTGTGTTTTTCTGCACCATGATTTTATTGCTCAGTTCGAGAAACGGATTGCTGAGTTTAAAATCCTCCAGATTCTGAAATTCATCAAAGATCAATAAAATTGGTTTTTTTGTTTCATCATACAAAACTTGAGGCAGATCCAAGAGCAGTGAATAAATCTCATCATAATCCGCTTCATCTTTTAATAATTTATTTATCTGGCTGATTGCTTTAGCTGTTTTTGGCGCGGTTTCTTTACACTTGGCCAAAAGCAATTCAAAACCATCAGGAATTTCTCCTTTTTCCAGCTGCAAATACTGATAAAACAAAACCCCGATAAAATGCTTGGCGAATAATTCAAACGATTTTGTTTTCACATTCAGATATATCGCAATTATTGTGCCGTCTTTGATTGTCTTAAGTAAATCAAAAATCAAAGATGTTTTGCCTAAAGCCTGATGCCCGATGATCGCGATATTCTGGCGATATTTATTTTTAAAAGCACTAACCCGCTTTTGCAGGAGTTCTAAAATATCAGAACGTACATGGCCTTTATTTTGCAAAGAAAGCATAATTCCATCATTTCTCCCGATTAAGGCAAATACAATATCGGATTTTGTGGTTTATTCTTCTTCCTTAACTCAAAATGTACCAAACAGCTGGATGCACGGCCTGTGCTTCCAGCTTTGGCAATGACCTGTCCTTGTCTTACAAAATCTCCTGTTTTAACCAAATTCTCGTTATTATTACTATACACAGTTACAAAATCATTATTATGCGCGATAATAATTGTTTTACCATAGCCGCGCAGATTCTGCGATGTAAACACAATATTGCCGGCTGCCGCGGCACTGATCGCGTTTCCCTGTTTAGCCAGGATATCGATGCCTTGATTGAGCACATCCTGTTTTTGCTCATTAAACCCAAGAACAATCTCCCCTTTATACGGCCAATCAAACAGACTCCCGGGTTTACATTGGGAATTTTCGCTGTTCATCCGCATTTCATCCGGAATAAAGATTTTCTGGCCAACTTCAATGCTTTTGGCATTATCGATTCTGTTAAAATTCGCCAGCTGGTCTAAGTTAACGGCATAACACTTGGCTATGCTCCAGAGAGTTTCCCCGCGTTTGACAATATAATATTCCCCTTTTGTTTCCGGAGATATAACAACCAAAGGCAGCAGATTATTGGGTTTTTGCCGAGTTGAACATCCTGATGCCAGAATAAGTATTACAATTAGTATGGTTTTTATTCCTGCTTTCATCTTCCCTCAAAACTGTTTTAATCAAAGTAATAAACCTTTAGCTCGAATCTCCATACTTTTGGAGCGGGCGAAGGGAATCGAACCCTCATATTCAGCTTGGGAAGCTGATGTTCTACCACTGAACTACGCCCGCTTTACTTGTAGTATAAAAAATACTTCTCTATTATCCGTGCTGTTTAACCGTCCATTAGTTTCATTGAGCAAAATTCACCGCACATAGTGCAGGCATCACTAACTTTTGGCTGGGAAGCTTTTCTGCTGGCGCGGATTAATTCCGGATCCATCGCCATACTGATTTGGGTTTCCCAATCTCTTTTTTTACGCGCTAAACTCATTAAACGGTCTTTTTCCCAAGCCTGTTTATTTCCGCGGGCCAAATCCCCGCTGTGCGCCGCGATCCGGCTGGCAATAACCCCTTGCTTTATATCTTCAATATTCGGCAGTTTAATATGTTCCGCCGGAGTAACAAAACAAATAAAATCAGCACCGCTGGCCGCGGCAATACCTGAGCCGATTGCCGCGGTAATATGATCATATCCCATGCCGATATCTGTTACCAATGGGCCTAAAACATAAAACGGCGCGCCGTCGCAATATTTTTTCTGCAAAGCAATGTTTCGAGGAATTTGATCAATCGGAATATGTCCAGGACCTTCAATCATTACCTGAACTCCCTTGGCTTGAGCTTGTTTAGCTAATTTGCCCAAAAGTTTTAACTCCGCGATCTGGGGCTTATCCGTGGCATCGATAATCGTACCAGGTCTTAAACCATCACCTAAGCTAAGCGTCACATCGTATTTTTTACAAATTTCAATCACATCATCAAAATATTCATAAAACGGATTTTCTTTGTTTGTCTGCTTAATCCAATCAGCAGTAATCGCGCCTCCCCGGCTGACAATTCCCATAAACCGCGGATGCTGTTCCAAAGTTTTTAAAGTTTTCTTGGTGATCCCGGAATGAATCGTAAAAAAATCAACTCCGGTTTTAGCTTGTTCAGTCAAAACATCAAGAAAATCATTTTTCGTTAAATTATAAATACTGCCTCTGAGTTTCTTTGCCGACAAAGCGATTTCATACAGCGGTACTGTTCCTAAGGGAACACTGCAGTGATCAATCAGCAGCTTTTGATTTTTCCGGATATTACCGGCAATACTCAGATCCATTACTGTATCCGCGCCGAACTGAATCGCGGTTTTTAGTTTTTTTAATTCATTCTTCGCGTCAGATTCATCCGGAGATGTGCCGAGATTAGCATTGATTTTAACACTCATCAGCCGGCCAATACCGCAAGGTTTCTCCAGTTTGCGGGTATTATTGGCGGGAATAACCAGTTTTCCCTGAGCGATTTTTTCTAAGATCAATTTTGGTGCAATGTATTCTTTTTTTGCTATTTGTTCTACAAGCAAAGTGGACTTACCGGATATAGCGGATTCAATTAAAGTTTTCATTGTATTTATTCTTTGGTTTTGGATTTAAAAGCTGCGCGAGGATTGCTTGGCAATCAGTGAATAATCACCTGTAAGAGGAATTAAAAACAGGATTACTCCATACTTTAATTAATAATTAAATTGGAATTAAACCGCAGTTTAAAATATTCTTACTCTATATTTAAACGCAAACTATAAAAGCCGTGTTAATGCTTTAATTAAATTTAAAATACTATTACCCTACAATTAAATTAAATTAAATCAATTCAATTCAATGCTTTAATTTAAGCGTATTTATTATTACATATTTTAGCTATTTTTTCAATAGCGCGTTTTTCCAGATGATAAATACTATAGCGCATTGTTTTAAAGCTTTGCGCTGCCTGAGGATCAAATAATTTGGCGCATTCTTCCAGTACTCTTATCGACTCCTTAACTCTTTGGCAATTAGCCAGAAAAATATCCAGGATATTGCTTCTTTTAGCCTCAGAGACTATGGTTTTCTTACCCACATCAGTCTGAATTTGGCGGTTATTGATGATCTCGGCCGGAGTTGTCGCTTTATTGCTTTGTAAACAAGCAGTTACCGCGTGACGGATTTTTTTAAACTCAGCGCTTAAACGCGCGTCATCAATAATAAAGCGCATAATATCTTCAATTACGCGCAGTCCTTCTTTGAGCCGGTTAGCATTAGCATCAATTAATCTGTATAGCTTAAGGTTTTCAGAGTTTTGTTTTAGCAATTTTTTCAATCAGTTTTGTAGTTGAATATCCGTTGAGAAATTTTTCCCGGGCAATTTTTCCGCCATATTGTTTTAAAACATCAGCGCCGACAATATCGCTGGTTTTCCAGTCAGCACCTTTGACCAGAATATCAGGTTTGATTGTTTTTATTAGCTCAAGCGGCGTCTCCTGGGTAAAAATTGTTACATAATCAACGCTGGCTAAAGCGGCAATAACCTCGGATCTGTCAAGCTGGCAGTTAATTGGCCGGAATTTACCCTTGATTTTTCTAATTGAGGCATCACTGTTTAATCCGACAACTAAAATATCACCTTTTTTCTTGGCGGTTTGCAGATAATTCACATGCCCGCGGTGCATAATGTCAAAACAGCCATTGGTAAACACGATTTTCTGTTTAGCTTTTTTATGTTTAGCGATAATTTTTGCCAAACTCGATAATGTTTTTATTTTTGCTTTTATCATTTTGAAAGCGCGTCTTCTACTAGTTTGCAAATAATATGAATAATCGTGATGTGCGACTCTTGAATCCGGGCAGTGTCATCTGAAGGAACCATTAGACAAATATCCGTGATTTTCTTTAGATTAATGCCCCTCTCTCCGGTTAAGCCAATGGTAAACGCGCCCTTTGCTTTAGCTTTTTTAAGCCCGCTAATCACGTTTTTTGCCTGGCCGCTGGTCGAAATCCCAATAACAATATCACCTTTAGCGGCAAAGGCATCGATCTGACGTTCAAACACATATTCATAACTGTAATCATTAGCCAAAGCTGTAAGCGTGGATGTATTGGTAGTCAGAGCAATCGCGGGATAAGCCTTGCGTTCTTTTTTAAATCTGCCGACAAGTTCCGCGGCCATGTGCTGCGCGTCAGAGGCGCTGCCGCCATTGCCAAAAATTAATACTTTTTTATCGTTTTTATAAGCTTCGATAATCGCTTTGCTGATTGCCACGATCTGCTTAGTGTTTTTTTCCGCTATCGCGTGAATAGTCTGAGCGGAATTAATTAATAATTCCTGAACAATTAACTTCATATGATCCTTTAGCGCAGAAAAGGAATTTCCTGCTGTTTAATTTTTTTAGTTTTATCATTATCTTTAGGAGCAATCTTAACCACATGCATATTAACCATTATCGGTTTTTCAATGCCGGCTAATAAGGTTTGTACCTGTACCTGGATTGCGGACTGGATTCTTTCTGTGATCTCCGGAATATTGGAAGTTGACCAGAGCACTACCCTGGTTTCGATTTCAATCCTTTTTCTGGTAACAAATACTTCAGAACGCAATTCTTTAACCTCAGGTAATTGATGTGTCAGCTTGCGGATAAAATCCTCAATCGCGCCTAGAGAAATAATTATTTGACCGCCATTAGTTGAATAGCCAATGGTTTTTTCCGCCTGAAATTTCTTAAATGAAATATTGGCCAAAGACAAACTAACCAGAACCAACAAAACTCCGGTTAAACCAACCAGGATATGCAGATTCGGAAAATTAACAAAATAATCAATCAAAATACTTAGATCATATTTGCCGGCTAAATGAAAAGCGAAAAATACTAAGCCAGTGCCGATAAAAATGAAAATAAGCGAATAGAAAAAAACAATGATCTTGTTAAAAATACGCATAAATGCCCCCTTTTAGTTTTCTGATTCTTCAGCGTGAATATCGGCGATATTGACATTAACTTCCGAAACAGATAATCCGGTCATTTCTTCAATAGCCGTGCGGATATTTTCCTGAACCAATGCCGAAACATCCGGTATTGTAACTCCATAGCGCACAACAATTGTTACCCCGATTTTAACTTCACTTTCGCTAATATCCAGACTGATTCCCTTATTATGATATCCTTTGCTGAATAAGTCAAAAACCAGGGAAAGTATACCGCGTTTTACGCTTTCAACTCCGTCAACCTGCAATGCCGCGTTTCGGGCAATTGAAGCAATCACTTCATTGTTTATTTTTAATACTCCCAGATCATTTTTCTTTTCTTTCTCAGACACAACAGCCCCCTTTTAAACCTTATTTTCTAAAAATTTCTCAACAAAATTTGTATAAAACTCCCCTTTAACAAACTGCGGATTAGTAAACACTGCTTTATGAAACGGAATAGTTGTTTTTATCGGACCGATCACAAATTCGTCCAAAGCTCTTTGCATGATTTTAATTGCTTCTTTTCTATTTGCTCCGTGAACAATTAATTTAGCAATCATTGAATCATAATAAGGCGATATTTTATATCCGCTATAAACATGAGAATCAATTCTTACCCCTCTGCCTCCAGGCATATGCAAAGTCTCGATTGTTCCCGGACACGGCATGAAATTATTTGCCGGGTCTTCGGCGTTTATCCGGCATTCAATTGCCCAGCCGTTAATTTTTATATCTTCCTGCGTGAGTTTTAATTTTTCTCCGGCGGCGATTTTAATTTGTTCCTTGATTAAATCAACGCCCGTGACCATTTCCGTAACCGTGTGTTCAACCTGAATCCGGGTATTCATTTCCATGAAATAGAATTTACCGTCAGTATCGAGCATAAACTCAATTGTCCCGGCGCTGGTATAATTTACAGCTTTAGCCGCCCGCACAGCTGTATCATGCAGTTTTTTACGGGTTTTCGCGTCCATTGCCGGAGAAGGACTTTCCTCAATTAATTTCTGATGACGGCGCTGTACAGTACAGTCTCTTTCCCCTAAATGAATAACATGTCCGTATTTATCCGCCAGAATCTGGACTTCAATATGCCGCGGTCTTTCAAAATATTTCTCCAAATACACCGAACCACTGCCGAAATTCGCTTCAGCTTCGGTTTGCGCGGTAATAATCGAGCTGACCAGGCGAACATCATTATGGGCAACACGCATCCCTTTTCCGCCGCCGCCGCTGGCTGCTTTGATAATCACAGGGTATTTGATTTTATTGGCGATTTTAATTGCTTCATCTTTATTATCAATCAATCCCGCGGAACCGGGAATAATCGGTACTCCGGCTTTGCGCATTGAATCCTTGGCAACCATTTTATCACCCAAAGAACGGATATTATCCGGAGTAGGTCCGATAAAGTTAATATGACAGGATTCGCAGATCTCGGCGAAATGCGCGTTTTCCGAAAGAAAACCATAACCCGGATGAATTGCTTCAACATCCGTGATTTCCGCGGCGCTCATGATTGCCGCGATATTTAAATAACTCGCTGTTCCCTGCGCCGGGCCAACGCATACAGATTCATCAGCAAACTGCACATGCATTGAACTGGCATCAGCTTCAGAATAAACCGCTACAGTCCGAATCCCCATTTCTTTGCAGGCACGAATAATTCGCAAAGCGATTTCGCCTCTATTGGCTATAAGAATTTTTGAAAACATAATTTTTCCCTAATCAGTTTTGTTCAATAACAAAAAGTACCTGACCAAATTCAATCGGGTCAGCATTTTCCACATTAATCGCTTTTATTTTACCTCTAACTTCAGATTTGATCTCATTCATTAATTTCATGGCTTCAATAATACAGATAACCTGTCCGATTTCAACAGTGCCGCCAACTTCCACAAACGGAGCGGCATCAGGTGACGGCGCGCGGTAAAAAGTTCCGACCATTGGCGCTTTAATTTCCAATCCCCCACTTATCGGAGTAACCAGGGCTTGAGTAACCGGCTGATTCATATCCTGCTGCTGCGGGATATATCCCATATTTAGCTGTTGAGGCATTCTTTCATATACCACATTGGAAGCTCCGCCGCCGCGGTTTAAACGGATTTTCAAGCCTTCTTTTTCCAGCTCCAGCTCGGTCAGATCGTTTTCCTTCATCAATGCTATCATTTCCTTGATTTCTTTTAAATTCATAAGCAACTCCTAACCTTAAAAGTCCAAACCACCTGATTATTATTCATTCCGCTTAATTTCTATATTATACATTAAACTAGCTAAAAAGTTAAACCCTTTCCACATACGCGCCGGTTCGGGTATCGATTTTGATCTTATCTCCCTGATTAATAAACAAAGGCACGGAAATAGTCGCTCCGGTTTCAATCGTAGCTGGTTTTAAAGAACCCCCTGTAGTATCACCTTTAAATCCCGGCTCAGTATGAGTTATTTCCAGCTCCACAAACATCGGCAGATTTACTTCCAGCAGTTCATTTTTAAAACTAATGATCGAAACATCCATATTTTCTTTTAAATATCCGACAATATCTTTTAAAACTTCTTTATCCATGGTTGCTTCTTCAAATGTTTCCTGATCCATGAAATGATAAGTATTGCCCGCGGCATACAGAAACTGCATTTTCTTTTCTTCAATAAACGCGACTTCTAATTTTTCTTCAACTCTAAACGTTCTTTCTAATATTTTCTTAGTTCTTAAATTGCGCATTTTTGTCCGGGTAAAAGCAGCGCCTTTTCCGGGTTTTACCGGCTGAAAATCAACTATCACATAGATTCCGCCGTCATACTCTAAAGTCATTCCGGTTTTAAACTGATTTGCTGTTATCATAATTATAAAATCTCACATCCTTTGTTAGTAACTAAGACCATATCCTCTATTCTGATTCCCCCGGAATCGGGAATATAAATTCCAGGCTCAACTGTAAATACCATTGATTTCTTTAAACGCATTGAATTTTTATTGGAAATATTGGGAGCCTCATGAACTTCCAAACCAACTCCATGGCCCAACGAATGACCAAAATACTTATCCAGATCAGCTGCTTTCAGCACTTCTCTTGCCGCAAAGTCGATTTTCTCAATCTTAACCTGCGGCCGGATTAAGCTAATCGCTCTATCTTGAGCAGTAGCAACGAGTTTATAATATTCAATATATTGGCTAATTTTACCTGAAAAGAAAGTCCTTGTCAAGTCAGATTTATAGCCCTGGACAGTTGCGCCCACATCGATAATAATCGGCTCATTATTCTTGATTTTGCGTTCTGTGGTAACCGCGTGCGGCATGGCCGCGTTTGGCCCTGAGGCGACAATAGTATCAAAAGCCGGCTGAGTTGAGCCATTGTCAATCAGCAGCAGCTCCAGTTTTGTTTTAAGCGCTCTTTCACTAATCCCTGGCTTTATCAGCGGTTTTAACTGGTTTAATGATTTTTTAACAATTTTCACAGCTTGGCGGATCAAAGCGATTTCTTCCGGGCTTTTAATCATCCGCAGCTGTTCCACAAAGTTTTGAGCAGTAATAATCCGCGTTTCAGGCAATAAAGCAACTTTGATCCGGCTGTACTGATTATAAGTAATATGGTCTGGTTCAAAACAAATCAATTTGATTTTTAATTTTTTACACAACTCAGCCAGTAAAGCATAAACTGAAGTCGTGACCATCTCGATCTGATAACTTTTGTCTATTTCCTGCTGCGCCTGCAATTTATAGCGAAAATCACTGATAAACACATTTTGCTTAGCACTGATCAACAGCCATGATTCAGCAGAGGTAAAGCCGGACAAATAACGCACATTTGCCGGACAGGCAATCATCATAGCATCAATATTTGATTTTTTAAGATAAGCTCTTAATTTATTAACTCTGAGATTACTCATACTTTTCCTTTAATAGGGACAGCGACTATTTTTCATCTTACTATCCATTGAAAAATAATGTCCCAGCAAGCTAACTTTTATTTATAATCGTTAATATTGCTTCTAATCCCAGAATATAACTATGCTGGCCAAAGCCCGAAACCTGACCTGAACTCACCGGAGCAATTAACGAAGTATGCCGGAATTCTTCCCGGGCATAGATATTCGATAAATGCACTTCCACAGTAGGAATGCCCACAGCGCTGATCGCGTCGCGAATCGCCACGCTAGTATGAGTATAAGCCGCGGGATTAATCAGTAAAGCAGCATAAGTCGAATTAGCTTTGCCGATTATATCCACAATTTCACCTTCATGATTTGATTGGGTAATGTCCACTTTCATATTATTTTTTTTCGCCCAGATTAAAATATTATTATTAATAGTCTCAAGAGTCACCTTCCCGTAAATATCCGGCTCTCTTTCACCCAGAAGATTTAAATTCGGTCCATGAATCACCAGGATATTTTTCATATCATTCTCCTTATATATTATATTATTAATTTCTCTAAGATTATTGATATCTTACCATTGTATGGGGGGATTGTCTACTAAAACACATTGAAATGTGTGTGTATTACACAATGGATAATGGTTTTTGCAGTTTTTAGTTTTTTAACCATGAGCTATGAGCCATCAGCTATTAGCTATGTTATAAATATCCTGTTTCCATTTTTCGGGATTATCACGAATATATTTCTGAATTTGGCATAATGATTCATCATTGCGAATAATGTGGTCATAAAACGATCGTTGCCATAAACGTTTATTAAATGGTGGCCAATTATTTTTTTTGACATTTTGAATGTATTGATTTGTTGTTATTGATTTAAACCATTTGATCATATCGATATTGTAGGGGCGGCTGGCTGGCCGCCCGTATTGATCATCATCCAATTTTTTATTTCATATCGCACATTCTTCTTCATTTCTTTGCAGGGAATGTTTTTCTATTCGCTAAGCCCTAAACGCTAATCGCTACTTTAAAATGGTCAAAGAAAAGAAATTGTTTTTCTTTCTCATGCTCTATTGACCAATCCGCTTTATAATCTGACAATTCAGGCAACCAACCATATTTATGTGTTGCCTCAAGTAAATAACAACGACCATTCACATATATATGAACCCAAGCGTGTCCGCATGATTCTGATGTGCCAATAACTAATCTTGCCTTAAAACCCATGTCATGTAATTGGCGCCAAGCCCAAATTGAATGATCTTCACAATCTCCTTTGCGCCTTTTTTCAAATATATCAGGAGGTTCCCAAAAATCTTTTTGACTTCTAGTTTCTCGGTCAGAAACATATTTACATTTTCTAAGAAAATTTTCAATATCCCTTAAGTTTTTTGGTCTGGTAGAAAGAGGTTTATTAAAATATCTATTCCAAGGATGTGTATTACCCAAATAAGCCTTGCGATGTTTTTTGCCTTGCCATTCTTTTTCTCCCCCAGGTAATTCTCTTATCATAAATACTGGAGCACAATTAAAATCCTGTTTAAAATCAGGGAGATATTTTTTATATAAAACTAGAAATATAGGATTAAGGATATGAAAAAGCATACGTTTTATTAAATTTTTCATTATTTAGTTTTCCAATATAACATGCTTACCTTCATTTCGTTCTATTCAGTAAAAGAATTTATTTTAAGCTATTACTAGTCAGTTCCTCCTAAATAGCGCAGTTTTTTTCTTTTGTAATTTCATATGAGACTGAATGGCTCGGATATAAAGTCGAAACAAAAGTAACTTTCCACGTATAATGAGAATAATATTTATTTTTGAAATGACTTGTATATGCAACCTCACTAAGGATGTATTCTCCATGTGAAAGTTCTTCTTTAAAAAATTCATTTTCTGCAATTTTTACTGCTTCTTGAATTGAAATCTCAGGAATTGGTAAGAAGCAACACCAGGAAGCAACACCAGAGCAACACCAGGGTCTGCAACACCAGGGTCAGACCTCCACTTTAGAAGTTATCATTTTTACACACAAAAAAAGCAATTCCCTTTGTTTAGAGATTGCTGGATTGTTTAATTTTGTTGTTTAACTGCGTAATTAAGATTAATTCTCCTTTTGCCAAAGCCAATAAATACCCGGAGATACTAGCTCGTACATCATCCAGTTTAATATCATATTGAGATAATCTCATCCTATCGCATGTAATTAAAAGCTGTTTAGACATAATCTCAGGAGTTAGCTCTGTTATTTTCTTTTCGGTCATACCTGATAGCGGTACTAACAGAGGCTTCCCTAATATATGAAATTCATCTTTTCTGAAAGCGCTATAATTACTTGATGCGATATAAATTTTTTGTTCTTGTTCTTTTTCTGCAGAATTTTGAAAATATTCTTTAGTATCTGAAATATGGGGCAGATCATTGATTAAATGTTCTAATTGACTATACATGTCGGAACTATTATTTGTTTTTAAAAATATTCTAAAATACGCAGAGTGGATCTGATATTTAATTGATTCAATATTTTTATTTTTCGCAAGATATTTAGCAAAAGGAATAACCAACGTAATTTCAACTGTTTCAGGGTCATATCCGCCTAATAGATAATCAGAAGTAAGTCCTATAATATTTCCTTCTAGCAAAAAGATTGAATCTTCCTTTTTCTGATTACACGATATCCCTATAAATACACTGATAATAATCAGCCCTATCAATAAATATTTGCTAATATTTTTCTGCATTTTTTCCTTTTAGAATATTATTTGAACTCTTACCGCATCAAAATTTACCTAGTTATGCGTTTTATTGCTCAGTTAAGGGTAATAATGATGTTTCAATCCACCCTGTTCCATTATATGTATACGAGTGAGTATTGGTATCTACTCTAATACCTGGAAGTAATTCTGTGGAAAATCTAAACAAACCTTTGCCAACCTCTTGAAGCACCATCCGGCCTTTAATAACTTTAATCTTTCCTTCTCCCAACGGATTTGTGAAATTATAATTTCTCAAAAATAAACCGTCTTTTTCATCGGCATTAACTGCATCCTGGCCAAGATAGATGTTAAATCCAGCCTCTCCGATGCTTACTTGCCCGCCAACTTTCTTTTCTTTAGCCACCCAATGATCCTCACCAATACTTCTAAGCATCTGATCGACTACGCCTATGAGATTAGAATTATAAACAGTTTTAATGGAGTTATTTTCCTTAGGCGCAGCGGTTGATTCATCTTCCGCCAGCACGGTTGAAAAAGAGATAGTGAGAAACAATAAATTGACTATGACCAAAATCTTAAATAAAATTTTATGCATTCTATCTCCTTTTTCTTAATCCTTTTATATTTATCAGTACTATTTTTCTGCTAATATCTCTTTTTCTGATTCCAGACGCATTATCTCTTCATCAATTATATTTACCGCAATATCAGACAACATCGTCTCAGTTGGACCTACAGCACCAATAATCCCCCAAAGCGAAAAACCGGTCAAACGATAATCAAGCTTCTTTTTGATATTACTCAATAGTTTATTAGTTTTTCCATCAGAAATATTTATATCATATGTCCAAGTATAAGACCCCATAACCGGAACAGGTAAAACTAATGACGGAACAGCCATAATCACATCCCAAATAATTTTAGGGATCATATTAGGACCCAAACTAGGAGGGTAAGTCCCATTAACAGTATATTCAGGCTCAATATCATCATATCTATACGGCCTTCCATGTTTACCTTCAACTTGATACTCAGAAGCAACATCAACTGACTCGTAGCCAATTTTTTTCATAGCAGCAGCCAAAGCCTTAGATTCTTTCCATGTTGACTCATATGAGAACTCTCCGCCTGAACCGCCGGATGCAATTGCTGCTTGAAGGCTATGATATTCTGTGCCATGATATCCTGTTTGAATCCGATATTCAGGTCCCCATTTTGTTATCTTTATTTTTACATTTTTCCTAGTATCTGATTTTAATTTATTTACCTTAATGTTTTTAATTAAATTTTCTCGTGAACCTCTAAGCACTAAAGTTCTTGTGGAACATCCAGTTGACGAACTCATTAAAATCAAACATATAAAAATAAAAAAACATTTCTGCTTATTGCCCATTATACTCTCCTTATACTATTTTATTTTAGGACACAACCATAATAAAGCCGCAATCGCTCTATCTCTTTCTTCTTGGGTGAAAACTGAGAATCCGAATCCGTTCTTATTTTTTTCATCCTGTGAATCCCATGGAACGCTAAGCGAAAAGTCCCAACAATCTCCATATAATACATATTTGGTATTATTAATTCCAATACTCTCAACATTTTCCCACTTAAAGCTGGCATTAGTATCCGCCTCAGAAGTAGTCCAAGTTCGATAGACAACCTTTTTTAAATCAGAATAAACTAGTTCCCGATGATTAGTACCATGCTTAAAAACACCTGCAACCCCAGTTTCACTTATCGAAAACTTTGGTTTATAATCAGAATTATTACAAGAACTATTAGAAAAGTCTACCCTTTTTGCAAAAACTTCTTGAAAAACTTTTAAAGCCTGTTCTTTGTCCATTTGAGCAAATTGAGCTTGCGCGTCAGGATAAAGCTTATGATAAGAATTTTTTTTAATTGGCCTTACAGTAGAACAGCCACTAATTAATAATACGAAAATTATAATAATATATGATGAAATTATTCGATTAATAGTCATTATTAGGAATTTTCCTTTCATTAATTTTAACGATAAAGTGTGCAAGTTGCGTAATCACGTCATTACAACAAAAAAGCAATCCCCTATTTAGAGATTGCTGGATTATTTAATCTATGTTTCATGCCCATTTCGACTTCTCTTTGTTGAGTTGACGTTTAGACTTGTATTTTTATATATAAATAATACTATTTTACTCCACTTGCGTCAATAATTAATACGTCTCTTGTACAATTGGTTTGAATTCTCTAGTATTTGTCAGCATATATCCTAAGCAGATTAAACCTAATATGCACAGGAGAATAATCGCGCATATAACTTTAATCTGTTTTCTTAGAAATACTCCAAATTGATTCATTAATCTGTTCCTTGGTTTCAAGGGAAAATTAAAGCCAGCTATTTGTTTATTTTTTCTTCTAATTTATTAGATTAATAGGGGAAGCGACTATTTTTTTATGCTACCCAGTAAAACAAAACAATCAATCATTTTTATTCATATCTGGGTTTATCATAAACTTCTCTGCGATGTCCTATTTTTAATACTTCAATATTATTTTTTTCGATTTTATAAATAATGCGGTAATTTCCAACACGTAGTTTTCGGTATCCTTGAAGGCTTCGGCGGAGAGGCTCCCCATATTTAATCGGGTCAGCTAACAATTTGTTTTCAATCGCTTTTTTTATTCTATCTTTGATATTTTTTGGGATACCCAAAATATCGTTTTTTACTTCAGGATGATAGATAATAGAATAATCCATTATTTCCAAATATCCTTATGGGACAAAGCTTTTTTAGGGGAGAGTGTTTTATTCCTTTTTTCAGCTGCTTCCTGCCAATATATATCTTCACGAATTTCCAAAGCTTCCTTTATAAGGTCTCGGGAAAATAGAGAAAGTGAAATTCCTTGGCTTTGAGCTAATTTATTAAGAGTATTATATATTTCAGGATCAAGAACTACATTTATTCTAGGATTTTTAGTTGGCATATTTTTACCTCCACAATAAGTGTATCATATGTGATGAACCTTGTCAAAGAAATTAAACGTCAACCGCTGCAAGTCTGTAATTACCTCATGAAAACAAAAAAAGCAATCTCCTGTTGTTTAGATATTGCATCATTCGCCGCCAAATCAGCCATCCTGCCTCAGTGGCGTACCGTCCTTCATCTCCGTTCCTAAACCAAAGAAAATTCTTGTCCATCTACGCTTTGTAGTGGAAAATCGCTTGGTTTCAAGGAGGAAAAAAGCCATTCTTGGCCAATTGTTAATAGTCGATAGTTTTACTATGATCTAGGAATCCCTAAACACATAGAAAAATAAGGATTATCAGGAACAGTGAGGCTTTATCTATTTTGTGGCCTCTTCCATTATTTCCATCATCCGCTTAACATATTCTGTCCTGGAGGAAAGCTCTCCATCGACAAGCTGGGCGCTTTCATAAAGCTGCACAATACATTTTTTCAGGAAATAATCCGAAGGACCGGCTAAATATTTGCGTGATAAATTTTTTATCACCGAATGGCCAATATTTACCTCCAATACCCTCTTTGCTGACGGCATATCCTGGCCCATCATCTTCATCATCCGCTCCAGCTGAGGATCAGCGGCATTCTTACCGCTGACAAGTGTAACCGCCGAATCAACCAAGCGTTTAGAAATTTTCACATCCTCAACCTTATCCTTTAAGGTCTCCCTAAACAAACCTATTAGTGATTCAGAGAGCTTATCTTCTTTCTGTCCAGCATTATCAGCAGTATCGTTTATTTCAATATCTCCCTTATCAATGCTTTTGATCGGTTTTTTATCATACTCCGGGATGGACGGCATTATAAACACGTCAACCGGATCGAGCAAAAACAGCACCTCCACATTATTTTTCTTGAAATATTCCAGATTGGGATTGCGTTCGGCAAACTCCCGGTTATCCCCGGACAGATAATATATCTCTTTTTGGTTTTCCGGCATACGTTTGGTATAATCTTTTAAGGAGGACATTTCCCCTTCTTTTTGAGTAGAGGTTTCAAACCTGAGCAATTCGATCAGCTTCTCACGATTAGCAAAATCACTGTTTAGGCCCATTTTAAATAACGGCCCAAATGACTTATAGAATTTTAAATATTTTTCAGTCTCTTTATCAGCCAGTTCCTGCAGCCACTTAATAATCCTGTTCGTAAGCACATCTTTGATCTTGCCCAGAACCTGTGAAGATTGAATCATTTCCCGGGACACATTTAAAGGCAAATCGCTTGTGTCTACAACCCCGCGGATAAATTGCAGATATTCCGGCAGTAAATCCTTGCAATTGTCCATGATCATAATTTTATTGGAATACAGCTGGATAGTCTTATGCTGGTGCAGGCGCATTAAATCAAACTGCGCCTTTGACGGAATAAACAACAGCGCCCGAAATTCAGCTCCAGCGCCTTCTATAGACAGATGCAGATATGACTGAGGATCCTCGTAATCATTGGTAATAAATTTATAAAATTCATTACGCTCCTGCGCTTTTACATCTTTTTCCCTCCTGCGCCACAAAGCCTCAACAGTATTGATCTTGTCCTTGCCCAGAAAAATAGAAAAGTCAGAAAAATTGGAGTATTTCTTGATTATCTCCTTAACCCGAAATTCTTCCGCGAATTCATGGGCAGTTTCTTTTAACGTAAAACTTATTTTTGTCCCGCGCTCCTTTCTGTCAATTTCTTCAATACTATAACTAGCCTCTCCGGAAGAGACCCATCTGTATCCCTTAGAATCCTTATCCGCGTGACGGGTCTCAATCACAACCTGATCCGTAACCATAAACACCGAATAAAACCCCACCCCAAACTTGCCAATAAGATCACCTGTCTGTTTCTTCTCTTCTTTCATCTTTTGCAGAAATTCCAGGGTTCCGGAACGCGCCACGATCCCAATATTTTCCGTTAAATCTTCTTTGTTCATGCCAATGCCGTTATCTTCGATAGAAAATGTTTTTTTCTTGGAATCAACCGTTATTTTAACCGCCAGTTCCGTATCCTTATCCAGAATATTTTGATCTGTTAACATCCGGTATTTGACTTTATTTAACGCGTCGGACGCGTTAGACACTAATTCTCTTAGAAATATCTCCGGATGCGTATACAAAGAATGGATGATCAGATGAAGCAGCTGCTTCATTTCCGCCTTATATTCGAAAGTCTGAACATTATTTTTAACCATGATTGCCCTCCTCTTTCTTATCTCTTATCTAAATTATTTATTCTGTCTGAATATATTTTAAGCTTTACCTGGAGTTTTTACATAAGACTTTATTTTATATTAAAATCATGGTCGTTGTCAAATATACTTATAAAACCCCAATTCCTAGATAGAATCAGCAAATACTGATTTTTTAAAAATTCGGCATATTTTTCAAAAATCAAGTAAACAAAGAACAATCCCAAGACGGTTTTTAGTCCGGATTTACCAAAAAATAAT
>Ga0180007_10001067_pt1 | contig 39507 bp, 35 predicted proteins | sample MM_PC_MetaG_FD_121122 | JGI IMG/M metagenome (GOLD analysis project Ga0180007, IMG submission 121122) | Groundwater microbial communities from the Aspo Hard Rock Laboratory (HRL) deep subsurface site, Sweden - MM_PC_MetaG | ecosystem: Environmental > Aquatic > Deep subsurface > Groundwater... | reverse complement strand
TGTCTCGGGCTTCCTTCCCACAACACCTCGCGGTGCCGCAGTTGCCTCCGACTCGTGGTTCCGCACATCACGGCCCACAGGGGACTTGCACCCCATAACTGACGCGCCATGCCCGGCGCACAATGAAAGGGGCCTGAATTTCTTCCGGCCCCTTTGCGGTGAGTTAAATGACGGGGCGACGCCCAAGCTGATGCGTTGCCTATGGCTGCCCTTTACATGAGTGATGGCAGGAAAGTCACTATCTGAGGAATGAAAAATAGGATTGCAATGCCAATGATCGTGGCCACCAGAAAGGGGTAAATGCCGCGAAAGATGGATTCCAGGCTGATGTTCTGTTTCATGGCCGTGGTCACGCCGTAGACCACGTAGACATTGATCCCCACGGGCGGCGTGATGACCCCCATCTCCGTGACCAGCACGATGATGACCCCGAACCAGATGGGGTCGTAGCCAAGGTTCATGACCACGGGGTAAAAAACCGGAACGGTCAGCATGACCATGGCCAGAGAGTCCATGAAGCAACCGCCGATAAAATAGATGAGCACGATGAGCCCCATGACTGCAAGCGCGGGAATTTCAAGGCCTCCGATGTAGTTGGCCGTAGTGAAGGGGATGCGGGTCACGGCCAGAAATTTTCCGAAGACCACGGCCCCCGCCACCAGAAAGAGAATCATGCATGAGGTCCGCAGAGTTTCTTCCAGGGATTTCATGATGAGCGCCCAGTTCAGTTGCCGCCGTGCCAGACCGAGCACCAGTACGCTTACCGCGCCCACGGAGGCCGCCTCCGTAGGGGTGAACCAGCCCTTGAACAAACCCGTCAGCACCACTGCGAAAATGATCAGCGTGTCGGTCAGACCTGCCAGGGATTTTATCCGCGCAATCCAGGCAAAACGTTCGGCCGGAGGACCGTAGTCAGGATGTCTATGGCAGGTGATCGCTATGGCGCACAGAAAAAGCACGGTAAGCATGAAGGCGGGCAGTATGCCTGCAACAAAGAGCTTGCCGATGGACTGTTCCGTCAGCACTCCATAGATTATAAGGACCACGCTCGGCGGCATGACCATGCCCAGGCCTCCGCCAGCGGCAACGGCTCCAGCGGCCAAGCGGTCCCGGTAGCCGAAGCGCTTCATCTCCGGAATGGCCACGGTGGCCATGGTCGCGGCAGTGGCGGGACTGGAGCCGCACACCGCGCCAAATGCGGTGCAGGCTGAGATCGTGGCCATGGCCATCCCGCCCCTGATATGTCCGAAGAAATGATACGCTGTGGAAAAAAGACGCCTGCTGATCCCGGCGTTGAAGGCCAGTTGCCCCATGAGAATAAAGAGGGGAATGGTCGTCAGGTCGTAGGAGACAAAAACCTCGTACATGCTGCGACTGAGCATGTTCAGCCCGCCCTGAACGGAAGTCAGCACGGAAAATCCCACAAAGCCGACCACGCCCATGACAAAGGCCACGGGCATGCGCGTGGCGAAAAGAAGGAGCATGATCGCTATGCCCAAAAATCCGATTCCGGCCGGGCTCATGATTTTCTCCACTGCAGCAGGACAAGCAGAAGGTCGACGAACATGGTCAAGGTAGCCACGGCGAAACATGCGCCAAGAGAGTACAGAAGAAGGTACTCGGGCAAACCCAGATTCATGGATACCTCACCCGAAAGATGCTTGTCCCGGGCATACGCGCACATCATGACCGTGACCGAGCCAAAAAAAGCGACGGACAGAGTTTCGCGGAACAGCTTGAGCCGACGGCGCACCGTCGTTGACATCAACTGCACGAAGACCTCCACCCCAATGTGCGAGCGATGGGAATGCGCGTACGGCAGGGACAGTCCCAGCGCCAAAACGGCCAGAAAGGTGACCATCTCCTCGGAGCCGAAAATGGGGCTGCGGTTGAGTCGCCCGGTAATGTCGGCCACGGTCAGAAACGCCATGCCAAGCAGGCACAGGCATCCGCCGATACGCATCACGCTTCCGATGCGCGCCAGAATTTTTTCAACGATCTCCACGAACACTCTCCCGTTCTTGCATGACGCAGGGGCAGGAGCCTTGCGACTCGTGCCCCTGTACCTATCCAACAAACTGAAACTATTTCAAATTAGCGCGCATGAATTCAAGCACGGCCTTGCCGTCCGCTCCGACCTTGGCGCATTCGGCCTCGTATTCGACGAAGATGGGCTCCATGGCCTTGGTCCAACGCTCAGCCTCGACCGGGTCCAGGGTGACCACGGCGTTGCCCTGCTGGGCCAGGAAAAATTCCAGGCCTTCCTTGTCACTGTCATCCCAGGCCTTTCCGTGCTTTGCAATCCAGTCCTGGCTGACCTCGGTCATGGCTTTCTGCGCCTCGGGGGAGAGAGAAGCCCAGACATCCTTATTGATGACCACGAAAAAAGTGGTCGTGTAGGCCACGGCGGTGGTGTCAGTCAAATAGTCAACAACCTCGCCCATTTTCCAGCCCTTGTTGGTTTCAACGGGGTAGATTCCACCGTTGACGACGCCCTTCTGGATAGACTGGTAGGAGTCGGGCATGGACATGGCTACCGGATTGCCGCCCAGTGCGGAGATGACGCTTGCGCTGTTGCCGGTGGCACGGATTTTCATGCCTTTCAGGTCATCCATGGTTTTGATGGGCTTGCCTGCGGTGTGCAATTTGCCGGGCCCGTGGGCATGGAAATAAAGGACATGCACGTCATCAAATTCCTTGGGCTTGAACTTCTCATAGACCGCATTGGCCAGAGTTGTAGCCTGCACACCTGACGTATAGCCCATAGGCAGATCCACGCCGGACAGGACCGGGAAACGTCCCTTGGTGTATCCGAGGGCAGAGAGTCCAATGTCGGAGATGCGCTGCACCACGCCGTCATAACAATCCTTGGGCTTGGTCAGGGTTCCGGCCGGGTAGTAATCGATAACGACCTGACCGTTTGAGCGGGCTTCGACCTCTCGGCACCACTCTTCGGCCAGAATCGACTGAATGTGGGTCGGCGGGAAGAAATTACTGTATGACAGCTTGACCGGGCCGGCAGCCATGGCCGGAGCCGAAAATCCCAGAACGATAAATGCCAGGGTCGCGACTCGTAAAAACAGCCTCATGACAACAATCCTCCGTGTGAAAAGTGAGACCGCGCCCCATGCGCAAGCCTGATTATTCCTGAATATCCAGGGCATTAGCCAGGGCCAGCTTCATGGCTGCCCGGCGAAAATCCTTGCGGTCAATGGTTCCGGTCCCGAGCAGGGAGTGGATCAAAAAGCCCTCGAACAGGGCTGTGTTCAGAGCTCCAATCTTGCGCGCCGGGTAACCGCTCTGCACGTATGGAGCGACGATGTCGTCGAAAATTTCGTTGGAGAGACGATAGAGGGACTGGTTGAGCTGGGCGCGCAGCTCCTCATTGCGGGAGGCATGGATCGTGAATTCCAGAAAGACCGAACTCCAGTTGCGGTCGTCGATCATGGTCTCCAGAAAGTCGAGGATGCGGTCCATGACCTCTTCCAGACTGCGCGCATCCTGCAACGCGGCGTCGCGCATGGCGCGGTACGACTGCATCTTGATGGCGATGATGGCCAGCATAATCTCGTCCTTGCTCTGCCAGTGCCGGTAGAAATTGCCCTTGGCGTACCCCGCGTCGGAAGTGATTTCGGCCACGGTAGTGGCGACGAAGCCCTTGGCGGCGAACAGTTTATCCGCCGAATCCAGCAATTCGCGCTGCGTCTGGAGTGATTTTTCCTGCTGCTTTCTGGCCACGAGGCTCCTTTTTGGTTATTGGTCATTAAATGACCAAAAGTCATTTAATGACCAAGTATTCGCGTACTGCTTTTCTGTCAAGCGTCCGCTACCTTCAGGATTTCTTGACAGCCTCCGGGGCCGCGACTAGCGTTTTCTCCACTTCGGATACCTTAGGGTGTAAAAGGGAATCCCGTGCAAATCGGGAGCGGACCCGCCGCCGTAAGTTTCAAAAAAGCCATGCTCCACGCTGTCCACTGGGATCACTCCCGGGAAGGACGAGGATGGTGAAACGAGCCGGAAGACCTGTCCGAGGTCCAGTCATAAGTCTGTGCTGCCTGCAACGGGGGTTTTGCGGGCTGCGCCATTGGACAGCCGTCCTGTTTTCACTCACCGCCCCCGCCAAACCTGGAGGTCTCATGTCCAAAGCCTCGCATGTTTGCGGACTCTTTCTTTTCATTTTTCTTCTCGCCCTGTGCGGCCCGGTCCTGGCCGGGCACAAGAAAAAACCGCCCAAAAAGGGCATCCTGCTGGTAGCCTTCGGCACCACCGTGCCCGAAGCCCGCGGTGCCCTGGACCATATCGGGGAAAAGGCGGCGCAGCGCTTTCCCGGCCTTGAAATACGTTGGGCCTATTCCTCGCGCATCGTGCGCGAAAAGCTGAGCGCCCAAGGGCAGAACTTCGACTCCCCGGCCATGGCCCTGGCGAGGATGATGGACGACGGCTTCACGCATGTGGCCGTGCAGTCCCTGCACACCATCCCGGGAGAAGAATTCCACGGGCTGCAACAGACAGTGCAGGCCTTCTCCGGTCTGCCCAAGGGTATGGACAGCGTTGTCCTCGGTCTGCCGCTGCTGGCCGAACCGGATGACGTCGAAGCCTGCGCCGCAGCCATCATGGCCAGCCTGCCGGCAGAGCGCAAAGCCGGCGAAGCCGTCATTCTCCTGGGGCACGGCACCCATCATCCGGCGAACATCTATTATTCCGGGCTGCAATATTCCTTAAACCGGCACGACCCGCTGGTCCTGATCGGCACCGTCGCGGGCACGCCGTCCCTGGACGACGTGCGGCAGACACTCAAAAGCCATACGGTGTCGAAGGTCTATCTTCAGCCCTTCATGGCCGTGGCCGGGGACCATGCGGTCAACGACATGGCCGGTGACGAGGATGACTCCTGGAAATCCGTGCTCACGGCCGACGGTCTGACCTGCGTCCCTGTCCTGCGCGGAACCGCGCAGATCAACGCTTTCGTCGACCTCTGGCTGGATCATCTGCAGACGGCCCTGGAGCGCCTGCCCTAGCCCAATGAACGACACGCGACACATTCGGGCATGGCTTGTCATGGCGGCAGCCGTGCCCCTTTCCATCTATGCGGCCCTGTTTTTCGGGTCCTATCCATTGCCTGCCGAAGCCATTCACCAGGCCATCGGAGCCATGCTTCATGGCCAGGCCGAATCCCAGGCGCTGGTCATCGTGCGCGACATCCGCCTGGGCCGCATCCTGCTCTCCTTTCTGACCGGAGCGGCTCTGGCCGTGTCCGGCGGCGTTTTCCAGGGCCTACTGCGCAACCCTCTGGCTGACCCGTTCACCCTGGGCATATCCAGCGGCGCGGCCTGCGGGGCTGCCCTGGCCCTCGGCATGGGCTGGACCATGGCCGGGCTTTCGACCCTTCCGCTGGCCGCTCTGGGCGGAGCCTTTGCGGCCATGATCCTGGTGCTGGCCATGAGCAGGCTGGCCGGGGATTTCTCCCGCGAGAGCCTTGTCCTGGGCGGAATTGTCGTCTCCACCTTTCTTGGCGCGGCCATTGCCCTCATCAAATCCTTGAACGAAGAGTCAGTGGCGGCCATCGTGTTCTGGATCATGGGCAGCTTCCAGGGACGTGGATTCGAGCACGTCGAACTCATGTTGCCCTACATGGCCGCAGGCTGCGCCCTGGTCCTTTTCCTGGCGCGCGAACTTGACATCCTGGGACTTGGGTCCGAACAGGCGGCCCAGGTCGGCGTGTCCGTGGGGCGGGCGCGCATCGGCCTGCTCATCGGAGCCGGAATGCTGACCGCCGCCGCAGTCAGTGTCTCCGGGATCATCGGCTTCGTCGGACTGGTGGTTCCCCACCTGGTGCGCATGCTCATCGGGACGGACTCCAGACCCCTGCTTCTTTTCTCGGCCCTGGGCGGAGGAATTCTCCTGCTGTGGTCCGACGTCCTGGCCCGCACCATTCTCTCGCACGGAGCGGAACTACCTGTGGGCGTGGTCACGGCCCTGTTTGGCGGCCCCTTTTTCTGTCTGATCATGGCCAGGGGGCGCAGGCCGTGAACACGCCAATGATCGAAATTAGGGACTTGAGCACAGGCTACAAGGGACTGCCCGTGCTTCGCGGCATCTCCCTGACTGTCCGGGAAGGCGAATTCACGGGCATCCTTGGCCCCAACGGCAGCGGCAAGACGACCCTCATCCGCGCTCTGTCCGGAGTCCTGCCGTGCATCTCGGGCAGTATCCGCATTGCGGACCATGACATCAAGACGCTACCGGCCAAGGTCCGGGCTCGGCAATGCGCCACAGTGGCGCAGAAAAACCCCGGTCTGTCCGAAGTGCGCGCCCAATCGCTGGTACTCATGGGCCGTTACCCGTATATCTCCTTTCTGGGCGGTTATTCCCGGTTTGACCATCTGCGCGCGCGGGAAGCCATGCAGGAGACGAACTGCCTGCACCTGGGGCAGCGCAGCACCGAGGCCCTCTCCGGCGGTGAACTGCAACGGGTCATTACAGCCAAGGCCCTGGCCCAGGACACCAGACTGCTGCTGCTGGACGAGGCCGCGTCGAACCTCGACGTGGCCCGGACCATGGACCTCTACGAGTTGCTCAAGGCCAAAAATTCCGCAGGCCTGACAATTCTGACCGTGGCCCACGACCTGAACCTGGCCGCTCTCTATTGCCAGCGCCTTGTCTTTCTGAAAAACGGCTCCGTCGCGGCCGATGGCCCTACCCGCGAAATTTTTACGGCCCAAACCTTGAGTGAAATTTATGAAACACCCCTTGCCGTGGCTGCGCATCCCCTCACCGGGGCTCCCCAGGCTTATCTGGTACCTCGTGCTTAACCTTTTCCTGCTCCAGATTCCTGCAAGTGCCCTGGCCACAATCTCCGTCACCGACGATCAGGGGCGACAGATCAGTCTGGATGCGCCCGCGACCCGGATCATCGCCCTCTATGGCGCTTTCAACGAGATCCTGGCCGACCTTGGGCGTGAAGACCTGCTCATCGCTCGCACAACCACCGACGACCTGCCTGTGTCCATCAAAGCCAAGCCGTCCATCGGCACCCACCTGCGCCCGAATGCCGAACTCATCCTGGGTCTTGCGCCCGACCTGGTCATCCAGCTCGGCGGACGGGGCGAAGCCATGGAGCCGGTGCGCTTTCTGGAAGATCGGGGCCTGAAAGTCGCGGTCTTTGATCTTGAAAATTTTCAGCAGCTTTTTTCAGTCATGGAACGTCTGGGAGCACTGACTGCAAGCACGGAGCAGGCCGCTGAACGCATTGCCTTCATGCGCTCGGAACTTGCGCGTATCGAAGCCGGGAACAAAGACCCGCGTCCCAAAATTTTCTTCGAGGCACGCTACCCCACGCTCCTGGCAGCCGGACAGGGTTCCATGGCCTCGGAAATAATATTCAGGGCCGGCGGGGAGAACTGCGTCGCCGCACCGGACAAGCTTGTGCGCCTAGGTGAAGAGGAACTCTTGCGTCTGGCTCCCGACATCTACCTTGTCCAAGAGGGGCCCATGAACCCCCGCCCCGTGCCCATGGCCGAGCGCCATCTCTTTCGCACCCTCGCCTGCGTGAACTCCGGCCAGGTCCATACCGTGGACCAGAAGGTCTTTTCACGGCCCGGTCCACGCAGCCTGGAGGCCGTGCGCCAACTCGCAACCATCATATCAAACTGGAAAAAGGAGGTCCGACCATGAGCGGCCATCTCTACGGCATCGGCGTTGGACCAGGAGACCCAGAACTCTTGACCATCAAGGCGGCGAAAGTGCTTGGCCGGGTGGACCTCATCCTGGCGGCGTCCTCGACCAAAAACGACGATTCCCTGGCCCTTGATATCGCGCGCCCCCATTTGAAGCCGGATGCACGCATCATCCGCCTGGGCTTTCCCATGAGCCGCAACGAGGACACCCTGCAGTCAGCCTGGGAGGAAAACGCCCGTCTGGTCCTCAATGAGCTTGAGCAGGGCCACGATGCGGCCTTCCTTACCTTGGGCGACCCCCTGCTCTATTCGACCTTCGCCTACCTGTTGCGCACCCTGCGCAGTCTGGCCCCGGAGCAGGCGGTGACGATCATCCCCGGCATCACCTCCTTTCAGGCCGTGGCCGCGGCTACCGAGACAGTGTTGGCCGAGAGCGCCCAGAACCTGCTCATCCTGCCCGGCATCCGCGACGCCGGGGAATTGCGCAAGAGCCTGGAGGGTGCGGACAATGCCGTCATCCTCAAAGCCTACTCCAATTTTTCCGCCATTCGTGAGGAACTGCGCACTTTTCCGACCCCGACCCATTGCGTTTTTGCGTCAAGAATGGGCATGAAGGAACAGTTCATCACGCGCAGCCTGGACGAGGCGCCTGACAACCCGACCTATCTCTCGCTCATGCTGCTGACCAAAAACGAATCACTGAACCAAGGATAAGCGTATGCCCAAAGCCATCGTCATTGCCGGCACCTCCAGCGGGTGCGGAAAGACCTCCGTCACTCTCGGCCTGATGAAAGCCTTCGCCCGCAAGGGCATGGTGGTGCAGGGCTTCAAGTCCGGCCCTGATTTCATCGATCCCGGCCTGCACCGCATGGCCTCTGGCCTGCCCAGTCACAACTTGGACGGCTGGATGCTCTCGGCCGACGAGATCCACCGCATCTTTCGCCGCAACCACGAGGGTTGCGACATTTCCATCATCGAGGGGGCTATGGGCCTCTTCGACGGCATCGGGGCCATCAGCGAGGAAGGCTCGGCCGCACAGTTGGCCAAGATTCTGGGCGTGCCCGTCATGCTGGTGGTCAACGCGCGCGGCATGGCCCGCTCGGCGGCGGCGCTGGTCAAAGGCTATGCCGAGTTCGACCCGGACCTGCGCCTGGACTCCGTGCTCTTCAACATGACCGGCAGCCCCGCCCACGGGCAGATTCTAGCCCAGGCCATGGAAGGCCAAGGGGTGCGGGTCCTCGGCAGCCTGCCGCGCCAGGCCGACCTGCCCCTGCCGTCGCGGCACCTTGGTCTGGTCACTGCCGAAGACCTGGACCGCCGCGAGGAGCGTCTGAACGCCCTGGCCGACTGGGTCGAGAGCTTCATTGATCTGGACGCATTGCTGGAAGCCTTGCCCGAATACTCCCTGCCATCGCTCAGCGACGGCGGGGTCAAGATGCCGGAAATTCGCATCGGATACGCCCGTGACCGCGCCTTTTGCTTCTACTACGAGGAAAACCTGCGCATGCTGCGTCAGGCCGGAGCGGAAATGGTGCCCTTCTCTCCCCTGCATGACACAAACCTCCCCCCGGCCTTGAAGGGCCTGTATCTGGGCGGAGGCTACCCGGAACTGCACGCTGCGGAACTGGCCGCCAACACGGTCATGCTCGGCAAAATCCGCGACTTCTGCGCCAGCGGTAAGCCGGTCTACGCCGAATGCGGCGGCTTCATGTATCTGATGCGCTCCCTGCGCACACGCGCTGGACAGGAACACGCCATGGCCGGCGTCTTTGATTTTTCGTGCGCCATGGAAGGCCGGCATCAGGCTCTGGGATACCGCGAAATCAAGCTCACGGCGGCCTCTCCCCTGGGCACTCCCGGTGCACAGGCCAGAGGGCATGAATTCCATTATTCGCACATGACCGGCAGCGACCCGGCCGCCGCCCAAGTCTACGAAGTTCATGACCGCTGCGGCAAAACGAATGCCGGAGGCGGCTACCTGAAGGGCAACTGCCTGGGATCGTACGTACACCTGCATTTCGGCTCCAATCCGCTCATGGCCACCCATTTCGCCGGAGCCTGCGGGGCATGACCCTGCGTCATGGCTTCACCACGGGCACTGCGGCGGCTGCCGCCGCCAAAGCCGCGACGCTGCACCTGCTCACGGGCCGTGCTCAAGACCGCGTCGACGTGCCGCTGCCCGTTGGCCATCGCATGACCATAACCATCCTTGAGAGCCGGGTTGACGGGGAAGGCATCATGGCCGCCGTGGTCAAGGACGGAGGCGACGACCCGGACGTGACCGACCGCGCCGTGATTCGAGCGCAGGTGCAACGCAGCGCAGGGGATGGCGTCACCTTGCGCGGCGGATCCGGCGTAGGCATCGTGACCCGGCCGGGCCTGCCCGTTGCCGTCGGCATGCCCGCCATCAATCCCGTGCCCCGCCAGCAGATCACCCTGGCCATGACCGAGGCCATGGCCAACGCCGCTGCCTGCGGTATGAACGAGAAGGTTGGTCTGGAAGTGGAAATCCGCGTGGATCGCGGGGAAGAATTGGCGCGCAAAACCTTCAATCCGCGCCTGGGCATTGTCGGAGGCATCTCCATCCTCGGCACCCGCGGCACGGTCAAGCCCTTCAGCAACGCAGCCTACCAGGCCACCATTTGCCAGTGCCTGAATGTCATGCAGGCGTGCGGGGTGCCGTGCCCCTGTCTGACCACGGGTGGACGCAGCGAACGCTTCCTGCGTCAGGCCCGCCCACAGACGCCGGAAACTGCGTGCGTGCAGGTGGCCGATTTTTTTTCCTACAGTATGAAAGAAGTCGGGCGGCGCGGATTCGATTCCGTGCTCTGGGGCGTTTTTTTCGGCAAACTCGTCAAGCAGGCGCAGGGACACCGCTACACCCACGCCCGCAGCGCGGTGCTTGACCTGACCATCCTCGCCGACTGGTGCGCGGAGTGCGGATTCGCCCCACACGTTTGCCAGGAGGTTGCCGGTGCCAACACGGCCATGCAGGCCCTGGAACTGCTGAACCCGATGCCCCAGAGCAAGGTCCTCTTTTCCCTGCTGACGGACAAGGCCGCTAGCGCTGCCCGCGCCTTTTGCGGCCACGACCTGCGTGTGGGCTACATGCTCTTCGATTTTTCCGGCCAAATTCTGCACCAGACTCCGGAGGCCGCATGATTCATGTTCTGGGCCTTGGCCTTTGCCGTGCCCATCATTCCCCGGATACTCTGAGCCTGATACGTTCGGCGGATCTGGTGGCTGGTGGAAGTCGGCTGCTGAACGAACTGGGGATCGAAGAGGACAGACGCCTGCCACTTACGGCCCTCGATGAATTCGCGGCCGGCATTCGCGACCGCGCTCAAAGGGAAAACGTCTGCGTGCTGGCCGACGGCGACCCCTTGCTCTACGGTATCGGCGCGAGCCTGCTGCGCTTCTTCGCCCCGCACGAACTGACCTTTCACCCCAATGTCTCAGCCCTGCAAACCGCCTGCGCGCGCTTCAGTCTGCCATGGCACGATTGCCGTGTATTGTCCCTGCACGGCCGCGACGATCAGGCTCCGCTCTTCGCCGCCTTGACCCACGGAAGCCTGGCGGCCCTGTATACGGACCATAACCACAGCCCGGACGCCATAGCCCGACTGTTGCTCGAACGCGGCGTCACGGGCTGGCGCATGCACGTGGCCGAAGCCCTTGGAGGCCCGGAAGAACAGTTGACCACAATCACTCTGCCGGAGGCCGCGCAGCGCTCGTGGCACACGCTGAACATCATTCTTCTGGAACGCACCCAGGCCCCAACGCTTACGCTGGAACTGGGCCTGGACGAAAACGCCCTGGCCCACGCCGATGGCCTGATGACAAAGCAGCCGGTCCGGGCCTTCGCCCTTTCCCTCCTGCGCCTGCCACCGGACGCGACCCTGTGGGATTTGGGCGCTGGCAGCGGGGCCGTCAGCCTGGAAGCCGCGCGGCTCCTCGGCAAGGGGCGGGTGGTGGCAGTGGAGCGCCAGGCCGAGCGCGTGCGGCATATCAAGAAAAATGTTGCGCGCACTGGGGCTTGGTTGGTGGAGGTGGTACATGCCTCGTTGGAGGAGTTTTTGGAGAATGGGTCTTCTAGGACTTATGGGACCCATGGGACCTATAGTAAGGCAGGCACGACGCAGATTGGCCGTGAGACTTGCCTTGAACATACGTCCCATAGGCCCCATACGTCCTATTCTTCTTTGCCCACCCACATCTTCCTCGGCGGCGGGGCCTCGGACCCGGTTCTTGCCCGGTGCGCCGACCTGCTTGCCCCCGGCGGGCGGCTGGTGGTGGCTGCCGTGCTGCTGTCCACCCTGGAAACGGCCCGCGCTGTCTTAGGCCGCCTGGGCTGGCCGCTGACCGTGCATCAGCTCATCCACCACGCAAGCTCGCCACTGGGCGGCGATCTGCGGCTGGTGCCTTCCAATCCCGTTTTTCTTCTGGAAACCCAAAAACCTTCAAGCGACACATGAATAATCCCCCGCAGGTGTATTTTATCGGCGCAGGCCCCGGCGATCCGGATCTGATCACGGTGTGTGGCCGGGACCTTGTGGCCCGGGCGGATCTGGTTCTGTATGCCGGGTCCCTGGTGCCCGACAAGGTGGTGGCTTGCGCCAAGTCGGGTGCCGTGGTCGCCGATTCGGCGGGCATGAGCCTTGATGCGACGCACGCCCTGATGCTCGAAACGGCGCGCAAGGGAGGACTGGTGGCACGAGTGCACACCGGCGATCCATCTCTTTTCGGCTCCGTGCGGGAACAGATTGCCCTCTTGGACCGGGACGGTGTAACCTGGGCGATCATCCCCGGCGTGACCGCCGCCTTTGCCGCCGCGGCCCGGGCCGGGGTGTCCTTCACCGTGCCCGAAACCACCCAGAGCCTCGTCATCACTCGGTTGCACGGCCGCACGCCGGTTCCGGAATCCGAACGCCTGAGCGAGATGGCCCGACACGGCTCGTCCGTGGCCGTGTACCTTTCGGCGGACAAGGCCGGGGAACTGGCCAGCGAATTGCGTCTGGCCGGATCGCCGGAGAGCACGGTCATTGTCATCGGCCACAAGGTTGGTCACCCGGAAGAGAAAATTGTTCGCACCACGCTGGCGGAGCTCGAAAAAAGCGTGCAGGCTGGCAACATCACCCGTCAGGCCGTCTTTCTGATTCTACCCGGCGAGACCGCGCCGCAGATTCAGTCCAGGCTCTATGCCGCGTCCTTCGGACATGGATTTCGCGAGGCTGAGCGCCCGCAGACCTGGCCGCGCCTGGCCGTCTACGCCATGACCAGCCAGGGCCTCGGCCTGGCCAGACGCATCGCCGCCATGGCACCGGCCGATCTGTTCGCCACCAGCCGTCTGGCCGAAGGCGAGGTGCGGGGCTTTGAACGCATCGCCGACCAGGTCCGCGCCAATTTTCCCGCCTACCACGCCCATGTCTTCGTGGCCGCCACGGGCATCGTGGTGCGCAGCATAGCGCCCCTGCTGCAGTCCAAGACCACGGACCCGGCCGTGGTTGTCTGCGATCAGAATGGCGAACATGTCGTCAGCCTTCTGTCCGGCCATCTCGGCGGGGCCAATGATCTGGCCGGGCGCATCGGAGCCCATATCGGCGGTTGCCCCGTCATCACCACGGCCACGGACACGGCCGGCACACCCGCCATCGACACCCTGGCCCAAAACCGGGGCTGCGCCATCGCCGACCCGTCCCGCATAGCGGCGATCAACAGCGTCCTGGCCGAAGGCGGGCGCGTCACGGTTCATGACCCGGAAAATCGTCTGAGCCTGTCCGGTGACGCGGATCTGGAGAATTCTTTTGAACTGGTCGATGATCCGCAAGCGCAGGTGCTGGTCAGTTGGAAAACCGCCACGACGGCAGGCCTGCTCCTACACCCGCGCTGCCTCTGCGTCGGCATCGGATGCCGCCGGGGCGTGTCCCGGGAGGAAATTCAGGCGGCCCTGACACACGTCATGGCACGGCACAATCTGGCTTGTGACAGTCTGGCCGCGCTGGCGAGCGTTGAACTGAAGGCGGATGAAGGCGGGCTGCTGGACGCGGCGCAGAAACTGGGGCTGCCTCTGGAATTTTTCGCAGCTTCAGTCTTGAATGAAACACACGTCCCCAACCCCTCGGAGCGAGTACGGGAAAAAATAGGAGTGGGAAGCGTATGCGAAGCAGCGAGCATGCAGGCCGCCTTGAAAATGAGACCCAAGGTGCGGCTGGTCGTGCCCAAGACAATAAGCGGGAACGTGACGGTGGCCATATGCCTGGCCGGCTGACCGTGATCGGCCTTGGACCCGGCAACGCCAGCCTGCTCGCCCCCATGGCCCTGTCCTGTCTGGTCCGGGCCGAAGCCGTTGTCGGCTATGACCGCTATATGGAACTGGTTGATCCTGACCTGCTCAAAGGCAAATCTCTTTTTTCAAGTCCCATGAAAAAAGAAATGGAACGCACGGCCAAGGCAGTGGAATTCGCCCTGGCCGGACTGGACACGGTGGTGGTTTCCTCCGGGGACAGCGGCATCTATGGCATGGCAGGACTCGTCCTCGAATTTCTGGAACGCGAGGGGCTCATGGGCACGGTCGAGCTCGAGATCGTGCCGGGCATCCCGGCCCTGTGCGCGGCCGCGGCCCTGCTCGGAGCGCCGCTCATGCACGACTTCGCGTCCATCTCCCTGTCCGACCTTTTGACCCCGCTGCCGTCCATCATGAAACGGATTCGCTGCGCAGTGGAGGGCGATTTCGTCATCGTCCTCTACAACCCCAAATCCCGCAAACGCGACTCCTACCTGGGACAGGCCCTGGCCATGGCCGCCGAACACCGGGGCCCAGACACTCCTGTCGGCTTCGTGCGCAACGCCTACCGCCCGGATCAGGACGTGCGTGTCGCGACCCTTGGCACCTGCGACCCCGAGTGGGCCGACATGCTGACCACCGTGGTCATCGGCAACAGCGCCAGCCGCCTGGCGGGAGGAAAAATTCTCACGCCGCGCGGTTATTTCGAAAAATACGGCTAGCGCGTCATGAGGCCTTGTGAAAGGCCGGTTCAGGATCCTGCGGACACACGCAGCAAATCTCCTTTGAGCATCCACACCACCGTGGCCACCAGATGGTCCTCGCCCTCGGCCTTTTCGCGCAGAGCCGTCCACGATAACGGACGCCTGGCCCAGACCAGCACCTTGCGCATGAGCTCAAGATCAATCCTGGCTTCGATACCCGCGTAGACCACCGGAAAATCCTGCCCACGATACACGGCCCGACCCAGCTCCGTGACCTCCAGCACATCTCCTTGCACCAAGCGTCGTGACGGATATCCGGCAAAAATCCGTTCGTAGCGCATGGCCAGCGGATGGCGGTATTCGGCCTCGCCCGGCTTGGGTGCGGGCGCTGCAGTCAGACGGTCCCATAATTCCAGATAACGCCCGATGACCACGGACCAGTCAAAGCCCAGAGCATGCTCGCGGGCCGCCCGGCCCATTTCCTCACGCACGCTTTTTTGCAGCATGATCCGCAGCTGCCCAGCCAGCTCGCCCACATCCACGGCCACATCCTGGGCCAGCCACAGGTGATAGGTGCTGTCGTAGAGAAGCGGCGCCAGGAGCGAAATATCGTCCACCTCGCCGCTGTCCAGAGTGGGAACCAGAAATCCCGTGATACCGTGACGGACCAGATCGCGGTAGCCGTCATAATCCGAAGCGATGACAGGCTTTGCGGCCGCAGCCGCTTCCAGGATCGTCAGCCCGAAAGTCTCCTGGGGATTGTCGGCCAGGGACACGACCACATCGGCCCGGTGCAGCAGAGCCGTCCTGGTCGTATCATCGGGACAGCGCACAAGAACAAGTTCCAGCCCTATATTGGCCGCCAGGTTGGCCAGGGTGTGCGGCAAGGATGCGCCCTCGTCAGGGCTCCCGGCCAGAACCAGGCAGACCTCACGCAAGTCCACCCCGCCCTGACGCAAGCGCTGGAAAGCTCGCAGCAGGGGTAAAAGATCCATCTTCGAATACGGGCTGATGCGCCCCGGCACCAAAAAGACGGTCTTCGTGGCCGGAACAGCAGGCACTCTCTCCTGTTCGCAAACATCGAAGTCCCTGCACCAGATGCCCAGAGGCACGATAGCCACCTGCGCAGCCGGAGTGTTCACCACCTCGGCAAGAGCGGTCAATTCTTCCCTCACCACCTCGGCACCGGCCCGTGAAGTGGCCACGATGCAGTCTCTGGCCGTAACTCCGGCCCAGACATGCTGGGCAAAGGATTGCCCGTAGCGTGCATAGGACAGGGAGTGGGTCACGCCGGTGATGGGAAAGATATTTTGGGCCAGACGATTTCTGAGCGCGGCAAGAAAGCCCTGAGCGGTCAGGCAGTCGGAGAGATGAAAGGCGTGGTAGACGGTCGCGGCCAGATGTCCGGGCAGAGCTGTACGTGGCAGGATGCGGACCTTGGCGGCAACCTGCGGGCAAACGGAGTTCACAAAGGCCTCAAGCGCCTTACCGCTTTGCCGGTCCTGAAGGAAAAAATGATATTCCCGGAAAGGATCGGCCCCCAGCAGAGCCTGCAAAAAGCCGGAATTGGCGACCTTGCGCCCGAGAATGGGCCCGCCTTCGACAAACGGATCAAGAGTGCCCCAGACAGGGCCATAATGTTGCGCCATGCCCGCACAAAGCAATATCCGGGCCTGATTTGAACGTTTTTTGATCAGTTTGAAAAAACGGCTGTCATTGCCGCAAAGAGACTCAAAAGTAAGTCCAGCCGCGAGGTTGCAGCCGACGATAGGTTTGGCAACAAACTTGCTAAGTTCCAGCAAATCGTCAATTTTTCGTTTCCTTGGAGGATTCCATGAACGCTCCTACCCGCCCCTGCCTGGGCCTCGCTCTCAGCTCCGAGTTGGCATCCCAGCTGGAAGGTTACCTGCCACGAACACGCGTCCTGGAAAACCGTTCGCTCAGTTCAGCGCAAAAATACATGAGCAAGAAAACCCAGGGTGGGCTTGTCTTCATTGCCGTTTCCACGTGGAAGGAACTTGCCCCGGACGACAGGGAACGATTGATCGCACATAAGTCCTGGCAGTTCATGCTCATCGCCGATCAGTATGAACCGGACGCTCTTGAATACATGTCTTCAGGCACCTTTTTGACCCTCATGACCTGCCCCCTTGATAGGGCAAAAATTTCCCGTGCCTTGGAGCAGGCGGAAGAAGTGTCCAACATGTATGAGGACATCTTCCTCATGGCCCGCGAAATCAGCCTCGAACGCGAGCTTCTGACCCGTAAGAATGAACAGCTCGCCTTTCTCAATCAGCTTCTGACCAGGGCCAGTCAAACCCTTGACCCGGCGGTCATCCTTGCCAATTGCGCGGAAGACTTCGCCATGCTGCTTGACGTCGGGACGGTGCTCGGCGTCTTCTGGACCGAAAACGAAGGCCAGACCGAGGCGGAACTTTTCTTGCCGGGTACATTGCCGCATGCCCAGCAGGCGGAATGGATCAATCACCTCCTGAGCGTCGCGGCCCGCCTGGGCAAGCAGGAGGTGCGCGGGTATCAGGTGTCGACGTTGGAACTGAAAGACTGCAAAGCGGGCAATCCTCCAGAACTTGAAGAGCTCATTACCCTGCCCTTGACCTTGGGTTTGGAGCCCTTCGGAGCATTGGTCATCTGCTCACAGGACGCCTCAAAGCTGGGGCAGGACCGCTTGCGTATCCTCGGTTCCGCAGCCAACCACCTGGCGCTGGCCATGCGCAACGGCCTGGAATTCCGCAAGACCAAGGCCAGAGCGGACCATGACGGGCTGACGCGCATCTCCAATCGTCACCATTTTGACATCCGTCTGCGTGAAGAGATGAAACGCCACCAGCGCCACCAGGACGAACTGAGCCTGATGATGATCGACCTCGACTATTTCAAGTCAGTCAACGATACCTACGGCCATCAGGCCGGAGACATGGTGCTGCAGGAAGTGGGCAAGATACTGAACCACATGCTGCGGGAATCGGATTTTCCCGCTCGCTACGGCGGAGAGGAATTTGTCGTCATTCTGCCCCAGACCAGGGAGGACCAAGCCTGGATCCTGGCTGAACGCCTTCGTTCCCAGATCGGTCAGACCTTTTTCAGTTTCCAGAAGAAACGTTTCCGGGTCACGGCCTCCATCGGTATCGCCGGCATCAAGCCCTGCGCCCTGACCCCTCCGGAGACCCTGCTCCGCAATGCGGACATGGCCCTCTATCAGGCCAAAACCAACGGACGGAACATGGTCTGTTGCTCGGCCATCGAAAAAGCCCAGGCAGCCCACTAAAGATGCCCTTGCAATAAATCCGGACTCAGAATTCTTCCGGGCGCAAAAAAAACCGCATGGGGGTGCTCCATGCGGTTTTTTTTGCGCCCGGAAAACCGTCTACCGGAGCATCGCGGGCAGCCAGGTGGAGATTATCGGGATGTAGGTGACCATCAGCAGGCAAAGAAAGAGCAACAGTAGGAAAGGCATTACCGCCTTGGCAATGTAGGTCAGGGGCCGTCTGGTGATGCCCATGGCCACGAACAGATTCAGGCCGAAGGGAAAGGTCAGAAAGCCGATCTCCACGTTGACGATCATCATGATGCCCCAGGCCACCGGATCGATGCCGAAGTGGTCCAGCATGGGTAAAAATATGGGGGTCAGGACCAGGATGGAGGTCACGATGTCCATGACACAGCCGACCGCAAGCAGAAGAAGATTGACCAGAAAGAGGAAGACGTACTTGTTGCTGATATGCGCGGCGATGAACTCGGCGGCCTGCACGGGGAGTTGCTCGCGGGTTAGCAGCCAGATGAAGGGCATGGCGCAGGCGATAATGAAGAGCAGGGCCGAGGACAGTACCGCGCTCTTGGTCAGAATGACCCGCAGCTTCTCCCATGTCAGGGACCGATAGATGAAGGTCTCCACCAGCAGGGCGTAGACCACGGACACTCCCGCCGCCTCCGTGGGCGTAAAGATGCCGGAGTAGATCCCGCCGAGCACGATGAGTGGCATGGCAAGGCCCCAGGACGCGCGGCCCAGGATGCGCAAGGTCTCGACCAGGGAATGGGACGAGGTCGCGCCCCAGTTGAAGCGCCGGGCCATGTACACGGCAAAGGCCCCGAAAATGACCACCCGCACCACACCCGGCACGATGCCGGCCATGAACATATCACTGACCGAGGTGTTGCCCACCAGGGAATAGAGGACCATGGGAATGGATGGAGGAATGAGAATACCCAGGGTCCCGGCGCTGGTGATGAGGCCGATACTGAATCTTTCGCTGTAGCCCGAACGGATGAGCGCCGGGATCATGATGCTGCCCACAGCGATGACCGTGGCCGGGCTTGATCCGGAAATGGCCGCGAAAAACATGCAGGTCAGAATACCGGCCAGGGCCAGCCCGCCTCGAAAACGCCCGACGCAGGCATCCATGGTTTTGACCAGATAATGGGCGATGCGCCCCTCGGCCATGATGTTTCCGGCCAGGATGAAAAAAGGGATGGACAGCAGCAGAAAATTGTCCAGACCGCGAAAAAGCTGCTGCACCAGCGCGGTCAGGGGCACATCCAGGAAGAATGTCACGGCTCCGGCCGTGGTGGCCAGGACGACTATGGAAATGGGCGTGGAGAGCAGCAGCATTCCAAGAAAGGCGCAGACGATGAACCATACCATCAGTCAAGCTCCTGTGCGGGCGCGACCATGACACGCACCTGCTCCCAGGCCCGGAGGAGAAAACGCAGGGCGATAGTCGCCCCGAAGACGGGGATGGGCAGATAGGCCACCCACATGGGCATGCCGAGGGAAGCGGTGGTCATCCCGTAGCGGGCCAGCAGCGCGGTCTGTTCCCATCCATACCAGGCGATGACCAGCATCACCGCCGCGCTCAAAAGGTTCGCCAGGGCCCGCAAAGCTGCGGCCATGCGCGGTGGAGCATACTGGGTTACGGCCTCCATGGAGAAATGCGCTCCGTGTTTGACGGCCATGCCCGCTCCGGCAAAGGTCACGAAGACCAGCAGATACCGGCTGCCCTCATCAAACCAGTCAAAGGTCATACCCAGAAAATAGCGGGTACAGACCTGGATGGTGGTGCCAACGGCCAGAAGCAGGAGCAGCCCGCCCACGGCCAATTCCTCGATGTGTCCGAGGATGCGCAGAAAATTCTTCATCGTTCTCTCAAAAACGGCAGAGCCGAGAGGCCCTGCCGTTCTGTTTCAGACATGCATTGGTCTGCTGCGCGCATACGTGTTGCAACGCGGCCGCGAACAAACCCTACTTGCTGTACTGGTTCACCTTTTCGACGATCATGTCATAGTAACGCTTACCTGCGTACTTACCGAATTTGGGGTCGTTAGGAATGACGCCGACCTGGTCCGCGAATTTCTCGTGTACGGGCAGCACCGCGTCATGAAAGGCCTGACGCTCTTCGGGGGTCAGGTCCGCGATGGTGGCCCCGAACTTATCCACGGCCAGCTTTTCGAGTTCGTTGCGCATGTTGGTATTTTCGGTGCGGTTGATATCCTCGGCGATCTTGGCCGCATCGAGAAAGATCTGCTGCTGCTCGGGAGTCAGACTTTCCCAGACCGGGCGGCTGACCATCTTGTAGAGGCAGGTCAGGGAGTGGGAAGAGCGGGTCAGGTACTTGGCCACTTCCGTGAACTTCATCATGACCGAAGTCGGGATGGGGTTCTCCTGCATGTCCACCGCGCCCTGCTGCAGGGCCGTGTACAATTCCGGGAAGGGGATGCCCACAGGATTGGCGCCGAGCGCCCGGAAACTCTCCAGGAACACGGGCGAATCCATGACCCGCACGCGCACTCCCTTCATCTGCTCGGGCGAGGTGATGGTCTTGTCGCGCACGCCGAAGTCACGCATCTCGTTTTCGGCGTATCCAATGGGAATGAGACCCATGCCGGGCATGAGGGCGTCCATGACGGTCTTGAACTCCTCATCGGCCAGCACCTTGTAGGCAACCTCTTTGCTCGGGAAGAGAAAAAAGAGGTCCAAGAGTCCCACCTGCGGGATGAGGTTGGACATGACCGCCGTGGTGCAGTCCATCATGTCCAGAGTGCCGAACTGGACTTGCTCCAGCATGGAACGCTCATTGCCGAGCTGGCCCAGGGGGAAAACCTCGATCTTGATCTCGCCGCCCGTCTCCTTTTCCACATGCGCGGCAAAGGCCAGAGCCGCCTTGTGCATGGGGAAGTCCTTGTTCTCGATCTTCGTAGGTGCGATATGTCCGAACTTGAGAACCCGCGCCGCCTGAGCCGATGCGGCGGCGAACATGGTCAATGCCAGAAAGATCACCATAACTTTCATCTTCATCGATTCCTCCGGGGCTGCCCGCATATCGCTCTAAACGAATGATGCAAGCATTTGTTTTCATTTAATTTCAAAAGCAAGAACACAAAGAATAAACAATTATCGATCAGCAAGAAGCTTTGCAACCCTTTTTTGCGCATCACTGCGCCCTCGGTTTGGGTCTGAACGGTCCAAATCGTCCCGTCACGTTGACTTCGACGCGGCACCTCCCTAGTGATCTTGTGCTTCCAGTGCACGCTCCGACCCGTCCGCCACGGGTGGAGCATCGATCCTACGGAGCGCCCAATGTCCCTGCCATCCATTCTTGCCGACGCCCTGATCCGCATCGTACCTGCAGAACACCTGCATCTGGACGCCGTGCGAGTGCGCGTTTTTGCGCTTGATGCCAGCATATACCAGCCCCGGGCCCAGGCGGTCATCGACCTTGAGAGCGAAGCCGAAGTGCAGGGCGTGTTGGCGGCACTGCGCGAACACGGCGGCGGGGTGACCTTCCGTGGAGCGGGCACAAGCCTCAATGGTCAGGCCACGGGCGAGGATATCGTAGCGCGCATCCGGGGTCCATTCTGGCGCAAGCACGAGATCCTGGATGAAGGACGGGCCATCCGGATGCATTGCGGCCTGACAGGCGGAGAGGCCGATGCGATCCTGACTCCGTACGGGCGGCGCATCGGACCCGACCCGGCCTCGGCGGCGGCTGCGTCCATCGGCGGCATGGTCGCCAACAACGCCGCCGGCATGTGCTGTACCGTGGACCAGAACACCTTCGCCACCATGCGCCACATGCGCCTCATCCTGGCCGACGGGACACTCCTTGACAGCGAAGACCCGGACAGCGTGGCCGCGTTTCGTACCAGTCACGCCCACGTACTGGAACGCCTTTCGACCCTGCGCCGCGCCGTCATGGCCGACGCGGTCCTGGTGGAACGCATCCGCCGCAAATATTCCATCAAGAACACCACGGGCTATAGCGTGAACGCCCTGACCGAATTCGACGATCCCCTGGACATCCTGACCCACCTCATGATCGGCTCCGAAGGGACCCTGGGCTTTGTCAGTTCCGTAACCCTGGCCACGGTGCCGGTTCATCCCCTGCGGGCCACGGCGCTGATGATCTTTCCGGACCTGGATGCGGCGGCGCGGGCGGTCATGGCCCTGCGCGGGGGGTGTCCGGTGCAGGCGGCGGAGCTTCTGGACCGCACCTCCATCCGAGCAGTGGAAAACCTGCCCGCCGCCCCGCCGGTGCTGCGCGAACTGGGAGGGGAAGCCTGCGCCGTGCTCATGGAGACCAGAGCCGACGACCCGCAAACCTTGACCCGCAACACCGAGGCAATCCTTTCGGCGCTGGCCGGCATCGAACAGGTCGTACCACCCCGCTTCACCACGGACGCAGCCGAATGCGAGCGCCTGTGGAACGTGCGGCGCGGACTTTTTTCCGCCGTGACCAGCTTCCGCACCGCCGACGAATTCGTCATCACCGAAGACATCAACATCCCGGTGGAGCGTCTGGCCGAGGGTTGCGTTGCCTTCCAGCGCCTTTTCGCGCGCCACGGCTACGATGCCGGAATCATGGGACACGCCTTTCACGGCAATTTCCACTTCACCCTGCCCACGCGCATCAGCGACCCTCTTGAACTGAAACGCCTGCACGGATTCCTGGACGACCTGGCCACGCTCATCACCCGCGACTTCGACGGATCGCTGAAGGCTGAACACGGCACGGGCCGGGCCATTGCGCCCTATGTGCGCCAGGAATGGGGCGACACGGTCTATGCGATCATGCGCGAGATCAAAACCCTGCTCGACCCGCAGGGGATATTGAACCCCGGCGTCATGTTCAATGAAGACCCGCATGAGCATCTAAAAGGTCTGAAACTGCCCCTAACCAGCCACCCCAAGATCGATATGTGCGTGGACTGCGGATTCTGCGAGCCTGTCTGCCCCTCGCGGCACATCGCCTTCACCCCGCGCCAGCGCATCGCGGCCTGGCGGGAAATCACCCGTCTGGAACAGGAAGAACTTTATGACGAAGCAAGCACGTGGCGCGCCGCCTTCACCCAGCTGGGCGAATCGACCTGTGCCACGGACGGGCTGTGCACCACCCGTTGCCCCCTGGCCATCGATGTGGCCTCCTTCATCCGCGACCTGCGCCATGTTGGGAACACGCCCGGCACGCGCGCAATAGCGGGCGCGGCGGCCTCGAATTTTTCAGCGGTGACAGCCATGGTTCGAGGAGTGCTGCGCGCGGCCGATCTGGGGCATCTGTCCTTGGGCGCGAAAACGATGGAGGCCTTGAGCCGCATCCTGACCCGGATGAGCGGCAAGCGCCTGCCCCTTTGGCACCAGGCCCTGCCCAGAGCTTCTGCGGCATTGCCCGGGACCGCGCATGCCGCCGGCGAAGGGGATGTGGTCGTTTACCTGCCTTCCTGCGCCACTCGGACCATGGGCGACACCAGAGGCGAACGCCGGGAGCCCCTGCCCGAGGTCACTGCGCGACTTTTGGAGCGGGCCGGATTCACTGTGCGCATCCCGGAAAACATAAACGGGCTGTGCTGCGGCAAGGCCTTTGAAACCAAGGGGTTCTACGATCAGGCCCGGATAAAAATCCTGGAACTGGAAAAGGCGCTGCGCGCAGCCTCCGATAACGGGCGCCATCCCATCCTCTGCGACACAAGCCCATGCCTGGCCCGCATGAAAAAGGAAATCCCGGGCCTGTCACTTTTTGAACCCATTGAATTCGCAAGCGTCTTTCTGCTGCCCCGGCTGCGGTTTACCCCGGTGGACCGCAGCATCGCCCTGCACCCGACCTGCTCCACCCGCCTCCTGGGCCTGACCGACGCGTTCATGGATCTGGCCCGCCATCTGGCCACAAGCGTCGTCCTGCCCACGGGCATCCTCTGCTGCGGCTTCTCCGGCGACAAGGGCTTCCACCGCCCGGAACTCAATGCCTCGGCCCTGGCTGGACTGGCAGAGCAGGTGCATGAATGCCGTGAAGGATACTCCACATCGCGGACCTGCGAGATCGGCCTCAGCCTGCACGGCGGCATCCCTTACAGCAGCATCCTCTATCTGCTGGAAGAATGTTCCAGGCCGGACAAATGAAAATTCAATCAGGGCGAATGCACCGAACAATCCTTTCACTGTTTCCAACGCAAGGCGATTCCATGAAAAAGCACACCCAGCTCCTTCTTGCGGCCATGTCCGTTTTGCTTCTCCTCCAAACCGGTTGCGTCCCACGCCAAAAACAGCAGGACCCGCACGCCGGCGCCGCCGTGGTCAGGGAACTCGCCAAAAGCGCAACAAGCTGGGACGGCAACAAACTGCCATCCTATCCGCAAGGCCAGCCCGAGATCACCATCCTGCGTATCGCCATCCCGGCCGGAACCCGCCTCAAGACCCACTTCCACCCGGTCATAAATGCAGGCGTGCTGCTGAGCGGACAACTCACTGTCGTGGCGGAGAATGGGAAAACGCTGCATCTCAAAGCCGGTGATCCCATCGTCGAACTGGTCGACACCTCGCATTACGGCGTAAACGAAGGGAACGAACCGGCGGAAATCATCGTCTTCTACGCAGGCACCGGCGGCGCGCCGATCACGATTTCCGAACCGAAATGACGCCCCCCCCCGCCCTTCAAGGGCCATGCTCGCGTGCCTCAAAACCACCCTCCGGGACCTTTTTCGACCCCAAAAACAACATCCCTTTGAACTTTTCGCGGGACTTTTCCTTGGATCGTGCTTAACAGTTCACATTAACCTCGCACAATTCACCAAGGAACCGCCCCATGCACGCCAAAGAGTCAACTTCCCGGAAGTTGTCCGCCTTGATGGCAATGCCGAAGCACATAAGCGTTCTGCTCCGCAAAAAAGGATGCGTTGGTCTGGAGACCCCGGGCGAACCGACTGTCGCGCCGCCGGGTGAGGAACTGCTGATCGCGAAAGATCGCTGCACGACGACTGGGCTGCGTCAATCCCCCCATCAACGTTGGGTGAAATCACGCAATCCGGCTGGGGCATTTTTTACCACAAGCCATTCGACATGCTTAATATACTAAAATAATTATGCTAAAATCCACAGGATGAGCTGGCACGCATCCTGCCTAAAGAATGCCAAATGAATTCATCCAGGAGGACGTATGGGACCAACCCCAGAGGTTTTGGAAAAGTTTCGGAAAAAAGCGGAAATCGTCTCGGCCATAGTCTCGGAAGTGGACTCCATGGCACAGGCCATCGCCTATACTGTTGATCTGTGCGCCCAGAAAGAAGCCTGTCAGCTGCTCATGAGCGGCTGCGAGGAAACCCTGTCGGACAAGGGCAAGGATCTGTGCGAGCTCAAGGAATGGGGCAAGATCATCGCCGCCCCCGCCTTAAGCGATACTGACATGGCCGAACTGGTCAAACAGGCCGCAAGCCGTGATATCTCCGTCATCAAAGACGGGATGCGCACCCATCTGGCCGGCATCGACATCGGATTCACGGTCGTGGACTACGGCATCGGCGAGACCGGCAGCCTGGTCATCGATTCGTCCAGCGAGGAACTGCGCCTCTCTACCATGGTCAGCGAAATACACGTCGCGGTCATCCCCAAATCACGCATCCGGGCCACAGCCGAGGACATGTACGACGAACTCAAGGGGTTCATGAACCAGAAGCCCAATTATCTGGCCTTTGTCACCGGCGCGAGCCGCACCGCTGACATCGAACGCGTTCTGGCCCTGGGCGTGCACGGGCCCCTGGAACTGCACATCCTGATTCTGGAGGACAAATAATGCAGAAGGCCAAAAATCTTTCCGAATATAATGACGAACTGCGCGAAGCTCTGGACAACACCTTCCTGCGCGGAGCCATGGACAAATTCGCCACGGCCTACCCCGTTGGCCGGGCCAACGCCTTCCGCGAATACGACGTGGAAGCCCTGATCGAGGAAGTGGTCAAGGCCAAGGATGCAGGCCTGAACCGCCTGGACGAACTCTATGCCGAATTCAAGGCCAAGGCCGAAGCCAACGGCGTGAAGGTCCACTGGGCCAAGGACGGAGACGAGGCCAACGAGATCGTGGCCCGCATCGCGGCCGAGAACAAGTGCAAGATGATCGTCAAGTCCAAGTCCATGACGGCCGAGGAAACCCTTTTGAACCACCGTCTGGAAAAAGACGGACTTGAAGTGGTCGAGACCGACCTTGGCGAATGGATCATCCAGCTCCGGCACGAAGGCCCCAGCCACATGGTCATGCCGGCCATTCACCTGTCCCGCTATCAGGTCGCGGAACTCTTCTCGCAGGTCACCAAGCATGACCAGTCCTCGGATATCCAGCGTCTGGTCAAGGTCGCCCGTCGCGAGCTGCGCCAGAAATACGCCGATGCGGACATGGGCGTCAGTGGAGCCAACTTCGCCATCGCCGAGACCGGCACCATCGGCCTCATGACCAACGAGGGCAACGCCCGCCTGGTCACCACCCTGCCCCGCGTGCATGTGGCCATCGCCGGCATCGACAAGCTCTGCGGCAGCCTTGATGACGCCCTGAAAATCCTGCGTGTTGTTCCCAAGAACGCCACGGGTCAGGCCATCACCTCCTACGTGACCTGGATCAGCGGCGCCAACGAGTGTCAGACCGCGCCCGGCGGCAAGAAAGAGATGCACATCATCTTCCTGGACAACGGCCGCAGCGAGATGGCCAAGGATCCCCTCTTCGCCCAGGTCCTGCGTTGCGTGCGCTGCGGCGCCTGCGCCAACGTCTGTCCAGTCTACCGCATGGTCGGCGGCCACCAGATGGGCCACATCTACATCGGCGCCATCGGCCTCATCCTGACCTACTTCTTCCACGGCACGGACAAGGCCAAGAATCTGGTCCAGAACTGCATCAATTGCCAGGCATGCAAGCAAATCTGCGCGGCGGGCATCGACCTGCCCTTGCTCATCAAGGAAATCCACTCCCGCATCCTGGACGAGGATGGCCATCCGGTGCCCTCGATGCTGCTGGGCAAGCTGCTCAAAAACCGCAAGCTCTTCCACGCCTTCCTGCGCACGGCCAAGATGGCCCAGCGTCCGCTGACCGGCGGCACGCAGTACATCCGCCATCTGCCCCATATCTTCTCCAAGGATCACGGGTTCAAGGCGCTGCCGGCCATTGCCGCCAAGCCTTTCCGGGATCGTTTCGCGGCGCTGAAACCCACTGTTTCCGCACCAAAGTACCGCATCGCCCTGTTCTCGGGCTGCGTGCAGGACTTCGTCTATCCGGAACAGCTGGAAGCGGCCGTTAAAGTCCTGGCCGCGCACAACGTGGCGATAGACTTCCCCATGGATCAGTCCTGCTGCGGCCTGCCGCTGCAGATGATGGGCGAGAAGAAAGCGGGCATCGACGTAGCCAAGCAGAACATCGCGGCCATGAGCGGCAACTATGATTATATCATCACCCTCTGCGCTTCCTGTGCCTCGCACCTGAAGCACAACTACCCCTTCCTGCTTGGTGAAAACGACGCGGAAGCCAAGGCTTTCGCCGACAAGGTCATGCCTTTCTCGGCCTTCATGACCGATGTGCTCGGCGTGACCGCCGACGGGTTCAAGCAGACCCACCAGCGCGCCACCCTGCACGCCCCCTGCCACCTCTGCCGTGGCATGGGCGTGGTCGAACAGCCTCGCCAGCTTCTGGCCCTGGGCGGCTATGAATACGCCCAGGCGGAACAGGAGCAGGTCTGCTGCGGCTTCGGCGGCACCTACTCGGCCAAGTTCCCCGGGATTTCCGAGCAGATCCTCAAGAACAAGCTGACCGACGCGGGCCGCACCGGAGCTGAAGTGCTGGTCACCGAATGCCCGGGCTGCATCATGCAACTGCGCGGCGGCGCTGAAGTCAACAAATCCGGCTTTGCCGTCAGGCATATCGCCGAAGTGCTGGCCGACCACTTGAAATAACAAACGGGCCGGGGTTTCCCGGCCCGAATTTTCTCTCCTTGCGCGCCGGGAGTCTTCCACAGGAAGGCTCCCGGCATTTTTCTTGCGAAGAATTCAAGATAGGCCCTATAGGTCGTATGGGATCTATTCTTGCAAAAGAAAAAGGCTCTTCCCCTCCTTGCTTCACGTACGCAAACCACTTAAAAGTATATATTCAAAGGCGCGTTGCCGATTACATTCCAACCCCAAGAGACAATGATATTTCAGTCCAGATTTTTTCTGATTTGCCTTGTGCTCCTGACCTTGGCCTCTCCAGCCGGCGCTTGGGCGGATGAACCGTACCGGATTACACTGCAGGCCTACCGCACCGACAATGCAGAGGCTCCCGTACTTGCCGTGCTGACCCTGACGCCAAGCCCCGACTGGCACGCCTACGGTAACATCCAGGGACCATCCGGATTTCCCACGGAGGTCAGAGCGACACGCGACGGCACGGTCGTGTCGCCTCTTTACCCACAGCCCACACCTGGAGCAGACCCTCTTGATCCGAGCCTGACCGTAGACCTCTACAATGGTCCCACACCGTTTTTTGTTCCCCTAACGGGCGGACCCTCCAAGGTCGTGGTGCAGATCAAGGCCCTGCTCTGTTCCTCGACCACCTGCCAGCCTGTCAAAGAAGAGCTTGAACTCGTGATCACGCAGACAGACGCCTTGCCGCCGGCCGAGCAGCAGGACTGGTGGCCGCGCTTTCTGCAGGCCACCCCGGGCCCGGCTGCGGACCTTGGCGTCGAGCCGGTTATTTCCAATGAAGGGACGCAAACGGCTGCCGTACGAACATTCACGCCCCGCTATTTCGCTCCCGGTCTGGAAGTCCACACCCTCTCCAAGGCGGCCGCCCTGGCCTTTCTGGCCGGCCTGATTCTCAATTTCATGCCTTGCGTGCTGCCCGTCATCACCCTGAAGCTGCGCGCCTTCATCCCTGCGGCGGACAGCGTGCCCAAAAGCCAGCGACAAGCGTTCCGCACACACAACCTTTTCTTCGCCCTCGGGATGATGCTTTATTTTCTGATCCTGGCAGGAATCATCGCCGTCACCGGCATGGCCTGGGGCCAGATTTTCCAGGAACCAGCCGCCATCATCACCCTGACGGCCATTGTCTTTGCCCTGTCGTTAAGCCTCTTCGGGGTCTATGACCTCCCGCTCATCGATCTGAAAGGAAAAACCAAAGGCGTGGTACACCACCCGCGCCTGGAATCCTTCACCACCGGCGTCCTGGCCACCATCCTGGCCACGCCCTGCAGTGGACCGTTTCTGGGCGGTGTGCTGGCCTGGGCCCTGATCCAGCCCCCGGACATCATCGCCCTGGTCCTAAGCTGCATCGGGCTGGGCATGGCCTCGCCTTATCTTGCCATGTCCCTCTTCCCCGGCCTGTACCGTTTCCTGCCCAAACCCGGGGCCTGGACCCTGCATCTGGAGCGCATCCTCGGCTTTCTTCTAGCCGCGACCTGCGTATATCTGTTCGGCCTTCTGCCAACCTCCGAATATGTCAGCGTGCTCATTCTGCTGTGGACCATCGCCCTGGCGGCCTGGATCTGGGGAAAATGGACGAACTTAAGCCAAAACAGGCTTCGCCGATGGTCCATCCGCGGCATCGCCATCGCCTTGGTCGTTCTTGCCGCCGCATTTCTCTTCCGGCTGGAAGGACATCCGGACCCATGGAAAAACTTCGACATGGTCCAGTTCGACTCCCTGCGCGGCCAGGAGAACCTGATCCTGGACTTCACGGCAGACTGGTGCCCCAACTGCAAATTCCTGGAAAAAACCGTACTGACGCCGGAAAAAAGCGCCAAATTTGCCGAGGAGCACAACGCCGTACTTATGCGCGTGAACCTGACCCGCCATGACCCGCAGCTTATGGCTCTGCTGGAGAGCCTGGGCTCAAAATCCATCCCCATCCTGGCCATCTTCCCCAAGGACAATCCAGGCAGCCCACTCGTGCTCCGGGACCTCTTCACCAGCGGCCAGCTCAAGGAAGCGCTGAACCAGGAATTGCCCTGAATCGCAAAAAAGGCGTGGGTTACTCGCCCGCGCCTTGTTATCCTGACTCTCCAATCAGCCGTTGTCCCTCTTTAACCCCTGGGGATTGCTTCAATCCGAATCCGGCCAGCGCAGCCTGCCCGCGACCAGCTCTTCCTTGCGGCTTTTCGGCTGCGCCTTGATCCACCTTTCCATCGACAAAGCCGCGGACTTGCCGCCCACCGGAGCCGAAAAGGCAAGTTGCAACGGCCCGCGGCCACGCAGATACTTGGCCGCTTTGGGGCCGCCCGAGGCGTGTTCGATCAGGCGCCGGGCAACGTCGGTGGTGATGCCGGTGTAGAGGCTCCCGTCGCCGCAGCGCAGCACATACACGAACCAGTCGGGCACAGGCTATGACGGCAGGGTGTTAAGGACCGAGAAGAAATGCAGGGTGCTACCCGTAATGACAAAAAGGTGCCAGATGGCGTGATTGTAGGGCAGACGATCCCAGACGTAGAAAATGACACCCAGAGTATAGGCCAGACCGCCCAGGGCCAGGAAGAGCAGGCTCGTCCCGGACAGGGTGGCGTACATGTCGCGCCCGATGAGCACGCACAACCAGCCCATGCCAAGATAAATGGTCAGGGACAGGCGTTTGAAGCGGTACACGAAGCAACACTTGAGCACGATCCCAGCCACGGCCAGCAGCCAGACCACGCCGAAAACGGTCCAGCCCACGGTCTCGCGCAGATTGACCAACATGAACGGCGTGTAGGTGCCGGCGATGAGCAGAAAAATGGCGCTGTGGTCCAGGGTCTTCAGAATGCGTTTGGCCCGTGGCAGGGGGATGGCATGGTACAGGGTGGACGACATGTAAAGCAGAATGAGCGTTGCGCCGAAAATGGAAAAACTTACCACGTGCCAGGTGTCGCCATAGGACACGGCCCGGGCGATGAGCACCACCAGGGCGGCGATGGACATCCCGGCGGCGATGGCATGGGTGATGCTGTTGGCGATCTCTTCACCCAGGGAATACTCGGAAGCAGACTGGTTCATATAATCCTCCATCCCCAGGCCTCGGCCCTCAGGGGTTGTCACCCTCTCCTACCGCATCACGGAAGGAATTGTCCACTTCGGACGCGAAATCGTTGATCCAGTAAATGCGGTCGGCCCGGCACTGCAGCTCCGAGGAGACGCCGTCCCGAAAAACCACGAGTTCGATGCTCTTGCCCTGCTCCGAGAGGTGCTCCACGGCGTCGAGCAGGTCCGAATCGCCGGAGGACAGCATCAGGGTATCGTAGTTACGCTGGTGAATAAGCGACAAGGTGGCGATGGCCACGTCCACGCCCTTCTGGATCTCATTGAAAACCCGATGCGTGAAATCTCCGTTCTGATTCTGGCACCGTAAGGATACCTTCTGCCCGCATTCCTCGCAATAGGCCTTGTCCGCGCGTTGCTGTTTGAGCGTGTAGAACTTGGTAATGATCTTGGGGCCAAAGGGCGGCCCGCTACGCAGCCAGCGGTGAAAATTATCCTGCCCGTCCGAAGGCGGGTTAGGCGTGGAATTGAGGTAATAGGCCCGCCAGATGAGCCCGTCCTGCTCCAGATAGTTTCGCAGGCGCAAATAGCTGAATTCATAGCCGCTGCGTACGCTATGCCTTGCGTTGAAAAGATAACCTGCGTCGATAAGCCAGAGCTTGCGTTTTTGAGTCATGAATCCTCGTACATAATTCCGAAAAATGCCTTCGTAAATGAGTTAGCACATCATAAAAACATCCGCCACAGGCTCTAGCCTGGAAAAGTCGGACCAAACCGCTCGCCGGTCAGGCACTCGCCGCCTTTGGGGGTAACCACGAAGGTATTTTCCACGCCGACCATGCCTAGGCCCGCGATGCCGATCTTGGGCTCCAGGGCCAGGACCATGTTCTCCTGCAGCGGGCGGTCAAAGGTGGGGGCGATGACCGGCCACTCGTCGATGGCAAGGCCGATGCCATGCCCCACGAACCCGACCTTGTTGCTGCCCAGGCCCATAAACCCCTCGCCCATGCCGTTGGCCAGCACGATGCGGATGCAGTCGCGGTACAATTCCGCCGGGATGGCGCCGGGCACCAGACGGCTGCTCAGATGTTCCTGGATCTGCAGACAGAAATCCTGCGCGCGATCCGCCTCCTCGGGAATCACGGACTCATCGGCCCAGTAGATCTGGGTCTTGTCCGTGTGGTAGCCTTCAAGGCAAAACCCACAATCAAGGGCCAGGGGCTCGCCGCGCTGCCAGACCTTTCCGGCATAGCCCAGAAAAGGCAGCACTGGATGGGCCCCGCGCAGACCCAAGGGTCCGTTGAACACGCTGGGGTAGTTGGCCGAATCTCCGGCCGAGATGTGGCCGAGAAAAATCTCCTCGCCCGCGTTCTGCATGCGCATCATGCCCTGGTGGCCGTGCTTGTAAAAAGCGTCCCACACGGCCAGGGCGATCTCGCGCTCGGTCATGCCGGGGCGGATGAGGTCCGGCAGGGTGTCGTTCAATGCCTGATCGTGACGCGTACCGGCCAGACGCAGCTTGGCCAGTTCCCACGGGGTCTTGACGGCGCGGGTCCAGGCCAGGGCCGTGTCGCCGGGCACCAGATCGACTCCGGGAAGCTTCGAGCGCAAAAGCTCACCCATGGACCAGGAAAGGCCCGTCATCTCCACCGCGGCCGTGTCGCCCAGAGGCGCATCGGCTTCAAGCAGCAGAGCGGGCAACTGCGAATACGACTTGAACTCCAGGATGCGTTCAAGGGGCGAATCGAGACGGGCGCGCTCCACACCCTTGCGGCACAGCAGCACGGGATCTCCGTCAATAGGCACCCACAGCACCCCACTGGCCCAGACTCCGCTCAGGTGGTAGATGGCCAGCCTCGAAAAAACCAGCATGCCCGAGGCCTCGGGGCAGAGTTCGCCCATGTGCGTACGCAACCGGGAGATTCGGTTCTGGGTCTCGACCAGGGGCATTTGTTCGAGGGAAACAAAACTCATACGGCCTCCTCGCGCAGCGTGTAGTCCATGCTCCGCCGCCGGGGCCTGAATCCTGCGCGCTCAACCAGGGAGCGCAGCTGGGATTCGGGCAGCAGGAAATGAACGCCCGTGGCCGCGACGACATTTTCCTCAAGCATGGTCGACCCGAAATCATTGGCACCCCAGAAGAGGGCCAACTGCCCGACCATGGGGCCCTGAGTGACCCAGGAGGCCTGGATGTTGTCAATGTTGTCCAGATACAGACGGCACAGGGCCAGAAATTTCAGATACTCGTGTGACGAGGCTTCGGGCATGACCATGCGCGTGTTGCGGGGCTGAAAGGTCCAGGGGATAAAGGCCGTGAAACCGCCAGTGCGATCCTGCAGGTCGCGCAACCGGTCGAGGTGCTCCATGCGCTGCGCGAAGGTTTCGCCCTGACCGAGCATCATGGTTGCGGTGGTGCGCATCCCCAGGCCGTGGGCCTTCTCCATGACTGAAATCCACTGATCCGCCGTGCACTTACGCGGGGAGACGCGGGTCCTGACCTCGTCATTGAGTATCTCGGCCCCGCCACCAGGCATGGAATCAAGCCCCGCGCGGCGCAGATCGGTCAATATGTCGTCCACGGGGCGGGTCTCTTTTTCGCTCAGGTACCAGACCTCGGAGGGCGAAAAACCGTGCACGGCCACGCCAGGAAAATGGATCTTCAAGGTGCGCAGCAGTTCCGTGTAATAGCCCATGGGCAGGTCCGGATTCATCCCGCCCTGCAACAGAATCTGGTAGCCGCCGAGGTCAACGGTCTGCTGCACCTTGGACAGAATCTCCTCCGTGGACAGGACGTAGCCGCCCTCCTCACCCGGACCCCTGAAAAACGCGCAGAATTTGCAGGCGGAAACGCAGACATTGGTGTAATTGATATTACGATCTACAATATATGTGACGATTCCCTCGGGATGCATTTCCATGCGACGCTGGTGGGCGAGCCCCCCGAGAGTGAACACGTCGTTCATATCCCAGACGTATCGGGCCTCGTTCTTGTTCAGGCGGGTGTTCATAAGCATTCCTTGGATGATGGTGGGATGGCGAAGTGCTAGCGTTTGCCTGGGCGTAAGGTCAAGGGGTTGCAGGGCGGCAGGGTGCCACGCGCATTCCTACCGGCGACATTCGATCCGCGGCCGGAGCCCTTGCCAAACTGTGCGCCTTGTGGTTCAAGTCGGGCCCAAGCACGAGGTGACAATGACCGAATCCGTATTTGACTGCCGCATGTGCGGCCACTGCTGCCAGGGCCAGGGAGGCATCGTCGCCTCGGCCCCGGAACGCGAAAGACTGGCCGCATACCTGAACATGGCAGTCGAGGAATTTTGCGATCGCTACACCGAGGCTCAGGGGAAAAAGCTGGTCCTGCGTTGCGGCGAGAACGGCTACTGCGTCTTTTTCGACCCCAAGACCGCCTGCACCGTGCACCCGGCCAAACCGGACGTATGCCGCGCCTGGCCCTTTTTCCGTGGCAACCTGATCGACCCCGTAAGCTGGGAACTGGCCCAGGAGTACTGCCCGGGTATCAAACCCGAATGCGGACACGCTGAATTCGCGAGTCAGGGCATCACCTATCTGGTGGATAACGGACTGACCAAAACGGGCCGCGAAGATGAAGCAAACGCCCTGCGCATCGCGGACCTGACGGAAAAAATCTGATGCGCCTGTCCGAATGCTACTCCCTGCTGGAAGTCTCACCCGGCGCGTCCCTTGACGAGATAAAAGCCAGCTACCGCAAACTGGCCTTCAAGTACCACCCGGACCTCAATTCCGGGGATGCCCGCGCGGCCCAGCGCTTCAGCCGCCTGAATGAAGCTTACGTGCTGCTCAAAAAAAACCTGGAGACCGCGTCATCAGACAAGCGGCGATTCAATGCCGAGACCATCCGACAGGAGGAAGAGGCCAAGGTCAAGCGTGGCGACAAACCTGCAGGCGGTTTTTCCGCCAAACAGGAAGAGGTGCTGCGGGATATTTTGAATGACCCCTTCGCCAAGCAGGTCTTCGAGGACATTTTCAGCAAGCTCAAGCGCGGCGACCAGCCGGAAGGCGCCATCTCCAAGCCTGTCACGACAAAAAAACTGGATCTCAAATGGGGAGAACGGGCCGTAAGCATAGATCTCGGCAAGGGCCTCGTGCAGAGCGTAAAGGACTGGGCCGCCAGCCAGCTCGACGACCGCCAGACCGTGCGCATGCCCGCCCACAACCTCATCCCCGGCACCACCTTGCGGGTCCAGATCCGGCACCGCTTCAACGCCGAACCCCGCACCATAGACGTAACCCTGCCTCCGGACTTCGTGGTCGGCAGGCCCATCCGCCTGAAAGGCATGGGCAGACAGCTCGGACCATGGCGGGGGGATTTGTATCTGCGGCTGCTGGCGGTTTGAAAACGGCTCTGATGGACCAAGAGGTCCTGATCATGCCATTTCATATCTAGAAACCTGAGCCCTTACCCGACCACATCGTAGCGGCTGAAAACCAATGAATAGAACGCCTTGCCCTTGGTTCGCGACCTGAGTTCCGTGGAAAAACCGAAAAGCTGGCGCATGGGGGCAGTGGCCGTGATGCCGGACTCGAAATCCGAGGCGCGTACGTCCAGGATGCGGGCGTTCTTGGCCCCAAGCAGGTTGACGCAGTCGCCGACATAGTCCGGGGGCATGCGCAGCTCAACGTCCATGATCGGCTCAAGTAAAACCGGCGAGGCCTTGCCAAGAGCCGATTTCATGGCATCCAGCGCGGCCATGCGTACTCCCAGATCCGTCAGGCCGTCCTCAAAAGGAGCGATCTCAAGCAAGGTCGCCTCCACATCAGAAACCAGACAACCCTGAAGCATTCCGGCCTGCAACGCGTCTTCCATGGCCTTGAGCGCGATGTCCGTGTGGTTCGTGGCAGGGAGCGTGTTCACGCAGCGGTTGCCCTGTCCGCGCGGAGCCGGACGCACCGTGACCCGGACCTGGGCGCGGTGCTGCTGATCCCCAATGAGCTTGCGGCAGCTCCCCTCGCCCATCGCGTCGGCGGCAATGGTCTCACGAAAAATGACCTGCGGGTTGCCGTAACGAAAACTCACCCCGCTCTCTCGGCGCAGCCGCTCCAGCACCACCTCCAGATGCAACTCGCCCAGGCCCGCCACGATGAGCTGGTCCGTGTCCTCGTCCGTGAAGGATTGCAGGGTCGGGTCTTCAATGCAGTATCTTTGAAGCAACGCTTGAAGTTTATCGGTATCACTGGCGCTGCCCGGCACCAGGGCCACATTCAGCACCGGCAGGATGATGTCGATGTTCTCCAGGCGCAGGGTCGACTTGCCGGAAAAAAGCGTGTCGCCGGTGATGCATTCCTTGAGGCCAGTGGCCAGGATTATTTCTCCGGCTTTGGCTTCGGGGATGGGTTCGTGCCGGTTGGCGTGAACCGTGTAGAGCTTGTGGATCTTTTCGAACCGCTCCAGCCGTGAATTGTAGACCGCGCTGTTCTCGCCGATGCGGCCGTTGTAGACGCGCATGAAGATCTTCTTGTGCGCGCCCTCGAAGAGCACCTTGAATACAAAGCCCACAAACTGGTCCGTGCGCACGTTCTCCGCCTCCATGCGCTGCAGCACGTGGGCGTGAGAATGCGACTCCACCGGAGACGGCAAAAAATGCACGACCCCGTTCATGAGCGGCTGCACGCCGATATTCTTGAGCGCGCTGCCGCAATAGACCGGCACGGCCTGCCCTGTCAGGGTCGCCTTGCGCAGGGCGGCCCGCAACTCAGCCTCGTCGATGGCTTCGTCGGCCAGGTAGCGCTCCATGATCAGGTCATCGAAATCAGCTACGGCTTCTATCAATTCCTTACGCCTGGCCTGCAGGAGTTCGCGATCCCTGTCCTGCGGGTCATGCTCATGCACCGTGGCGCCCTGATCCGTTGCATCAAAGACAAGGGTCTTGCCGCGCAAGAGATGCAGCACCGCTCCGTCCACGCATGCGGAAGGAACAGTCACAGGCAGGGGCCTGACCGCAAGACGGGCCTGGATATCCGAGACCACCCGCCAATAATCAGCACCGGGGCGGTCGGTCTTGTTGATGAAAACGAGCCTGGGCAACCTGTATTTGCCGGCCTGCCGCCACACCGTCTCGCTCTGGGACTCAATGCCGTTGACCCCGCAGAAGACGACCACCGCGCCGTCACAGACCCGCAGGGAGCGTTCCACTTCGACGTTGAAATCCACATGACCGGGAGTGTCGATGATGTTGATCTGACTGCCATTCCAGGCGATGGACGTGCAGGCGGAGGTAATGGTGATGCCGCGCTTCTGCTCTTCCTCAAGATAGTCCATGGTCGCGTTGCCGTCGTGGACTTCGCCGAGCTTGTGGATCTTGTGCGCGTAAAAGAGCAGACGCTCGGTCAAGGTGGTCTTGCCGGCGTCGATGTGGGCGATGATGCCGATATTGCGCGTGGAGGAATCGATGTCGTGTTTTTTCATGAGTTCAGCTGAATCGGTTAGGAGAAGGTTGAAGTGTACCGGCGGAACGTGTCGGGGTTGATCACGTCCCAGACCCAGCAGCCAAGCAACCGCTCGGCCATGACCACGGGCGCGTGCTCCGGCTCGTCGCCGTAGCAGATGTAGGGGCGCCCCTGTACGGTGACCTCGGCGGTGACGGCCTTGTAGGCCTGCGCATATCCGCTGTCGGACAGGCGCAGTTCCACTCCGTACCCTGCCGGATCAGGACGCAGTGTGCGCGGATACTCAAGGTTCAGCCCGGCCAGATCGACGCATATCCCGGGGCCGCTGCCTGCAAGAAGATTGAGCATGGGCTGCGGATTGGAAGTAAAGACCAGGTGCGCGGACAAAAAATCGCAGCCGAACAGGAAGGGGTCGGTCACGGGCCCGCTGACATGCACAACCAGACCTTGCACCTTGGCCACCAGGGCCTGCACCAAGGCCGAAAAAAGAGCCGGCAAGGGAAAACGGCGCACGTCCACTGCGAAAAAGGCCCACTGCAGCGGCTCGCACCGAAGAGTATGCTCCACGTGACCAAACCGCCGGGTCTGCGATACCGGCTCGGCCCCATTCTGAGCCAGGGCATAGGCAAAGCTAACCGCGTTCTTGATCACCGATTTTTGCACAGCCGGACAGCGCTCGTACGCCTCGCCAAAAGCATCATCATCAATATCCGGGACAAATCCGTTCTCGGCCAACAGCTCTTCGATCACCTTCAAACTCCTTGCAAAAAAAAATGGGCAGGCCATGCATGACCTGCCCGACATTTCCATATTTCAAGACGTTGCACAACAGGGCGCAGGCCGGAAGTTCAGATCGCGCCCAGCACCAGAGCGCCCATTTCCGAGCAGCCGACCTTTTGGCCCTCTCCCACGTAGATGTCCCCGGTGCGGAAGCCCTGGGCCAGCACGCTCTTGACCGCCGCATCGATGGACTCGGCCTCGGCCTCCAGGCCAAAGGCGAAGCGCAGCATCATGGACACGGACAGGATGGTCGCCAAGGGGTTCGCGATGCCCAGGCCTGCGATGTCCGGGGCCGAGCCGTGGATGGGCTCGAACAGGGCCGGTCCGCCGGAACCCATGGAGGCCGAGGGCAACATGCCGATGGAGCCGGTGATGATGGAAGCTTCATCGGAGAGGATGTCGCCGAAAAGGTTTTCGGTCACGATGACGTCGAACTGCGAAGGATCGCGGATGAGCTGCATGGCCGCGTTGTCCACGTACATATGCGACAGCGCAACGTCCGGATACTCGGCCGCCGTGCGGATGGCCACCTCGCGCCACAACCGCGACACGTCCAGCACATTGGCCTTGTCCACGGAGCAGAGCTTCTTGCCGCGCTTACGCGCGATCTCGCAGGCCACGCGCACGATGCGTTCGATCTCGGACTCGGAGTAGATCATGGTGTTGAAGGCCGTCCGTTCGCCATTGACCACGGTCTCGCCGCGCGGCTCGCCGAAATACGCCCCACCCGTCAGTTCGCGCACGACCATGATATCAAGGCCCTGCCCTATAATGTCCGGACGCAGATACGACGCCGCAGCCAGCTCCGGAAAGAGCACGGCCGGACGCAGGTTGGAAAAAAGGCCCAGGGCCTTGCGGATGCCAAGGAGTCCCTTTTCGGGGCGGATGGCCGGATCAATGGTGTCCCATTTAGGGCCGCCCACCGCGCCCAGCAGCACGGCGTCCGCAGCCTTACAGGCGGCCACAGTGGCCTCGGGCAGGGGATTGCCCACGGCGTCGATGGCCGCGCCGCCGATGAGCGCGGTTTCGGTTTCCACGCTGTGGCCGAACTTCGCCGCCACCTTCTCCAGCACCTTCACGGCCTGGGTCACTATCTCGGGGCCTATGCCGTCGCCGGGCATGAGGCAGATTTTCATGTTCATTGAGAACTCCAGCTTGAATAAATCATATGTTGTTTATGTGCGTCAGTCCGAAAAGGCATGGATCCCCGCCTTCGCGGGGATGACATCACAAGGTGCGGATGAATCCCGCCAAAAAAAAACGAAATGTGGCACAGGCCCAAATGTCATTCCCGCGAAGGCGGGAATCCATGCCTTGCAGGAAGTGACGCCACGATAACGCGAAGGTGCACCTCCGCAAAATAATCCGCATTGCCGCACTGGCCCAAATGTCATTCCC